>WNFI01213766.1_pt1 | contig 10600 bp, 6 predicted proteins | sample 5400471 | NCBI WGS metagenome assembly WNFI01 (sample SAMN13153348, study PRJNA577476) | soil metagenome | isolation source: 100 cm saprolite on Douglas fir-dominated hillslope | place: USA:California | collected 2013-09-17 | reverse complement strand
CAGCAGCTTCGTTTACGGACTGAGCGACTTCTTCCTGGCGCCTTTTCGCAATCTCCTACCGGTGGTTCATGGCGGCTCAGGGTCAGTGTTGGAGACGTCGGTGATAATCGCCATCATCGTCTATGCGCTCATCGCGTGGGCCTTGGTGCGGCTGGTCGCCATCGTGTTCTTCCGCAACGTCACGGTTTCGCGCCGCAGCTCGCGCGGAATCGGCGGCCCGCGTGTCGACTGACGACGGCCCGAGGTAACTGGCAGGCCGCGAGGCGCGTCGCCTCGCGGCCATTGTTGATCTAACCAGCCCGTAGGCCTGGCGTCGCGGCAAGGTCACGAATGTCCTGCACCTGTCGGGTGATCCAGCGCGCGATGTCGCTGGTGCGCACCACCGCGCGCGCTCCGTCGTTGAGACGCTTGCGCTCCACGGCGCTCATCACGATGCCCCGGTGCATCGCGTCAGCGGTGGCCATGATGTCGAATGGGTTGATCGAAAGCACATGCGGCTGCAGCTCCTCATGCGCTCCCGCGTTCTCCGACAAGACGATCACCCCGTCCGCCCGGTTGACCAGGGCGCCCTCCTTGACGACCAGGTTCAACCCGTCGTAGACGGGGTTGACGACCAGCACGTCGAAGTTGCGCAGCGCGGCCATCGCCTTGCGGACGCTCTCGCCGAACTCGAGGCGAACTGGCAGCCAGCCGTGGCTCCCGTACTGCGCATTGATTCGCTGTACCACCTGGCGGACTCGGCGCACGTAGTTGCGATAGGCGGCGACATCCTGCCTCGACGGCTGAAGGAACGCCCAGAACTGCACCTTCCCTTTCAGCTCGGGGTGATGAATGAGCAGCTTCTCGTACGCGAGGAACCCTCGCACGATGTTCTTCGATGGGTCGGTGCGGTCGATCCGTACGATGAGGTGCTCCGGCCGCCAGTCGCGGAGCTTGCGCTCCTCGACCATGACGCCATGTGAGAACGACAGCCGAGTCGTTGAAGCGACGTCGATCGAGATCGGATAGTTGCGCACGTAGACGACGCGCCCATCGATGAGCACCGCTCGCTCGCGCTCGTCGACCGCGAAACCCCCGTTCATCTCACAAGTCATCAGGAAGTTTCGAACGTCGCCGCTCGACTGAAAGCCGACGATGTCGCAGCCGAGCAGGCCTTGAAGGATGGCGTCTCGCATCTCTCTGGGCAGCACCTTCCAGTACTGCGGCGTCGGCCATGGAATGTGGACGAAGTGCTGGATGATCGCGCCGGGAACGTGCTCGCGGACGAGCCTGGGCACGAGGTACAGCTGGTAGTCGTGCACCAGGACCAGCGGGCGTTCGGGCAGCCGGGCGGCGACCTCGGCCACGCGGCGCGCCACCTGCCGGTTGACCTCGACGTAGCCGTTGGTCCAGGCGCGGTGAATCCGGCCGTTGATGATCGGCTGCTGGGCGAGATCCCAGAGGTAGTGCTGGATGAACCAGAGCACCGGGTTGGAGATCATCGAGTAGTACTGCTCGTACTGCTCGGGCGTCGGCGTCACGTAGTGGAGGCGCGTCTCGCTGCGAATGAGCGGGACCGTCGAGGTGACGCCCTGCTGCGCCACCAGCTCACGCTCCGCGTCAGTCCGGGCGCAGGCGACCCACTCGGCGGCGGTGACCTCCGCCATGGTCAGGAGTGCGGTGATCACCCCGCCCGCGCCGCGGGTGAAGCCGCCCTCCGGGCGGGGCTCGTGAGGCGCTCGGTTGGCGACCACGATCGCGGAGCTGTGCGGCAGCGTGCGGGTGACATACGCACGCATCGACGTACCCGGCCGTCGCCTCTCGACACTGTCCACGAAGGGGCTTTCGCTCACGCTCAACACCTTCTACGGGCTGGGTTTGGGTGATGCCTGCGCCGCCGGCGAAGCCGGAGGAGGCGACGGCGAGGGTGGGGGAATCGGAGATGGCGAAGGCAGCGGGCTGGCGGAGGGTGACGCCGAGGGGCTCGCTGAAGGCGACGCGGAGGGACTCGCCGAAGGCGACGCGGAGGCTGTCGGTGACGGGGTCGCGTTGCAACCGCCCGCCAGGAAGATGTACTGCGTATTGGCTCCATTGCAGCCTTTGGTGATCCCTGACGGCTGGGAGTACCAGTCGCGCATGTTGCCGGGGAGAGCGTTGATGAAGCGCCTCATGGTCGACTTGCCTACCTGCTCCCCGTACGCCGTAATGAGGCCTCCACCACCGTTCGGCGCGGTGTTGCCGACCCAGACACCCACGACGATATTGGGGTTGTAGGCCATGATCCACGAGTCGGGGATTCCGCCTCGACCGTTGTCGCTCGTCCCGGTCTTGCTCGCCATCTGGCGGTTCCAGCCAAACCCCCATTGGTTTTGATAGTCCCTGAGGACGCCGGTGATCATGTACGCCTCGGCCGGAGTAAGCACCGCGGTGCCGTTGGCGGTTCCATGCGTATAGACGGACTTGCCCGAAGCGTCGTCCACCTCACGGATCACGCTGAGATTCACGCGCTCACCCTGATTGGCGAACGTCTGATAGCCCTGGACATGCTCGAAGAGGGTCAGGTCGCTCCCGCCGATCGCCGTCGAGAGCCCGGGATCGAGATGGCTGTTGATGCCCATCGCGTGTGCCAGGGCGATGACGTTTTGCATCCCCTCTATCTGGCCGACCTGGACCGCGGGAATGTTGCGCGAGTAGAGGATCGCCGTGCGAGCCGGGATGTCGCCCATTCCACCGTTGTCGAAGTCGTGCGGCGTGTAACCGTTGAAGTTCGTCAGGCTGTCGTGAAGGATCGTCGCCCACGTGATCTTGTGATCGCGCAGAGCCGCCTCGTAGACGTACGGCTTGAACGACGAACCGGGCTGACGCTCGGCCAGCACCACGTCGAACTGTCCAGCGATCGAGTCGTTCCCATAGTCCGCCGACCCAACCCAGGCAAGGATCTCGCCAGTCTTGGGATCGGCCGCCAGCATCGCCGAGTTGTTGACGTGGGTGAATGCCAGGTCCTGCACCCCGTTCGAAACCGCCTGCTGGGCGATCTGCTGGATGTTCAAGTCCAGCGTCGTGTGGACGACGATCCCACCCTGCTGGATGGCGTCTGAGCCGAACATCGTCTCGAGTGTCGCGAGGACGTGGTCCACAAAATGCGGCGCCTGGCTCTGGCGCGCCGTCGGCTGTATGTGGAGCTCGGCCTTGACATCCTCGCCGGCGACCTTGTCAGATTCGGACGAGCTCAGCCTGCCTGTGGCGACCATGCCCCGCAGCACGTAGAGCTCACGCTCGTGGGCAAGGTCGTAGTGCACGACAGGGTCGTAGGCGGTTGGGGCCTGGATCAAACCTGCCAGGAAAGCGGCCTGCGCCGCAGTGAGGTCCTTTGGCGATTTGTCGAAGTAGGTCTTGGCTGCGGCGCCGACGCCATAGGCGCCGTGCCCGAAGTAGACGCGATTGAGATACATCGTGAGTATCTGGTCCTTGGAATACCGCTGCTCGATCGCGACCGCCAGCACGAGCTCTTGAATCTTTCGAGTCAGGGATTTCTGCGGCGTCAGGAGCTGGATCTTGACCAGCTGCTGCGTGATCGTGCTGCCGCCCTCGTTCAGGCCACGAGACGTGATGTCGACCCACAACGCCCGAGCGAGCGAGGCGGGGTCTATCGCGCCGTGACTGTAGAAGTTGCGGTCTTCGGCCGCGAGCACCGCGGCGGGAGCGTACGAGCCCATGTCATTGAGGCTGACGTTGATGTGGTAGTGCCCGGCCGGGTTCCAGTCCTCGATCAGCTTCCCGTTGCGATCGAGCACGACGACGTCGCCCGCCGCCAGCACGTCCTGAGTCGGGTCGGGCAGGTCGCGAATCGCCCACAACACGTAGAGCGTCGAGGCAGTGAAGACGATGCCGATCGAGGCTGCCACCCAGGCCCGCTTCGTCCACAGCCATCCGAATGGCCTGGACCAGAGCGCCTGCGGGCCACGACCGGCGGGCTCAGAAACCACCCTGCGCCTCCTCCTCCGAGCGCCCTCTTGTGCGCGGCCAAACCCCGCACTGAAGCGCTTCGAAGAGGAAAACGCCGGGTAGGACCCGCTTACCCGGCGCCTTTACAAGTGTTAGCCGAACTCGACCGCGATGTAGCCGTACCCATTCGGCGCCACGACCCAGGCTGAAGCGACGTAGTGATACGGACCAAGGATGTTCGCCAGGTGTTCAGGGCTGGCCACGAACATGGCGTTGAGCTGGGCGTCGTTGACTCCCGCCGACCAGTCTCCGACGTTCTCACCAGCCTGGCGGCCGAGGCCGCACGTCAGGTCCACGTTCGGCCCGTTCGTGTGGGAGATGTAGCCCTGGGCCGCCATCCTGGCTGCGTTGCTTCGTGCGACGCTTGCGAGACAGGAGTTCCAGGTGAGCGGACCAAGGCCATTGCGTGCGCGATCCTGATTGATCAGGGCCTGCTGGGTCGAGCCGATGACGATCGCGGGCGAAGCCGGCCTGGGCGGCGGGGGTGCCGAGTGGACCGGCGCGGCGGGTGCGGCCGGCGGCGGCGGTGGAGGTGTCGGACTGGGATCGGGCGAGGGCCGCGGAATCATGTGCTGCGGAGCGGGGTCGCTGAGGTTGACGACGTCGTTGGCACCGACCGTGATCAACGACCTCGAAGCGATGAGCGTGTGCTTTGGAGTCGAGTGGGCGAGCACGATTGACGTTGCACCGGCGGCCAGCGCTACTACGACAACCAGACCGGCAAGCCAGGATAGGTATCTCATAACCGGGCGCTGAGTCTGACGCGCGGCCCCGAGCAACCCGGCGAGCCTGGGGTAAAAGCTTGTAAAAGGAATCGATCAGGGTCGCAATGGCGCCGTTTGGGGCTGTTAAGACGAACTAATCGGCAGCCTGCTCTTCAACCGCTCGAAAGCCATCACGAGCAGGGTCTCGGCGGTCCTCTCCCATCCAGATGACTGCTGCCACATGAAGGCCATCGACCTCAGCGCGAGCTGCAGCGCTTCGTAGACCGTGAACCGCTGGAGCGTCGCGTGCGGGCGCAGCTCCATGTACCGCTGAAGGAAGAGGAGCCTCGTCCTCTCGGCTGCCACCGAATCCTCCCAACTCTTTGGCGCGGTGGGGACGGTGTACGCGCAGAACTTGCCCAGGTCATAGCTCGTTTCGGCGACTGCGAAGTAATCGAAGTCGAGAAGCGTCAGCTCCCCGTTGTGATGCATGAACTGGTCGTACTTCATGTCGCCGTGCGTGGACAACAATTCCTCTTCTGTGGTCTTCCTCACGCGGTCCCGCATGTGAGCGATGAGATCCAGCAGCAGGAAATGCCCGGTGGGGAGCACGTATTTGAACTGCTCGGCCACTCGATCGAGTCGCGCGATCTCGTTCTCGATCGAGATCACGCCGTCAACGGGCACGTTCGACTCGTGGATGACTGCGAGCGCCTCAGCGGCAGCGTTGGCCGTGAGCATGAACTCAGCGCTCCTTCGATTACCACCGACAGCCCGGCCGCGCACCCTCTCCTCGAGCAGGAGACCGAACTCTTCGACAAATCCCAGCGGGCGCGGGAGGCTCAAGTACCCGGGATACCGGCTGGCCGCCTCCCAGAGCTTTTGAACGACGCGATAGGTGCGCAGGCCGCGGTTGTCCGGCTGAACCTTTCCATAAAGATCGAGCTTCGCCGCCGGCGTGTTCATCGTGTAGCGGAGGATTGCGCCCACCTCGGGGACGTGACGGACGCGCTCGATGGTCAACCGATGGGATGCCGCCAGGACGTCAGTGGTCTCGGCGTCGGGCCCGAGCAAGACGCTCGCCATCCGGACAGGGTCCGCCGCGGCAGGCAGGTTGTGCATTGCGGGGTCGAACGGATAGAACCAGTAGGCGTGCTGAGTTTCAGGGAAAAGGCGCGGATAGCCCACGCCATCGATCGGGTCACATCGACGGCCGGCGGCCAGGCGCGCGAGCCTTTCGCTCAACCGCACCCAGGCCCGCCAGGACATCCTCGACAAAAGCGGCTACAGAGGCCTTGTCGGTGGCCTCGTCCATGGTTACTAGCGATGCAGTTTGCGTTGTCATTTCAAGGGATTGCCCTACTAGGGAACGCTGAGCGGGGCGTTCTGCGACATATCCCCGTGCAAGAACGGGGCCCATGTCCAGGATGGCGGCAGGCAATCGCTCATATCCACGTGGAGGTGGGCATTGGACACATTCGGCGAATTCTTAGCGAGTCGACCTGCGCTCGCTCGGCGGTTGGCCATCAACGCTTTCGTGCTCGTGGCGGGCCTTTTTCTCATGCTGGCGCGAACGTCGCCCGCCCTTGCGGCGGACAATTCGCATGGGCAAGGCAAGGCCGAGGACCACACCACCGCAGCGGCGGTGGTTCAACGTCACGACAGCTCCAGCCATTCGAGTGACCACCAGATCGGTGGCTCCGGCGACGGGAACGGGAAGGACAAAACTAAGGGGAGCGGCGGTAGCGCCCCGGCGCCCAAGGCTGCCGAGCCTGCACCGAAGACCCAGACCATGGCGAGCTCGAACGACAGCGCCAAGGCGAACGGAAGTGCCAAGGCGAGCGACAACGCCAAGGCGAGCGACAACGCCAAGGCGAGCGACAGCGCCAAGGCGAATGACAGCGCCAAGGCGAATGACAGCGCCAAGGCGAATGACAGCGCCAAGGCGAATGACAGCGCCAAGGCGAATGACAGCGCCAAGGGCAACGGCAAAGTCGGCAAGTCTGTGACGGTCGCGACAAACGGCCACCACAAGGAGATCGGCGAGAACAACTCGGACTCCCGCGGGGATGTTGCGGGAGGCAAGACAGGGAATGGCGACGACCGGACCAAGGCCGACGCCGACAGCTCGAGCACCGGTCCGAGCTCGGGCATGACCACCAACAGCACGATGACGACCAACGTCGGCGACGAGACCAGCACCGGGCCCAGCTCGGGCGCGACCACCAACAGCAGCGCCACCGGCAACGTCGGCGACGAGACCAGCACCGGGCCCAGCTCGGGCGCGACCACCAACAGCAGCGCCACCGGCAACGTCGGCGGCGACACCAGCACCGGGCCCAGCTCGGGCGCGACCACCAACAGCAGCGCCACCGGCAACGTCGGCGGCGACACCAGCACCGGGCCCAGCTCGGGCATTACTACGAACAGCACCGAGAGCGTTCAGCAGAACACTGAAAGCACCGGACCCAGCTCGGGCATTACTACGAACAGCACCCCGACCGTCCAGCAGAACACCGAAAGCACCGGACCCAGCTCGGGCATTACTACGAACAGCACCGAGACCGTTCAGCAGAACACTGAAAGCACCGGACCCAGCTCGGGCATTACCACGAACAGCACCGAGACCGTCCAGCAGAACACCGAAAGCACCGGACCCAGCTCGGGCATTACCACGAACAGCACCGAGACCGTCCAGCAGAACACCGAAAGCACCGGACCCAGCTCTGGCATTACTACGAACAGCACCGAGACCGTCCAGCAGAACACCGAAAGCACCGGACCCAGCTCGGGCGTGACCACCAACAGCACGCCGACCACCGAGGTGAGCACCGGAAGCACGATTCCGAGCACCGGGATCACCACGAACAGCACGCCGTCCGGCAACATCGGCGGCGAGACTGGCGGCGTGCCCACCGGCAACGGCAACGTCGGCGGCGCAACGGCTACCCTGCCAAGTGGCTCGACCCTCGGCGCAACCGCGATCAGCGGTTCGGGAACGACGCTCGCCAACACCGGAGCCCCCATCGCGGGGGGCCTCGTCGGCGGAATCATGGCCCTGGCCGGCGCCATCGGCCTGCGGCGGCGTCGCCGCTAACCGGCCACCAAACGGACCGGGCTCGCGATGTGCGGGCCCGGTTTTCCTTTGCCGGCGAGTTCCGTGGACCTTGAGTACCGATCGGTTTTTGGACGTTTCTTGGGTGTGCCCCCTTCGCAAGAGGGGGGCACACCAGTTTCCGGGACTTTTCTTACAGTGGCACGTCTACTTCACTTGTACGGTGACGAAACGCACCTCCAGGCTCTTTCATGAGAGGCCGGATAACCTGCCTGGAGGGGAGCGTGGAGACAGTGGCGCTGCCGGCCGGCCACCGTGGCGAGCCGGGGCACGCCGGGAACGGCGGTGGCCGTAGACCGGCCGGAGAGTCCTCAGGCATGCCGAGGCGGCGCTCTTCCCAGCGGCTCGAGAAGGCCCAGGAGGCGGCTTTCACCGCCCTCGCCGCCGTCTCCTCCTACCTCGATTCGGACGAGGACCTCCCGGTCTTCTTTGGCCGGCTCAGCGAAACCGTGGCGGGCCTGGTCAGGGCGCGGCGCGCGGGGTTCTGGCGACTGGGACCTCAGGGCGTCCTGAGTCTCCAGCCCACGGCCTTCGGCTTTGCTGCCGATTCACCCATCCACGCGCTGCGAATCGACCGCGGCCCCGGCGGCGAAGGCGCCGCCGACCGGACGGTCCTGGGTGACGACCTGGAGGTAGTCGGCGGCACCTCCCCGGAGCTCGATTCCATGTGGCGCGAGCTCGGCTTGACCGGCATCAAGAGCTCGATCGCGGTTCCGTGGAGAGCAGGCGACAGGCTGATCGGCGCCGTCGTCGCATTCGACTCTCGTCGCGGGTTCACCTCCAATGATCTGTGGGTGTTGCGGCTGGCGGCCATGGCCACCGGCCTCGTTTGGCAGTACAAGGAGGCTGAGGACGATCTTGGCACCGCGGCGGTACGCCTGGAAGATGCCCTCGCCGCACGCCGCCGCTTGATGAACAACATCGCCTCGGGCGGCGATGAAGCTCGCCGGCGCTTCACGAGCGCGCTTCACGACGACGCCCTCCAGCTCCTGACCGCTGCCGAGCTTCAGCTGGAGCGCATCCGAGCCGAAACCAACGGGAGCCACCAGGGGGTCCAGCTCGACCACCTCAAGACCACGCTCGGCAAGGTCGAAGACTCGCTCCGGCGACTGCTCATGACGATGAGCACTGAGAATCTCGAGCTCGACGCTGACCTGAACGAAACAATCAGGGAACGCCTGGAAACGGTTCGCCTCCATTCGGGGATAGAGACCCAGGTCGACCTTCGGCTGCCCGACCAGGTCGCGCCCCCCATCCAGGCGATCGTGGTCAAGAACGTCGCCGAGGCGTTGACCAACGTCGCGAAGCATGCCCACGCGACTCGGGTGTTCGTATCCGCCAACGAGCTGGAGGACGGCATACGCGTCGAGATCGTCGATGACGGCGCGGGTTTCGTCGTCGCCGAGGCGGTGGAGATGCCAGGTCATCTCGGCTTGCTCGCAATGAAAGAGCGAGCGCAGCTGGCCGGTGGCTGGTTTCACATCGACAGCGAGCCCGGCGCCGGAGCAAGAGTTGAGTTCTGGGTGCCGCAGAACCTGTGATGTGCGTAGCGACGTCAACGCGGATCATCGAATCGAATTGAAGGAAGGAAGGTAGGAATCAGATGGCGACAAAGGTCACCACAAACGGCATCGACACTCGAGTGGCGCTCAATGTCCTGACCGCTGTCAAGAAAGGGGACTTTTCCGTTCGTATGCCGTCGAACTGGACTGGAAGCGCAGGCAAGGTCGCAAGTTCGCTGAACGACATCATCGAGTCGAACCAGCGCCTCGAACGTGAGATCCGCCGCCTGAGCAAGAGGGTCGGCAAGGAAGGCCAGGTCAAGCGGGCCGGCCTCGGCGACGCGGGCGGTGTTTGGGCTTCGACCCTGGCCGCCGTAAACGACCTGATCGAAGACCTGGTGCGGCCCAACGCGGAGATGGCACGGGTGATCAGCGCGGTCGCCAATGGCGACCTCTCGCAGACCATGGCGCCGGAAATCGAGGGCCGGCGCCTGCAGGGCCAGTTCCTCGAAACCGCGCGGACCGTCAACACGATGGTTAATCAGCTTCGGTCGTTCAGCTCTGAGGTGACGCGCGTGGCGGGCGAGGTCGGCACCGATGGAAAGCTCGGCGGCCAGGCGCAGGTGCGCGGGGTAGGTGGCGTTTGGAAGGAGTTGACCGACAACGTCAACCTGATGGCGGGCAACCTCACCAGTCAGGTGCGCAACATCGCCGAGGTCACGACCGCGGTCGCCAACGGTGACCTGTCCAAAAAGGTCACGGTCGATGTCCATGGCGAGATCCTCGAGTTGAAGAACACGGTCAACACGATGGTCGACCAGCTCAACGCCTTCGCCAACGAGGTGACCCGCGTGGCGCGCGAGGTCGGCACCGAAGGCCGGCTGGGCGGCCAGGCTGAGGTGAAGGGCGTGGGCGGTGTCTGGAAAGACCTGACCGACAACGTGAACTTCATGGCCGGAAACCTGACGAGCCAGGTACGAAACATCGCCGAGGTCACCACTGCAGTCGCCAACGGCGACCTGTCGAAAAAGATCAGCGTCGACGTCCGAGGCGAGATCCTCGAGCTCAAGGACACGGTCAATACGATGGTCGACCAGCTGAACGCGTTTGCCGGAGAGGTCACGCGTGTCGCGCGCGAAGTCGGTACCGAGGGGCGCCTCGGCGGTCAGGCCCAGGTGCGCGGTGTGGGCGGCGTCTGGAAGGACCTGACCGACAACGTGAACTTCATGGCCGGCAACCTGACCAGCCAGGTGCGCAACATCGCCGACGTCACGACCGCGGTCGCCAACGGCGAC
>WNFI01053602.1_pt1 | contig 10600 bp, 12 predicted proteins | sample 5400471 | NCBI WGS metagenome assembly WNFI01 (sample SAMN13153348, study PRJNA577476) | soil metagenome | isolation source: 100 cm saprolite on Douglas fir-dominated hillslope | place: USA:California | collected 2013-09-17 | reverse complement strand
GATGCGGTCACGTGATGACGTTCGAGGGGCATGGACACCCCCAAACTGAATGTGTTCTCACGCATGACCATGCTGTCTCACGGGTCAACCAGTAGTGGTAGACACCTAGGGATCATAGACCCCACTGGCTCGATACCAATTGGCAATAAGCACTGAGCAGATCAGGCAACCTTGGTAGTAGTTGATGAACTTTATGCACGAGAGGTAAGTAGTAGACCCGTACGTACATAGTATAAAATATGAATATGGGGTAAAATAAGCAAGTATAGGTACGTCAGTTGGGCAGGAGATTGGATATAGGGGCCGCATCAACCGTGACATTGGGAAAGCTGCCCTCATCTATTCCAAACACTTGATACGAGTACGTCATGCAGGCGAATATGATATATTGCGCATCTATGTACAGAACCACTAGTACATGGAAACACTCATCTCTTAAGGTGGGGGGCCCCATTGAGATTTCGAAATATATAGTACAATATGCAATCCTGTATGTAGAACTAGAGCCCTTTAATTTCGGCGACAGTTACTTATTAAGATGATAGGAGCGACCTGTGGACGTGTCCGGAAATGGAGACTACGATTGTCATTCATGAGTAGCCTTTAATTTAAAAAGGGAATATCTGAAAGACGGCGGAAAGACCATCTAATGATGTCCCTAAATACATAAATGTACATGGAGTATGGACGGTCCGGAAACACAGAACGCCCTGGAAAACGTCTGGTGGACAAGCACCACCTTTCTTCGAAAGTGTCACAGGGACGTTCATTTCTGGCCTTTCACGATCGGTGGTATAGGTCTCAGGAACGATGTGATAAATCTAGCCAGAAACAATAGAATGTTACAAACCAACAAAGGTCGAAAGTCGGGGTGTTTGAAGTAAAATGAAACCCGAAAGGAGGCAATTTGAAAAGCGAGATGCATGAGAGGTGAATCACTGAGATATGAAAACTCGTATGACGGATGATAAGCACTCAAGCCTGCTTTGCGGGGGCAATACTGTGCTCCTCGAGCTCGATCTCGCGAGATTCCTGCGTCAGCGCACATGGCGAGCAGCAAATGTGGAACGCGCAGTCAGAGACCCCATCCCCATCGATGTTGTACCGGTTACGAATATTGGTCCTTCCGCCCATACCAGCGATGCCTAAGTAAATGGACATTTCAAGGTTTTAGAAACATGATCGAGTCTGATAGTGAAAGAGCAAACATACCGCAAATAAGGAATGTCATGTACACACAGCAATCCCAGTTGACCATTATACCTCCATCCGGGTGAGGGACGGCCTGAGATTCCAGATGCTTGAGCCTCGACATGTTCTGCCCAAACGAGAAACAAGGACAAAACGACGAAAACAAGCACAGTTTACAACCATCGGACCAGCTACACAATCCGAATGACCAATCTCGTTTGCCCCCTGGATTAACTGGCTTCTTCAGAACATTTCGATCGCCCCCGCTCCCACCCGCGAAGGGAGTCATTTGGGCAACGGCAGTAGGGGGCCTGGTAACGGGTGCTACTCTACGCGATTCACCTCTTTGGATCTGAGACTTTGGACGGGGATTTGGTTTTTGGGCGGTCTCCCGACCCTGAGGAGCTTCCGAAGATTGAGGCGTTTCGATCTTGACCCCCTGAGGCATGATAGATGACTTTTCAGACTTTGGGTGCCCCTCGGGTTGTTGGGAATCCTGTTGTGGGACTTCATGCGGAGTTGGTTGCTTCTCCTGAATCTGAGGGGGTTCCGATGGTTGTTGGGAAACGTGTTGTTCAGCCATGTCATGCGTTTGGATCTGTGCTTTTGGATCTGATGCGACGGGTGGGGAGGGCTGTTCAGACCCTGGGAGTCCCATCGAATCCTTTCGTTGAGCTGTAGGCGGAGCTGGTTGAATACTATGCTGCTCCTGACCACGATGAAGAGGCTAGTCGTAAGGCCCCGCAACGGAATCGATAAGCACATCCATTCGGTTATTGTGTCGACGATAGCCTCAAGAAGGGCTGCGAACTCACCTCAGGCGCTACACTGCGTCAAGGGAAGGAATCAGGGGTCAGAAGATATGGGGCAACATCAGTTCCAAATATAGCCAGATATCGATTTCAAAAAGAGCGGGAAATCCCCATGGGGCCCTTAGCGCCCATTACTCGGCAGACGTGGTACAAAGCTCGCTCTACATATAGGCTGGGGGTCCTACTAGCAGGTTGGCACACGTTATTATAAGCCCGAGTTAGGGCATGTTCTGATTATCTGTCGCCTGGTTCTCAGCTGTGCATCATTCAATTATTTAAGCAAGTGCCTTAGTCAAGGGCGATCAACATTGTGATGAAAGTTCGAAGGATTCGATGCTTCACGGCTGTTCGACGAAGCAGGCGCGCAGAACGGCCGGGATAGGCTGATGGGACGAAGAACCGATTATAATTCAAGCCGCAAGCATCTGCAGATTCCAGAATGCTGCATCGAAGCGTGCGCTTCAACTCTATTGACACTAAAGAAATCTGGTGTGTAGAAGACTCATCACATCTTGCACTGTGGAGTGCATAATTCACTGGCTCGACATGGAGCTGAAGTCTGGCACTCATGGGACATGGTGGGGTTTCAGGGTAAAGGACCGCATCAAGGTGGGGTTACTATACCGACATTGATGGACGCAGTGCACTAGTGAGCACAAGTTCGAATCCCCTATCAGTCAGGGCGCAATACACTGCCTTGAAGAGACAAACAGTCAGCCGACCGATTGACCTCATGCCCCATATCTTGGAAATGCTTCCATCCGCAAATGAGCGGGTAATCTTTTGTACCTCGCGTCATCAACAGAATAGGAGAACGCCAGAAGCGAAAGTTCATCAGGAGTACATCAAACTAAATAACCACAGCCAGGACCAAAACAAGATCGCTAGCACTTTTCTTCGCATTCTGCCAAGTGCCAAAAGATCGAATTGGCGCAGTATATACCAGACCACATGGAGATATCAGAAATAGAAGGAAAATGTGTGGTCCAAAATATCGAGGTCAGATCTGGATCGGTTACTTGGTTGAGATTGGATGAGTAACTAGCATTGTATACAAAAAATCCGAGTAACTCACATGGTGGAAGCTCCTCTCCTCCAGCGAGAGCTCGCGAGATTCCTGGGTCAGCTGACAAGGAGCGCAACACCAACTGCAGAGGAAGTCGTTGCCCCCACTACCTTCGATGTTATAGCGCCCGCGAATTTCCTTCCGTACACCCATGGAAACAAGGCACGGGATACCTGGAGAAAAAAATTCATCCGCCCAAAATGAACACAATTCAAAACAGAAAAGCGACACATAAACTGACCGCAATAGAGTAGAGCGAGGTAAACACAGCAGTCGCTATTCACCATCTCACCACCCTGAGGATGAGGGTGACCATTGGCTTGAAGATACTTCAGGCGGGACGTGTTCTTTCCGTAGGCGAAGCAAGTGCAGCACCAGGAGAACAGACAAGTCCCAGCTTCTTCGCAGCAACTGAAGGTAGAATGAGACCATTCGCGTTGGCCTTGAGCATTGTAGGGCTTGTTGAGCGCATTGCGATTACCGCCCGCATTCATTTGGGGCATGCCACCGGGCTGCTGCACGATCACCTAGGCAGCCATAGCCGACCAGAAGACAGTTCGCAGACCGATACGGTAGATGTTGTGGAGAACGTTAGCCTCATGTATTGAACCCACAAATGCAAAAGGTGCTGTGCAAGTTGGAATGATAACTTACTTTCTCGGCCATTGTCACTAATCTGTGTGCGGAATAGAACGTGGAACGGTGGCGTAACGAAAGGGAAGGGGAGGAATACTCGGACCTTGGGGAGATCAGTCTGATTGTTTGGTTCCCTTTTATAGGCTCGCAGAGGTCCCTTGCCTTTTAGGTTAGGACCCGAGGAGCACCGCCTCCGTATAGCAGTAGCACATGTCGTGTTCGGCCATGGAGATTCAGCTACCGCTCGAACACCTGCCTATCGAATCACGCGCGTTCCAGTTAGTAATCTCGAGACTACGTCTTAGCAGCGAGATGTCAACCGAAAGGCAAGGCTTTAGCTCAAAACAAGCGCTCGCGAAGATGTGATCACGTGTTTAGGAAGTTAGTGTGTTTACTCCCACACACCGTGTCAAGTGTTGCCAGGTACGTGAAATCAAAATTCAGCACCCGACTTCGGCCTCCTCCCCCCGAGATTTGATCAAAAACCAAGCTTCCAACCAAGGAATTGAATCGAAATCACCGCCTCGTAACTCGGTGCAGCAATGACTGCACATTTAACTTTGCTCGCAAAGCGTATTACATATGCCGTTGAAAGAGTCATTCTAGTAGTTATGTTGAAGGCCTCGCAGGAACCCAGCAACGACTTAGAGCACAATTTACCTCCGCTCTCATTTCTTTCATTTGTTCCGCCATTAATTGACCAATATTCTGTCTCTATTAAAAGTCTGTGTTGCTCATGCCTGGGACGCGATACCCAATGCCTCCGGTATCACGTCCAGACATCGCTTGACCTTAACAGCCTTGGTGCTCTTCTTAAGGACCGCTGTGGCTCCGGGGATCGCTCAGAATCCCTGTTATACGTATGACTGGCTTCTGCATCCATCCTTGCGAGTGACAAAGTCCGGCGGAATGACATGATCACATTGTGTGAGCCGATACCCCAGAGTCGAGCATCTGAGCGATCATGTGCAAGCCACATTGTCGAAGGCTCGTGATTCCTCCGTATCAGTGAAGAGACTGACACACCATGCAATTCCCGATGTTTGGTGTCAAAGAATTGAAATTCCGAACCAGTGTTTTGCGCCTTCAATAAGGAAAATTTTTTACAGTGTTGGGAAGCACAAAACACTGGCTTGGAAATTTCGATTCTTTGATCGGAAATTGCCTGCTGTGTGAACTGCGCATAGATGTATTGGAGATGCGAGTCATGGATGGATCCCGGAGGTTCCACATGTCCGTCGCGCCTATGAGCAATTCTGGATCCTGAGGCGCGAGGCAATGGTATTTCTTGTGTATTTAAACCGCTGTACTTTACACCCATGCATAATGATCCTTAGTTCATCGTGAAAACCGGCCAGGTGGCTTTTAGTGCTGTGGGGCGCTCCACAGCACTGCAGCTCACCACAGCCGCTGAGTGGCGAGGTTCCCCGCTCTACAGAAGGTAATCTACAGCTGTGGAGTGCTTCACAGCACATCAAAATCAGTGAAGTAGACAATCGAGTTGGACTAAAACAGTAGTTACTGGTCTCTCAATTGTCCCCTAGTACGTACCACAGTAGGGAACCCCGCCTAACCTTGCAAATCAAGAGAACTCTATATCCTCAGACTCCGCCACCGGACATGCACTAGGCTGTATATTTTTAGCCTCTATTACTAGCTTTTAAATGTCTAAATAAACTCCGTCAGCCTCTAAGGATGTCTAAGGTGCAGGGTCAGGAACATCATCAATGGAAGATCGTCGTACGGTATGCCCAGTAGGCCGGGCCTACAGTGAATCAACTTTGTTGCAACTAACTGCGATGATCTAGTGATGCAATGCACATTGAATGAACTCGAATCGAGTCCCAATTCCGCATCGGATGGCTGGGATGGTCTGGGGACACATACAACCACCCTTTTCTAGCCCTATCCCATCGTACCCACGATGGTAAAAATATTATCCCGAATTCCAACGATGATATACAATTGTAATACGGAATCCTTTCAGAAGTCGGGGGTTACTGATGACTTACTTTAGGTGGGTCTAAATCGATCCCAAAACCGTATGATAACTCGTGCGATGGGATGATATACAAAATCGATGATCATAATCGAGAGTAGTGGCGACCCTTCGGCGCGGCAGCGGCGCTTTGGGGTGCTATGCGTCGTCTGGTAGTTTGCGCTGATATCCCGCTCTCGGTCCTCGGTCAGTCGCCGCGATCGATGCATATGAAGGCGGCTAAGCACAAGCGTGTGGGCACTGTGATGTGCATAATTGTTGAAGTTCCCCGGTCCCGAGCGTTCATACCGCCCCAAACCACCTTTGCAAAGGGCAACATGTTGATCATGAATATCTCGGATGAGGTGTGTGATGGTATCGACGTGACCTTCCGATAATCGGGCACAGATGCTGTTGTAATGCGCGCTATAGCGCACCTCAAAGTGAAATGAAGTTAGCATCACTGCGATGATATAGTATCCCACTCGTAATGCTCTTTACCCGCCGCTATGCTAGCAAGTTGTTGGTTGACGTGAGTATCCAATTTCCACGCTAGCCAATTGTTGCCATTTTCAGGGACCACCATGAATGATGCTCGTGAAACCAGTCAATATTATCAATGGCCCATGAATGATGCTCGTGAAACCAGTCAATATTATCAATGGCCTCAGGACCCGATAACTATAATCAGAGATATGAACCAAAGGGGATAGTGCGTTCCAAAGACTTCATTGTGATGGATTGAACCAGGCTCGGTTGTTCCAGTGCATGCGTCCAAGCCTCCGACAAGGAATTTGGGTCTGGGAGCTGATTAGATAGCAGAGACTCAAGCGCTGCCAGTACGGTGTCAGAATCCTCCAAGGAATTGGGCGCGACACACGAGCATGCGAATTCCTTGAAGCTGATTTGTTTCCTTAGATGGGCCGGCTTCGATATTTTTGAGGATATAAGGGAAACCTGAGGGATTGGCCATGAAGACGCGTAAGACAAGTCAAGAGAGATGAAATGGGCCCCGGTATGCGTCACGCTAATTGATCTTAGTCCTCAAATTTAGAGCCCATTTCGTGATAACAGTGTTGAAGAGAGTAAATGGTACCTCGCGACTCAACAGAGCCTAGAAGACACTTAAATGTATTGAAAGTTGGCGGAAGCGCAGTCAGGAGTATACGGCTACCAAGTGGGGATGAGGGCCGAAACTCAGAGGGGGGGGGGACAATACGCAAGTTAGACGCGCCACCGACGCTTTGACGTAACGCTTTGGGAGTCAGAGATACAGGTTTCACTATTGTCCCTCAACTACATGAGTTCGCCACTCAGGTCCTTGGTCTATAAAAGAGTCGCGAAAATGCCAGACGATACGATAACTACTCGTATGGAGTTCGATCTGAGCAACCGGACACAGCCGCCAAGGCCTTCAATCGAAATCATCCATACCATATCGCACAGGACATAGCCACAAAATCGACTTCGATCGGACATTACAGTTCAAAATCGCCCAAAACCAACCCCCGCACCTCCGAGTGGCGCTGGATAGGCTGAACCGTTCATGCCTGCTGATCAGGTCGAAGTTCCCGGAAAATAGGTAAGCCAGTGCCCAGATTGTCTCCGGAACTTCCGATTATTTCCTTTGCTCTCTTCTTAATATAGCCTGCTCTTGGGGCCTGCCGAGGGATATTGGACAAGGTCGATACTTCCGCTTACCATGCCGTCGCGAAAGTGTGAGAGCGTAATTTGCCGAGGGATAATCTCAAATGAAAGGTAAGTGTGACCACTGACAAATGCAGACATGGCAGAAGCCTTTGCAGATCACGATTAAGAATGAAATAAAATGGGCAAGAAGAATTCGATCAGCGAAGCAGACGACGAGTAGTGCTGACAAGCTTATGGATCAAGCGGCGCGGCCGCATCAGGAAGCGGGCGACCCGTCGCCTTCCATCATTCTGGTTTTGGGCCGTCACCATGGCGTGTCCTCTTATGTCTCTGCACATCGTGATAGCGACTGCAAGATTCCTTGCAGTTTGGTAAGTCGCAGTAGTAACGGGGCCCGTCCTTGGCTAAGGGTCCAGCCTTGCGCACGGAGGCACTTGAAGTGTTCTTCTTCGGCAGAGGGGAGGCAACTGACCCTACTGCCTGACGCCTTCGACTAATCCTCCTAGCAGGCTTTAAGGGGCACAAGAGAATGGTCAGGAAATGGGTGATTTCCATCATTGGAAGGCTTGCCTACCTCGGAGGACCCTTGCATGGGCGAGCTGTCCTGAGGCGGAGACTCGATGACTTCGGTATTGAGAAGGGATGGAGATGGAGAGCAGAGAGGGGACAAAGAAGGTGTAGTGGAAGAGGATGCATCGCTTCTTTCACTAACGTTCGGTGGGCAAAAACGAGGGCTTCTGTAGCCACTAGGAGCGTCGGGCACCCCTGTGGACTGAGAGTCGGTGGCACTGGAACCCGGCAGATCTTCTTGTGGGATGAGTTGTGGATCTTCGACTTCGACTTGGTTGCCTTCATCGATGGGGCCACTGCTGTAGACGGCATCCAGCGCGGTATGTGCGGTGGACGGGGTTGGCGACGAGGACAAGTCGATCCCCATCATGCTGTGGAGACTTGTCGCTTGGTCCCCTACATCATGACACAGCCCGAGGGGACCAGTCACAGGGTTCGCCTGTTCAGTCGGTTCGTAGAGCGTGAGCAAAGGATTGACTCACCAGGCTCGAAGAAATGCAGACCGGACGGCAACCCATCGATGAAATCGGAGTCGAGGGTTCCATAACTCGTACCCGCGGGAAGCACTGATCGGCATACTCCAGATGAGGACCGGCGATGTTGAGATGGCATTTGAAAGTGCGAACCTTGGGTACTAGCAAAGAGTGTGTAGTATGGATCGAATGCGAGGGGCTCGCCGAACATGTCGTATTGGTTCATTATCTGAAATGATCAAGACGGATGAGATTTCTGCAAAGGGGGTAAGAGACTCACTATGGATTCGAGCGATGAGAAGGATTCAAGGAGGATATTGTGGAGAAGAGGGAAGTGATGGGGGAGAATGTTCTTGAAGGACAGCAGAGGACGCTTGACCTGTCTTCCTCTTATACCATTCCAAAAGCCTTTCTGTATTCTTCGAGGGCAGGGAGAATGAATGGGTTTGCATTGTCTTATTGTCCTTTAACGGTGTTCGGTGCGAACCGACGACGAAGGGTAGGAAAAAAGGTTGCGTCTAAATTCTTATAGAAAGGAAACAGGTGTTTGCTTGAGAGCACAAGTAAGTGGCGGTGATTTCCGGCATTGTCTCTTGTTTCAGAGTCATTATTTTTCTAATACTTAGTGAGTAACCCCGTTCCTCAGATAGTATTATTTAGGGAATATTTATTCCTTTCGAAGGGCCTGGTTGACTATACGAAACGGCATGCAATCTAGTCGCCAAAGTCTGAGCATCGATTTGTAAGGAGTACAGAGAACCATTCACAATTAATCTATTCAGGATCATGATTTCGTCGATCGGAACAAGGTGTTCGGCATGTTGCGGATGCAAACATCCCGCAAGAGTTCTGACGAAAAATTCGCCTCTTGCTCATCCAACCGTTATCAGGGATAGGTCGTATGCATTCTGTTCGTTGACTAACACTTGTGTCAGTCATGGTGATGTCTAGTGACAGTAGTGACTTAGAGAGGCTGGTGCCTCCCGCTGAACTTGACAGCATCTCGCTTTTGATCTCACGACATCAGAAACAACCACGCGGGGCTGAGAGTAATTGAAAATGGTCCCGGTAGATTCTACCCGATACAGCCATTTTCCTCCGAAGATTCTGTTATTTGGCTCTTTCCTTTCAAGGAATCCGTAGAGGATGAACAAAGGTCCGTAACGAGGTAACGCCCCCGCATGCAGGCAGCCCTGCATGATTGACTTGATCGCCTGGGGTCCTTCTAGTGCGCGCTCGCACAGAAAATAACGGAAGATTTCAAAATCCATCTTAACAAAAGAAAGCCTAAGTATTGTATGCTATCACCAAGCTTCGCTGCCTCGCTCCTCGCCTGGTTGTATCGGTGTTCTATCGTTCGGCTCAGGAAGTCAGCATACGGACTATTGGTTGATCCTATATCTATCATCGATATGTAATCTTCCATTCGAGCGCTTGAACGACTGTCTCCTGTCGTTGCCTGGTGCGCTAGATTTGATCATCATCTTGGCATCTCTCACGGCAATCGGGATGCGAACATGGGCTCCTTTCATTTGGCAATGACAAGTGCCACGACGTCGATGAGCGTTGTGTGTCAAAGGAGCCTCTCTTCCATTCAGAGGTCTGAATTTGCGCTATATGATGCCTGTAAACGTGGTCTAAGGTGATCATTGACCATTTATAAATGTCGCGCTACAATGCATCGCTGCTTCGATCGACTGATCTGCTTAATTCCGGAGTGTTCCTGTCATCTTAAGCCGCGCCCTCGACGCATCAATCAATCCTCGTTTGTTCGTCGACATCAGTTGATCTGATTTGGGTGTCGGTGCTTTTATAATGCTTCCTCAAGAAACGGCAACGCATCCACGTCGTGTTGGTGGGGTAGACGAATTTGGTGAGGACTTGTCCCAGTCTCATGCCCCGAATAAGGCACAAAAGGCTCCCATCGACTGTGCAAAGTGCCGTGAAAGGGATGGGATTCAGGGTGTGGCTACTTGCTCCCGCTGGCTTCTGACGGACCGAAATAATGAAGTAGCATGACCTAGTGGAGTGGCGAATATCCTTTCCAAAAAGAAACCATCGCTATTTGCGATTGCCGTCCATTATTATCTCCAAATTTGGCTTGCTAGGTTGACCGCTTGGTTGCCATAGACTACGCTAGTATTCAGAGGACACTTCTTCGTTCTCGGATGGGAGGCCGGCTCAGCAGCGAAACTAGTGCCCGTAAATCTCCAACGTTGTCCCT
>WNFI01231225.1_pt1 | contig 10601 bp, 12 predicted proteins | sample 5400471 | NCBI WGS metagenome assembly WNFI01 (sample SAMN13153348, study PRJNA577476) | soil metagenome | isolation source: 100 cm saprolite on Douglas fir-dominated hillslope | place: USA:California | collected 2013-09-17 | reverse complement strand
GGAGAGAACCGTATTTCTCCCGTATTGGCCCTCATGTACAGCAACGGGAACAGCAGCCGCCTCGCGAAAGAGCAAGAGTGGCCAGCCAGACTGCTTCATTTCCCCACATGCTTCATGACGACTTGAAAACAGTCTCATTTTCAGGCTCTCAAGCCCTCGTTACTCGTCAAAGACATCTGTGAGGCATGTAGCCAATCCTGAACCTCCCTCTGCTGAGAAGAGGGCCTGGCGAGTCTTCCTGGGTCACGTTCGTCAGGATCGTTTGCGCCATGGTTACCACACGGCCTTCCTGCTCCCCAACCACCACGCGGCGCACCAGTCTCGATCGTTTCGCCTGCCTACAGACGCACTAAGAGCTTATCCGAAAACCTGTGGTAGAATGAAAGCCAAAACCAGTTGAGGAGAGAGGAACATGCCACGAACGCGCCCGTGGGAAATCAGCGACGAGTCGTGGGAGCAGGTTCGTCCTCTGATCCCACCTGCTCCATCGCATGCCAAAGGAGGTCGCCCACGTATGCCGGACCGACAAGCCTTTGCAGCTATCGTCTACGTGTTGCGCACAGGTCTCCAATGGAATGCCTTGCCACGCTAGTTGGGAGCCAGTTCGACGGTCCATGATCGCTTTCAAGAATGGGAGCAGGCGGGTCTCTTCCGTGCCCTCTGGCAAGCGGGTCTGCAAAGCTATGATGAGTTGATCGGTATCCAGTGGGAATGGCAAGCCGTTGATGGAGCGATGACGAAAGCCCCTTTCGGTCACGCCGCGACCGGTCCCAATCCGACCGATCGCGGCAAGTTGGGGACCAAGCGCAGTCTCTTGACCGACGGAACTGGGATTCCCCTGGCGATCATCATCGAAGGGGCCAACCGTCATGATATGAAACTGCTCCTTGCCACCTTGGATGGGATTGTCATCACGCGTCCGGAGCCGAGTGAAGAGCAGCCTCAACATCTGTGTTTGGATGCAGGATACGATTATCCAGTCAACCGAGAGGAAGCGGAGAACCATCACTATGTGCCCCATATTCGCAGCCGTGGGCAAGAAAAGCAGGAAAAAATCGTGATCCCTGGTCATCGTGCCCGCCGCTGGGTAGTGGAACGCACGCATTCCTGGATCAATCGCTCCCGCAGGCTCCTGGTACGTTGGGAGAAGAAGGTGGAGAATTATCTCGCCTTTCTTCATTTGGCTTGTGCTCAACTGATCTTTGCCAAGATCGCCATTGGCGGATAAGGAGATCATGGCGGCTCAACAAGATTTCAGGCTCAGTTGTGTACACAACCAGACGACGCGGTCGTGGCGGGCCTCAGGATTGAACTGATGATCGGTCTCATACCATTTTGGTAACTACTCAGGTCCCTGGTTCCCAAGCAATGGAAAACGGGAATCCCTCAAAAACGGCGGTCAGAGCGGCCAGCATGGAACGGCCCTGCTTCCTCATCGTCGAGAGATAGCTGCGAATGACACAGAAAGCGGTGGCTCCTTCGGCACCGCGAAAGGTCCCAGAAATCTTTTGCTGGACTTTGAGCATTCTCAGATCTCTTTCCGCGAGGTTGTTGCTAAAAGGCACCGCGAGATCGTCCAGGAAAGCGAGCACCTGCTCGGCCCGTTTGAGCAGGGCATCCAGGAGATTCTTGGCGTCGTCTTGTTTGCGACGACCCGGTTTTTTCGCAGGGCAAGCGCCTGGAGGAGGAGCCAGTGTCCGATGAGCAGCAAAGCCCCGCTGGAGAACTTCAAAATACTGGAGGACCAAAACATCGCGCTCCACTTGAGGCAGGCGATGCGCTCCTGCCGTGCGAAAACGAGTGGTGATCTGGCACATGCCCACCAGCAGGTCATGCATTTCCTGCGCCCAGAGTTGGTGGTCCCGCTCAGCGATCAACAAGCAATCACGTAAGAGGTGCGCCCCACACACGCTATGCGCGCATCCATAGTGGTCATAGCTGCTCCACCGATCATGGATCGCTCGCCCCGTATAATTTGGCAAGATCCCAATCGCATCCATCGCCTCCTGCCCCCGTTTGCGATGCCAGTGGTAGAGCGTTAACCAGTGGGTAGCGTTGACGTGAAACCAATGCAACAAGCCTTTGACTCGCCCGCCCGTCTCATCCACATGGTCCAGCCTTTGAGCCAGGAGCAACCTCTTGAGGAGGAGTATTGTTGGGCCAAGCGTCCGGGCTGCCTCCTGTATCCAGTTCGCTATCGTTCCCTCGGACAACCGACATTCCAGCAGATCCACGAAGACCTCGCCAATGCGCTCCATCGGCAGCAATTGATACTGGGAGAAATAGACCGCCAGGGCTTGTACTCTGGGTCCATACTGGGCAGGCGCACGCACTCCACTCGGAAAGCTGCCGGAGTTCTGATGTTGACACACCGGACAGGTGAGGACTTCCACTTGATGTTCCGTGACAACCAAACGCATGACGGGGAGTTCATGGATTTGTCGACGTTCTTTCGCCTGTCCCACCACCGCTCCCAAATCGTGATGGCACGCCTCGCAATGACTTGGGCGATGGATCATCACCCGGTCGGGTGTCTCCACCAGCTCAAGCGCGTGTCCTGTATGGCCTGCTTGCCCTCCCTTTGTTTTGTTGCTTGTCGGGTGTTTCTTCCCCCTGCGTTTGAAGCCATCACTCGACGGTGGCTTGCTGCTGTTATGGCTATCTTTCGCCAGTCGCCGCTCTAACTCTTCAAGACGGAGAAGCGCACTCATCAGCCGTCCTTCCAGATCCTCGATTCTCCGATCTTTCTGGCTGGCTTCTTCTTTGAGCTCCGTGTTCTCTTTTCTCAGTTGTCTCGCTTCTTCTTCCGTCATGCTCGTAGTTTATCAGCCTTGTCCAGTCTCTTTCAGAGAACCTGAGTAGTTACTATACTTTTCAATATTATGTGAGAGATATGATCTTTAGCCAAGAGATTGTATAGTAGGATGTGGCAACAATAAGGGGTATTTGAAAACTGTTTTATCAGTGCTGAAGGGAGAACTCGAACTGCAGTGTTTGTGGCGAGTCCGTTAAGTAGACTGTGTAAACGGCAACTGGTTATTGTGTGTAAAAGTTTGCCCCTGTTGCTGTACTGATAGCTGTACCGACTGTGCTTGGTCTCTCTATTATGTTACATATTAATTGGCTTGAGTGTTTTTCGTTCGGTTGTTCCTCAGGGGCCATCTTGCAACCAGTCAAGAATGCCATCCGGAGGAGGTGTGAACGGGTCACCGGGCAAGCGATACGTAGCGTTAAAAGTATTGCCTGCTCTTCCTAATCTTCAAGTATTGAGGAACCGTACTGCTTATACTCGCCGCAGTGGCTGATGCAGCACCCATTGTCGCACGATACTGGACGAGAATACCATTCCCGGGTGTGACAAGGGCTGCATAAAATGCAGAACCGGGATCGGTGCTCTGCCGGATCATCACGCCAGTTTTGGCCCAGGGACTGGTATTAGTTTGGGAGGTGACCTGGGCGCTCACCGAGCCATCTGTGGTGAGTCCCTGCCAGAGGTAATGGAATTGATCGCTGGTTCCCCAGATGTCTCCCCCGGCTCCTTGAACGGTCCAGGTCGTTCCGTTCACTGACTGGCCTCCCGTCGTTGCTGGTGCCCCGATGTCCGCACAGTTCCAGTTTACCGGACAGGTGCTAGCTTGACCAATGGCAACAGTATCGAAAACAACAGTCCCCAGTGCTGTGCTATTGTGGGAGGTGACCGCGAGGCCAGCCAGAACGGGATCTGTCATCGTAATGGTCACACTTGACCCAGCGAGAGCGATCCAGGTTATTCCGTCAGATGACGTATAAGCAGTAAAAGTATTGCTGCTCGGAGCAAATCCATCGTTCCCATTTGCTAGCGGAAAAGTCCTGCTGCCAGGAGGAATCATACTGGCATCGCTCTGTGGAAAGATCTGCGGCGGCACAAAGCCACTGTTCTGGTTAGGCGCGCTGTACATCATGGCTGTGCTACTGTCGGCCAGAGCAGGGGGATTCGCACCAGCAAGGCCGCCCAGGTTGTCAGGATCAGGATCGCCCATGCGAGCCCCTGGGCGCGCACCGCTTGGCGGCAGCTTGCCATTCGGCTGCGGCATGAGCCTGCGGCGGAAAACGTACCAGCCAATCCCCAGGACAAGCAGTAGCACCAGGAGCACGCTGCCAATACTCACCGCCATCCGCATGATGCCTCCTAACAGGCCCGGCGTCGCACTCCCGCTATTTCCGCTCGTCGTCATAGCCGCGGTCGCCGGGGTGCTGCCCGCCGGCGCAGTCGCGGTTGGCAGTGTTGAACATTGCACGATAACGCTAAACTTTTGCGTAATCCTGTCGCCAGTTTCTGATGGCGTCGGCGTTGGTGTCGCTGTTGGGATCGGTGTCGTTGTTGGGGTCGGTGTTAGAGTGGACTGGATGGTTGCGGTGGGATTTGGCGTGGGCGTTTTACCCACCGGCCGGGTGCCTGGAGCCGTGGTGGAAGTTACTGTGGGAGTCGCAGTACACGTTGACGCTGGCGTACCTGTGGTCAGCGCGGCAACCAGCCCACTTGTGCTAGCATACGAATTTCCAATCGCCAGAAACGAGCCAGCCGAAACGAGCAGTAGCGTGAGTACCAGAATGCCCGACACAACGCGCAGGGGCGTTAGATGAACAGGCACCCCAGACCATCTCTTCGTGGCTCGCGCTTGTTGCCGGTCTCTTTGATCTGGCCCCTCGGCCTGGCCAGGATCAACGTTGTTCTCTGTCATACCCAAATCCCCCCCTTAAAAGTGAGCATCAGCCTTTTTTCACTAATAGTTTTACAACAGTTAGCATGGTGAACCGTATCTCCATTCATACCTGCAAAGGTGTTCAGAGAAATAGTGCCTTTGATGACGATTTGTTACTGGTAATTGACCGTTGAGGATTAACCGAGCGGGAAACAACGATAAGCCACTCTTGACGAGAGTAAAATCTGCTTTATTGCTCATCAAATGCAATAAATGCACTCTATCGAAAGGCTTTTTTCTTTTTTCCTCTCAGACTCTTGTTATTAATTGTAAATCATTTTATTCCATGGGCGGAATCTTGATAATTAAATGGGCGGCAAAACGAGCAATAGGGTGCAGGAATGTTTTTGCACATTGCCATAAAATAGCTCTTTCTGCTCTGTTGGCCGTTACTGGCTACCTGCGGACTCACCCACGTACTTGTCAAAATTCTTCAGAATCTGCCCATTTAATTCCAACATTTACATCCGGATGGGCTTGAATCAACTTCTCATCTTATAATTGAGAGAATTTAGTCTACTCACATGGTTCTAAGCATAAGACCTACTATCGAGAAATAGGTGAATATTGTAGTGCTGATTCCATTTTGAAGGCAATCTTCCAGTGTTGATTCCTCCCCTTTTGTTGCCTATTGTGAGCTTTAGCACACAACTACTACGCTGAGTCTCTCGATTCAGGCTGACTCGTGAGCAGGCGGCGATAAAGGCCGGAGCTCTCCGGTCCCCAGGTTCGTCGTGAAAACATAATGTTCCTCTCCAGACCACTTCAAGCGCCTGAGAAGGCGATCTCCACTGCTGAGTATTTCCACCCTGGGAAACGTACTCAAAAAATCTTCTTTTTGCTCACCGAATTCCACCATGTACAGGCAAGGGCAAAGCAGGAGGTTAGGCAATTTGACGTGGCTGCCCATCTCTTCGTTGGAAGCATGTCCTTTTCGGATCACGCTTGTTCGTCGTATGAATGAAGACAGAATACTGAACGCTCTGCGCAAGAGACGTTCCAAGAAAAGAAAGAAGGACCTGATGAAATATCTCCTGTTGTGGTATTGTCAACTTGGCAATAGAGCTGAACAATATGCTAAAATAGCTGCATGAAAACAAACAGCATTCCTCCCAATTATAAAGGCTTTCGCTTTCCATCTGAAATCATCAGCCATGCTGTGTAGTTGTATTTTCGTTTCTCGCTCAGTTTTCGCGATGTGGAAGAACTTCTGGCACAGCGTGGGATCGTCGTGACCTATGAAACGGTGCGGCAGTGGTGCCTGAAATTTGGGCAAACGTACGCCAATGAATTGCGGCGGCGGCGTCCTCGTTGTGGTGACAAATGGCATATGGACGAGGTGTTTCTCACGCATCAATGGCAAGAGGCACTATCTGTGGCGAGCGGTGGATCAAGATGGAAATGTGCTCGACATACGCGTCGCAAAGCCGACGGAACAAAAACGCGGCGAAACGCTTCTTCCGTAAGCTCCGCGTAAGGCTCCAATACGTGCCACGCGTGGTCATCACCGATAAACTAAAGAGCTATGGTGCAGCGAAAGGCGAGATTCTGCCTGGCGTGGAACATCGCCAGCACAAAGGCTTGAATAATCGGGCGGAAAACTCACACCAACCTACGCGACTGCGTGAAAAGAAGATGCGGCGGTTCAAATCAGCCAAACAGGCCCAACGCTTTCTCTCCGCGTTTGGGCCGATTTTGGATCACTTTCGGCCCAAACGGCATCGCCTCACTGCAGAGGATCACCGTGCTCTCATGCAGGATCGCTTCCTGGTCTGGAACGAGGTGGCTAGAGGAAAGACGGCCGTCTAACAGCGAACCATCCCTTCCAATCCTCAGCTTCTCTCCCACCCTTTTCCCTTCTCGTCAAAAAAGCTCTTCCGTTTCCTCGCCAAGTTGACAATACCCCGGGTTGGCGCCCGTCGCATCGTACGGTTCCACGGAACGGTAGGCGTCGATGAACGCTTGCAGTCCCGTCAAATTGGGCGAGCTGGAATTTTCGTAGTCGATCTCGATGCCCACACCCAGTTGCTGCGCAACCGCCGCCGCGTTGAGCCCTCATTGCGTGGGATCGGTGGCCAACGCCTGATCCCAATCACTGGCATACGTGATTCCTCCGATGGAGAGCATGACCCGGATGTTATGGCTCTTGAAATAGTTCACGATGTCTGCGGCCATCCCAACGGGAACACCCTGAGACGTTTGGGAATCGGTGGTTTTGTTGAGCAGCTTGAGCGGCTGGACAAAACTCAGGACGACGAGGTTGACGGAGGAGACACCATCCCCTCGATCAATCAGCCAATGGTTCTTGCTGTCGAACTCGGTCACGCTGCGCACCGTGCCCCAGAAGCACTGATCGTTGCTACAGGCCCAGGCGCCGTAGACCGAGATGGGAGTGGTGGCGGCGTTTGAAGCATGCGCCGCGGCGCGGGTTAGGGGAACGTTGACGAAGAGCAGCAACAGCGCTGCACACATTGCTGAATAAGCTGAGACCGACCTTCTTGATGGTCATATCTACCTCCGGATAGGGGACGCGCGAGAAGCATTCGAGGTGTAGTTGTTTCACTTTTGTGGAGGCATAGAATTGGCGTAAAGCTATTCCAGGTTCCAGACGCCGTAGCGAAGCCGAACCATCTCTTCCCTCTGTCTTCTTATGCAAATAGTCCTGATTGCATGGAATGGCAGAAGTTCGCCACTCGATTGATGGCACCTTTTCCCGACTCCTTTCCCAGATCGTCTCACCCAAGTGTCAAGAGCTCGATCCGGGATGCTCTCTGAAAGGACCGCAAACAGAGACGTTCTTTGCAAGAAGGGAGAAGAGGGGTGGCAGATAAAACATTGCTCGATCTTCTCGTCCAAGGAAGAGAGCCATGGAATCGATGGAGACAACAGCATGGTGATCTTCATGGCACTAATCTCCATCTTGCTAATCTCAGCAGGGCGATTCTTCATGGCGCTGATCTTCATGGTGCTGACCTGAATAGTGCTAATCTCAGCAGCGCTGATGGCAGTGCCGCGAACTTTCAACGCGCTGATCTGCGCTCGGTTGACTTCTCGGAGGCAGATCTTCGCCATGCGAATCTCAGCCACGCGAATCTCAGTTACGCCAACATCAATCGAGCAAAATTGAGAGATGTCGATCTGCGGGGCACCAATCTCAATGGTGTCGATCTGAGCAATGTCGATCTGAACGGAGTCGATCTGAGCGAGGCCATCTTCACCATATGATCTTTCTACCGATACCGTAGCACACATCTTTTGAGTTCGTTTCCCAGAGTAAAAATGCTCAGCAGTAGAGATCAGCCTCTCAGGCGCTTGAAATGGTCTGGGGTTGAACAGTATTTCCCCTATTTTTGCCCTGATTGAAGCAACGGGAACAGCAGCTTCCTCGCGATGCAGCCAGAGGGGTCATCCAGACTATTTCATTTCCCTCAATGCTTCATAATTGTCAATAGCGATGTAAAAATGGATCTTCCTGCGTTTGCGTCAGGGCCTTAGGATTTTACCATTTCCCCCGATCTCAAAGGACTCTTTGGCGGCAGGAGCCAACTGGTCTACTCTTGGAGGTCACTGCCTGGCCTCACGGCGATGCGATGCGCGATCTGCCCAGCCAGTGGATGGGTAACCTCTCCAAATCGTACGGTGAGAACCTCGCCATAGGGAATCCGGCTTTCTAATGTGATCCAGGCGCCGGGAACAATGCCTAACGTGCTGAAGTAACGCAAGAGCGCTGGCTCCTCGTCAGGAACGCGGACAATGCAGGCGCGAGATCCCACTTCAAGGCTGTCCAGCGGGATCTCCTCGGCCTGTTCCACCAGACCTTCGCGCGTCGGAATCGGCTCTCCATGGGGATCGCGGGTAGGCTGTCCCAGTTTGGCGGCAATGCGTTCTTCCAGCTCCTCTGAGATGAGAGGAGCTAAGCGTTCTGCTTCATCGTGGACCTGGTCCCAAGACATCTCCAGAACCTCAACGAAAAACAGCTCAAGCAGGCGCTGGTGACGCACCAGCTCGACTGCCACGGCCTGGCCTTGCTCTGTTAACTCAATGTGTGCATAGCGCGTGTGGACGACGTATGGCCCGTCCTCTGCCTGCGCCAGCTGCTTGACCATCCCTGAGACAGAAGCAGGCGTTACACCGAGCCGCTCCGCCAGTCGGCGCGTCGTGACTGGCTCCGCCTCCTGCCCGAGCAGATAGATCGTCTTCACATAGTGTTGTTCCGTTGTAGAAAGTTGTGTACGCATGGTGCTGCTTCTCCCTCCTTCCCAAGTCTATAATATTAGGCTACTCTAATATTATAACATATCTTGTCTATCTTTTTATTTAGCAATGGAATATTTCTAAGTTAGGCCCTGTTATCATTTACAAGAAGAACAAGAACATCTGAGAACACTGGATAGGAGCAACTCTCATGGAAAGAAATTTGAGGAACGAGACACGACCGCTCGACACACCACAGGTGCAGCAGAGCACTCTCGCTCATACGACAGGGCACCGCACCGAGTCTGCCCGGCAGGTCATTGCATCGCCGACTTCCGCAGCAGAAGACGAGGCATCACGTCACTTTCTTTTACGGGTCGTGCAGCCTGGCCTGGCTGGGCTCATGGACGGTTCAGTCTCGACTCTGGCCCCAATCTTCGCGACCGCTTTTGCCACCCATCGGCCCTTTACTGCCTTTCTCGTTGGGATAGCAGCCGCGACCGGTGCTGGGATCAGTATGGCCTTTTCTGAAGCCCTTTCCGATGATGGCGAACTTACCGGGCGTGGCAGCCCTCTCGTGCGCGGGAGCATTACCGGGGCGATGACCTTTGTGGGAGGAGCGCTACATACCCTTCCCTTCCTTGTTTCTGATCTCCACCTGGCCCTGGCCATAGCCTATATCGTCGTCGCGGTCGAACTGGTTGCTATTGCGGCTATCCGCCACCGCTTCTTCGGCACCAGCTGGTGGCTCTCGATGCTCCAGGTCGTCGGTGGAGGAGCACTGGTCTTCGCGACTGCCTGGATTTTCGGCAATGCCTGAGGATCCTCGGCTTTCGTATGCTAGATGGCCGTTTGACTACTAGAGTGAATAAAGGGACAAGTGGATCTGGTATGCTTTTGAAATTTGAGTACGTTTCCCAGCGTGGAAATACTCAGCAGTGGGGATCGTCTTCCCAGGCGCTTGAAGTTGTCTGGGGGTGAATTGCTGTTTTTCCTGCTCTGGAGGCTCTATGCGATCTCGTTCAAGAGTAAAATAGACAGGTAAGCTGATGAACTAATGGCATTGAGCCTTTTATCACACTGGATGACAAGGCAGCCAGCGGGACAAATCATACCGACGGGTACGATTTCTCGTGACGTAATGCAATTGATGTGTTTGATAAGAAACCATTTCTCCTTTCGCGGCGTGCTACAGCAAACATACCAGTAGAAAGTAAGGGGGGAAAATGAATGGGGAACATCAATGCATCAGCCAGCGGGCAATTTACGATTGGTGGAGATCTTCGGGTGAATCGTCTTGGGTTCGGGGCTATGCGTATCACCGGGAAAGGGATTTGGGGTGAACCTGACGATCGCCAGGAGGCTCTGCATACGCTGAAACGTCTCCCGGAACTGGGCATCAATTTTATCGATTAGCAAAAATCATCGCCAATGCAAAAATCGTATCCTTTTCTCTCATCGCATAAAGTGTATAACATGAGTCATCCCGTAACCTTTTTGTGCCCACATAGATATGGGATTTCCTCTGTTCATAGGTCATAACAAGCTATGAGCTATGAGTAGTGTCTCAGGCTATCTCCACGTTGTAAGATGTGCAGCGTAGAGGGTAATTTGGGATCATCTTTTGCGAGATGCTGCCAGAATGAGTTGGAATACATCTTCGGG
>WNFI01001997.1_pt1 | contig 10601 bp, 17 predicted proteins | sample 5400471 | NCBI WGS metagenome assembly WNFI01 (sample SAMN13153348, study PRJNA577476) | soil metagenome | isolation source: 100 cm saprolite on Douglas fir-dominated hillslope | place: USA:California | collected 2013-09-17 | reverse complement strand
TTTCGCCTCTAGTGGCTTCATTTTGATCCAGGAAAAGCCATTCCTTGACAAGGGCTTCCGTATTATTCATCAAGTACGTTCAAGGACGGCCGAAGGGATGTTATTTCGGTAAATGCCGGACCCGCTTTAGTGGAGAGGGATGGACCTCAAATACATCCCTCTCATACCTTCATTGGCTTCTTGTCTAATCCAAAGCTTGTTGACAAATTATCTTACCAAGCTAACTATGGACTAAACACCTTGGGATTCGCAACACTTTTTTTCCTGCAGTTTTGAAACATGGGCCTGCAGTGTGCACAAGTGCCAGGGGGCCTGTGGGTCTGAGTGCCTTAATTTTTCTGATCAGAACAGCGAGCATCACACCGTCGTTCCTGACGCCGCAGGGAAGAAACGATATTAGTGCGGTGCATTATATTCACTCTTGTACGATATCTTCTTTCTTGGGTTTCAGCCCCTTGAGCTCCTTCCCTTGACCAAGGATATCCTTTGCATCGTCATCAACAAGAATACCTGAAGAAGGTTGTGAGCCACTAAGACGGAAGAGGGAGGCAGGAAGATACTCACCAAGACCTTCCTCTCTTGCCAAGTCTAATACATGCTCCAGTAAAACGTAGCCGTCATGATCTGGATCGAGCTTCTTGACAATTCCATCTACGGTCTCCGCATCTGGCTTGTGCTTGATGACGCTCAAAGCATGCCGAAGATCTCGTATGGATATACGCCCTTGCTGATCGGCTGTAATCTGTTGCAGTGAGGATCCCACACGTGAGTCGTAATCGTCGAGTTGCTTGTCGATCATGTTCAACATGCCGCGAATCCGCTTGGACAGAGAATGAGACGGAGATGATTCCCCAGAAGTTTCCTTACATCAACAAATTAGTGACCCAGATGAGTCTTGGGAAGAGAACCTGATGCTTACCTCTTCAGACTGGATATTCTGCTCCATGGTGGCCCGCAGCTCATCTCGTTCTTTCAAGACGCTAGATTTAGCCGATAGAATTGAGAGTGCTTCACCGAGCTCAGCAAGCTGTTCAGTCGTCATGCGAGCATCGTCTTCTTCGGTTTCATCCGCAAGCTGAAGGAGATGTCAAAATACTCACCTAAGCATTGGAAACATTCATACCTCAGAATCGGGAAGCATGGATTGCACAGCACGGTGCTCCTCTTCTAGCTTCTGTCTTTCCTCCAGCTCTTTTCTGGCGCGTCTGGCATCCTCCTCTCTCTGGAAATACGTTTGGATGCTAAGAACCAAAGCCTGGATGGTGAATCATACCTTCTCTTGCTCCGCTTCATCTTCAATGAGCTCCTCCTGCTCCTGCAAGACTTCAAGTTTCTGTTTGTAACTTGCTTTCTCACTATCTACTGCCAGTTCAGTTTCGTTGAGCTGTCGGAAAAGAAGTTTCATCAACGACAGTTTACGTGAGGCAATATGCCGACGAACAAGAGGATCAGGCAGGCCGCTCAGTACACCCGCTAAACTCTGGATGACTCCATCACTTCCTCGATTCTCACCCCAGTCAAAGGCACGAGACAGAATAAGGAGGACGCCAGAGATGTCATGATTGAGGTGGAGGTCAATCCAATTATTGAGCTCTTCGCGCAGACGGGTGGGAGAAACACCGAGGGTCCTAACACCACGTGATTGACATGCATGCTGCAGTTCGGCAGTGGACAAACTCTCAACACATTCAGTCGCAATCAACTTGTGATGATCAAGGATCAGTCCTGAGATTAAAGGTAGACAACCATCAAAGCTAACCTTGTCGTCCTTCTTGATGTACTCAAGACGATTCCGAATTTGATATTTCAGGTAATTATCCGTTCCGAATGCGTTAATATTCATGTATCGACACATAGAAACGAGTTGTGGTCGCGACAAGTTGTCCAGGGTAAGATCGTCATCGAAGAGCTTCGCCACCTTGATAATATCCTCCGTCGAAGGCTTGTCGCCAGTACTTCGGACCTGCAACCACGCGAATCAGTACGGCAAAAACAATATTTAGACATGAGCCTTGACCTTGTAGAAGAATTCATTGAATTCATCCGTACCCATGATTGATTTCCCACCCTTAATACCACTTTCTCGAAGAGTCTCTTGAAGAAACTTCGCCATCTCCAAGCGCACTCGCAGAAGCTTTCTCTGCTTCTCATCCTACAGAAGGCTTGAATGCTTGGAAGCGTGAGACAGAAAACGGGTTGTAGCTAACAGCAGCGAATTTATCTTCGAATGTTGAGGGAAGCATGTTGGGGAAGAGCTTAATAGCCACAGGTAAGAGCAGTTCCATGAACGGGACAATGACGAAGACTGAGAAGGGGATAAGTCGGAGGAGGTCCTGCGTTGTTCGTCTTAGCTGGGTACATGAGGGTAGCACATTAGTGCGTCAGAATAACATGCAAAAGGCAGCGACGCACCTGACGACGTTCTCTTCGGGTTAAAGCTTTCCCCTGCAATGTACGCCTCAGCAGACGAGCAGAAATTTTGATCTCGGAAGCCAACAGTTTAGTCCCATCCCAATAATGATTTGCTTCATGTTTGATTTTTGCCCACGCTATCGTCAGGATGGGCTGTTTGGGCGCCTCAGCAGGCTTCTTTTGAACGATATGAGAGTTATTGTGATCCTTGTGATCCTTCTCAGCTACTTTTGTGACTTTAGCCATGGAAGCCTTGGATAAACCGTTGGATGAAGCATCAGACGGCCTAGATGTGCTTATACTGTCTGGCTTTTTAGATTCTGTGGCGGACGTTGAGTCGTATCGAATAGAGTAACGGACGGACGGCTGCCTATAGGCAGATGGAAGCAGATGATGGCCTTTGGAGATACTTAGTGTAGAGAGAGAATTATGTAGGGGCTCATAAGCCCTGTTCACCAACCGTGGCCTCCGTAGGGGAAGCCATAACATCATTAGCGCTTACGAAAACTGTGCTATTCAGTCACCTGACTTGTATATTCTGTGTAATCACCGTCCAACAAAGAAAGTGCATTACTTCGAAGGGGGCAGCTAATTACGTTGGTGATACGGTTGCATTAAGCCCTACGGACAGGTTCGACAGTATCCCAGAACGTGCGCTCCTGACCCTCCTTGAGAACATCTTCAACAAGAGGGACAACATAGCGAGTATCCTAAAGGCAACCAACCATTAAAGGTGAGATCACAAACCAAAGAAGTACACCCGACACCAGTCTGTTGTGTGTACAAGGGCAAAATAAGTGCATACACACCTCTTCAACAGGTATCCACTGATCCTTCGGAAGGTTTTGGTGAAGGATCGAGAACTGGACTGCTCGGCGTATGCGCCACGCACGATCGTATTGATCACTAGGCGAGAGGCGTCCAAGAGCCTGACACAGGGAAACAGTTCATTCTGGTTCTACTCAGTTACCCACGGTCTACCGACCTTGGCAACATCTTCCCGCTCTTCAATCACTAAGGGAAAATAAGACTTGGTTTCAAGTAAGTGGCACGATGAGTAGCATAATACTCACAAAGGTCATCATACTTAAGGCCCAACTGGCGATGACCGGATATCCTTGCGAAGGACTGAGCCAGCGGGGTGAAAATCCTCGAAAGGATGCGAGAGGCACGGATCTGAGGCGCAAGCGACACGCCAAACGGTCCGAACAACATGTTGGCTAAAAGACAGTTTCAAGTTCCACTCGACGAGCTAACTGGTTATGGAGCTTGAGAACCGAGGATGATCTTCGGAGTTTACCGGATTTATGAGCCTTACATCCGACATCGAAATTGTATAAAGCCTTGTTGTTTGCTTTCCTCTCTTTCTTGTTATTCATTAGATCGCCCAAAAACCTATACAAGGTGGGATGTTCGCTGTTAACGTTTCAATTACTTTTCCGACCTTTGGGAAGTCCCAGCCATGGTTAACAACGCCGAGCGCACCTACATTATGGTCAAGGTATGCCTATTGCTCGATCTACCATATCGATGTCTCGATCCTTATCATTTTTGCTCCTATAATCCAGCCTGATGGCGTCCAGCGTGGCCTTGTTGGAGAGATTATTAAACGCTTTGAACAACGCGGCTTCAAGCTCGTTGCTTTGAAGCTGGTCCACGCCTCAATCCCTCATCTTGAAAAACGTGCGTCTTGGCCTCATGTCGCGTCTATATTGTGCTAATATGTAGATCATCGTTTGTATCTGGTCACGTCCCTGCTTATCGCGGTGCCACGTCGTGATTAGACTACGAAGACCTGAAGGAGAAACCATTCTTCCCTGGTCTCGTCAAGTACATGAACGCCGGACCTGTGGTTGGTATGGTATGGGAAGGCCTGGATGCCGTCAAGACTGGCCGTACAATTCTGGGTGCTACCAACCCCCTCACCTCAGCACCAGGTAGGGAACGTGGTCCCCTTTCACACTTCTATTCAATCTGATTTGAAACGAACCTGATCTCGATTCACCCTTATAGGGACTATCCGCGGTGATTTTGCTCTTGCCGTTGGCCGAAACGTGTGCCACGGGAGTGACTCAGTTGAGAACGCTGAGAAAGAGATAAAACTGTGAGTTATCTTGACGGCCTGTTTCTCGTGGCTTCTGATGATCCATTTCCCTAGGTGGTTCCCTGAGGGTACTGTCCAATACACCGATGTTAAGGCTGAGTGGGTCTTCGAGTAAGACCCTAAGGGTTATATGTATCAGTAGCAATCTCATTCGCAAACAAATGATAAATGTGCATACGTAGAACATGCAGCTTCGCCGATGCATTGTGACGAAAGGCTCGATTCAAGGGCACCGGCTTAAAAAATGACTCGACCAACCCACTTAGAGAATATATATGGCTCTCAGCTTTCCAAATTGTTTTTCTTCTCTCGTTCTAATCAACCGTATCTCCTTTAGATGGGATGGATACGTATGTGTTCAAAATCGTCCGCCAGGACTTGTACGGTAGGCAGGTGACCAGCTTGTACCGAAGGTTCAGACGCAGTTAACATCTGAATCCCCATGTATATCTTTGCGATATCTGTTCAGATCTGGTCTAGCCAATGGATACGTTACTCTTACTCGAAAATCCACCTTGCGCAAAATCATTTCCTTTACGCACCTTCCGGCTTAAGGAGAGAAAACCCTTATGAAAATACACAGTGTCTAGGCATCGCAGACTCATTTCCAACCACGGTGCTTATCAGGCGTTCACAGATTTCATCATCGTTAGATCTCGCTCCTGAAATGGAGCGGCAGGAGTCTACAATTATTAACCCCGTAGCACGGGGTCGTCCGAAGGACTGAATGTATAGCCTATTATATATATAACACCAAATTGATGAGAGGTCCTACCGGCCGTCTCTTCGTCTATGTTCTAGAGAATCATCTAGTTCATAGTCAGTTGGGTCTAGTTCGAAGATCTCCTCATCATGCAATATCCCATTCGCTGACGTGTGTAAACGGGTGTACCCTGCACCGCTACCAACATGGGGCGCTGTGGGTCTGCTATCTTGAGTAACCGCGTTACGACCTGAAGTACGCCAGAGGTTAATCAAAAATAGAGCGTGGAGGTAGATGGTGAATGCAAGACTACGGAAGTAGGTGCAAACAGGTCATGGACCATCATAATCAAGGGTGCATGAAAATACCTGAACATGATTAACGCGTATGATACATGGTCGACTTTAATCGACTTCACGAACTTGAGTTCCTCGTCCGTTGCACTCATGAATAGAACCCTATGAAAATGTTGGAGCCGAAGTACCACAGGGCAGATCAAAGGCGTACCCTGCCGCAACCAGGAGCTACGACGCCCGAAATTAGCTTGAGCCTAATTTCTCTCAGAAACGGCCACTTACCAAGGGTGGGAGGTGCTGGAAAGAGTTAATTGATGGAGATAGGATCCCAGACTGGGTCTCAAGCCTAGCCTGGTCTCGCAAGACCAGGGAAACTTCTATCACTCGAGCGACGCCAGCGGACATTAGAACTACGCCAAAAAGAGTATGAATCTAAGGACAGTTGTGAGATCAGCCGAATACGATCATGGAACCAATCACCTTTGTACTTATCATCATCGCTTGCTCGTGAGCTGACATCGCCCAACCAGTAATGATGAGAATGATTGCCGGGATGGTGGATCGCCGTCCATTGCGGGACACATAAAGGCCGAGACCCCCGCCTGCCCACCCTGACGAAAGATTGACACCTGAACACCTGACAGCAGAACTACAATACACTTACAGATGATTCCAAGGCTCCTAAAAAGCCGTAGGTCAGTCACAAATATTCAACATCTCTGAATTCTCGCGCACGTATGTTGTAGATCCTTGTGTGACCACACTGTTACAGGGCCGTGGTGCTCTGTGAAGGTGTTCACGATTCCCCAAATCATGATGACAAAGCTATCGAACCATTCCTGGCTTCTTCCTGTGCTTTGTATCCATTCGGACCCGACGAGGAGAACAATGGCTAAAAGAATTCCGTATGCTATGAAGCCGGAGCCCATAATATAGTGAGCGAGGCACTGGTTCAACCCATCGCCTGAACAGTAGCCACCAAGCGTTGCCGCACCAAATATCACCTGATAAGCACCCTATGGTAAAAGACAGAAGAGAAGATGATAGATGTCTTGGTACCTGTATCCAGCCCAAGATAGGCCATATTTTGCCCATAAGACCGTGGACAATGACGAAATATGGCCGTATGGTCCTCTCGTGGATATGCAGCTTAAGATAGACTCCAAGAATGAACTGCAGAATCATGGGCATAAAGAGGAAAGAAGCGAATGAACCATGTACCTAAATTAAGCGTCGATGACATACATAGGTCCCACAGAACGAAGATAACTTACAGTCTCCTTGAACGCCCTCCCTCCATGAGTATGTCCAAGAATATAGCCTACAGATGTCAAGGCATATCCTGTAACCTGGTGGGGCTCAGAATCGAAGCGGCGTTCAGCAGACTGGTGTGTACCTACTTGCGTTGGAACATGCCATCGAGAGCTGCAAAGGATCAAGGGTTAGGATTGCAGGCTTGGTTTCTGAATAGATAATAAGCCCACCGGACTAGACCAAAGACCATGCCTATTGGGAACACGAAACCCCAAGCCATGACTTGGATGACGATGTGCAAATATAGGATTGCATCAATGGGCTTGGCAATATTCTCCGCGTCATCAGCGGGGTGCTTATGAGCGAGCACGCTAGCTGCACCTCCAAGAACAAGGGTCAAAACCACCCCCCTGATGCCACCCGGGCCCATGTGAACTATACAGGGGCGAATTGGCTTGAAACGTCTGTCCTTTTACCTGTAGGCCCAATCGCGGGTGTATTGTTGTCCAACACGCTCAAGCCACGTCCATTCGCCCTCAACCATCGTACCCGCCACAATGCCTGCGGAATGCGCCATCTGCAGTCTGGAATACAGTTCACAGTGCATTGCAGCTTCACTACGCTGCGGCCATGTCTACTGCTATCAGTGCATAACTGAGCTCGCACGACTTTATCAACGACCATTATGCCCTGGATGCCGGAAATCATTTAGGCTCGAGAAGGTTACCAAGCTCTACATCGACTTCCCCGATGCGTCCAATGCAACAGATCAGGGAATGGTCGAAAATAGTGTTTCTGTTAGCATCCCTGCTCTCACAGAAGAGCAACGCGTGGAATCTGAGGCTCTGGCGGAACGAATGAGTCATCTTGGGATCGAAATAACTTCTGACGCCCTCAGCAACGTTTTGGATGACGTTCGCCGATGGTCTCAAGGTGTTCAAGTCATTAAAGATATAGAAGCACAGGTGAGCTAACATGAGAGCCCCTTCACCCAATGAATAACGCTTTTCGCAACAAAGGTTGCCATAACCCGAATACTTCTGAATGTCGACTTACTAAAGAACAGATTGGAGCAAGGAAGTATCCCTTCGATAAATCGAATGAAGCGGACCCAACAAGAAGTGTTACTAACGCGGGAAAATTTGAGTTTCTCCGCTCAGATTCAGGACCTCAAGGATTCGCTACAATGTGTGGAGCATGATTTGGGAGTGGAGGTCGATGTTCGACAACAACTTCAGGAGTCTGTTTCTAAGAATACGGCTACTACTACCACACTAACTCCACATACAGTGAACTTGACCATACAAAGCGGAGAATGGCGGCATCGGATAAACTTGTGCAAGATTTAGAAGCCGATATACAGAGCACTGAAGATAAGGTAGGTTTTGCTTGCCTCCAATATGACAAAAAAATTCTCATATGAAAATACTTTCCAGTGTAAGCGCTGGGTTGCGTATGTGCCTTTGGTCGTTTTATACACTCTCCCAGCCTCATTATCCCGCTACAGCGTTGCATCGGAGTGCCAAAAGCAACTCCAACAATGTACTTCAGACTCAGAAAAGACGTTGCGAAAGTTTTCGAGACTAGAAAGTTTGGTACGACGGTTGATTGCCCTTGGCCGCTTTCCCCTCACCGACATTGACAGGTTGGGAATCTAGAGAAGGAGAATACGGACCTAAAGCGGTAGGGACTTCAGCGCTCCGAATAAGGAATGTTCGTGCTCATCGAAGGTCTAGTCAATTGGCTGTGAAGGCTTCAGAAATAAGGATCCGAAACGAAATTCAGGGAAATCTCTTGACGGAGAATGAGGGGTTGAGAAATAAAGTAAGTGTGGCTGCCTTTTTCTCGGCGTCCTGATTTACCTCAACCTTTTAGCTCCGTAACTCCGAGGCGCTGCAGTCCGAAAAGACCAGGTGAAACCGCCGAACTCCATGAAGCTCTTTCCTGACCACACTTTTACCAGGATAATTGAGGAGAAGGATGTAAAAATCATGGAAGGTGCTCGACGACTTGCCGAGTTGCAGCATGATCAGGAGCACTGGCGTGACCAAGTAAGCATGGACGCTACCACGTGTTAATGCCTCCAACATGGTTTTGACACCGGTACCAGTACTTCCGGCTTAAGGATGCCTCGCCAGTCAAGGAGACAACTCGATCGTTGTTAGCCGGTTTGTCGAATTCGTACTTATCAGGTGCGCATTTTTTGCTTTATTTCGCCGAATGGAATGTGTTAAGTCCTTGTCGAAGGTCATGAACGGAAAAAGATGAAATCCACTGTATCGGATACCCCCACTTCCTCCAGATCATGCCCTCCTGCACTAAGTGGCGTGAGCCAGTCACAACTGGATCGATCACCTTCGCCAGAAGTTCTCAACGCAGTAGGAGAGGCAGCAGATCGTTCCCCCCCTAGTATTCCCGATCGCGTCCGTGGCCCCAAGCGGCGTCGTATTGAAATGTCGTCCTCTGAGCCAGAGGATGGGGACAACGAGGCAACTTCGCCAAGACGTCCAATTGCCCTCTCCCACACAGGCCGAGGAGCTAGTTGGACGAACATCCGACCATTGGAGGATGCCATTGCGTCACTGATGAGCGATGATGTGGTCCCAGACTCTGAGCCAGATGATGACTTCTGTAACCAACCAAGCCCAAAGAAAAACGGAACCTTGGCAAAGAGGATAGTGTACTGAATGACTCTTCACTAGCTTCGGCTAAATTGTAGCTCTACTGTCTTGATGTGTGCACAATGTTTCTTGATGTGTGAATATCATGTTTATTGGTCGTGTATCCCAGTGTGAAACAATTGTTGAATCCAGTTAGATAATTATTTCTGTCACAAATCGACCCCCATTCCGTCCACGAAAGCAGCTATGCCCTCGAGACCACCAGTTTTAAGTTCCTCCCTGTAAGTTTTCATCTTACCCGTACTGATCTTATATCCACCACAGATTATAAATACGAGGGTCTTGAGCCCCTTTCCGTCTGTACAGGCCTTGCTCTCACCAAAAATCTCGCAGAAGAGCTGAGGGGAGTATATCGGAGAAAGCGTTGCAGAGGCGGCAAGCCCGACCATGATCCTAAGTTCATCTTCTGAAGAACAGAATCATACTGTGAAAGAAATCAAAGCGACAACGAACTTCACCTAGAAAGTTTGCCAGCATTGTCAGTTCATCCGGAATAACGACAGTCGACAAGCCTCCTTCATACGACTCCTGGTACAGTGACCATTGATCATTGAGCCCAACGACATTGTACGAGTCGTTACTTTCGGTAAGGTGGCAATAATCACCCCAGTCCCCTCCCATGTGTGTCTTGGTGTTCCTATCCCAGTTCAACTCGATCTAACCCCCACTGAGGCCACCCGTTGATTATCCTCTCCATACATTTCTTACCTCTTACCAACCCGACGAGGTGAGTTTCGACTTCTTAGCCCCACTCAAATCTGAGGCGCACCCGACTTTCCGATACGCGTGTGGGAAGTTGAATCGGATGACATCTTCAGTGGATGTCAGAGAATGACAATGCGTATCGGCATGGGAGCACGTATCGGGAACCATTCGCGGGGGGGATCCCGTGTTTAAGTGCAGGCTCTGGAGATGCTAAAAGCATCCTTCGCCGGCGTTGGTAGGGGTTGCATCGTGCATCGTGCAATGGAGTACAGTCAATGAATGGGTGACTTGATCGGAAGGTTCAATTTTCAGGAATGATGATGATGATAATTCTCGTTTGTTACCCCGCGGCCGTGTCACAACGCGGCAGAGCGGCGAGCCCCGTGTTACATGATGGTCCATCAATGTTCAGGATCGTTCAGCGTCATTTAAAGCATCACATGTAT
>WNFI01417316.1_pt1 | contig 10603 bp, 9 predicted proteins | sample 5400471 | NCBI WGS metagenome assembly WNFI01 (sample SAMN13153348, study PRJNA577476) | soil metagenome | isolation source: 100 cm saprolite on Douglas fir-dominated hillslope | place: USA:California | collected 2013-09-17 | reverse complement strand
TAATGATCCTCGTGTGAAGCAGTCAGCTATTATCTTCTAACCATCCTGGCAGGTCCACTATTGAAGGTAGAATCGCGTCTGGATGTATCTGCTCTAAAAGTGGCGAATCAGCACGATGCTTGCCCGTGCAGACCAGCACACCGTGCAAACCTGCTCGTTGCGCTCCGCTAATGTCGTTCTCGATATCGTCCCCAACCATAACTGCCTCTCGCGGTTGCACGCCAATCGTGAGCAACGCCTGCTCGAAAAAGGCGCGATTGGGCTTACCAAGGACCGTTGCATGTTGTCCCGTCGCCAGCTCCAAGGCATACACAAAGGGGCCGCTATCAAGTTGCAATCCCTCATTTGTGCGCCAGTAGAGATTGGTATGAGTCGCGAGCAGCACCGCTCCATCCATAAGCATTCTAAATGCATGATTCATGGCCTCGTAGCTGAGGAGTTCCTCGGCTCCACCAATCACGACGATATCTGCGTGGGATTCCAATAGCTTGGAGGCGTTGTACTAGTGTTGCACGCGAACTGGTAGTAGTATTGGTAACAAAACAAGTCTGGTAGCCGCGATGCTCCAGCCAGCGCAATGTCTCGGCAGCGCCAGCAATAGGATGCATGCTGACATGCAATACTCCATCTATGTCAAGTAGCACACCACGAAAAGAAGGCATTTTAAGCGCTCCTTATTAATTGATGCTTATGGATATTGAAAATAGTCGAGCAGTCATGCCAGTATATCATAGGAAAGTAATTTGTAGGCGCAACGTAATTGGTGAGCTTATAGGAGAGTCTACCCATATAATAACCGAATTTCTATTTTGCTCGTTTCTTCATAAAGATGGGGCAAAAGATTTGATGAAAGGGACTTTCAAGGACGGCCAATCCCGGCAATCTCTATTGTTAAGCTCCACTCTCATTTAGTCACGTTACGTAAAGAACATGGTAATATTTGAAAGACCATGACTAAAGAATAGTAGCAATGACATTCGTTGCTGAATGATGTATAATAGCCGCGAGGAGTAGCCTTTCAGGAGGAGTCTATTGCATGAGTGGTGACATGATCGGTCGTGTCATCAAAGGGCGTTACAAACTCATTGATGAACTAGGGCGTGGCAGTTTCGCAACCGTCTACATTGCGCGTGACACGAAAAACAATCGCATCTATGCCGTGAAGGTCATGCACATTGAATTCTCGGACGATGGTGAGCTACTGGCGCGTTTTCAAAGGGAGGCACACATTCTCTTGCATCTCAGCGACCCTCATATTGTGCGAATTTTCGATTATGGGGATGAGAATGACATTCACTTCATTGTGATGGATTATATTGATGGCCAGAACCTGAAGTACCATACATTAACCCATGGACCAATGAATGCTTTACGCGCCCTGGATTACGCCCGGCAAATAGCAGAAGGGCTAGATACGGCCTACAAGCATGGTGTAGTTCACCGTGACATCAAACCACAGAATATCGTTATCAATAGTAAGGACGAGGTGAAGATCACTGATTTTGGTTTAGCGCGCAGCCGGGAAACCGTGACGCTGACACAATCTAACGTCTTCATGGGTACGGCTTATTACATACCACCAGAACAAGCTGAAAGTGGGCGTTCAGCAGACACCCGCTCCGACCTTTATTCTGTCGCTACCGTTTTATTCGAAATGCTCACGGGTCGTCCTCCATTTGAGGGAGAAACCGCCGTAGACATTGTCGTAAAACACATGAACGAAAAAGTTCCCTCGATTTGTCACATCCGATCTGATTTGCCACCTGAGATGGATCAGTTCATGCAAAAGGCTATGGCGAAATCCCCAGAGGATCGCTACAGCACACCACAAGAGTTTATTTCCGCCATTGAACAGTTGCAGCAACACATTCAAACTTTGTATCCTGAGCGCCGCGAGCCTATTGAAGACAATCCAGTCGCAGAAATTGGATATAACCAGAAACAAGGACAAGCAACGCGAGAAGCTCAACCAGTGACAGCACAAGTTATAAGGGAACCTGGACGACAGAAAACGAAAGCTGACGCAGGATTTGCTATGCCTTCTTCAGCTCCGCAAAAGCAGGCCCGCTTCTACGTTTTAGCGAATAATCAGTCCATTCCATTAACGGGGGAGTTGATGGTTGTTGGGCGTCAGGACCCGGTGCTCGGCATCTTTCCAGAGATCAACCTGACGGACAAGACGGTTGGGCGACGCCATGCTTATGTTCGCAACCAGCAAGGACAATTTACCGTCGAGGACCTCAATGCCCTGAATAAGACTCGATTAAATGGAGTAATCTTAACGCCGCATGAAGAGCGTACACTCAAAGACGGAGACATTCTACGTTTTGGCAGTGTTGAGGTACGTTTTGAATTGCGATAGATGCAATTGTAGGGGTGCGATATTTCGCGCCCAAAGCCAGAAGGGCGCAACTACTAGCAGCATTTGCGCTCCTACAATGGAGAGAGGTGAACGACATGAGAGAGACTCTCAGATTTGCAGGCATCGTCATTGTCGCAGATCAGGCACAACCGTTTTACAAAAATCCATATATTATTGCGGGTGCAGCTTTGGTAGTAGCGATCATTATCCTTGTTGCAGCCCTACTCCTATTCCGCAGCAGTGGTAAGAAGAAACGAGCAAATGCCCCTGGAACATCGGATTGGCAGCGCCAGGGTCAACAGGCTGCACCGGGGGGGTGGAATCAACAAGGAATGGGTATGCCTGCTGCCAGTCCTTGGGGTCAACAAGGGCAACAGCCCAACACCTGGGGAGCCCAGGGTTCTGCTCAACAGCAGCAAGCTGCAGGCTGGGGAATGCAAGGCCCTGCTCAACCAGCTGCAGGCTGGGGAGCGCAAGGCCCTGCTCAACAGCAACCAGCTGGGTGGGATATGCAAAGTCCTGCTCAACAGCAACCAGCTGCAGGCTGGGGAGCGCAAAGCCCTGCTCAACAACAGCCTGGCGGGTGGGGATCACAAAGTCCGGCCCAGCAACAACCAGCCGGATGGGGAAATCAAAGTGCAGGAGGTATGGGTGGACAACAGCCTTGGGATGCTCCAGCATCACCAGATCCCTGGGCACAACAGCAGCAGGGGGCATCAGCATGGGGTCAACAGAGTAATCAGCCTGCTCCCACAGCATATGGCAGTGGGGTTGGTTCAGGTCAATCTTGGGGGCAGCCAGCACCAGTTGCCGATCAATGGGGTCAGCCTGTTCAACAACCTGCCCAACAAGGAGGCTGGTCTCCCGGCTACCAACAGCCGGCAACCTCGACTCCTCCGGGGAGTAATACCCCCTGGCAGCAACAAGGTCAAGGCTTGGGACAGGTGCAGGGACAACAAGGTTTTGGTGCCAGTCCATTTGAAAGTCCTGAGGCAGACAGGACGATGCTACGCAGTACTAGCGGTGTACAAGGCATTGGCTTTGTACGTATAGAAGAGGGCAAGGATCCTGGGCGTGTCTACGAGGTACATAAGGAATCTCTCAGCATTGGACGCAGCCGAGAAAGCGATATATTTCTCGAAGACCTGGCGGTATCAAGACTCCATGCTTCCATCATCAGTCTGGGCAACAATAATTATGCACTCAGGGACGAGGGCAGCGCCAACGGCACTAAAGTGAACGGTCAGCAAGTAAACAAATACCAGCCCTATCCCCTACAGGAGGGTGATAAGATCCAGCTTGGTCAAACCGTTTTGGTCTTTGCTAAACGATGATTACACTATAGGGGTATACATACAAGGTTATGCAGCAAGACCCCTTGATTGGTACCACTTTAGGTAAATATAAAATCCTGGCTCCGCTTGGCCAGGGGGGCATGGCTAATGTCTACAGAGCACGCCAGGAGAACCTTGATCGCGAGGTTGCGGTCAAGGTTCTCCCGCCCTGGTATGCAGCAGATCGCAACTTCGTCGAGCGCTTCAACCTTGAGGCTCGACTGGTCGCCCGTCTCTCCCATCCCAACATTGTAACAATCCACGATTTCAGTGAGCAGGATGGCCATCTCTATATTGTGATGCAGTTAGTTGATGGCGGCACGTTGAAACATCTCCTGGACGCATTACGAGACCCGCTAAGTACAGGACATCAGAATGGCCCGATGGGAATAGGTGCGATGAACGTGTTAGAGGCTAATCGCGTCTTTCAGCAACTCGCTAGCGCACTGGCATATGCACATGATCAGGGAATTATCCACCGGGATATTAAACCTGTGAACGTTCTGATGGACCGTGCAAGACGTCCCATTCTCTCCGATTTTGGTATTGCAAAAGTACTCGCAGGTACCAAAGAGTTGACTCGCCCTGGAGCGGGTGTGGGTACTCCTGAGTATATGTCACCTGAACAGTGCAAAGGGGAACAAGTAGACCGTCGAGCTGACATCTACGCCCTTGGCGTTATGCTGTATGAGGCTCTGACAGGGCGTACGCCGTTCATTGGAGATAACTACCCTGCCATTGCCCATAGCCACATCTACGAGGAACCTCCCGACCCGCGAATTTTTAATCCGTTGATTCCTTTACAGATACGAGATGTTATCCTGATTGCGCTCCAAAAAAAACCCGAGTATCGTTATCAGTATGCCAATGAAATGGCTGAAGCCCTTGAATCTGCCGTTCAGTCACCTGATCGAGGGAGCATCAACCCTGGAACAGCACATCGGCCTGCTTCTATCGTTCGTGCTCCTACATCGCCCCTATACCTTTGCCCCAATTGTGAACGTCCCAATAAACCGGATACGTATTTTTGCACCCGCTGCGGTTCTTTGCTCAACCCCTGCCCCAACTGTGGCAATAAGAATAAGGCCAAAGATCGCTTCTGCATACAGTGTGGCTACACTCTGAAGACACAATAAAGAACTTAACGAAGAATCACGATTGCAGGGGCCCTCGTATTAAAGGAAAGCGCACTTCGGCACAGGTGCGAGGTGGCAACTCATACGTGCGTCGTAGCATAAACTGCCCTCCGATGTCACCCAGAAGATTTCGAATAAGTGAGAGACCAAGACCCTCATTGTTGTCTTCCTCGAGTGGCACTGGCACGGATGGACCATTACCTGTATCGAGTACCTCGATAATAACCATACCATCCTCTTCCCGTCCACGTATCGTAACAGTTCCTTCAGACATCCCTGCCATACCGTGCTTGATAGCATTTGATACGATCTCATTAAGTACTAGCGCCAGGATAGCAACAGCGCGTGAGGGGATGACGATGGGACAGGGTTCGACCTCAAAAGCGATGCGTGAATCAGGCGGCCGCAGATTTGCATTTGCGATTCCTACGACTTTGCGGGCAATATCATCAACTCGCGCTTCACTGACATCCTCATGTGAGAGCAGGTCATGCGTAGCGGCTAATCCTTGAACGCGGTTCACGCTCTCCGCAAGAATGTGACGTACCTCAGGCGACTTGGTGCGTCGACGCTGCAAAGAGAGGATACCCGCAACAGTGGCAAGGTTGTTCTTAACGCGATGATGAAGTTCTCGTAGTAAGATAGACTTCAGTTCAAGCCCACGACGAGTCTCTTCATATAATCGGGCATTATCTATAGCAATTGCTGCTTCATTCGCGAATGTTATGACGAGTTGCATCTGCTCCGGACTTAATTGATGGCGATGGCTGCTGTAGATGCAAATACAGCCGAGTATATTACGCTTCACCTCAAGTGGTACGCACAAAACAGAATGGATCTCCGACGAAATCACCGGGTCTTGACTAAGAAAACACTCTTCATCATTATGTAAACAGTCTATTGCCATACTTGGCCGTCCAGTCTGCACAGCACGCCCAGCGCAACACTGGCCAACAGCAATCTGGATACCACGGACATCTGTGCCATTGAGCCCATAATGGGATACGATGTGAAGGTGCTGTTTTTCGGCGTCCAATTCGAAGATACATGAGCGCTCAGCTCCACTGAGCTGAACTGCCTGTGTAGTGATGATCTGTAGCACGCGATCCAGGTCAAGAGTCGAGGCAATGATTCCCGAGACACGATGGATGGTGGCCAGTTCGTGAACTTTACGCCGCAACTGCTCGTCGGTCTGCTCGTAGAGTCGCCCATTTTCGCTGTTGATGGCAATAATACCTGCAATAACTTCGACAAAGTCCATTTCCTCAACAGTGAAGTCACGAGGCTCAAGGGACTGGACACTGATGACACCAATCAGGCGTTCTACAGTACCAAAGAAAATGATCGGTACTGCTAGCAGCCCACGATACTCAGGACCGCAGGCACACGCCTCAGCTGCAAAATTTGCATCGGTGAGAGCATCACGAACAAGTAGGGGACGGCCTTTATCGGCTACCCATCCACTATACCCTTCGCCCAGGTGGAGCATATAGTGCATTCCGCCCAGTGGTCGAGGGCCATTTGTAGCAGCTAGAGTAAGAGTACGCTGCAATTCGTCATAGTAGAAGATTGAGCAGTAATCAACCTCTAATTCCTCCGCAACTTTTCCGGCTGTGGTTTCGAGCGTCTGATCCAGATCCATGGTAGAATTACTGATACTGTTGATGCGCTGCAATGCCTGTAGACGACGTTCGAGACGCTGCTCAATTTGTTGGCGCTCGTGCAAAGCATGATCAATTACTCCCTGGTAGCCTCTGGCAAGCGCCGACAGACAGAGAGACTGCAGTTGATACAAGCGAGAAATAGCTTCTATTAACAGTTGAGAGCCATTCTCAGCATCGTTGAAAAGTTCTTTACACTCTTGGGCAAGCGCATCAATATAGGATTGTAAGCCCTGGATTCGCGCCTCTAACTTCCCACCTTGTTCAGCAAGGGCACGGCCAGATTGCTCAAAACTTGCGATGAGGGCTGGATGGTCATTACTAATGAAAGCATTGAGGAGCAACCAGGCATCGCTACCCTCTTCCGGCCCGGTGAGTGCACCCGAAGCATGTTGTAAAGAACCACGTAGTCTGGCAATATGTTGCGCCAGTACCTTCTCAACCTGTTCCACTTTACTGCTTTGTAACACGTTTTTTCCCTGAACTTACCCGACCAGGTAGATTCATAGCAAATATATGAGCAACCTTACTGTTATCCGCAAGATGGATCATACCCTTCGCCGACGAAATGCTCACTATAATCTACCAATAATTAGTACATTGCTCCAGGAGATCCCTGGTTTCTACTATGGGAATGATTGCGATCTCTCACCTACTTGCATCATTGTAATTGGGCTGCGTATTTCTGTCAAGGAAGCGGTTTTATTTTTCACCACCCCATCACTAAAGAACTGGGCATCAGGAATCTGTGGTACCACAACCGGGTAGCCCATTCAGCAAGTTATTACTTACTACCTTGTTGTTCGTTGAGAATAGTAATGAAAATGAGGCCACTATTTAATTTTGGAGATTGTTACTATGAGATGCACCAGTTGCGGGTTGCCACTTTCGCCTTCTCGCACCTATTCCACCTGTCCTCGCTGCGGTACATCCATAGGCTCGGGTCAGAAGGCTCCACTGGAGCATCAACAAGCCTATTGGGGGAATGAACATGTTGTCCAGGCAGGAGCAGGTACACCTCGCCTAAATGACCCATGGGCGCAAAATATGCAGGGTCATCTCTATAATACGCCTGATACACCCCTGCCACAAATGCCAGAATACCTGCCAGGTATATTACAACAGAACCCGCAACAACCACCTCAACAGCTATCACAATCAGGTCAAATGTGGTTTCAAGGGCCACTCTCTCAACCAGGCTTTTCTCCAGGAACACTCCCACCCATACAGGCTAACCCCCCAGATTATTCCCACAAAACGATACTGGGTTTTACCCTGGCTGGTCTATTTGTTCTCACAGGTGGCCTGATCTTGATCTTTGTTTACTTTCTAGCGATAGGTTTACCTAAGCATAGCTCGAACAACACAGTTACAACAAACAGCATTACAAGTGTATCTACCCCCACAACAGCTCCCACTGCCACAGCTATTCCCTCTCCCACAGCAACCATCTATCCTGGTCAGCAATATATAGATAATGCTCAGATGGCAAGCGCAGTAGATACAAATAGTTTGCAACCGACACAACTTACCACCACGTTCAAAACCAATCAAAAGATTTATGTTGCTTTCCAACTACATCCCGCGGGACATAGTGGCGCTGTTTGCTTAATCTGGTATCTGAATGGCGCGCAAATAACACATTACAGCTTCGCAGTTGGTGCGAATAGCAAGCTCAGTTATGCATACTCTATCTATGAGAGTGCAGGTTCAGCCTACGTGGAAATCAACTGGGCAAGTACTACACAATGTACTGACCAGGTACTGGCTCAACATGTTGGTTTTACTGTAACCGGCTGAAGGATGTGCTGACAATCCATTTATCTGGTTAAGATGATAAAAGCCTACCAACAAACCTCTTGCAATGAACAGGTAACGTAGTATACTACGATTGGCAGGAAAAGCCAGAATCATATACCGTTTCATGCAGTCATATGTTATACTGTTGAAACGTTTTCTTGTTCAGCTAGATGGACAGGGCGACATCATAATCCCCTATCAGGAGGTCACATTATGCAGTGTAGTTCGTGTAGTATGGTGCTTCCAACAGGTGCAATGTTTTGTACAAATTGTGGCGCAAAAGTCTCCAACCAGGGAACCCCGGGTACTCAACCCCCTGAGTCATCGCAGGTAAACCCCACCGTTCCGGCATCACCCTACTATGACCCGGCTCACTTTGCCTCACCATCAAGCCAACCAGCCACTCCACCTAACGCTTACGGAGCACCATCCTATAGTACACCGCAACAGTATTCTTATGACTCCCCGCCACCACCCAATGCTTATGGGGCATCCCCATCACCCAATTTATATGGCACACCACCCCCACCCCCTCCTAATAGCTATGTCGCTTCACCACCCCCATCTAACCCTTACGGTGCTCCATATGCGCCTCCTCCCGGTTCATTTATACCACCTAATCAACCTCCAACTCGCCGCCAAGGTCCCAGGATTGGTTTAATTATTGGTATTGTTGTCCTTCTGCTCCTACTGATTGGCGGTGGAATTCTAACGTTACGTGCTACTCACAGTAGTTCACAAGTGAACAATAATACGGCTACGACCACGCCATCATCACCAACAACTTCAACGTCATCTGCAGTGACTCCCACAACGCAGGGAGTAGCTCCATCAGGCTTACCTGTCGATCCCACAGCGGCTGCAATTATCACTCATGCCCAAACGGCGAGTGCTATCGACAGTAACTATCTTCCTACAAAATTGACAAGTGACTTCACCATTGGTCAGACCGTCTATGTGACATTTCATCTGACATTGAATGGCCAATCAGGCTATGCAGAAGCAAAGCTGTATAGTAACACCACATATATTGGCAACAAGATATTGGCGGTGCAATCAGCTTACGATCACGGGTATTTCAATGCACAACTTAACCAGGCAGCCACCGGTACTATCGAACTCTATTGGTGCACGCAATCGAATTGCAGCGATGCTAAACTTGCGACCTTTGTAACCTTTAAAGTTGCGTAACGCCTTTTCAGGCTTCTACAAGAAGTCGTAGTCGATGCTCCTACACCGCACTCAAGATTTCCGCAAGCTGATAACGCTCCTGTTCAGTTAATGGCAACAGGGGTGGTCGTGGACGACCACCGTAGCCAGCTGTAAGTTCGAGCGCGGCTTTTAGCCCTGGTACACTATAAGTTGTCGTGACCGCGGTATTAGCAGGGACCAGGCGGGCTTGTAAGAGCCGGGCTTCCTCAAGATTCCCAGTGTCGAAGAGTTCTTGTAAACGACAGACCTCGCGAGGAAAGACATTGGCAAGCGCGGCAACTGCTCCTACTGCGCCGACGGCAAGTGCGGGAAGCAAATAGCTCGCGCTACCCGCAAAGACGCGGAAACGTGAAGGTGTTTCAGTGTAGATCTGCAAGAGTTTTACCATATTACCTGCACTATCTTTGACGCCGATGATGTTAGGATGCTCAGCAAGCGCACAGATGGTCGCGGCATCCAGGTCCAAGCCACCAGTACTGGCAGGCATATTATAGATGACTACCGGCAGAGGACTATTATCAGCGACTGCGCGGTAGTGAGCAATCAAAGCGCGGGAGTCCATGCGGCCTTTATAATAGAAGGGAGGCAAGACCAGGGCAGCACTCGCTCCAGAGCGTTCCGCCTGTTGGCAATTGGCGATAGTGGCTCGTGTAGATTGCTCACCACATCCCGCCAGAATCATAGCCTGTTTCCCAGCGGCGGCACGAGCAGTCTCAATCACTCGTGCGCGTTCTTCTTTTGTGAGGTGCACGGCTTCACCATTGGTACCCATGACAACATAACCGGCAATACCAGTATCTGCCAGCCGTTGGATATGGCGCCGCAGAGTGACAAGGTCCAGTTCATCCTGATTATCAAAAAAGGTGGGAAGCGGGGGATAAATGCCACCTCCTAGGATAAGGGATTCCGCCATGATAGTCTGCTCCTTTTCTTAACCCGTGCTAATGGTGGAGTTAATAACACAGTAAACAGGTATAACTTCACATTTGTACTGTGCTATAAAGCATAGCAACGACAAAAAAAGTGGGGTATAGTCGTATATAGTAAAGAGATATAAAGTATACTACACATTAAGTCAGATAAACAAATTTAAGAAGG
>WNFI01215985.1_pt1 | contig 10603 bp, 11 predicted proteins | sample 5400471 | NCBI WGS metagenome assembly WNFI01 (sample SAMN13153348, study PRJNA577476) | soil metagenome | isolation source: 100 cm saprolite on Douglas fir-dominated hillslope | place: USA:California | collected 2013-09-17 | reverse complement strand
CATCGGTGTACCCGGACAAGAAGAGCCCCTTGGGCTTCGGCTGCCGAGTGGTGAGAAGCTGGGCGAGCTCGCGTCCCCCCATCTCGGGCATGACAACGTCAGTGACCAGGAGGTCGATTGGGCTGCCGTGCTGCTCCGCCAGGCGGACGCCGTCCCGCCCCGTTGCCGCGAGCAGCAGGGTGTAGCCGTGCTTCTCGAGCACCCGGCGCGCCAGGTTCCGCACCGCGGGTTCATCTTCCGCGAAGAGGATGGTCTCGGTGCCGCCCAGCGCGCGGGCAGGTGGTTGCGGAGCGGCGACCGGCTCGCCCGCCAGCTCGACGCGCGGCAGGTAGACCTTGAAGGTGGCGCCCCGCCCCGGCTCGCTATACACCCAGATGTAGCCGCCGCTCTGCTTCACGATGCCGTACACGGTCGCGAGGCCGAGGCCCGTACCTTTGCCGAATTCCTTGGTGGTGAAGAACGGCTCGAACAACCGCGCCTGTGCGGCCCGATCGATGCCGACGCCTGTGTCGGTCACGGCGAGCATCACGTAGCGGCCCGGCTCCACCGTCCCGTGCTCCCACGCGTACGCGGCGTCGAGATCCACGCGGGCGGTCTCGATGGTGAGTCTGCCGCCCCGGGGCATGGCGTCGCGGGCGTTGACCACCAGGTTCACGATGACCTGCTCGAGCTGCCCGGGATCGGCCCGGACGGCGGCGCGGGACGCCTTGGCCGCGAAGCGCAATTCGACGTCTTCCCCGATCAGGCGGCGTAGCATTTTCTCGAGGTTGGTCACGAGGGCATCGAGTTCGAGAACCTTGGGCGCGAGCACCTGCTGGCGGCTGAACGCCAGGAGCTGCCGCGTCAGGTCCGCCGCCCGAACGGCGGCCTTCTGGATCTCCTCCGTCTCCGCGTGCTCCGGATGCTCGGGACCGAGCGCCCGGCGCAGGAAATCCACGGAGCCGAGGATGGCGGTGAGTAGGTTGTTGAAGTCGTGGGCGATCCCCCCGGCGAGGCGGCCCACGGCCTCCATCTTCTGTGTCTGGCGCAGCCGCTCCTCGAGGGCGCGCTGCTCCGTCACGTCGTCGACGATGAACTCGAAGCACTCGAGCGCGCCGTCCGGGGCCCGTACCGTGCGGCCATTCAGCCGCACCGTGATGACGCGGCCGTCCCGGCGCCTCCACGCCACCTCTTCGATGGCGGAGCCGAACTGCTCGCACCGCTCGAGGATCCGGACCCGCGCCTTGGGGTCCACATATAGGTCGCGGGCGATGTCGACCTTGAGCAGCTCTTGTGCCGATCCGTACCCGAGAATCGTGAAGAGGGCCGGGTTCACCATAAGGAGCTTGCCGTCCCCCGTCGCTCGGTAAATGCCATAGGCGGCGTGCTCCACCAAACCCCGGTAGCTCGCTTCCGAACGATGCAGCGCCTGCTCTGCCCGCTTCTCTTCGGTGAGGTCGCGCACGAACGCTCCGAACAGCCAGCGATCGCCCAGCCGGATGGGAGTGACCGTCAGCTCGACCGGAAACTCACGTCCGTCCCGGTGCAGCGCGGTGATCTCGATGCGTTGCCGCAGGATCGGCCCTTCCCCCGTCTCGAGGAACCGTGCGAGCCCGCGCGCGTGCCCCTCCCGGTGTTGCGATGGAATGATCGTCGCGGCGAGGCTGCGACCGATCGCCTCCGACGCGGCCCAGCCGAACACGGCTTCGGCGGCCCCGCTCCAGCTCGTGATCCGTCCGGTCTCGTCCATGGTAACGCATGCGTCCAACGCGCTGTCGAGCAGCGCCTTGAGGCGTGCCTCGGAGGTGCGCACGGCTTCCTCCGCCCGCTTTCGCTCGATGGCCATCGCCACCTGGGTGGAAACGAACTGGAGGATGTTCTTCTCGCGCTCCCCGAACCGGATCCCCTCGGTATAGGTCTGCGCCACGAGCACGCCGATGGTCCGGTCGTGGGCCTTCAGCGGTACGCCGATCCAGTCCAGCGACGGCGCGCCGGGAGCCCCGCCTCCGCGTCGTACAGCGCGATGTACAGGTTCCGTGCGGGCATGAGCTCGCTGATGATGCCGTGGATCGCCCGGAACAGCTCGGACAGGTCCTCGGCGGCGTTGGCGGCCTCCGAGATCCGGTAGGTGGCCGTCTGCAGCTGCGCCGCCTGCACGCGCTCGGTGACTTCGGTCTTGGAGCCGCCGCGCGTGGGAGGTCGCCGGCGACTAGGGGACATCTCGGCAGATCAAGAGTTACCTCCGGGGCGGAGGGACCTATCTCCGTTATCATCTATATGAAGCGAGCCCCTTCAAGGAAAGGCCCCCGATTGAACGTCGGTCACGCCGCCAAGATCCCCCCGCCCCTGCGGAGCAAGCCCTTGGCGGCGCCGCCTCCACTCGACATCGTAGTGCCACCGTGACCTCACCCGTGGCGGACCGGCCCACCCTGCGGCTCACGCCCAGCGCCCTGGTGCTCGTGGCGGCGAACCTCGTCCCGCTCGCGGGCGTGCTGTTCTTCGGCTGGACCGTATTCGCGACCCTGCTGCTGTTCTGGGTGGAAAACGTGATCGTGGGCGGGTTCAACATCCTGCGCATGCTCGTGGCACAGCCGCAGATCGGGGTGATGTGGGCGGTGAAGTTGTTCATGATTCCGTTCTTCACCTTCCACTACGGCATGTTCACCACCGTGCATGGAGTCTTCGTGCTCTCGCTGTTCGGCGGCGGGTTCGCGGGGAAAGGATTCCCCACGGCGGCGACATTCGCACACGCGGTGCAGGGCGCTGGGATCGCCCCGGCGGCCTGGGGTCTCGTGCTCAGTCACGCGGTATCGTTCGCGTTCAACTATATCGGTACCAGGGAATACAAATCGGCGCTGGTCCCGGCGCTGATGTTCCGTCCGTATGGACGGGTCATGGTGCTGCACGTCGTGATCCTGGGCGGCGGCTTCCTGGTCCAGGTGCTCGGATCACCGCTCATCCCGCTCGCCCTGCTCGTCGTCCTGAAGACCGGGCTGGACCTGTTCGGGCACCTCCGGGAACACGCGGGGCTGGGGCGCCCGGCTCCCGCTACGTGACGCGCCTGTGAAGCAGCCCGACTTCCGCCTGTTGTTCGAGGGAGCGCCCGGCCTGTACCTCGCCCTGACGCCCGATCTGAAGATCGTGGCGGCGAGCGAGGCCTACCTCCGCGCCACCAGAACACAGCGGGCGGCGATCATTGGCCGGGACCTGTTCGACGTCTTCCCGGACGATCCCGACGCGAACGTCCACGCGTCGCTCGACCGGGTGCGCGAGCAGCGTGTCGCCGACACGACGAACTCTCCCGTGCTCGATGACAAGGGTGAGCTGGCGTACATCATTCATCGACTAGGGGAGCCGACGGCGGATAAGCTGCGGACGCGCGCGATGGTCGCGGAGCAGGACCTCGAGAGCTTCAGCTATTCGGTGTCCCACGATCTCCGCGCGCCCCTGCGAGTGATCGACGGCTTTTCGCTCGCATTGCTCGAGGATCATGGCCCATCGCTTCCCGCGGAGGGTCAGGATCTGCTGGGCCGGCTGCGCCTGCAGGCCCAGCGCATGGCCCAGCTGATCGAAGGCCTGCTCCAATTCTCCCGGTTGGGGCGGAAGCCGCTCGAGGTGGCGCCGGTCGACCTGGCCGCCCTCGCGCAGACGGTCGCACAGGAGCTGCAGCAAGCCAACCCGGACCGGGCCGTGGAGATAAATGTCTCAGGTGTGCCGCCCGCCATGGGCGACCGCGGGCTGCTGCGGCAGGTCCTCACGAATCTCATCGGCAACGCGTTCAAATTCACGCGTCGGCGCCCGGACGCCCAGGTCGTGGTCGGCTCGCGGGAGGACAACGGCGAGCGGGTGTACTACGTGAGGGACAACGGCGCGGGCTTCGACATGCGGTACGCGAGCAGATTGTTTGGCGTGTTTCAGCGCCTGCACTCGGCCGACGAGTTCGAAGGGATCGGGGTGGGGTTGGCGCTGGTGCAGCGCATCATCCACCGTCACGGGGGACGCGTCTGGGGCGAGGGCCGCGTGAACGAGGGAGCGACATTCTCATTTACGCTGGGCGGAGCCGCGTGAGGCGCGGCCGGCCATGAAACCGGTCCGCCTCGACTTCTGCGATTTCTGGCCCGGGTTCCGCAAGGACGACAACCGCATCTACAACCTGCTGAAAACGCGGTTTGCCGTGGAGCTGTGCGACCGGCCCGACTTCGTCATCTATTCCAGTTTCGGAGACCACCACCGGCTTCACTCCTGCACCCGGATTTTCTTCACGGGCGAATCCCAGAGCCCGGACTTTTCGACGTGCGATTACGCGCTGACGTGTCACTACGTGGACGACCCGCGCCACCTGCGTTGGCCGCTGTACTCCTTCTATTACGACGCGGACGTGCTGTTGCGAGAAGACGGTGATGTCGACCGGATCATGGCGGCCAAGACCCACTTCTGCGCCTTCGTCGCCAGCAACACCCGTCGCCCGAGAACCACCCGCAAGCGGAACGACTTCTTTCACCGCCTCAGCCGTTACAAGCAGGTGGATGCCGGCGGCCGCGCGTTCAACAACATCGGATACCAGGTCCCGGGGGGACCGCTGGGCAAGATCGAATTCCTGAAGCGATACAAGTTCAATATCGCGTTCGAGAACGCGTCGCTTCCGGGATACACCACCGAGAAAATCGTCGAGCCGATGGCGGCGCGGTGCCTGCCGATCTACTGGGGCAATCCGCTGGTCGAGCGCGAGTTCAACCCGAAGAGTTTTCTCAATTACTGCGATTTTCGTGACGAAGACGTGCTGATCGAACAGATCATCGAGCTCGACCGGAACGACGCGTTGTATCGCCAGTACGTGGCCGAACCCTATTTCCACCACAACCGGCCGAATGAGTTCTTCGAATTGGACCGTGTGCTGGACCATTTCGAAATGATCTTTTCTTCGTCGACCCGCCCGGTGGCACGGCGCCGCCGGCTGTTCTCATTCGGACGCTGGACGCTGGCTCGAAGGGACCCGACGTGAAGCCCTGGGGTCCATTGGTCAAATTCTTCGTCCTGACCTACGCCCTGATGTGGGCCTGCTTCATCTCGGTCGCGGTGACGGGAATCCCCATGTACGCCCCACTCGGAGGCGCGCTGGTGCTGCTCGGCACCTTCGCGCCCTCCCTGGTGGCTCTCTGGCTGACCGCGCGCACCGAGGGAGACAGCGGGGTGCGGACCCTGCTGGGCGGCGTCCTCAAGTGGCAGGTGCCAGCGCGCTGGTACGTGTTCGCCCTGGCCTACATTCCCGCCATCAAGCTGACCGCCGCGCTCATTCATCGCCTCGCCACGGGCGCATGGCCGCGCTTCGGCGACGACCCGTGGTATTTCATCCTGGGAGCGATCGCCGTTTCCACGCCTTTCCAGGCGGGGGAGGAGATCGGCTGGCGCGGCTACGCGCTACCCCGCCTGGCGGCGCGCTTCGGGCTGGCGCGCGCCAGTATCCTGCTCGGGCTGATCTGGGCGTTCTGGCACCTGCCCCAGTTCTTCATTCCAGAAGCCGACACGTATGGGCAGTCGTTCTTCGTGTTCGTGCTGCAGGTGACCGCGCTGTCCGTGGCGATGGCGTGGCTGTATGCGCGCACCAACGGGAGCCTGCTGCTGGTCATGCTGCTGCACGCCGCGGTCAATAACGCCAAGGACATCGTCCCATCGGCCTTGCCGGGGGCATCGAACCCGTTTGCCCTCAGCGCTTCGCTGGTTGCGTGGCTCACGGTCACGCTGCTGTGGATCTGCGCCGGCTATTTCCTGACAACCATGAGACATCGAGCAGAGAAGCTGGAATGATCGGCGACAATCGCCTCGGCCTCAACGAGCCGATCTCTCGCCGCGACTTCCTCAACGGCGCCATCCTCGCCGGCGCCGGGCTTCTACTCCCCGGTCAAGCGCCAACGATCTCCCCCGCCGACGGGTTCAACGGGTACGGCGGCATTGGCGACTACCGACACTCGAACGGCAACACCTGGGATGTCCTGAACGCCGGGCACGCGATGCGCGATGGCGCGTTCGAAAAGCGCATCGCCAAGGCCAGGGACACCGACGAGATGTACGACCTCGTCGCCGTCGGTGGCGGAATCAGCGGACTCGCCGTCGCGATCTTCTTCCAGAAATACAAAGGCGGACGCTGCCTCGTCATCGACAACCACCCGATGTTCGGCGGCGAAGCGAAGCGCAACGAGTTCCTCGTCGGCGGACAGCGGCTCACCGCGCATCAGGGCTCTGCGATCTTCCTGGTGCCGGGGAAAGGTGGTTATACCGATCGCTTTTACGAGATGATCGGCATGGATCGCTCCGCATTCGCCTACCAGACGTGGCGCGGACCGTCGCCTGAGATGCCGCTCGCTCACTCGCCGTACGAGACGCCGAAGAATTACGGCTTCTACTTCGGACCGCAGTTCGGCCAGCGACCCGGAGTGTGGGTGATGGACCCGTGGGGGCGGAAGCTCGAGGGCGCTCCGCTCAGTGACTCGACGAGAGCGGAGCTGCTCCGCTGGGGGACGGACCACGTCGACGGACCGCGACCCCAGACCGAGGGCGACGCCATCTCGCGCCGGCTGGACGCGATCACACTCGAAGACCACCTGATGTCGCGATACACCATCAGCCGCGAGACGGTGCGACGGTTTCTGTCGCCAATCGAAGGCGGTGGATACGGTCTTGGGCCGGACGTGNNGCAGAATCGCGTCGACTTCCGCACGCTCGATCGCGCGGGCCAAGCGACACGGCTGCGCCTCAACTCCACCGTCGTCCGGGTCGAGCACGCCGGCGATCCCTCGAGCGCGCCGCACGTCGTCGTCACGTACGCGAAGGGCAATCGACTCTACAAGATCAAAGCGCGCTCGGTCGTCGTGGCGGGCGGCAGCTGGACGGCGAGGCAAATCGTAAGTGACCTCCCTGCCGGCCATCGCGAAGCGTACGCGCAGTTCTATCGATCGCCCTGCCTGATGGCCAACATCGCCGTCCGCGACTGGCGCTTCCTCTACCAGATGGGATTGTCCGGCTGCCGCTGGTTCGGCGGATTGGGCGACTATCTCTCGGTACGGAAGATGGCGCTCGTCGGCAACGAGCCCCGCACCATCGGCCCCGACTCACCGACGGTGCTGACCATCAAGGTCCTCTACGCCCAGCCTGGCCTCTCGATCGCCGAGCAGGGGAGCCGGGGACGCGCGCGGCTGCTCGGCACCTCGTTCGCGCAGTACGAGCGCGCGTTCCGCGAGCAGCTCGCCGACATGTTCGCGCCCGGCGGGTTCGATCCGCGCCGAGACATTGCCGGCATCATTCTCAATCGCTGGGGTCACGCGTACGTGAATCCGCAGCCGGGGTTTTTCTTCGGCAGCAACGGCGAGCCAGCGCCAAGGGACATCCTGCGCAGTCGTCCGCACGGTCGGATCGCGTTTGCCAACACGGATCTTGCAGGGGCCAGCGATCATCGGAACTCGATTCGCGAAGCGGATCGCGCCGTAACGCAGCTGCTCGGCGTCTGACGGTGCATCCCCGCCCGCCTGCCGTCATATACCTTGACACGTATATGCTCTGATGGGTATACTAAGAGATGGAATCTGCGTTCGCAATCATCGCCGAGCCGAACCGCCGCGCGATCTTGCGCCTCCTGGTCTCGTCAGAACAGTCGGTGGGAGAGATCGAACGTCGGCTTGGTATGCCGCAGCCGACGGTGTCAAAGCACCTGCGCGTGCTGCGCGAGGCCGGTTTCGTGGAATCCACGGTGGACGCACAGCGCCGTCTCTACCGCCTGAAACCTGAACCACTTCAGGAGGTCGCCGCCTGGCTGGCTCCGTTCCGTCGGTTCTGGTCCGCTCACGTGGATGCTCTCGAGCGCCACCTCGACCGCATGGATCAATCAACCCTAACGAAACGGAAGGCAAGGAGAAAACGATGAACGTCCTCTTGTGGGTCCTCCAGGTCGCGCTCGCCCTGCTCTACCTCGCGGGGGGGTCATACAAAGTGTTCAAGTTCGACGAGCTCGCGACCCACCTGCGTGCACTCCCGCGCGGCGGCTGGCGCGCGCTCGGCGTGCTCGAGATGGTGGGCGCGGTCCTCCTGGTCGTCCCGGCCGCAGTGAATTGGATGCCGGTCCTGACCCCACTCGCCGCCGCCGCGCTCGCCCTGGAAACCCTAGTGCTCGCCGGTCTGTACGCGCGGTATTCACTCAAAGTGGCCGCCACGAACCCGATGGTCTGGGCCGTCGTGATGGGGCTGCTGACGGCCTTCGTGGCCTACGGGCGGTACGTACTCAGGCCGCTGGTCTGATAGGAGAACCAGATGATCGATCGCGAGCAGTACACGCCGGGTCCGGCCAGCGGGGCGCAGATACGAAAGGACGGAGAGAAGTGGACGCTCATTCTCGTCAGAGAACTGCGCCACTCGCCGGAAAAAGTCTGGCAGGCGCTCACCGACCCAGCGCAGCTGCGCGGGTGGGCGCCCTTCGACGCCGATGGGAGCCTGGGTACGGTTGGAGCCACGGTGAAGCTCACCACGGTGGGAGCGCCCGCGCCGCACGTTACCGAAACCAAGGTGACGCGAGCAGACGCTCCCAAGCTGCTTGAGTACAACTGGGGTGGCTTCGATATGCGGTGGCAACTCGAAGCCCTCGGTGGCGGCACGCGGCTGACGCTGTGGACCAACATCGATCGCCGCTTCATCGCGATGGGTGCTGCCGGGTGGCACATTTGCTTCGATGTTCTGGATCACCTGCTCAGCGGAACCCCCATCCGCCGCATCGTTGGTCCCGAAGCGATGAAGTTCGGTGGTTGGCAGCGGTTGAGCGCGGAGTACGCAAAGCAGTTCGGGCATTGAGACCCCTCTAGGATAAGAACATGAAAAAGTCAGGCGCGAGCCAAGGCCAGTCGGCATCGGAGCTCATCTCGAAAACAATCGCCGAACTCTCGGACTGGCGCGGGGAAACCCTCAGCCGAATGCGCAAGCTCATCAAGCAAGCAGACGCGGACGTCGTCGAGGAGTGGAAGTGGAGCAACCCGGTTTGGTCGCGCCACGGCATCATCTGCACTGGCGAATCCTACAAGCATGTCGTGAAGCTTACCTTCGCCAAGGGCGCGTCTCTGAAGGATCCGGCCCGTCTCTTCAACTCGAGTCTCGAGGGAAACGTACGCCGCGCGATCGACATCCACGAAGGAGAAGACGTTGACGAGTCCGCCTTCAAGGCGCTCGTTCGCCAAGCGGTCGCTCTCAACAGTTCTGGCAAGTCGAAACCTTCGAAGAAAGCGAAGTCCTAAGGGGTTTGTGGATTTTCCGCATCAGAAACTCACGCGGCGCGAGCGCACCACCCGCAGCGTAGGCGCCAGATGCGCAACGGCCACGGGCGCCGCGTGCACGGTCGAAACGGGCGCCAGCGCGTGCTGCCTCTAATGGTCCGTGTTTTGCAAACCGGGGCTCGCGAGTGGCCGCTGGACTCGATGTCGCGGCCGATCAGTATGTCCGTTCCGGAGGAGCTCATGGGACCGAGGATTACGCGCAACATCCTGACCGCGGTGGCAGCAGTGCTGGGCGTCACCGGCTGCGATCAGCCGACCGGCCCGTCGCCGCTCGCGGGCCTGTTTCCCGCACTGCCACTGCCGGTGCAGGGAACGCTGGCCGTCGTGACGCTCACTTCGGGTTCCTCTATCCCCAGTGGCTACACGGTCACCGTGGACAACTCGCAGAGCCAGCCCATCGCGCCCACCGGACTTGCCACGTTCACCGGCCTCGCCGCCGGCACGCACGCCGTCCTCCTCGGGGGCGTCACGCCGAACTGTACGCTGCAAGGCCAGAACCCGCAGACCGTCACGCTGGTGGCCGGCGTGGTCGGTAGCGCTACCTTCACGCTGAGCTGCGCACCGGCGGGCGACCTGACGGTCACTGCGACCACGACGGGGTCCAGCCTTCCGACGGGATACACGGTTACCGTCGACGGGTCGCTCAGCCAGCCGATCGCCGCGAACGGCAGCGTCACCTTCACGAGTCTCACCGCCGGCAACCACAGCGTGGCGCTCTCGGGTGTGCCGACCAGCTGCACGGTGAACGAAGCGAACCCGCAGATGGCAAACGTGCCCGCCGGCGGCACGGCGAGCATGGCGTTCACGGTGACGTGTGCCGCCACCGGTACCGGTGTGCGCATCACCGGGCAGGGCCAAATCGGCTCAGGATCTCCGACACCGGGGTCAAACGTGCAGACGTTCAACTTCGACGTGCGGTCCGACCTGACCGGGAGCCTTCTGTACACGGAATATGCTTTTGTCTATCCCGACGGGAGCCCCGCGACCCTCACGGTCAACGCGAACGACCCTGCCACGGGCATCCAGGCCTTCCGCGCGAGCTCGAATGCTTGCGGCGACCCGAGTCGCGGAGCGGAGTTTGACGGGGTCGGTCGACTCCATGACGGGAGCTTGGTGAGCTTCACCGTGGCCGCGTGTGACAACGGGCCTGCCGGAAGCGGACAGGACTTCTTCAGCCTTAACATCCCGTCGATCGGTGAAAGCCGCTCGGGGTTCCTGACGGCGGGGGACATCGCGAAGTCCGGCTCGTGAGCCGACCCGGCCGGTCTTGCAGCCCACGAACCAGCCCGGCTGGGGATGCGGAACCCCGAGCCGGG
>WNFI01144057.1_pt1 | contig 10603 bp, 11 predicted proteins | sample 5400471 | NCBI WGS metagenome assembly WNFI01 (sample SAMN13153348, study PRJNA577476) | soil metagenome | isolation source: 100 cm saprolite on Douglas fir-dominated hillslope | place: USA:California | collected 2013-09-17 | reverse complement strand
AACTACTCAACAACAACCCACTACGGGCGGTGGGTTGTTTGGGAGTTCCACTGCTCAACGACAGCCCACTACGGGCGGTGGGTTGTTTGGGAGTTCCACTGCTCAACAGCAACAGCAACCCACTACAGGCGGCGGATTGTTTGGCAGTTCTACAACCCAGGCCCAGCAACAACCTACCACGGGCGGTGGATTATTTGGAAGTTCTACAGTCCAACAACAACAACAACCTGGGACGGGTGGTGGATTGTTTGGAAGTTCCACTTCCCAACAGCAGCCAGCTACCAGTGGCTTGTTCGGAAGCTCAGCCACACAGCAGCCAGCGACTGGCAGTGGTGGGGGCCTCTTTACTTCCTCTACCACACAACCCACCCAACAGTCTGGATCGGGAACTCTTTTTGGTTCGTCCACAATGTCGGGCACAAGTCTATTTGGTGGGAGCGGCGGCGCAGGAACCCTAGGCAGCACTGCACCCTCCAATCTCTTTTGTGGGCATGTGATACAACCACCATCATCTGGTCTGCTCAGTGGCAGCATACTAGGCACGGGCGGCCTGTTCTCTACCAAGACATCTGTTGCGCCCGCCCAAAATCAAGCAGATTCTCAAGTGCAATTCGCACAACTCCAACAACGCATAGAGGCGATTGTTGGTGCCTGGAACCCCACCTCCCCCCTTAATCGATTCCAGGTAAGGCTTCAATAAATCTTCTTACATTTGAACAATATCGTTGACACGGCTACAGCATTATTTCTATAACCTTGTCGACCCTTCACAGGTGCACTTGTATGGTCGGCCTGCCAACGCGGCAGACGAGTCTCTATGGCAGAAGGCCGTTCGTGAGAACCCAGATCCGACATGGTATGTCACGGCGTCAATTAGTCGTGCCTGGTGCTTACGCCGTGTTGGAAATGCACAGTCTTGTCCCAGTGGTGGCGACTAGCTTTGATGACTTGCAAAAGCGGATAGAAGCGCAGACGCAGCAGGCCACTGCGCATCAAGAAAGGCTCAAGGAAATCCGCGCGCGCATTGATAAGCTTTCTGAGAGACATATTCTGGCGAACGCGCCTCGTCTGCAGAAGTTGGGAAGCGCGCAAGTTCAGCTGTCACACCGGCTGCTGCGGCTGGTGCAGCACCTGCACTTGCTGATTCCTGCGCTGCGCTCTTCATCGATTCGACCAGAAGAAGAGGCTCTGCGGGCGGCGTTGGAGGAGATCGACGGTGAGATACGACGGCCGGGGGGGATGGGAAGAATCATGGGGAAATTGAACGAATTGTGGGCGTTGGTTGGGGCTGTGAACGCCATGCGGGGTGCCAACTCAAAGGGAAGCACAGATGGGGTTGAGTGGGCCGTGGTAGACGAGGAAGGTCTAAATCAGATCGTCCAGGTATGGCCTCCCGCCCGCGCCCGTGCCACCGGCCCGATCGGGAAAAACATGCTTACTAATACGCTCCTCTGCAGATTTTGGGGGATGAACAGGCTGGGCTGACGCATCTGACGAAGATACTGCAGAAAGACTTGAGGGACATTGGGGTGATTTATGGGGAGGAGACGGTAGAGGAGGGGCGGCCGCTGGACCTGGTGAGGATTGGGGGGAGGACTAGTGCGAGATAAGGGATAGGCCACTTTACTGAATTAGGCCGCGGCTCGTTCCGTGACCAGTTTAAGCTCAAAGCTTGGGCTTCTGCCTGCGCTGTCCCTTGCCTTTCCACCCCATTCTACCCTCCTTCGCGTCCTCCAATGCGTGTCAGGACTCTTGAAATACGCTGGCATGACTCTAAACCCATCTCATCCTGTGACTTCCAGCCCGTCTTTTTCAAGAAGGCGCGCCCCGTCCAGGACAAGGCCTTCGCGGGCCAGTCGTATCGTCTGGCGACAGGGGGAGAGGACAATCATGTTCGCGTCCGTATCACGTTCTTCCGTCCCCCAGCGCCGCAGTACTAAATCATCCGAAAGCTCTGGATGGTCTATCCGAATATAACCCCTCCGTCCCTTGTCGAGGCCGCTGCAGATGACGCGGCCAATCCACCAGTGCCCCGGCCTCCCAGGGTCGAGTACCTCGCAACTCTCAACAGGCACTCGGCTCCGGTGAACGTTGTTCGCTTTAGTCCAAATGGTGCGATCTCATCCCTATCACTACGCGTCATGACCCTATATTTATATCCGCGGGCTGTCTCAGGTGAACTGATCGCATCAGCTGGTGACGGTGTGCACTCCCATTCCTCGCGTCATCTATCGTGTCTGTCTGACTGCAAGTCGTAATAGATGGGATGATTATCATCTGGGTGCAGTCGAATGCGCCCTCTCAGACCGCGTACGGGAGCGACCACAGCTCAGACGACCAGCAGTTTGAGAAGGAGTACTGGAAACCGCGTACTACTTTCCGGTACGTATTTCTGACAGCGCACTTCCATCATTTGAGTACTGATGGTCGTCCGCTTTAGTTGTACAACTATGCAAGTCTATGATCTTGCTTGGAGTCCAACTGGGGAGTACATTATTGCGGGAAGCACGGACAACGTCGCTAGGATCTTCTTGGCGTCCGAGGGTAATCACGTCAGTCTCAGCCACGTCGACCATACTCATCATTCTCTAGGTAAATGCGTTTCCGAGATCGCAGAGCATAACCATTACGTGCAAGGCGTTGCATGGGATCCGCTCAATGAATACATTGCCACGCAGAGCAGCGACCGCTCTATGCATGTCTACAGCGTCTCTACCAAATCAGGCACCTTTGATGTCCACGCAGTGGGCAAAAACTCACGCATCACGCATCAGCATACACGAACCCCCAGTTCACATAGTCGATCGAGAATGTTCCGTCGTGAATCCACTGCAAGTGATACTGAATCGGTTATTACAACCCTAAGCGAGCAGATCAAGGAAGAAGGCCTCTCATCTCTTTCTGTTTCTGGTAGCACACAACTCCAGAATGTGCCACTCACTCCTGCGACCTCCATACCTAGTACCCCCTCTCAGTCGATGTTCCCTCCGCCATTCATGGAAAAGCCGTCCTCGCGACGGTCATCTTTCAGTGGTTCCAACGCACCCAGTTCTCCGGCGCTTCACTCCCGTTATGCGCGCTCTCCTTCACCTCTCCCAACATTACCTGCCATTCGCACCGCTGCGTCTTCTCCGTCTACCTGGAACCATGTCAAGTTATACGGGGATGAGGGTTTCACCAACTTCTTTCGGCGCCTGACTTTCAGCCCTGATGGAGGTCTTCTGATGACTCCCGCAGGGCAATTCGAAGATCCGTCAGTCATCCCTGGTTCATCCCGTGCGACTTCTGGAAACAAAATGGAAGAGGCACGTGGACGGAAAGGGCATCCAGACGCCGGAAATTCGAACTCCGGATCGTCTGTCTACATATACTCGCGTGCCAACTTTGCGCGACCACCCGTTGCGCAGCTGCCTGGACACAAGAAAGCAAGCGTGGCCGTCAGGTTCTCACCAATATTGTATGAGTTGCGGCCAGGTGTTTTTGGTCCGGATGGCCCGGCAGACACCAAGTTTGTCGTGGTGGAAAAGGGTCGAGACACGGCCGTTAACGTAGATGTCGGAGACCCACCGGGCTCGGCGCCGAGCACCCCTGCACTTTCAGCGTCAAGTGAAATCCTGCATGTGTCGCCGTCAAAGTCGACGTTGTTGGCGCCACTCGCCCTCCCTGCCATCGTGCCCCCACTGTCGACCTCCCTGACTCTACCTTCCCCTGTGCTTTCAGCTACAGACTCTGTCCGAGCCTCGAGCCCAGCAGTATCGAAACCCTCAACGCCCGCACCTCCCCCGAGTAGTGGGTCCGTGTTCGTACTACCCTACCGCATGTTATTTGCTGTGGCAACAATGGATGCAATCGCGATCCACGACACGCAGCAAGCAGGGCCGATCTGTTTGCTCACAAAACTCCACTACGACGAATTCACGGATATGAGCTGGTCAGTATTCCATTTACCTTACCTTCCTTGGCCGAGCTCATGCATGTGTGAAAAAGGTCACCCGATGGTCAGTGTTTGATGCTTTCATCGCGAGATGGGTATTGTACCATTGTTGTCTTTGATGAGATCCTTGCTGCGCACCATGTCCAACAACAGACATTACAATTCCAATCAATCGCGCACAATCACTCCGTCCCGTTAACGTCGTCATCAGCGCTAACCCCATCGACGACACCCGCGCTGTCGACCATCTCTCTTCCTCTATCCTTGTCTCCTCGGATATCGTCGAAACGACAATTGACGCCCGGAAAAAGTGTTGTTCCGGAAAGCGACAGCCTTCCCGAATCTGGCCCGATCCCAAGCGCTCGTGAGACAACTCCTGTGACGCCCGTGGATAACGAGGAGCACGACAAACCGCCGGAACCGCCGAAGAAGAAGCGGCGCGTTGCACTCACACGCATAGGCGACGTTGGTTCATGAAAAAAGTCATTTCAGTGTTCCCCCACCTTTTTGTGACAAGCCTCATTGTGTTTCTCTTATTCAAGACCATTTAGTTTTCTACTCGTTCCATCCTCATTTATTTCACCTCACTCTGTCAGCCCCCGCGAGCGTTTGTACAATAACTCTCATGGTCCATTCATCTTTCTGTTTTACACTATACCTTATACTTAAGTCCCGCGAATTTGGCTGCTGTCCGTAGCACGGGTAACACGTGTATCCTCAGCCCCTGTGTACATGTCTGGTGGTCTACCACTCCCCCGTACTATTAAATACAAACAAATCATATGCAAATGTCTCCGTCCCCTCGGAATCGGATTTCAATGGATGGATGGCATGCATTTATTTGGGCCTCATGACCTGTCATTTATTGAAACAACATACAGCCAAGGATATCTGCCATTGGAATACCTGCTATCGGCCACATGGCATAACGGGCCGGTCCAGTTCTATGGGCCACGTCAACTTGGCGGCTCGACTGCAACGCTGCCCGTAAATAATAGAATACGTGCCGAGAATGTCACGCTATCGGCAAGAAGCCCGAATGCTGTGGGGAAAAGAGAGCGAGCGTAAGGATCAGCGATAACAGATTCAGAACGGAGAAAGATGTATTACAGCCGGCATGGGAAAATGAAAAAGAGGAAAAAATATAAAATAAAGGAAAAATGAAAAATGAAAGGCAATACCAGTCTCTAGCGTCTAAAACCTACTAGTACCACCTTTACTTACTGATGGGGAAGAAGGCGGGGGGAAAGAGAGGAAGGGAAGAATAACTTTGGATGTCTCTGTAAGAATACACCTTTAGGTTCAAAGTGCGCCAACGGGACAGAACGCCGCCGTAGACCCAGAGAGTAGTAGTAGTAGGAGAAGCCCGCTGCTCTGTTGATGATGGCGATGTGACTCAAGGTCAGAGGACCTTTTGGGTGAATTAACGGTTTCCCCGTCTGGTGGTATACTAGGACGGCGATAAGGCGTCGGGATAGAACAACGGCGTGTACGTGTGTCAGGAAGCATAGGCGCATGTACTGTACATGTATGATGGTGCAATGCGATTTCCTCGAGGCTATCTCCCAGTGGAGCGTGAAACCTGTGTTAGTTAAAGGGGATCCTCTGATGTACTGATCTGAATTTAGGAGCTCGATGGTTGATGAGCCTCACGGTCACCTGCCCGCATCGGCGTAACTTACCATACCGACAGTGAGGAGTTACTGGATTTCCTAGTAGAAAAATGCCGCTACTGCGTTCCTTGGGTAGACCTGAAAAAAAAATCTTTTATTGAAGGTCATGAACTTTATAATCATTAAAGCCGGAGATTCGGAGCCGTGTTCATATCTCCGAATGTATGTGGGGCCCACCTGGCGTGTGAAGCTTGTGAGTTTCGGCAGCATTGCTGGCAATCGCGTTAATGACGGATGGTGTTCTATGATTCTGAGACAGACAGACAAGGCGAGGACAAACCAAAAAAAAAGGCCACTAGGGTGAGCCGCGTCAGAAAGCATGAGCACGAGGATGTGATCGTGATCGATAAAACACGTGCCACACAGGCACAGACAGATTTTGTCTTTTAATTTCTCCAGGTGGACGACAAGAGTACTCTTGTCGTCGACCTGGAGAAGTTAGAAGAATACCACTAGTGGTACGCCAGATCGAGTGGATACTGCCATGTCATAAACATTCACTCCCCCGGAAGTTTTTAGGATCTTCGTGGGCTTAGGGGGGAAGGGGACTTATATGGTCGGTTCGAAGGATGAACGCGCCGTGTCAGGGAACCAATTGCCTGATTGTAACCAGGCAAGCAGACATTTAACCGAGATCTTTCTCGGGGAGACAATAGTCAAATCTGGAGCGAGCTGTGACAAAGGCAACTGGACGGGAGGTGAGAAGAAACATATAGGGTGGTTGCGGAGACGAGGCGCATCAAGGGAAACGGTGGATGTGTACTGGATAAGTCGACCGGCCTAAGATGGCCAGAGATACCGAAATGAACACCAGCAGGAAACGGTTCATTGACGGAGCACTAGTATCTCCAGAAGAACACACGATTCGGCTTCTAGGTTTTAGAATTTTAAGTTGTAGTCAATGGAATGAGCCTCAACTCGGTATACTGTCTCGTGTAGAAGACTCTGACCCGCTGGGTATATCACTTCATCTGAAACAAGCATGTATGGGGCCATTAGCGTTATTGCAAATACTCGCATGTCTGTCATTGATACCGATAAGACTCATCGATGTCCCAACTGAGGTAGATTGCATACTTGCATGCGCGGTAAAGTTCAGTACCTGCAGTCTCGCGGCTTCCTCCTTATCGATCAAGCGAGAAAAGTCGCTCGAGCGGCATATGGACTGCAGCAGAAGGAGATAACAAAATATTATGAGAGGCCATAATCGACCTGTTATCTGATGCCCTAGGAAGAGATTGTTTCATCTCAAGTCAAACTTAAAAAAGATTCGTCACACCTCGGAGGCGAACACAGTCAAACCTTGCCGAATGCCATCCAAGTAAGTTCTCGACTCAGAATGCTACCGGACACAGAATGATCAACTGGCACCATTGTCCAAGGTTCTAGGACAGTAGGACTGCTTGATCACCTTCCTCTTTCGGAATCTGAATGTTGAATTTGATTCGATACCTTCATCTCACCACGAATTTCAGAACTCAGGAGCAACAGCACCCGTAAACACTTACTGGATGGAACGTGGGATGTTATCAGTTATCAGCTGAGAACAAATAGGTTTGAGTTCAACGTAGTCCATCAATAATCGAGAGCAAAGCGCTTGGCACCTAGTCCTGTGACGCTAGGACATGAGTAACGGTTGGGTTTAGTGCGGATAGATACGGTCAGTGGGGAAGGGAAAAATTAGACAGCGAAGGGCAGGATGCCACGCCGATACACACGTTGACATCCCTCCCACCCACATGAAACGGTTTGATCGGCACTTGCCTTGCGCACAAGGCGGCGGATCGACGACCAATTCCCTGTTGACTAAGTGTTATTGTTTTTGCACCCGAACGAGACGACATCGTCGGTTGTGGAATCAGGTACAAGGTCAGTAAGTGGTCACTGGCGTCATAAGGACGGCATGGATGTGCGACAATCGATAACGGGTGTTCGGCGCCAAGTTGGAAGCCGGATCCGGGGACAGAAGTAATATTGTGCCATACTTGTAATGGAAGAGATAGAGGTAACCTAAACTGTGGGTCATCGCCGCCAAAGTGCCGCACGAGCGGAGCACCGGAATCATCTTACGGTAGACGCCGGAAGAGACCGTAAGGTGCCGCCGTCGACTCGGGAGATAGGCAAGTACCACAGCCGCTCGTAATTGACAAATTCAATCGTCCACGCCTTTGAACGCCACTGGACCTCAGTTTTGTGATGGGGAAATAGGGAGATATTAAGCGGAAATCGGGTACGACGCAACGTGGGCTGCGCCATTCCGGAAAAACAAGGCGTAGACGCTATGTTCGTCGCCGTTCGAAACTTCGAAGAGAAAACCCCCAACAAGACAACCCGTGTGAACTCACTCTGACAACTGGTTGATCGACCGTGATGAAAGAGACGACCCGATAATTAGCATGTCATAAACAACCATGGGAAAGGCAAGTTGCTTCTCTATTGCATTATCGGAGCAAGGCTTCCACTCAAGGCAATAATCTACCCCCCAAAAGACACCTGTCATCCCAGGCTCTCAAAGGGCAGAGGCGCCTAGAAACAAACTCTTCAATTATGAGACTTGTACGTGATTATTCGAAACGTACCAGTGATGATATCAACAAGCTCGTTGGTACAGGCGTGTCATTCAATGAGAGCAGCGTAAATGGCATTCGCAAGCGAAAACTCAGCCAAGTCCTTAGTAACGTCATCCTCCATCTCGTATGCCTTGAACCCGGCTGAATGAGGTCAGACAGGCTCCTCAATTGACAATGGACCACTTCACTCACCTGCCTCCTTCAGCACTTCTTCATTCGGGACTTCCACGACGGTGGACTCGTACGATAGCGCGGAAATAAACTTGTTGTATACAATTGCAATGGCGTCGTACTTAATACCAGCCTTTACGATCAAGTCCGCGACGCCTGCTGCATCGGCGAAAGTCGGGATATCACGACCAATTTGATTGAACGTGATTGCGAGATTGGAAGGAAGGGCGCGTGAAAGCTGAGCCTTGGACTTGTCGCCAATGACCACAACAGGAGAGTCGGTTGACCCGCCGTTTTCCCCTGTGGCTATTGAGCGACGTGTCGCTTTAGAGACGGAAGAGTGGATGCCGCCGCAAAGCCCCTTGTCCGATGATATAACCACAAAAAGCTTGCGTTTAGGTGCCTCCTCCGGTTGGGTATTCTGGAAGATTTCTGCAAAGTGACATTCGCATAAGTAACCTTGTAACGCGTGAAGGACATGGCCGTACCGGAGTTTGCGATCCCGTACTGCTTCCCGCTCTGCATTGCACGCTGTGCCTTGGAGAGCCTCGTAGACGCAATCATTTTCATGGACTAGAACATGACAACAAATCACTATCTACGCATTGAGCTCTGGGGGATCCTGCTTACCTTAGTGATTTTCTCAATATTCCGGACGGACTTCAAGCGTAACTCGAGCTCCCGAAGGGTAGCCATGTTACGCGTACTCTGAGGCGAAGCCCCAAGAGGGGAGGGCTGCGCGACAAGACGAGCTACAGATCGTCTTGCAAGCATTGGGAGGAAATATATGCGTTCAACACGTCGCTGGCAGCGGCGAGCTCTTCGGACATTCGGTGGCTCAATTCACGCTCCGAAAGAAATAATTCGGAGATTACCATGAAGAAGTGAGTCGATGGGCAAGTCGCGCTAATCTACGCTGTCATGTCCGCAGAACCGCTCTTTGATCCTTCGCTCAAAAAGCGTAGCAAGAAAAAGCAAGTCGCATTCACGGAGGATCCTCTCGGGGCAGATGCGGATCCTACTGTGCCTGCACCCTCCCTCGCCCTCGATAACACAACTGCCAGTGGAGATGTCATCGATCTCGGTCCGAAGACCGTGCACGAGCAGATGAAACAGAACGAGGCTGGTGTAGACGATGTCGCGCCTGAGCCCAAGGGAGTTAAAGAAGAGGAAGATTTCAAAGCAATGTTTGGTGATTTGAAGAAGAAGAAAAAGAAAAAGGAGATTCCACTTGATCTGGTAAGCCTGCTCAGTCATCCTTCGTCGCCGCCTACAGACGTTCGCTCCCGGCCTCAGGGTGACGAAGGTTCCGGCGCATCCACTCCAACGACTAGCGCACATACTACCACCCTTGGTACCTCGGAGGATCTCGACTTCTCTGATCTGAAAAAGAAGAAAAAGTCCTCTAAGAAGAAGGCTACCTTCGACTTGGAAGCCTTCGAGAAAGAGTTACAGAAATCTAAGAGCAAAGATGCCAACGCTGACGAGGAGGAGGATGTCCCTGATGGGGAGCACCTCAACGACATTGACGAGGCTGAACTTGGAGATGATGTTTTCGATCGCAGTGAGGCCCCGGCTGGAGTGGAACAGGGTACTGAACCTTGGCTTGGAAGCGATCGGGACTATACCTACCAAGAACTTCTCACCCGATTTTATGCCTCCCTTCACGCCTCCAACCCATCTCTCCTTACTTCCACTGGCAAGCGGTACACTATCGCACCACCTTCTATCCACCGTGAAGGTAACAAGAAGAGTATCTTTGCAAATATCAGCGACATCTGCAAACGGATGCATCGTCAGCCCGAACACGTCATACAATTTCTATTCGCTGAATTGGGTACTACTGGCTCAGTTGATGGATCGGGGAGATTAGTGATCAAGGGTCGATTCCAACAGAAGCAAATTGAAAACGTGTTAAGGAGGTACATAGGTAAGTCATGACACCTTTTATGCGCCGGCGTGATTGATCTGACACTGACATTGGCGTTAGTGGAGTATGTCACATGCAAGACATGCAAGTCGCCAGACACTCTCCTAACAAAGGAAAACCGTATCTTTTTCATGGCTTGCGAGTCCTGTGGCTCTCGACGGTCGGTGAATGCCGTCAAGACCGGTTTCCAGGCCCAAGTTGGCAAACGCAGCAGAAACAGAACCGGTTAGGGGTAAACACGTACTGTATGACGAAGGAAAGGTCTTAGCGCACACCTATCGCATGTTGTACATTTCTTTTCACATTCATGACAGACATCGACTTG
>WNFI01062808.1_pt2 | contig 10603 bp, 11 predicted proteins | sample 5400471 | NCBI WGS metagenome assembly WNFI01 (sample SAMN13153348, study PRJNA577476) | soil metagenome | isolation source: 100 cm saprolite on Douglas fir-dominated hillslope | place: USA:California | collected 2013-09-17 | reverse complement strand
ATACCAACCGCCAGCTCTACGACGGCCTGCTGCAGCGCCTGAAGGAAGTCGGCGTGGCGGGCGGTTGGTATCGACCTCGCGCTTGAGGATGCTGTAGCGCATGCTGCGGCCCTGCTGGTCGAGGAGCTGCTGCTTGCCCAGCGCGAGGCGCTCCTTGAGCATGAGCTCCTGCGCGCGCGCGGCGCGGAAGCTCGAGAGCGTCGCGGCGCGAATCCGGTCGTACTCGGCCTGCAGCTGCCGGTCGACTTCGGTGATCTGGCTCTCCAGCGCCTGCATCTTCGGAAACGCGGGCTTGTACGACTTCAATCCGTCCTGGTATTCGGACTCGAGCTTGCCCTTGCGTTCCTTCATGTCGAGAATGTTGCGGCTGTCGCGCGTGATCGGGATCGAATCAGGGTTGTCCTGCGCCTGGCGATAGAGCGCCTCCGCCTTGATGCGGTCCTGCTCGGCCCGAACCACCGCCGCGCTGAATTCCTGCACGCCCTGCAGCGACGAGTTCTGCTTCTCGTCGACCGTGAAGCCCTCGTTCTCGCGCGAAAATTTCACCAGTTCGCGCTCGGAATCCTCCAGCTTCGCCTTGGTCTGGGCGAGCTTCTCCTCGAGGAAGGTCTTGGCGTATGCGGCGGCCTCAAAGCGCCGCTCGAGGTTGATGTTGATGAACGACTGCGCGAGCGTGTTGACCGCCTTGGCGGCGAAGAACGGGTCGGTGCTGTCGAAGTGGATGCGCACGAGGCGAGAGCGGCGTACCGGCTCGATCTGGACGGATCCGATGAAGGCGCCCACCAGCGCGTTGTCGTCGCGCGTGGCGGCGTCCACGTCGACGGGCGGCGGGCCGCGCCGAAGCCTCGAGAAGAGATCCTCGAGGAAGGAGTCGGCGGGCTTCGCGGGCTCCTGTTTCACCGCCTCGGAGGGAACGTGCTTGCGCATGCCGAGGTCCTCGACGGCACGCTCGGTGAGCGTGCGGCTCTTCAGCAGCTCGTAGTTCGTGGCGTAGAAGTCGTCGCTGGCCCAGTCGGATTCGGTGGGCGTGATCTCCTTGTAGTCCAGCACGCGCGCGCTGAAGCGCTCGATCTGCAGCGTGGTGGAGGCGCGGTAGACTGGCGCCGCCATGTAGGTGCGCACCACGGAGAAGACTGCGAACACCGCGAAGATGACGAGGATCGTCCACTTGCGCTTGAGGAAGATGCGCAACAGGTCGCGCAAGTTGAACGCGCCGTCGAGGCGTTCGGATGCCGAGAGCGCCGCGGCCTGCGCGGTGAGCGCATGACGGTGCGCAAGCGTGAGCGCGCCGCCGGACGCCCTAGGATCGGTCACGCTGCTCATCGCGGCACATAACTGAACGGGTTAACGGCGTCGAGCACGTCACGCACGATCGAATCCTTGAGCACGACGCGGCCTGCGGAACGGTTCACGACGATGACGTCGTCGTTGAGGACCTGGGGATCGGCGAGCTCGCCGCGGCGGATGCGCTCGACGTCATACGCCTGCGAGGTACGCTGCCCGCCCGGCTCGGAGCGAAAGACCATGACGTTGCCCATGTCGCTGAGGCTGCCCTGTCCGCCTGCCATCGCGATCGCGCGCAGCAGGCTGGTCTCCCCGCGCAGCGGATAGATGCCCGGCTTCTGAACGGCCCCCTCGATCGTGACGCGTTGATTCGTGTACTCCTTGATGAAGACGCTCACTTGCGGATCCTGCAGGTACTTCTCGGCCAGACTGCGCGCGATCAACCGCTCGGCTTCCTGGGCCGTCATGCCGCCAACGGGCGTCGGCCCGATGAGTGGAAGCGACACCATTCCGAACGAATTCACGCGCACGGTGCGCGCGAGCTGGTCGACGCCGAATACCTGGATCTCGAGAAGGTCCTCGGCGCCGATGCGGTAGTCGCCGAGTCCCGCATGCGCCTCGGAAGCAAGCCGCGACTGAAGCGCCGAAGACGTGGCTGGGGCAGGGAGCCGATCGGGCGCCGGGGCAGACTCCGACAGCTGCGAAGACATGCGCAGCCCGAGCGGCGTCTCCTGAGCAGCCGCGCAGACGGCGCTCGCGAGCGCGGCCACGATTACGAAAGTTGCTCCCCTTGCCATCCAGCGACTCCTGATCACGGCCGGAACCCATCGGCCAACGGCTATACTTTTACGCAGCTCTGCCCGCGCCGAAATGATCTTTCGCACATTCTCCCTGAAAAACTCCGTATTTAGAAGGGTTTGGCAGCGAATTCGGTTACACCGCTAACAGTTCGGTCCTGGAGTTTGATCGCCATGACAGCCTTGGAAAAGCGTATCGCGGTCCCCCCCAACGTCCTGGTACGGGAGCTGCGGGGCGAATCGGTCCTGCTCCACCTCGACTCCGAGGCTTATTTCGGCCTGGACGAAGTCGGCACCGGCATGTGGCGGGCCTTGACCACCTGCGCAACCCTGCGGGAGGCCTGCGATGCCTTACTGGCCGAATACGACGTCGAACCGCAACGGCTGGAAGAGGACCTCGGGCGCTTCGTCGAGACGCTCGCCGGCGCGGGCCTCATCGATGTCCGCGAGCCCTCCTGCTGCTCCCGGTCGCCTGCGCGGCGCTCCGCCTCACGGGTTTGCGCCGTACCGAGGCCATGATCGAGCGCACGTTGCGCGACGGCTCGCCACGCCAAGGCCTCGATGCCCGAACCATCGCGCGCCTGGTCTCGATCGCGGCGCGCCACGGGCCGGTTCGCGCCCGGTGCCTCGCCGCCTCCATCGCGCTCAAATCGCTGCTGCGCCGCTACGGCATGCAGGGCAACCTGCGGCTCGGCGTACGCAAGCACGACGGACGCTTCGAGGCGCACGCCTGGATCGAGCAGGATGGCGCCGCCCTCATGGAGCCGGCCGGCGTGCACGGCCGCTACATGGTCTTCGAAGACGCGATCGTCCCGCGGCGATGAGTGGCGTCTGCGGAGTCGTCAGCCGGCTCGGTGAAGCAGCCGATACGGCCCTCGTCGAACGCATGACGACGTGGCTTACGCGCTACGCGCCAGACGGCCGTTCCACATGGCACGCCGGGCGCGCCGGCCTCGGTCACGCGCTCCTCGATACGCTCGACGGCGCCGGGGCCGAGTCGCAGCCCTTGTCGCTCGACGCATTCAGCTGGGTCGTCGCGGACGCGCGTATCGACGCGCGACAGGATCTGGTCGCGGCACTTTCGGCTGCCGGCGAGCGCGTCGCACCGCAATCGAGCGATGCGAAGCTCATCCTGCATTCATGGCGCGCCTGGGGCGAGGAATGCGCGCAGCACCTGCTGGGCGATTTCGCCTTCGCGATCTGGGACGCGCAACGCGAGACCCTGTTCTGTGCGCGCGACCATCTCGGGGTGAAGCCGTTCTTCTACGCGGAAACGGGCGGCGCGTTCATCTTCGCCAGCGCTATCGCCTGCCTCCGGGCAGAGGCCGCGATTCCCGCCACGCTCGATGAGCTGGCCATCGCCGACTATCTGCTCTTCGAGATGTCGCAGGAACCGGGTGCCACCGCGTACGCTTCGATCCGCCGCCTGCCGCCGGCACATTGCCTCGCCATAAGCGATTCGGGAATCCGCCTGCGACGTTACTGGCAGCTTCCATACGCGCAGCTCACCTTGCCGCGGCACGGGGAAGACGCGCTGGAGCGCTTCGACGAGCTGCTCGAACGCGCCGTGGCCGACCGCGTGCGCTCGCGTCGCGTGTCGGTGCTCATGAGCGGCGGTCTCGACTCGACGGCCGTCGCCAGCGCGTCGCTGCGCCACGGGGCGGAAGTCAGCGCCTTCTGTTCGGTCTACGACCGGATCATTCCGGACGAGGAACGGCACTACTCGACGCTCGCCGCGCGGGCGTTGGGCATTGCGATACGGCACCGCGCATGCGACGAATACGCGCTCTTCGACCGCTATGCCGCGATGCGGCGTTATTTCCCGGAGCCGGCGAATGCGCCGTTCGCGGCAGCCGACATCGACCTCGCGGCGGATGCAGCGAGGCATTCGCGCGTCGCACTCACGGGATGGGATGGCGATGCGCTGCTCGCGGAATCGCCGCGACCGTACATTGCCGCGCTGGCCGCGCGCGGCGAGTGGCTCGCGTTCGCCGAATCGCTCGGCCGCTACGCGATCGACCACCCATTGCATGCCGCGCGCAGCGTCTGGTTGCGGGTAGGGCGCCGCGCACACGTGCCCGTCGAGCCGGTCCTTTTTCCGCCGTGGCTCGAGCCGGGTTTCGAACGCCGCCTGCGACTGCGGGAACGGTGGCAGGAAGGGATCGCCGCGAGAAAGACGGATCCGCTGCGCCCGTTCGCGCACCGCACCTTCGACTTCATCACGCGGCTCGCGAGCTTCTTCGAGGCGGTCGATCCGTCGCGCACCGGCGTGGCGCTCGAGATGCGCCATCCGTTTTTCGACGTTCGAATGATCGGCCTGTGTCTCGCGCTTCCGACGGTGCCGTGGTGCATCCGCAAGGAGATCCTGCGCCGGTGGCTGCGCGGGCGCGTGCCCGAGGCAGTGCGAACGCGGGCGAAGACGCCTCTCGCGGGCTACCCGCATCTCGTGGCGCCCATGCGCCGCGACACGCCCGGGAGCGGTCCATTCGAGCCGAGCGACGAGGCCGCGCGGTTCGTCGATCGCGGTAAGATGAGAACCATGGAGCGTAGCGCGCATCCGTCGACATCGTGGGCGAACCTGCGTCCCGTGAGCCTCGACCTCTGGTTGCGTCACGCCTACGCCGCATGAGCGAGGATGACCCATGAGCGAGACCGACAAGCCGCCGCCGCAGAAGAAGCCGTATCGCACGCCGGTGCTGGAGACTTACGGCGCGATTCGCGAGCTCACGCGCAGCGTCACGGGCACCGGCAAGAACGACACCATGAGCGGGAGCAGCACAAAGACCGGATGAGCCTTACGTGCTCGGTCTACGGGCTCGGACTGAGCATCAACGTGCCACTCGCGGGTCTTCGCGGCCTCGCCCCGGTCGAGAAGGTCGACGTGCGCATCGAGGTAGGCGAGCTGCCAAGCGAGCTCGACACCTCCGAATCCGTCCCGCTTCGATCCCATTCATCCAACGAGGCTGACGAGCACGGCACGCCCGTGCGGCGCGTGGCACGCTCGCGCGACGGCGCCTTTTTCCGGATCGATTACTGCGACGGCACCCGCGTGATCGTCAACGCCGCCGGACAGCGCGTGTGGGCGCGCGGCGCGACCCCCGACCTCGAAGACACGGCGACTTACCTGCTCGGACCGGTGCTCGGGATGGTGTTGCGGCTTCGCGGCGTGAATTGCCTGCATGCGAGCGCCGTGGCGATCGCCGAGCGCGCCTGCGCGTTCGTCGGCCCCTCCGGAAGCGGAAAGTCGTCGATCGCCGCCGCATTCGCACGGCGCGGCCACGCGGTGCTTTGCGACGACGTGACGCCGGTCGAGGAACGCGGCGGCCGGTTCGTGGCGCAACCCGCGTACCCGCGGCTGCGATTGTGGCCGGAGTCGGTGGAGGGCCTGTTCGGCGCGAAGGATTCGCTGCCGCGCATCGTCGACGGCTGGGATAAGCGCTACGTCGACCTGTCGAGCGCTCCGTTCCGCTTTCAGGGCGCGCCCTTGCCGCTCGCCGCGATCTACCTGCTCGATCCGGCCCCGGTCGAGCCGGCGATCGAGCGGGTGCCTTCCCGCCAGGCCCTCATGAGCCTCGTGGCGGAGTCGTTCGCGACCTATCTGCTCGACCGGCAGATGCGGGCGAGCGAGTTTGATTTCATCGGCCGGCTGGTCGAGGCGATTCCCGTGCGACGGCTGCATCGCGGCAACGATTGGAGCGCTCTCGAACGCGCATGCGACCTCGTCGTCGCCGACGTCGAATCGCGTGCGAACGGCTGAATCGCCATGTACTCGTTGCGCAGCTACGGAAACATGATCGCCGACAAGGGACGCACCGATCCCTACGTCGAGGCGCTGCGCCGCGCGGTGAAGCCCGGGTCGGTGGTGGTCGACATCGGCACTGGCGCCGGCGTTTTCGCGCTCCTGGCGTGCCGCTTCGGGGCGCGGCGCGTCTACGCCATCGAGACCAGCGATGCCATCGAGGTGGCGCGCGACATCGCGGCCGCCAACGGCATGGCTGACCGCATCGAGTTCCTCCAGCGCATGTCCACCCGAGTCGAGCTTCCCGAGCGCGCCGACGTCGTGGTGGCGGAGATCCACGGCATCCTGCCCATTTTCCAGCGCAGCCTGTCCACGCTCGCCGACGCGCGCGAGCGTTTCCTCGCGCCCGGCGGGACCATGATTCCGTTGCGCGAATCGGTGTGGGCCGCGGTGGTGGAGGCGCCCGAACTGCACGAAGGGCTGCTCGCGCCGTGGGCCGACGGCCTGGGCGTCGACATGAGGGCGGGGCGCCGGCTGATCACCAACGACATGTACCGCGCCGACTTCGACGCCGCGCAACTGCTGACGCCGCCGGCGCACTGCGCCACCTTCGATTACGGCCGGCGCCACGATCCCGACCTCTCCTTCGCGCTCTCATGGCAGGCCACGCGCGACGGCGCCGGCCACGGATTCGCAGCCTGGTTCGAGGCGGACGTCGCCGACGGGCTCGTGATCTCGAATGCGCCCGGGAAGCCCCAGCTCATCTTCGGCAACGCGTACTTCCCATGGCCGCGGGCCGTCCCGGTGCGCGCGGGAGACACGATCGAGATCGATGTCGACGCGAAGCTGCTCGACCAAGCCTACCTGTGGCAGTGGCGCACCCGCGTGAGTGGAAGGAATGGACAACGCGCATCGTTCACGCAGAGCCAGTTCGACGGCGCCGTCCTGGTGCCGGAACGGTTGCGACGCCGTGCCGCGAGCCATGTGCCGCAGCTGAACGAGGACGGCGAGATCGAGCGCTTGATCCTCGAGCGCATGGCCGAGCGCCGGTCCCTCGGCGACATCGCGCATGAGCTCGGCCGGCGATTTCCACGGCGCTTCGCGAGATGGCAGGACGCGCTCTCGCACGTGGGCGAGACGTGCACCGTCACCTGTCCCGGCTTGAGATCCCCATGCCGAAGGCATCCGCGGCCGCGTTGTGGGCACGCGCCGAGTGGATAGCCCAACGCAATCACAAACGAATCGTCGAGCTGGTCTCGATCGCGCAAGACCTGCATGCGCAGGACATTCGCTTCATGCCTTTCAAGGGTCCGGTCCTTGGCGCGCGCGTCTACTCGGACGCGTCGCTGCGCGAGTTCAACGACCTCGACCTCCTGGTTGCGCCGGCGGATATCCGCTTGACGCGGGCGGTCCTGGCAAGGCGCGGCTACGTGCCGCGGACTCCACTGGATGCGGTGCGCGAGGAATTGTGGCTGCGGTCCCGGGAATGCTACGAGCTTCCGCTGGTGAACGAACGCGGTGATCTGATCGAGCTGCAGTGGCGTGCGAATCCCGATGTCCCGGTGCCACGCATCGACGATCCGGATTGGTTCGCGTCGGCGCCCACCCAGCGGTTCGAAGGGATCGATGTCCGCGTCATGCCGCCGGAAGAGGAGATGCTCGCGCTCCTCGTGCACGGATCGAAGCATTCGTGGGCCTCGATCGATTGGCTGGTCGACATCGCGGAGCTCGCGCGCGCCGGAGCCGTCCCATGGGACCGTGTGTTGGCGCTGGCGCGGCATCACGGCGCCGAGCGCCGTGCGGCACTCGGCTTGTCGCTCGCGCGCGAGCTGCTCGATGCGCCGCTTCCCGGTCCGATCCTTCAGTTCGTGCGACGGGCACGAATAGACGTGATCGCGGGTCGTGTCATCGTGTCCCTGTTCAGGCCCGAGTATGTCCCGCCATCGCCCGGCCAGGTGCTGCGCGCCGAGCTTGCGCTCTGCGATTCGTGGTCACGGCGGCTCATGCGCTTGGCGCATCTGTCGCGGCCCACGCCTGGCGATTGGCAATGGAGCAGGTTACCGCGCGCCCTCACGTTCCTTTACTGGCCGTTACGGCCCATCCGGCTCGCCGCGAAATACCTCATTCGCTCCCCGCGAACCCCAGTTGCCGCCACGCCTCGTACACCGCTACCGCAACGGCATTCGACAGGTTGAGGCTTCGGTTTCCCGGCCGCATCGGCAGCCTGACGCGCGACTCCTCGCTGAATGGAGCGAGGATCTCGTCGGGCAAACCCGCCGTCTCCGCGCCGAACACCAACACGTCGTCCTCGCGGTAACGAACGTCCACGTAGCTGCGCTGCGCACGGCGCGTGAATGCGAAACGGCGCGCGTCTCCCAGCGCCGCCATGCACGAATCCCAATCGCGATGCACGCGCATCGTCGCGAACTCGTGGTAGTCCAGGCCGGCGCGGCGAAGCTGCTTGTCGTCGATGGAAAACCCGAGGGGCTCGACCAGGTGCAATCGCGCGCCGGTGTTGGCGCACAGCCGGATCACGTTGCCGGTGTTGGGCGGGATCTCGGGGCGAACGAGGACGACATCGAACATCACGCGCCCCGGGGATCCGGCGTGCGCGCGATCGCCCAGACGTCGACGCGCGCCGCCCCGGCGCGCTCGAGCGCCCGCGACGCGGCCTGCGCCGTGGCGCCGGTGGTGACCACGTCGTCGATCAGCACGACGTGGCGGTCGTCGAGCCGCGTGCGGCACGCGAACGCATCGCGCAGGTTCGCGCGCCGCGCACGGCGTCCGAGGGCCGCTTGCGCAGTAGCCTCGCGCACGCGCTCGAGCGTCCGGACGGATGCGGGAATCCGCAGCTCACGCGAGACGACACGCGCGATCTGCACGGCCTGGTTGAATCCGCGCGCGCGAAGGCGCGTGCGCGTGACCGGAACGGGCACCAGCAGATCGGGGCGGCGCTCCGAGCGCACGCATGCCGCGAGCTCGAGCGAAAGCCAGCGCCCGACCGCGAGATCGCCCGCGTACTTGAAGCGCTGCACCAGCCGGTCGATGGGGAAGCGGTACTCGAACGGCGCGATCACGCGTTCACGGCGATGCACGAGAACCGGCAGCGATGCGATGCAAACACGGCAGATCATCTCGTTCGCCGAATCGCCTCCGCACAGCAGGCAGTCGCGCCCGATCGCGTGCGATGAAAAAATAGGCAATCGTAAGGTCATGCGCCACCGGGAATTTGACATGGCGGCGAAAAACCCCAAAGATCAGGGTGTTACGAAGGCCGCCGCCATGGATACCCCCGTCACGTACCACCCCCAGGTCCGCCCGCCGGAACCCGCGCACGCGAGCCTGCGCGCCCGCGCGCTCGAGCTCTTCGCGCTTCCATTCAACGATCTGCTCTTCCGCGCGCATACAGCTCATCGCGAGCATTTCGATCCGAACCGCGTGCAGCGCTCGACGCTGCTGTCGATCAAGACCGGCGGTTGTCCCGAAGACTGCGGCTACTGCCCGCAGGCCGCACGCTATCACACGGGTGTCGAGAACCAGCCGCTGATGCCGCTCGAAGAAGTGGTGGCCGCCGCGCGACGCGCGAAGGACGCCGGCGCCACGCGATTCTGCATGGGAGCGGCATGGCGCGGACCGAAGCAGCGCGACCTCGATCCCGTGCTCGACATGGTGCGCGCCGTGAAGACGCTGGGCCTCGAGACGTGCTGCACGCTCGGCATGCTGAAGGACGGCCAGGCCGAGCAGCTGCGCGATGCGGGCCTGGACTACTACAACCACAACCTGGACACCTCTCCGGAGGACTACGCCAGCGTCATCACGACGCGCGACTACCAGGATCGCCTCGACACGCTCGAGCGCGTGCGCGACGCCGGCATGCACGTGTGCTGCGGCGGCATCGTCGGCATGGGCGAATCGCGCGAGGGCCGCGCGGGGCTGCTCGCGCAGCTCGCGAGCCTCGACCCGCAACCCGAGTCCGTGCCGATCAACGACCTGGTGCAGGTCGAGGGCACGCCGCTCGCGGGCGCGCCGAAGCTCTCGTGGACGGAGTTCGTGCGCACCATCGCGGTGGCGCGCATCCTCATGCCGCGGAGCATGGTGAGGCTGTCCGCGGGTCGCACTTCGATGTCTCCCGCGGTGCAGGCGCTGTGCTTCTTCGCCGGCGCCAATTCCATCTTCTACGGCGACAAGCTCCTCACCACCGACAATCCGGACGTCGCGCGCGACGACGCATTGTTCGACGAGCTGGGCCTCGCGCCGGGCTGATCCCATGAGCGGCACCGGACGGCTGGCCGAAGGCCTGGCCGCCCTCGAACGCGACGGGCTCACCCGCGTGCGCCGCACGCTCGACACCGCGCAGGGCGCGACAGTGGCAGGCGGCAGCGGCGCGCTCGCGAATTTCTCCAGCAACGATTATCTCGGCCTCGCGAACGACGCGCGCTTGCGCGAGGCCGCGCACCGCGCGATCGACGAGCTCGGCGTGGGTTCCGGCGCGTCGCCGCTCGTGTCCGGCCACACACGCGTGCACGAGGAGTCCGAGCGGCGCTTCGCACGCTTCGTGGGCCTGCCGCGCGCGCTCCTCTTCGGCAGCGGCTACGCGGCGAACCTCGGCATCCTCGCGACTCTCGGCGACCACGCGAGCGAGATCTTCTCCGACGAGCTGAACCACGCGTGCCTCATCGACGGCGCGCGGCTCTCGCGTGGCATCGTGACGCGCTACCCGCACGGCGACCTGCGATCGCTGGAAGCGGCGCTCGCGCGCTCGACCGCCCGCAACCGCATCGTC
>WNFI01059701.1_pt1 | contig 10603 bp, 8 predicted proteins | sample 5400471 | NCBI WGS metagenome assembly WNFI01 (sample SAMN13153348, study PRJNA577476) | soil metagenome | isolation source: 100 cm saprolite on Douglas fir-dominated hillslope | place: USA:California | collected 2013-09-17 | reverse complement strand
CTGTTCAACAAGCTCAAAAGGACGCACCTCGAGGCGATCACCAAACGAGGCCAACGTGCGACTGATATAGTTGCGCATGACCGCCGAACCATCCAGTGCCACATAATGGCAGGAAGGATATTTTTCCAGAATAGCCCGCGCCAGCACACCGCCGCCAGCCGCTAATTCAACAACGGTGAATTCTTCATCCGCCTGCGCCGGTATGAGATGGAGCAAGCTCGCTATTTGTTCCGCCCGCCCCGGAACGAACACTTCACTATGATCAAGAAAGGTCTCAGAATCAGCCTCACTCCACCGGTCAGTTGCGTTGTTTGTCTCACTCACTGCTCTACCTACCTTTCATTTTCATTGTGACCCTCAATGCTTCACTATCCTCTCCAAAAATATACACCAAACAGTGGCTGATAGTCGAATCACCCCACTCCTCCCCCGCCCCTACGCGACTGGATGCGTCTGAAGACGCTGCACACGGGCATGCATAAAAAACCTACCCCTGAGAACTCCTCCCCCGCCCCTACGCGATCCAGGCCGCTCCCAACGGGATTCCTCCTAAAAACCTGCCTTACGATATTTACGAGTGATATACTCATACTACAAGCCATTTCATATTCTACAACAGCGAGCGCTACACCATGAAGTCCTCTACTTCCGGCAAGCCGCACTGGCAAGATCGTCATCGATATGTCTCCGAGGGGCGCATAGTATGGTATGGTGAACCTGGCGATGAGCATTACTGGTACGAATACTGGGAAGCCCGTCTCACTCCAGGCTATTATGCTGCTGCCGAAACATGTCATCTCACCACTGATGAGCTAGGTAAGGTACTGCTAGGGGTAATGCCTCAGCAAGGACTTCATCTTGAGGCGGGCTGCGGGGCAGGATACTGGGTTGCTGCACTTAGACACTACGGATTGATGATCGAAGGAATAGAATATGCTGACAGTCTCGTAGACCTCGTACAGTCGGTAAACCCGCAATTGCCTATTCGCCAGGGCAATGCGCTCAACGTCGACAGACCTGACAACCATTATGATACGTACCTCTCTATTGGAGTAGTCGAACATCGCCTGGAGGGTCCCGAACCCTTCCTCTCGGAAGCCTATCGCGTGCTGAAGCCGGGGGGAAAGATAGTGGTTTCCGTGCCATACTTTGGTCCAGTACGCACGCTCAAAAACCGCCTGTCCCTTTATGACCGCAAGCGTCCAGGTCTACCGTTTTTTCAGTACGGGTTTACCAGGGAAGAGTTTGTAAACTTTCTTCAGAAAGCCGGATTTGTAATAGAGGAAGTCCGTGCTTTGTATGCACATCGGCTGCTGATAGAAGAGATAGACTTCTACAGATGGGCATTGAGTAAGCCCGGAGGGCATTTTATCAGGAAGTGTGCAGAATCAGTGTTGCAAAATAGGGATGGTCACATGCTACTGGTGGTTGGACGAAAACCCGTCGATAACCCCTGGACAATCGACTCGAAATCTGTCATACTATACACCAATGCATCAGATGTGCAAAAAGCGATGATGGGGAAAAGTAGGCAGGTGGGGAAACAACAGAGAGAAAGGGTCACCGGCTGCAAGCCCTTTTGTGGAACCACTGGCGGAAGTTCGCCCCAGAGCTGGCTGTTGAGCACGTGGCAATACTATTCTCGTGCGTGGGTAGACAGCCCCGGTTAGTCTCCGTTACCGGGCAAACCAAGTGGAACTCAGACATATGTGAGTGTTCCTCGCCTCATTGTGAGTAATGTCTCGATTATATGCTGGTTCAAAATGGGTGGTACCACGGAGATTGCTGGCAACTTCGTCCCTGTCGACGAATGTCTTGTCAGCTTTTTTGTTGTCTAAACATGTTTTTATAAGCCGCGTTATAGGCATACATTCAATCAAAGGAGAGAGGCTGAGTTACATGGGTAATGTAGTACAACAGGATATATTGCAACAACTGGAGCAACTGCGCAAGGATGCCTCGGCCGCCTTAGCACAGGCCGATACTGCTGAAGCTATGAGGGAGTGGCACACCGAATACCTGGGCCGCAAGGGTCGCCTTACCGCTATCCTGCGAAACCTGGGCAGCTTACCAGGTGAGGAACGCCCACTGGTGGGCAAAGTTGCGAATGAAGTGAAGGATGCCCTGGAGAATGCGTTGCAAGAGCGCCAGGCTGCCAGCGCCCAGGCCGAGTTGGAGGCGGTTCGCCGTGCTGAAAGCGTTGATGTGACCCTACCTGGCAGGCCGCAGAATCTAGGTAAGCTGCATATCACCACCCGCACACTGCGCGAAATACCACCACGCCTGGCTTGATCCTGCGAACGCATACCAGCCCGGGGCAGATTCACGCCATGCGCGAATACGCGACTGAACCCATTCGCGTCATTCTGCCAGGAAAAGTATACCGCTACGAGGCAGTAGACGCCTCCCACGAATCAATGTTCTACCAGGTGGAAGGACTGGCTGTAGGCAAACATATTACCTTCTGCGATCTCAAGGGCGTACTGATTAACTTCGCCAATCAAATGTATGGTGAGGGTCGTAAATCACGCTTCCGCAAGAGCTACTTCCCGTTCACTGAGCCGAGCGTGGAGATGGATATAGATTGTGTGCTGTGCAACGGCCAGGGCTGCCCCGTCTGCAAATACACGGGCTGGCTGGAAGTGTTGGGTGCTGGTATGGTAAACCCGGTCGTGCTGGAGTACGGGGGCTATGACCCTACTGAGTTCAGCGGCTTCGCCTTCGGCATGGGTCCTGAACGCATGGCGTTGCAGAAGTACGGCATCGACGACATCCGCAACTTCTACACGAACGATATGCGCCTCCTCGAAAGGGTTTGATACAAATGTTAGTACCTATCTCATGGCTAAAAGAATATGTAGATCTGAACTTGCCTACGCAGCAACTGGCTGATCGGCTTACACTGGCAGGCCTCAATGTTGAAGACATCGAACGCGTAGGCGATTGGTGGGACCCGGAACTTATCGTGGTGGGCCAGATAGTAGCTGTCAAGGCTCATCCCAACGCCGATAGGTTGGGGTGCTGTATTGATCGATGCCTACAGCGATGAACAGCCCCGGCCCAAAAAGAAGCTCAGACCATCAAAGATTCGAGGCATACCCTCAAACGGTATGGTCTGTTCCGAGCGAGAGTTGGGTCTGAGCGAAGAGCACGAGGGCATCCTGATACTACCGGAAGACGCCCCGGTTGGTATGCCTCTGCGAGACTATCTTGGCGATGAAGTGCTGGAGCTGGACCTGACAGTGGACATGGCCCGCTGCCTCAACATGATCGGCGTAGCGCGAGAAGTGGCGGCGCTGACCAACGCAACGCTGCACCTACCGCTCGACGAACTGTCTTCCAGCAATGGACGTGACGCATCAGATTACGTGGCCGTGGAGATTGCCGATCCTGAACTGTGCAATCGCTATATCGGTATGGTAATCAAAGATGTGCAGTTCGGCGAATCGCCCAGATGGATGCAGGATCGGCTCATAAAGGCTGGTATGCGGCCCATCAGTAACGTCGTAGATATCACTAACTATGTCATGCTCGAATGGGGCCAGCCATTACATGCATTCGACTACGACCTGCTGGTCGAGCGAGCTAAAAAAACTGGCAATTCCAAACCAATCATTATTGTGCGCAAAGCCAGGCCTGGCGAGAAGATAACCACCCTGGACAATGTCGAGCGAGAACTCGATGAATCCATGCTGCTGATCACCGATACGCTTGGTCCCATTGCCATTGCAGGTGTGATGGGAGGAGCCGAGACGGAAGTTCATCCAGGTACGCGCAACGTCCTGCTCGAATCAGCCACGTTCGACGGCATCAACAACCGGCGTACCTCTCAAAAGCTGAAGCTGCACAGCGAGGCGAGCCAGCGCTTCACGCGAGGCGTGCCTGCCACGCTCAATGCCATTGCTGCTCGGCGGGCATCCAATCTCATGCGCGACTATGCTGGCGGTCATGTCGTACCAGGTATGGTAGACAACTACCCGGTGCCACAAGCTCAACGCGTTGTCTACACAACCGAAAGCGACATGTATCGCATACTAGGCATGGATGTCGAGCTACCAGAGATCGCTGCCAGCTTGCAACGCTTAGATTTCGTTACCGAAGCAATGACTGAGCTTCCTGCTCCAATTTCAACTCTGGGCAATGCCACCTTCGGATTACGCATCGAGCCGGGTGAGTCGCTCTTGCGCTGCACCGCTCCCTGGTACCGGCTGGATATCCAGGTACCCGCGGATTTGACGGAAGAGGTGGCCCGCATCATCGGTTATGAGCGTATTAACACAACACTGATGGATGATGTGCTGCCACCGCAGCACCGCAATCTGGCGCTCGAGACAGAAGAGAAGATGCGTGATATCCTGGTTGGCTGTGGCCTTCAGGAGACCATCAGCTATTCCTTAACAACACCAGAAAATCACGACAGGCTGAATCGTGAGCCACCTGGCACTGCCGAGCAGCACGTTCCTTTCGTCACACTCGTTAACCCGCTTACGGTCAAACGCAGGGTGATGCGCCGCTCCTTGCTGGTGAGTGCCCTGGAGAACCTGGCCTATAACTATCGCTATACGCAGCGCTTTGCCATCTTCGAGATTGGCAAGGTCTACCTGCCGGAGGAAGGCGATGGTGTGCGTCCCTACGAGGATAGCCGCTTGAGCCTGTTGCTCACCGGTCCACGACGTGAATCCAGCGTTCATCCTGACCCGGCAGGTGCCGAGAATTTCGACTTCTTCGATCTGAAAGGTATCCTGGAGACGGTGCTCCAACGGCTAGACTTTAGCGACGACGAGGTTGAATTTGTTGCCCTGCGCAACAATCCCACTTTCGGCCCGACCAGCGCCCAACTCAAGATCAATGGCCAGGTTGAGGGCGTTCTCGGTGAACTTGACCCGCAGGTACTTTTGGACTTCGATTTACCGGCTACAAACCGGGTTTACGTGGCTGAAATTGAGATCAAACCACTGATTAAAGCCAGTTGGAGGCTACAACCGGTGAAGCCTTTCAGCAATTACCAGCCCGTCGTAGAAGACCTGGCGTTTGTCGTACCCGAGGAGGTCACAGCCGCTCAGCTACTCGATGTCATTCGCAAGGGTGGTGGCCCCCTGCTGAGCAAGGTGGAACTCTTCGACATTTACCGCGGTCATCCTATCCCGCCCGGCCATAAGTCGCTGGCCTATAAGCTCACCTATGAGAGTCTCGATAGGCCGCTCACGGACTCCCAGGTGGTTGATATACGCAACAGGATTATCCGGCGAGTTGGGGAGGCGGTGGGGGGCAGGTTGAGGGAGTGAGAGGCAAAGGCGAGTGTTATGAACGTTGACAATTAAACGTGGATAACTAGCCGCGTAGGGGAGGGGATGCTTGTGGTCGCCCGTGGTGGGGAATATCGGACATGCCCATCCTGTCTCAGCAGCAAAAAGGGACGACGGGTGACCCAAAGATCTCCATCCACAATGAGATGCTAAGATCAACGGGAGTAGAAGGAGCGGACCCCCCGCAGGGCGACCGCAAGGGTCCCCACAAGCCCAACTGGGTGAGGCTACGGATGGTGAGAGGAGCGGACCCCCGGCAGGGGACGCGATCCTTCCGGCGGGTGGACGCGATTCATAACCGTATGTTCATGTAAGTAAGATAGTGAGTGAGTCACACATGCAAGATCGAGAAGACATAGTTCTCAGCGACAATGAAATTCAAATGCTCAACGCACTTGCGGCAAGTGCGGATGAGACATCTCTACTTGTTGCAGAACTTATCGAGGGCAGGCAGCTTACGTACTCGCAGGGGCTCTCGGCCATAGGCTACCTCTGTGCAAAAGGCCTGGCCGAGCCCGTCGAAATAGGCACCCAGCAGAAGTGTGTGCTCAGGAAACTTGGTCAGGAGTACGAGGAAAATGGCTTGCCGGAGCAAAGGCTCTGGCAGCATCTGATTACTACCGGCTCCCTTACGCTTCAGCAAGTCAACGACTTTTTACCTTCTTCAGAAGCCAAATTTACCATCGGCATGTTTCTGGGCATGTTTCAGAAAGCTGGCCTGATTGCCTTCTCAAATGGCACGATTACGCCTCTGCAACAGACTCTACCTGCATCCATCGAGAACCTGCAGCATTATTTGACGCATGTTAAAGAAACATCGGCGCGTGATCCGCACAATCCTGCTGATGAAGAGGCAAACAAGCGCAAATTAGTTGAAGAAAAACCCATAACCATACTTGGTTATCGCTTAACTAGCCTGGGAAAACAACAGGCAAGCCTTTATGCAGGTGCCGAGACGCAGTCGATGGTCGGTACTATCACCCGCGAGATGCTGCTCAGCGGGGAATGGCGCAATCGAGAGTTTCGCCCGCTGAGCGTGGTAGCTCCGCCTGAGATACGCCTTGAATTACAGCATCCCCTGCCGCGTTTCCTCACCTATTTACGGCGTTCTCTGGTTGCCGCGGGCTTTCGCGAGGTTTCAAGTCCAATCCTTGAAACACAATTCTGGAATCTGAATGCGATTTTTATGTACAAATACCACCCGGTGCGCAGTTCCAAACACCTGCTGGCAATCGACGGGATTACCTTGCCGGAGGACACTGCTGAGATAGAAGCCGGTACGCGAACCTACCAGGAACGGTTTACCAGGGAGTACCAGGGGAAAGGCACATCAGGCTCGCGCGGCTGGGGTACGACGGATGGATTCAACAATGATCAAGTCGTGATTCGCAGCCACAGTACCCCGGTGACAGTAAGGCAACTGGCTTATGTGGAGCAGCTTCCTGTGCGTGTATTTGGATTTTCACGCTGCTGCCGCGCACGCCCTGAGAAGCCCGAATTTCTTCAGATGGACGTGCTGGTTGCCGATGAAGGGATAAATGTAACCACTCTGATGGGCACGATCAAACATGTCTGCATGGCTATTTTCCCGCAAGCCGTAGATATTCAAGTCCAGGCTGCCTATTTCCCGTTTGCGGAGATTTCAGTCGATATATGGGTTGTGTATGCAGATGGTAGTAGCTACGAGGTAGGTTCTTGTGGATTAATGCGTCCAGAGGCGACAGCGATCCTTGATGTTCCGGTACCAGTCGCACTCATCGGCTTTAACGTTAGCCGCCTGGCGAAGTTTCTCAGCAATAATCCAAAGGCTCTCGATCCCAATAGTATTGGCTTTGAAGCTTTCAATGAAACGGAGATCCCTGTACATGCCCAACGTAGATTTTAAGCGTAAGTTGATTACCAGCAAGTTGGCAAAATCGATAGACTCACCAGATTTTGAGCGCAAGCTACTTACTGTAAAGGCAATACTTGATTATGAAGATCAAGATATCATGCGCCTGAACTTTATGGATACACTGCGTCCTGAGCTATGGTGCATAGAGGGATTGGCACGCCACCTCGAACCCTTGCCGGGCCGGCGATACGGTATGCACCTCGTCGAAAGTCTGCCCAGGATAGACGCGCGTTTTGCACAACTACCCCGGGATAATAGCGCGTGGGTTCTTCATGTTCAGGTTAACCCAGGCCAGGAAATTTTCGACGATGCCTATTTCGTGAAAAAAATACGCGACCAAATTGGCTTTGGCAGCCGCCAAAATATCGAAGTCACTATTTATCCAGGTATGGAACATACTCTTTCTATTGGGATACCTGGCGATGACGATGAAGAAATATTGCCACCATTGACTCTAGAAACGGGCTTGAATACAGTTGTGATTACGGCGCTTGATCAGCGCATTGCTGCCTGGTTATTCTTTACGCTTCTTTGTAATTACCTTGATAGGGGTTACAAGATCAATGGCTATGCATCTTCTGTAGATGAGAAAGAGATATTTGCAAAGTGGAAACCGTTTGTTATCAGTGACCAGCAAATTGCGCAGGTATTTGGTTTCTGGCCCGACCCCGAAAGATTTCACGCGGCATTAGAGAGCATGTTTTACCATGTGCGATATGATGAGAATGCGCACGCGTGGCATATCACACCTCCCATCTTTCGCTTCGACATCATTCACCCCATCGATATATTAGAGGACTATCTTGTCGCAACCCACTACGAAGAAGCCAGGCCCGTATCACTTGTTTCTGTGAACTTCACGGGGTCGCAAACAAAACGCAGCGAACTGGAAGACCGCCTGGTAGACTACATGCAGGTCTATGGTGCCCGGCAGACCATAGGGCTACTGCTCGACTCCTACGAGAATCTTGTTGATCGCATGTGTCATGGTGCGCCAGAGAGGCTCATTCATCTTGTCAACGCTGTCAATAAGAATCGTGAGTATGCCGTCGATAGCAGCCTGCCGCCACTGCTGAGAAATGCCGTACATCCTTCTGCGCCGCTCCCTCCCACGACGTTCTACCTGTTCACCGAAATCTTATTCCTGGACGAGCAGAGGGTCGCGCACTCGTGCTGGAAAATGGGTATTTTGCTTGTCGGAACCGACCACCCTTTTAATAATGCCCATACTTTGCTCGATGCGCTCTGCTATCATCTACATTTAGATTACACACTGAAGAGAAGCACTAGCAGGGCACTCATCCTAGGGCGACAAATGACGGTTTCTGCCGGGGACATACCCATCGGGCAATTTGGAGAGGTTCACCCAGAAATCTTGACGCGCTGGGAACTGTTCTACCCCACAAGCTTCGTGGAGTTGGATTTAGACGCCATTACGGAATTATGGAGTAAGAACTAAATACATGTTTGTAACGCTCCTCTACCATAGTATAAACCGCAGGAATCCCGCAAAGACAGCAGTTTCCGAAGAGGTATTTGAAGCCCAATTGAGCTTTTTACATAGAGAGGGTTACTCAATTCTTTCCCTCGCCCGGGCGATCGATTTTATTTCTGACAAGCAAGAAGTTCCGCAGCGTGCTGTATTACTCACGTTTGATGATGGATTTGCAGATAACGTGCTTACAGCATTACCGCTCTTGCGTGATTATGGTATGACAGCAACGCTCTTCTTGGTGTCAGCCTATATCGGGCAAAAATATGACTGGAATCCACAGGCGCGTGATAATATCAGGCATTTGAGATGGGATGAACTGCAGTCATGGTTAGAGGCAGGCTGTGAAATTGGAGGGCATACTCACACTCATTCGCGTATGACCGGGTCGAGCGCTCGTGAAATGCTCGATGCGGTGCTTATCAATAAGCAAATCGTGGAGGAAAACCTTCATACAAGGTTACGTGCTTTCAGTTATCCGTATGGAGCACATAATCAGATGGCGCAGGACCTGGTTAGTAAATACTATGAACTTGCTTTTTCCGTCGACAGAGGTAGCTGGGATCCTGGCGTTGATAGATTTGCGATCAATAGGCTGGAAGTCAAGCCAGGCTGGGGTATTGAGGAGTTTGCAGAGCAGCTTGATAGGGTTTCCTCGGCAATACACGTACAGAGAGGACTTTTGTGACCAGAAGAATAGCGCTGTACTGGCACAATGGGCGGAGTCTCGGTCACACAGTTCGTTGCGCAACGCTTGGCCAGGCGCTCCTGGATCATTTACCAGGTAGTATAGTGGTGGGCATTACAGGTGCATCAAAAGGCTTTGAACTGCTCCCACCGGAGATGGACCTGCTAAAAATTCCATCATATTTGACCTATGACGATACAGGAGGCGTGCGAGCAACGCCAATCCTCTCATTAACAAAAGAGGAATTTCAGCGCATTCGCGAGAACTTGATAGTTACATTTGTGAGAGACTTTCAACCGGATGCACTGGTTGTTGACTTCCACCCTGAAGGAAAGAGTGGTGAGTTGATACCAACGGTTATCAACACGCCAAATACCAAAAAAGTGTTGGGCTTGCGCGGCATCTTGGGTGGCCTGACGGAGACGAATCGCGAATTTTTTAATTCGCGCCTGGCTGCCTTCATACAAGACTATTTTTCTGACATCCATGTATACATAGATGAGCGTGTCTTCAGGCTTGAGGAGTACTATTCAATTCCGGCTTCGTTAAGTGCTATGTTCAAGTATACGGGCTATGTCACACGTCCCGCCATAGCCACCAGGGCGGAAGCGCGAGATATGTTACAACTAGACCCAGACGCCCGTATCCTTGTCGTTAGTTTCGGCGGCGGCCAGGGAACCGAACCGATCTGGCAGTCAATCCTGCGCAGTCTTTACGCACTTCGAAAACGCTTCGACTACGTCTACTTATCTGCCGGGCCATACCTCGAAGCGGATGCGTACGAGCGCCTGCATTCGCAAGTTACACAGCATCCTAACTGGAAATGGACAAGGCTGCTGAATCCCTTACCTGCCTGGATAAAAGCGAGCGATTTCTTTATCGGCTCAGGCGGCTATAACTCGTTAGCTGAGGTCATAGCTACTGGCGCGAACGCTTTGATTATCCCACGTCAGCTAAACGAACGCGAGCAAGAGTTGCACGCTGCGAGACTGGCAAGCCTGAATATCTTGCGAGTTGCCAGTATAGAGACGATATTGAACAGAGATTTAATTCCTTTGTTGGAGATGTGCCTGGCGGAACCATATCCCCGTGAGAAGGAGATAAAGATTGCTACGGATGGGGCAGAGCGGAGCGCGAGGCTCATAAAGTCGCTAATCGCGTAGGGGAGGGGATGCTTGCATCGCCCCGGCTGGGGTAACGTTCTCCCACCGAGGGCGATGCAA
>WNFI01462499.1_pt1 | contig 10604 bp, 19 predicted proteins | sample 5400471 | NCBI WGS metagenome assembly WNFI01 (sample SAMN13153348, study PRJNA577476) | soil metagenome | isolation source: 100 cm saprolite on Douglas fir-dominated hillslope | place: USA:California | collected 2013-09-17 | reverse complement strand
AAAGGTTGGTATTAAAGGGTTTTCTTCGTTGCGGCATGGTACACGCATTTAAGGCGAACAGAACGCGTATGGTATTGAAATGACTGGCGATCCCAGCAGAACGGGCATGATAGCCCGGATCAAGCACTTAAATTGGCTCACCGGGCTAAAGGGGCTCATTGGCCCCAAACGACTATTAAGCCTTCTGGCTCACCGAACCTGGAACCGGGCGAGCCAGCGATCAGCACCGGCGCCACCATCAAGAAATATCCGACGAAGCTGCATGTGCGCTGTCCATGCGGGCATCACGGTGTCGTCAAGGCATTCATCGACCGGCCCGGCGGCGCGCTGGCGAAAGCGCGAGCGAGCGGGTCATGAAGTATCACCCGCTGGCGAACATCTTCCCGCTGATGGAAGGCGCGGCCTTCGACGCCCTGGTCGCCGACATCAAGGCAAACGGGCTGCGCGAGCCACTCGTGATGTACGAGGGCATGCTGCTCGACGGACGCAACCGCTGGCGCGCGGCGTTGGCGGCCGGCATCGCCATCACCGACAAGGACATCAAGCAGTTCGATCCGAAAAAGGACGGTGACCCGGAGTGGAAGTTCGAGACATGGTCGCAGCTTGGTCTCGTCAACACTTCGCCCGACAACCACTATCCGACATCAGCGCTCGCAGAGATCAAGGCTCGCGACGTCGCCAGCATCAGCGCCGACGATTGTGTCCTGTTCCTATGGGGCACCGTGCCGATGACGCCGCAGGCGCTGGAGGTTATGGCGGCTTGGGGTTTCCGGTACGTCACCAACTTCGCGTGGGTGAAAGATCATCCGGGGACCGGCTACTGGAATCGGAACCAGCATGAGACCCTGTTCATCGGCACCAAGGGAAAGCCGCCAGCACCGGCACCAGGAACGCAGTGGTCATCGGTGATCTTCGCCCCGGTCGGCGAACATTCCGAGAAGCCGGAGCGGGTCCTCGAAATGATCGAGGCTTATTTCCCAACGCTACCCAAGATCGAACTGAACCGGCGCGGTCCCGCCCGCGTCGGTTGGGATGCATGGGGCAACGAAGTCGACCAACCGGAGGTCGCTGCGTGACAAATAAGACCCGCAAAGGCGACGCCCCTGTCATCCGTAAATATCCAACGCGGTTGGCCGTGCGCTGTCCGCAGTGTGGCCACCAAGGCGTCGTCATGACGTTTATCGACAAGCCGCCGAAGCTGCGATGTTCCAAGTGCGGCAATCGCAACCCCGTCATCACAGATCGCGATAGAACGCGCGCCTGGTCGGCGCAGCGGCGCGGCAAATAGGAGGAATGCTAAATGAGCCGTATTGGGAGAGGGAAAGGACAGGCGAAGAGTAGTGACTTAGCTTCCCGGCACGCCAGCCTGCAGCCGGTGCCAGCAGTGATGGAGGGGAATGTGGCTAAGGTTGTGCCGTTTCCGCTCGCATGCAGACGCGCTTTCGTCGACAGGCATGCAAGGCTGATTGCGGCCATGAGCCCGGACGCTGGTGAACGGTATCTTGATCGCCAGCTCCGTATTCAGTTCGAAAATCTGAAACGTCGAGGCATCGACCCTCCTATCATCGACCGAGAGGTGATCGCCTTTGACGCGGCCATACGCGCGGCACTCTGGCGCGCCGCTTTCATGCCGGAACAGCGCTGATGTCCCGCCGTAACCGCATCCCGAAAGACCGCCTAGGTCGGCACGTTCGCATCATGGAGTTCATGCTTGCGTCGGGAGCATGGCAATCGCTCGATCCGGTAGCGCGCGCGCTATACGTTGAAATGGCCCGTCGATATCGCGGACCAAATTCTAACAATGGCAAAATCCCATACAGCGTTCGAGAAGCCGCCGTCGCTCTGAAGGTCAGCCGCAACACCGCAAACCGCGCTTTTCATCACCTTGAAGAACGCGGCTTTATCGTAGCCAAGAAGCGCAGCGGCTTCAACGTCAAGGGCCGCACATCGACGGAATGGCTTCTCACGGAATTTCCGGATGACACCCTTGCCGGCACCAACATCGCGACGAAGGACTTCATGAGCTGGACTCCACCAACGCCCATCCATAGTCCCACAAGAGCGACGCAAAATTCATTTCACAGTCCCACCAGGGAGACGAACAGTCCCACCAGGGAGACGAACAGTCCCACCAGGGAGCCACATGTGGCTGTCAGGAGGGACCGTGCCGCCCGATAGCAACGTTTATGGCCCTGTGCTGGGACTGTGGAGCCCCTCAAATTCATTTCACAGTCCCAAGAGAGAGACACTCTACAGTTTGCCATACCCTCTGCGGAATAAGCAGCGCCGCAGCCACCGCGCCATTCGCGCTCAACATCCTAGCCGATATGGCCTCATGCGGCAGCGCGGTCGCAGACGCCATCGCGGAGGTCACACGACCATCACTGACTACGATGCCGATGTGAAACCGGTGGCGCCAGAGCTATCAAACCAAAGATTCGGCTTCTGGTTGCAGATCAACCGAGCTCGGCATTAGTAACCGGAGAGCAACATGTCGACAGACTATAGGGCTATGAAAACAATTCGTGCCGCTGATCTCCTTGATGGAAGACTTGATGCACTCGGTGTTCACGAGTTCATATCTGGCGATACGACCCACACCTCGAAGTGTCTTACCGATGGCCGCAACTATATCTGGATGTATATTGATGATGAGGGCTTGGTTTCCGGACTGACAAGATTCGGGGGGAACGCCCCATCTAAGATTCTACGGGCCATCGCAACAACGTTCGACTGCCAGATTTTTTCGGAATACGAGCCCCAGTATTGGGGGTTTGACTCCGAGGATGCTTGGACGGCGGCGATGGAGGAAATGAACCGCGAGTCTGAGGATCGATTCTATGCGGATCTAATAGGATTTGTGTCCGGAGAGCCTAACGGCATCCGTCCCGGCACCATCGGAGAAATAAAGGCGAACATTGCCAAGCAGCTCGTGGAGGCGGAGCCTCGGCTTCGTCGGCCGGAGGAGCGCAAAACATTCATTGAGGCAATCGAGGCCATTTACGATCGAGACCACGCAATCAGGGTGACGCTGACAGAATCAGACCGCTCTCTCGCTCGATTGATCGCAACTCATGAAGACGATATGGGCCAAGCTTGAAATGCAATGTTCTCGAAGCGCCGATGGAGGCCACCACCGTCTCGCGTGGCAAGGCATCCTTCACTTCTTGGGTGCGATGCCGTATCCTGCCCGGCATGAGCGAGACAACGACGCAAGCAGATCGCGATAGTCACGGCCGTTTTCAAACGGGCTCAAAAGGCGGCCCTGGCCGGGTGAAGGGCAGCCGCAACAAATTGGGCGAGGAATTTTTGGCGAAGTTCGCAGCGGATGTTGAGAAGTTTGGCACCAGCGTGATCGAGCGCGTCCGAACCGAGCGGCCCGAAGTTTATTTGAAAGTCTGGGCCGATCTTTTGCCGCGCAAAACCGAACTCGACGTCAATGTCGATCTGACGGCTCTCCACGACGTTGGGAGCGCGCTACAGGCGTTCAATCAGCTAACCGAGATGCTGGGCGCCGCGCCGCAGGTCAGCGCCCGGCGGCTTCGCCGGCTAACCGTGATCAACAATGATCCCGATCTCTGAAATCCCCGACTGGCGGCTGCAAGAGGTTGGCGCGTTTGCGCAGTGCGAAGATTTGACCGAGACGCTCGTTGCAGCCAACAAGTTGCTTGGCCTTGAAGGCGTCGATCAGCTCTTGACCGAAACCAAGGCTGGCAGCACACGCGAGTCACTTCGCCAAGCCGCAGACGAGTTGGCTCGCGTTGGGCTCAAACCGCTTGCCTCACTGATCCGCCGGCATGCGAGGAAGGCGAGGCCGGCGCAGATGACGACGTTCAAGGCACGCTGGCTGCGCTGAACGAAAGTCACGATTATCGCACAAAATCTTTGACACTGAAAAACCTCGCTTTATTGTGTGCGAAAGATATGCACGAAAGTGGGGCTGATCATGACGACATTTGGCTATGCGAGGGTAAGCACTGACGGGCAGACCTTGGCCGCGCAAGACGCGGCGCTCCGCGCCGCCGGCTGCGCCACGGTATTCGCTGAGAAGGCCAGCGGGGCAAAGACCGATCGCGCCGAACTGCGCAAGGCCATGTCGCGGCTCGGCGAGGGCGATGTGCTGGTGGTGACGCGCCTTGATCGGCTGGCGCGGAGCACGCGCGATCTGCTCAACACCATGCATGAGATCGCCAAGCGTGGCGCCGCCTTCAAGTCGTTGGCCGACACCTGGGCGGACACGACAACGCCGCACGGCAGGCTGATGCTGACTGTGCTCGCTGGCCTGGCTGAGTTTGAGCGCGAGCTGATCCGGGCTCGGACAGGCGAGGGCAGGGCGCGAGCCAAGGCCGCTGGCGTTCACATGGGCAGGCCGTCGAAACTTAACCGCGATCAGCGCCGCGAGGCCATTGCCCGGCGCGATGCGGGCGAGTCGCACACCGCGATCGCTCGGACCTTTGGCGTGTCGCACACCACGATCGGCCGGCTCTGATCCGATCATCGACATCGCGGCGATCACCACCACGACCGCGGTCACCACCGGCGACCATCCGATTCTGTAACGGACCCTTTAACCCCGCCGGCAGGCCGCTAATGGCGCGAGGCGTCAAGAAATTTGGTTGCCCCCTCGTCGTCAAAGGGGCCCCATATTTTGGCGCGTTGCTGGCTTGGGACTCCGGCGAATTCCAAATCCGGAAAGTTTCCGGATTTCCCGATCTTCGCCGCTTGCGAGATCGGGACCGGGCCATCGCTGACGAGATCGCAGGCGGCGAGATCGTGAGACGTGCCCGCAAGAAAACAACTTCCGCATTTGTGGAAGTTGGAATTCCGAACATCAGCGGCGCGCTACCCTGCGCCCAGCAGGGATGGGACCCGCAAATTTTTCCGCAATTTTTTTTGGAAATTTTTCCGAGCGCGCATCGGCATTTTTTATTTTTCATTTTTTTGTTCGCTGCGGAGGCCGCTGGTGCGCGCATGGTCGGCGCGGCACCGGACAGCGGCCAGCGCGATCCGACGCATGGGCGGGCTTGCGGCGGCGGCGGCGGCGCGGGCTATCCCGCCGAGTGTGATCGGAGTGATGGCGGTGATTGGTACCATCGCGCGCGGCCATGATCGCCTGCTGCTGAAGATGCTGGCTCTCGAAACCCGAAGGCGACGCAGGGCAAACATATTATCGATTCGACCGGCGCTCCCGTTCCCTGGCAAGGGCACGTCTGGCAGCCGCGAAGGCAACCTCTTGCGTGCCCGGCGACCTGCCATAGGCAATCCTTTTCCCCTCAAGCAATAGCTCCCAATTCCAAGCCCCGGACTCGTCGGGATACAGCCTGATTTTGGGATCATCCATCCCGCCAATACCTCGCGGATCGGCCATGCTCATCACGCACCTGCTTGTGCCAGCGCTGTCTTAATGTCGGCCAGCAGAGCGATCCGCCGCATGGGCGGCCGTTTCTGGCCCGGTGTAGGGCATGCTACGCGAGGTGGATCACGGCGGCGTTGACCGTGATGCGTTAATCTTTATTGTTAGCCGAGGGTGGGGGTAGGCGATGACAAAAACCAGAAATGCGGTCACACGCGTCGACTTGTACCAAGCCGTCTACCAAAAGGTGGGACTGTCGCGCACGGAATCATCAGCCTTGGTCGAACTGGTCTTGAAGGAAATCGCCGCTTGCCTGGAGAAGGGCGAGACGGTGAAGCTGTCTTCGTTCGGCTCCTTCACGGTGCGCAAAAAGGGTAAGCGCATTGGCCGTAACCCCAAGACCGGAACTGAGGCGCCGATTTCCCCTCGTCGCGTGTTGGTGTTCAAGCCGTCGGCCATTCTGAAGCGACAGATCAACGGCCAAACCCCCGGTAAGGCCGCGTTCGCGACCGAGGAGCCTCGCTCGTCCGTCGCGGCCGGCTGAGATCGTATCGTCCGCGCTGGACGCATCCCGACGCACGATTGCATTGCCGCAAGCATAACTTGGCTTTGCCAAGTAGCTGGACCCGATCGAGGGCAACGGCGTCCGCGTTGTCATCGTCGAGGATGCCAGCCGCTTCGCCCGCGAGCTGACGACACAGGAGCTAGGCATCATGGCGCTGATTACGCGCGACGTGCGCGTGCTTACGGCCGACGGCGACGATCTGACCGATAGCAGCGATCCATCGCGGAAGATGATGCGCCAGATCGCGGGCGCGTTTCATGAATATGAGAAAGCCCGGCTTGTCGCGAAGCTCAAGGCCGCCCGGGATCGCAAGCGCGCGGCGACCGGCGGCAAGGTCGAGGGCAGGAAGTCATGGTCCGACAACCTCAAGCCCGAGCACGCGCAGGAGCTGGCGCGGAAGGCCCAGGCGCTGCGAAAGCTGACGAAGAGCGACACGCGATCCTTGCGCGCCATCGCCGCCGAGCTGGCGAAGCAAGGCCATCTCAACAAGGCCGGCAAGCTGTTCTCGCCATCCGTCATCAAGTCGATGCTGGCGGCGAAGCCTTGAGCCGCACCACCGGCCTCGCCCTCGTTTCCTAAACGGACCCTCTGACCCACCGGTAGAGCCGCCTAATGAGGCGACGGCGGTGGAATTTATCTTCCACTCGCTGTCTCAGCGGGTCCCATATTTTCGGAAGATCCATTTTTGTTTTTATGGGACCCAAAAATTAAGGCGGTGATATTTGCTGCGGGACCCTGCGGGCAGCGCAGCGGTGCGTCGGGTAAGCGTCCCAGGTCGTCGGACAACGCACGGCGAAACGGTACCCTGAACCGGGTGGCAAATGTTCCATCACTGACGTACGCTATGAGCGTACTGCCCCAGTCAGGTTTGATTTTTTTCGAACGGAAGATGCGGGGGAAGCAGTCATGAGGGCAGCCAAGTTTCGTCTGTTGCGCCCTGGAACTCAGCGCAATCCAGCCTCAGACCATGGCGGCAGCGGACATTCCTCCGAATAAGTCTCGAGAAGGATGATCGCTATAAAGCAAGGGAGGTTGCAATGATTTCATTGAGAGCTCTCGCCCTAGTCACGCCTCTGATCCTAGCAGGAAGCGCGCCATTCTGCACTTCGGCAATTGCTGGTTGCCTGCCCGAAGAACGAACACAACCCTTAGACGGGGCAAAAGACGATAGTGAAGGATGTAATAAGGCGCCTACTGGTGATGACGTAAGAGCATTGCCAGTGGATCGTACCAAGCCCTTCTTGCCAGAGGATCATAGCAACCCCGGTCCAGATACCGTTTTTACTGACCAGCAGGACCGGCAGAATTTTTGCGAGGTAGCGTACGCAAACGCGATCAAAGGCTGTCCGCAGGGGAACGCAGGAGCAAATTGCAGAGCCGATGCCTCCAAGCGTGAGAAACTTTGTCTAGGCAAGCAAGGCGGTGGTGGCTCGGCAGGATCAGAAAGCGCTAACCCACAGCCCATAACAACGACCAGCGCGGCGACCTGCAGGAGGGTGTTTCAGCAACAGATGGCGGCCTGCCGAAGGCATACGCCGAAGCTGATGCAAATGGGCACCGATGCGACTGGAACATCTAAGTCTTGCCTCGCAGAAGCGGTCCAGCAGCGTGATCAATGCCTGGCGATTAGCAAAAATTAACAAGGCAGCGCCTTAGCGTTCTGCAGTGAGCTGGGCTCCAAGGTGCCATTTCGACGGGATAGCGAACACCAGATCACGGCTCGCAAACAAAGCCGCAGCCCGACGTTGCCGAAATCTAATCTGGCATAACAGCCAACCCCGCAACATTGGTGCAATATCTAAAACAGCCATGTGGTTTTTATTCCAGGCCCTGGCCGTCGCGATCTAACGCATCAGCGGCCAGCGCGGGTTATTCCTTCAGAATTGCGCGGATCTGCTTCAACACTCGCCTAATTTGATCTTGGCATTGGTCTGATTTGAGCGGGAGACGGCGGTGCTAGGCGGGGATCGCCGGGATTAAGGCACATAAACTCAACTTCTGCCTTGGGGAAGTTGCCCATGACGTAAGGTGGCCCAACTTCCTTCGAATTGGTCACCAAGAGAACCTGGCTGCGAGCAGCACAGTATTGGCCGGCCTCATTGAGTGCCTCAGCTTTGAGATTGCCCGATCCCGAGAATCCGGTCGCCGCTTGTCGAGAGACCATAAACGAATCCGGGCCTGTTGGCGCGACTCCAGAATTGGCCGCACAGCCGGCAAGCGCCAGCGCAAAGCCTGCCGATAATTGTCTAACGCTCATATCAAATGCCCCCACACCAACCTACTCGCTAAGGTGGCATCGGAGCAAGGTCGCATCAGTCGCGCGACCGAGATCACCGACGATGTTCACAACTAGGCCGCTTGCGCCTCGGTTTAAACCGCAGTCACAATAGTGGGGATGTCTCTGGCCCAGCCTTGCGACAATGGAATTGGAAGGGGTAGTGTTGGAAGAGATTTAGCGGCGGGGGCCGATGCATCGATTCCGAACGCCAGAACTTTTTCTGGGATGCTTTCTAACGGTCGCCGTCTTTACGACTGGAATGCTTTTCATTAGGCAGGAACAGCCCACCAGCCCAACACAATCCGTAAAACAACAGGAAACTCCCGCTCAAGGCCACAAAGCCGAGAGCCCAGATCCCGAACTCACTGGGTCTACGTGGCTCACGAAAGACGCGGCTGGTTTTTTCACCTTTGGGCTCGTCATTATTGGCGTAGGCCAAGCCCTGCTTTTCTTCGTTCAACTGCGCTACATGGGCCAAGGCCTGAGAGATGCCGAGAGGGCGGCCAAGGCCGCACAGGACTCTGCCGACGCCACCAGGGAATCCGTCACGCTTGCTAAGGATACCGCCCAAAGGCAGCTGAGAGCTTATATTGTTGCCAGAGCTACCGGCATTTCGGTTGATGATATTTTGAAAGATAAAATCGTCGTGGCGATTACAATTACGAACACCGGTCAAACGCCGGCCCACCAATTGAGCATCGTCTCTAGAACTCGCGTCATGGAATATCCGCTTAAACTGCCATTCAATTTTACCTTGATAACTGGGGCTGATCCCAGTCGTGGCGTTTTGGGTGCCGACCAAACAATCGAGAGCGAGAGCTCTGCAGAGAGGCCCCTGACTGGAGATGAAATGATGCGCGTTCAAGATAGCGAGGGTGGGTTCCGTGTTTATACCTACGGTACCGATAAATACCGGGACGTCTTTGGTAACGCGCATTATACAAACTTTTGTAGCACGGTCATTTTTGACGATGGCGTAGCCATCGCCCATGCCAGCGAACATCACAACGACGCAAGCTAATGCGGCCCAAGCCGCCCGCGCCCACACGGCGCGGCTCCTACCCTAGGGGCTCCTTCGTAGGCCGGGGCGGCGATTCGCCCCGGTGGCGTTTGCGCCATAATACCGCGTCGGCGGACATTTCAGGGACGGATGATCGTTTCAAGCTGACGCATCAGTTTCCGGGGCTTGGCTGGCTTTTCTTCGACAGAACGCCACGGCGTTGATCCTGCCGGCGGCAGCAGTTCGAGAATATCCAGTTCGTTTCTGATCGCGGCCTGTAACGCAGCCTTGGCGAGCAGGATGCAATCGCCCGATCTCGCATCGCATCGGCCGCGCGCTTCAGCGCGGTTTGCGGCCAATTGATCGGCTTGCCGTTCCTGTATGACTTCGCGCCTCGAACGATGTGCTGGCACCGTTGCGATGTTGACTGTTCGGCTTTTGCGGGCCCGAGAGCGCTCTTGCGCCACGTCGAAGCCGGACGTCGACCAATGGTGTTCTATTACACCCATCGATTAGGTTGGTATTCTATGGCGGTTGTGGCTTCGCCACCGCGATCATCGCCGAGATCGCCACGATCATCGCCGCGACCGGTACGATCACCGCCACGACCGAGATCGTCGACGCGATCATGACCGCGACCATGACGACGCCGTCAACTCACCTCCTGGTTTTTCAGGGTTGGGTCCGGTGCAAACCGGACGGGCGCGCTAATGGCGCGAGGCGTCAGGCAAATATGGGTCCCGCTTAGTCCGCAATGAGGACCCGGATTCGCGGGACCATGTCGAAACCGCGAGTGGGACCCATTTTCAGCGGGACTCGGTTTTCTGCGCGTGGGACTCCCAGCGCTTTCGCCAGCGCAGTTGCGCCATCTGGCGCAGTTGCAGACAAGGCCGTCGCGGTGAACCCGGAGAAATCTTATCGTGCTATCGCTGCTGATCTTGGCGTGGGCAATCCGCCAAGGCCTGCCGCATCTGCAGCCGTCGCAAGCGTACGTCCGGCAAACGACGGCGCAGATGACAGCAGCCGGGCTGCGGTGACACCACCTTGTGCCAGGCCGCCACCCGCCACCCCCCACCAACCAATTCAGTAGCTGACCCCAATGCGCCGGTATTGCGGCGAGCGTCTGGACAAAATCTGATCTTCTCGGGCTTTGGCGTAGTCGTAAGGGGCATGCCAAAGACCTACTCACTCAAGCTCGCACCGTCCTTCGCGACTCCCGCGCCGTCGCCGAGGAGGTGATGTCCGGTCTGCGGTGGTAGAGACTTCGCGGACGCCGCGTTCGCCGCAATGCATGTTGAGACGACGCGGAGTCTGTTTGCAATCGAATTGAGCAAGCAGAGCTGGGTTATTGGATTCATTACGCCACTTTCCGCGAAGATCAGCCGCCGGATCTTGAGTGGAGGCGATT
>WNFI01019867.1_pt1 | contig 10604 bp, 13 predicted proteins | sample 5400471 | NCBI WGS metagenome assembly WNFI01 (sample SAMN13153348, study PRJNA577476) | soil metagenome | isolation source: 100 cm saprolite on Douglas fir-dominated hillslope | place: USA:California | collected 2013-09-17 | reverse complement strand
TCATTATCTTTTGGTTGTCCCAAAACTGTAGGCTAAACTCCTGTGGCGTTGGCTGATCAGGAGGAGGTACTGGCGAGGGGTAGAGCAATATTGAAGGCAGAGTAGATGGTAAAGACAATTCCCGAAAGTAAGACTGATTCGATGGGTTGTTCATGAGCATCTCGTCCACGATAATCAAGCAGTCTTGTGAGACAAGACCACCTTCTATTCCGCCTTCTTTTGAAATTATGCTTAAAAGATTCTCGAAAGCACTTTCGAATGCGAGCGTCTTTTGTATGTCGATATTGTTGGAAATAAGCTGCTGAGTCAATAAAAGTGCTTCATTCCGAATGGTCTCGCGCTTCTCGGTGATGATGGCGAGGATCGAGGACGGTCCATCGGGGTCGGTCAGGAAGTGCTGTTGCACCTTCTGAGGTCTATTTTGAAGGAGGATAAAAAGGAGTTGTACAGAGATGAAACGGACATAGAACTCTGTTCTAGTGAGCAGGTATAGCAAAGTATGAGTAGGCTCGGGTGTCTATTTCCGGGAACACACGTCATATTCAGCTCTGTGACTCGGAAATAAGTGGATGACTTGGAGGAGCGATGACTCACTGCTAGAAACACGTCGGTATGCTTTAATCCCAGATCATCATTGGCGACTTTAGGGGTTCCCCTGGTAGGCTCTGTGTTCGTCGCGTCTGTGTCGCAAAGAATGACGAGAGTCTCCAGGGCGGCTTTGCCTATATCACCATCCTCCTTGGCATCTATTTGTAGTACAGCAATGAGAGCATCAAGGGAATACTCTCCAACTTGAGCTTTCCAATCACGCGAGAGTCCTTTGAGGGAGAGCACAGCTGCTCGCCGATCTGCGATGAGAGAGGATTGTGTCAATCGGTCTGTGATACGCTGGATAGTGTCGAGAGCTGCGGGCGGTGGCTTCCCGGCAGGGCCTAAGAGAGCATTGTTTAGCTGGTTGAGAAACTTGGCCATTTGTCAAGCTTAATAGTGCGAAGATGATAAAAGCGGTTTGCTTCCGTTCTAGCGTGAGAACCTTGTTTGGAGTTGCACTCGAACAAAAAGCGCTTCCTCAGTGATCCTGGCCAGACCCTCTAGCTTTCGACCGTAAGAAAAACACACAACCAGCTGACACAAAGTCATGCCAGGGGGGTCAACTCGATGCCCAAAATCGACTGCCTCGAAAAAAGCAGCTCACAACAACGTCGGGTCCAAATGTATTTTACCTTAGTCAGAATTGAAATGAATGCGACATCTCGGCACGAAACCACACTGTTATGAAGTCAAGCCCAAAAAGGCTCAGAGAGGTTCTATCGAGAGATTCAAGAAACGTGCAAACCGATTCTTCTTTGTTCTAGAAAAAATCAGGCTCAATCTGCCGCTTTTTCTTGATCTCCTCAATTGGTGATGATGCTTCAAGCTTGCACTACAGACCATCGCATCCAGTATGGAAGAACAAGATCTGTGCATTGCAAAGGGCTGCAGTATATTTAATGGTCCGGGGAGTCAAAAATCGATGTAGCTCAGGCTGCGCGTCAGAACCTAGGACTTGGGGTGGCAAATGGTGTCATACATGATCTTGGTACAATCCAACCTCAAAGTTGAAAAAGAAAGATTTCAGCAAGGCCGAGCTTCTTAGAATTAATATTGATTCTCTGATCACGGAGACAAGAGAAGGTGCGTCTATCCCTTGGGACTTTGTTCGTCGCACAGCATGCTGAAACACAGAAGAAACGGACATTCAAGAATTCAAACAGGGTGCTAAGCTGGCTGTCTTTTAATCCCCTGCCCACTCAATACCCTCATATTGTGCTCCTGGCTTCTGCATGGCTCATCAATGTGTTATATGTCGCACCTGAGATATCTTGGCCAAGATATCCTATTCATTGGGCCGAGCAAGTGTGCACGGCTTTTATGTGAGATGTCGAGTAATCGGTATTCCCTACCAAAGGGTCGCTCTCGCTCCAGAGCCTTGCCCTGAAGGACAAAGAGAACAAAGAGAACAAAGGAATGTGCGCCCCGCTACGGCACGATCTACGGGCGGTATTTTGGTTTGGGGCGTCGGTGGTTACCGGAATGGACTGCCGGTATTCCGAACACAATGGGCATATGATGCTGTTAAGAGCATTGCGGAGGAAGCATGGCACCAGGAACAAGAAGTCTTTGGGGGAGTATCTGGGTTATGCATAACGTGCACATCCCCCAGCGTATCTCTAAGCGGCGATTTGGGGGCATCATTGAAATATCGACCAGTACTTTGGGTTCAGTGTACTGGGAAGGAGTCGCCCGGAGACACTGGCAGCCTCGGCGAAGGTCAAGATCGGAGAGCGAATCGGGGAGCGTTTACATAAGACATATCCTGTTATGTAACTTGACATACTTTTCTCAGTGATAATTTACATGTACTTGTTGTCGTATTTCATTCTCAATCACAATATGCTATGCGCCGCGATGAAGTCCACTTGCCCAGCTGCCAGCCATTCCTTTGGTTTCACCCTTGCAGGCTCATGGAGACACCGTATATTATCTGCGACGTAGTTGTATTTCGATTTTGACCAATGTTTAGTACAATGTCAGCTCTTACGTCTATAAAGTCACTGCTAATACCATGCTCCAATCTTACGCCTCGTACAGTCACAACACTATCCCTACTACTTGACCACCGACTATGACAAGCTGGACCTCAATATCTCTCATGTGGGCGCGCAAGCCCGAGAAACACGAAACTATTTCAGCCCCGGGCACTTCTTCCCTCTCTGTCCCTAAAAAGGGCCTAAGCATCATACCATCTACTCCGACAATTGCTATCAGCAACGGGCAGGCGTTGGTACACTGGATTGACATGAAGGACGCTACCATTCCTCTCCGAGTGATTCTCGCAGAAAGTCCCTCTTCACCCAAGCCTTCTCCCACTTTGTCCACATCTTGCGAAGTGCTCCCCCCTTCTCCGCCAATATCAATCAGTAGAAAGCAGCTACTGGAGGATAGGTTTGAGGAGGCACTGGCGTATGAGCGACAATATAAAACGAGACGGGCTCGAGTCCCTTTAGATACTCTCACTACCAAACCCGTCCAGATTCCGCACCACGCAATACCTTTCTTCGGCTTCGATGATGATGAAGCTAATACGTATGGGTGTTCAGAAGGCGGGTCGATTGATAGCCGACAGAAGGAAAGTGCCGTGAGGGTCAGCGTTGGCCAGGAAGATGCGCCAATCTCGGCTCATAAGACTCCTCGCTCAAGCAAGGCAGGACGAAGACATTCTAATAACAAGGGGGGCGTCAGAAGAGGCAGGGGGTCAAACTTCATGATAAGGAAGTGATTGCTATGTTGCAAAATCCTCGTTAATCTTTTCTCGACAAAGTGTAATGCCGGATTCGACACCCTTTTCATTCTTCGTTCTTTACCCTTCGATTCTCTTGCTCTACCTATCCCTTCTGTCTTGGGCTGGATTCAAAGCGCTGTTGTACTTTATGATATTCGTCTTCTCTTCTGCAGAGCTCAATCATTATCCATAACCATCATCATTTGTCCTTATGTGAACACTTACGAGGGAACTGGACGGCTTTTCTGGCAAGATGTAATTGAAACGGCTGCAGAAGCTGAAAATTGACTGCAACATCATTTGGATCTTGACCAAAGAGTATTTACTGCATCTGTGGAATTGAGATTCAGTTTCGTAGTCGCCTGACTATAAAAACTATGAGCGCTTGCCTATCCCTCCAAAGTCCCCACCTCACCACGACGATTTCGTTTACCACATTGTTGCAATGTTCCACTCACTCTCGAAATTCTTCTCTGTTGCTCTCAAACATCCAGATAAAACTCCTATCAGACCATCTCACTGCGATGGATTGAACTTCCACACCCTGAGCCCTTCTGCGAGTGTTACTATCGACGAAGACATTGAGTCTATATCCTTTTCTATCCCTCGATCGAATCTCGTTCGTCATCTTCGAGAGCTACTCGCCAAGAATCCCTCCGTCTCTGTCTTCCGTGAGGATGAATTGATCGAAACTAGGTTACCCAGGGAGTCACGCCCAAGCAGAATGGGGGAATGTCCAATATTACCGAAAGTCCCTTGTGGAGAAACATCCCTTATGATTTTAGATTATCTTAATAACCCTATCCCTCTCGGGGTTGACCATGCTTGCATGTCCTCCAAGTCCCATGCTACATCAGTTGCTTCAGATGCCACCACCAAAGCTCAGTCCCCAGACGAACGTCTTCAACGTCGCCGCGCACGCCGTCAGCGCCGAGAATCGAACCGTATTCTGGCCGATGTCCGCGCCTGTCCTATTCCTACTCCAATCCCCATTTCCGAATTTTCCAATCCACAGGGTCAGACTAGACTTTCGGAGATGGCTCGTGGTAGGAGGTCTCCACTACGGCAAAGTTGGGTTCTGTAAGATTGAATGCTAGGTAGAAGCCTGAGGGAAAACAATCCCTCATCTCTTCATGGGTTTGGATCTAAGACACTAGCATTGGATTTCGTTTATCGCTCTTGGTCAATAGAAGAAACTCCAGGAACTTGACTCGACCGAAATCCGGATCACGACGAATCAAGCACTAGCAAGGCCCTGATCAGTAGAGAATGAGGTCTCATTACTGCAGGCGCGATCAAAGATGGTTGCGCATCGCACTATATGACGCTGTGGACAACGTCACATACTTAGTCTCTCCACATGACATGTTGCTAATTTCTGGTGTCAGCGCTCTTAGTTTCGGCGCAGCACCGCATCGTCTTGTGGGTTAATCACACAATGTCATGGAATAAGAATTTATTTTGTAAATATTCAATCCATTCGTGTTTGCAAAGTATGTCGATGTGATGTGCATTTAACAGTCGGGATTTGCCGTGACATGCGATTCCCACGTGTGACTGCTTGATGGGGCAAAATGCCATGAAGGCAAGTAAGACGATAAACCATAGAATTCAGGCGAAATCTGATGATTTCGTGCATTTTGCAATGGACTTGACTAGTCAATATGCCAAACACAAGGTGAGCCTAATATGTTGAGTGGAAGCCGCTTCTAAAGGCACCCAGCATGTAGCCTTCAGGATTGTATGAAGGCTAACACGTACAATCCAGAGAAGTGTAATCCGCAACTCACGGAGCTGTATATGTGTTGTAAGAAGATGTACGAATCAAGGAATACGGACGGCCAAGAGATGAGGTCTACAGCGTGCCCAATCCCAAGGGTCGTCGATAGATGGCTAAAGGACCATAGTTGACTTGTGTGCTGGGGTGAGGTTCACCTGGCGGGGGAATAGCGAAACGACAGCCCCGGCATGCGCCGGAACTTCTGGATTGGACTCGACACGAAAGTACAAAAGATGAAACGGGAAAAAACGGTCAAAACAGGGAAAAATATGAGACAGAGAAAGGGGATGGTGGTGGGTAACGCTTAGTAGCGACGATGTAGTACGTAGTACAGAAAGAGAGGCCAAACTACAACAGAAACTCGAGAGAAAACCAAAAATGGTAAGTGTCCCGAAACCGAGGCACAGCGGTTCCAGAGGCCACTAGATCACACGTTGCGTACGGCGGACGCGAAGAAGAAAGGGTATACACGGCTGGCAGATGCGGCTAACCAACATGTGGCAATAATGCATACGGCGGATGCGAGGTGATAAGAAGGTGCGTACGGCGGACGCGATGTGAGAGCAGGTGCGTGCGGCGGTATAGTGATAAATTCCAACGTATCGAATGATTAACCGGGATGCAGACGGAGGCATATTATGGAAACATCAGATGTCCGGAAAAAAGCGGAGTATCTGCGAGGAATCTGAGGCGCTTAATAGGCTTGAAACGCGTGAGGCTCGAGGTGAACACGTGGCATGGGGTCTCGGACACGCCTCACACAGGAATGAAGGGGCGCAATGGCTATCTGAAGAGGAGTAATTAGCTGACCTCGGGTCGGATTTTGCCATGTACGCCTCAGGGTTGAAGCTTATAAGGCCCTACCGCGCCTCCCTACCCTGCCCGCATCTGTACACTGCTCCCGTCTCTTTGTTTGTTGTTCGATCTCACTCGTTGACTGTGGTCTCCGTAGACGAGTCTCCAGTAGCTCAGCTCATTGTCCTGATTGACGATCATGCCTAAACGTGCCCCGTCCCCCGAAGTCGTCAACGACATCCAAGTGTTAGCAATCTATTCGTACGTGTGCTCATAGTCCTCTCACTTCATACACGCTTCTGAGCCCTCTCGATCCTCTCTCCACAGTCCCTATCCACCTAATGCCAATCTAGAGACAGGCGACGAACAAGCTGATTTCGTTTCCTGGGTTTCCGCGTGCCTCGGAAACATCGATTACCTAGTTGCGATAGGATGGAAACCAAAGGCAGGTGCTCTCATGACATATTCCGACACCCCCAATCCAAGACTGTATTTTCCATGTGGATCGTAAATACCTAGACCCCAAATGTGATTCTCGTGGAGATCAGCAAGCGTTTCGAACACTGGGGGAACATCCTCGGTGAGCATAGGTGGAGGGATATCCTTACCAATGTGCCCGCTGCATATGCACGGGGGTCATCCAAGGTCTATTTCTCCACAACGCAAACCCATCGGAAGTGCGAGAAGGATGGTTGGAAGTTTAGACACCTCGATGATGCATTTGTGAACATGCAGTTCAAACCCGATCTATGTCGCACCCCTTATCCGAAGAGCACCTGGTGTGCCTTACCACCCCTCGACCAGACGAATCAAAGCATTTGCGCCAAAATCCCCTACCACTACTTCCCTGGTTCGGCTCCCGAGCCTAAACCCGTACTCGTTCGTATGTAGACACCCTGTCTCTGTGGACTTTTGGTGTGGGGCTAATCAGTTTCATATTCTCATCAGCTGGGTCTCTCAGCTGGGCTCAATCCGTGGATGCCCGAAGTAATAATGGCAACGCCAAGGTCCAATCGCAGCATACCAAGCCTTCTCTCCCTGTTAAAGGCGTTCCTATGAAATATAATGCTCAGGTCACAGTTGCGACCGGTACTTCTTCTGGCCCTTCTCTTCCACCTTCCGTGTGGTCCGAGGACGATTCAGAGCTTCTATACGAGACTTCGTCCGCATCCGTGTGGGACGGAGATTCTACAGTTATTGGCTCTGAATCTTACGGTTAGTACAGCCTGAATGCTGATGTCTTAACAGCTAGCTTTGCTCACGTTCTCTTGGTTTAGATGCTGATTCCTCCCTCACTGACTCTATGTCTCGGACTACATTATTCGAAGGAAAACGGGACGAAGAGACGGCCCAGACTACTGTGGCAGTTCCAGCACAACCTGAAGAGATTACAGAGAACCTCTGGCAGGAGGATATTACAAAGGAACGCAAGATCTATGATGATCTTGAGATATGCCCCACTCACAAGATTCGATGCAAGAACATGTGTACGGATTACGTCGATCATCAGAAGAAGCATCCAAGATACTTCCAAACGAAGAAGGGTGGTCCGAGCAATGTGTATACGCTGCAACGAGGTAAGCTAGTTCTTTGGTATTCCAGAGCGGCGACCTACTGAATACCCCCCTTTCTGGGGAATAGAGAAAGGCCAGCAAAAGCGGGAAGAGGATTCTTGGGAGTCAGTAAACAGGCGCGGACGTGGTCGTGGAAGGGGCCGTGGCCGCGGTGCCCAGCGCGGCCCTGCTGCCTCCAAATGGTAGAGGAGCCTAACAAACGTGTTGTTGGCCCTGGGTGCGAGGGCTGATCGCTTCGTGGAGCTGACTGCTATACATTTCCTTTCTGGGTCCACGATCCCGTGCTGTCCTCAGCTTTCCGTTTTTCAAATACGGTTGTCACTACATATTAACTCTACGAAATCGCCATACCCTCAACCTTTGCAATTTTCTTGGCACGTTTTATCCCACACGTCTCCTCGATGAATCCCTTTATTAGACAGATCAGAGTGTCATGGCTATTGGTTCCACCGCTTCGTGGCCCGTCTACTCTTGTAGTTATACGTTCAATCACTCATAAAAACAGAATCCTTTCACAGGGATTCATGCGAGCCTCACTAGAGTTTGTGAACGTGTGGGTGGGTTCAATTGCTATAGATAGTACATGAGCGGATGAAGCACAGTGCAAGTCGAGTTTGCGAGCTAATCATCCTGATCCCAGTTTCCAGATTGTTGCGGGACTTTGGGCCCACCAGCCGGTTTCGACATGATGATGCTATCTACCCTCAGTACAGTGGTAGCCGCCTCGGTGGCAAGCCCCAGTGCCCACGACTTCGCCGCAAGGGAGTCGAATATTTGTAGTGACGTCGTATCCACGCCTTCGGATCCACCCTGATGGCGTTGTGTCAGTAGCTGGCAGGTACATAGTCATCTTAAACTCGTACCTCCACGTCTACACCCCACGTATGACCCTTTGGTTGTTCATGTCGAGCATACAGTTTGCTGATCACTTCCGTAGCGTCCAATCCTGCGTTCTCTGCTATAGTAGTTGGGATGACCTCTAAAGCACTAGCATATCGCTTGACAGCATGTTGGTTTAGTCCCTTTAGACTCGCGCCAAAGGATTCCACACGCTTAGCGAGTTCCAGTTCAGTAGCACCCGCCCCGGCCACCATACGATTGTCTTTAACAAGTGCCTTGATAACGTTTACGCCATCATCCACGGCACGCTCGAGGTCATCGAGAAGGTTGGCAGTAGCACCACGCAGAACGATGGTAGCCATCCTGGATTTCTCGCCGGTCCCATCCTGGCGGAAGACCGTGACACGATCTCCGCCTATTTCAGTACACTCCATCACATCTACAACACCTGCTTCTTCAGCTGTAGGCGGACCCAGACGAGCAAGAGGAGTAGCGCCAACGACGCGACATAGTCTGCGGAGTTCAAATTTGGAGAGGACTTTGACGACGGCAATTGAGAAGCGGTCGAGATAGTGGAGGGCTAATTCACCGACGCCAGAGCCTGCAACAATGACTTTGACGCCTGAGTCGGCAATTTCTTTGAGAATCTATATAACGTGTCAGGAAGTCAAAATCCACTCGGAATCAAACAGTCTACCTTCTCCATGTGCTTCTCTTCACCTGTTGTAAAGTTGAGTAGCTCGTCGGAGCTCTTCAGCAGAACAGTTCCCTTCGTTTCTGTCTGCGAGATATCGATTCCGCAAGTGTATACAGCAACTTTGGCTTTGGTTGCCTTCTTGATTATACCTTTGGCAAAGTTGAGCACATGGCTTCCATAGCTTGAACGCCTTTGCCTCACCTTCGGGTTCCCTTCCAAAGACCATACCATTGACCACTTTACTCGAACGGAGGCTACCACCCATGATTTTTACCACTCGGACGTTGTCGACGTTGAAGTTTGTTGGGACCGAAGGCATCACTGCGAGCGCAGCCTCGGCGACTAACGACGCAAGCACTTCCTCAGATCCGTATTGTTTGGAAGCAATCGCAGGCTTGAGCGCGGTTTTCATACTAGCAAGGGTGAGCTTTTGGGGGATAGTGTAAACGGACAATTCTGGAGATATAAATAAATCAATAACTTGCACGAACGAACATGATCGAGCGTACACACTCTCCAACTCATCCGCTGCTCGGGCACGCGCGAGTTCGTAGCCATGAATAACCTCACTCGGGTGAAGTCCCATTGTTAATAAACTTTCGGCCTTCTTCAATAGCTCCCCGGCAAAAATCAGTACAAGGTTTGTCGCGTCCCCCATCTGAATGACCTTCATAAGTAATAGTCCCGTTCAGCTCCAAAGTCATCCTTGCCTCCGCCTCTTGAGCTTGCAAGGCCATCACTAATATTTTAGCTGCGGGATGGACCACTTCGATTTCACGAATAATGGTAGCTGCATCCGATGTCACGAAAAGCTTGCCAAGATGATTAACAACAAGTTTATTTCGGCCTAAAGAATCGGATTTAACCATAGGAAAGACAATGACACTAGATGAATCCGACGAACCATTTGGGCCGAAGCTTGTTCGTATTAGATCTGATAATTCAGCAACTGCCTGAATATTGCGCAGTACAGCGTCTTCCAGGCCTGAGGATTGCTACGCCACATCGAATGAATTCCTGACATTGAATATCATATCCCAGACCTACTTTGTAACCATCTTTGAACAGTTGTGGCCCTGGAGCCTTAGGTACTTTTAACGACATGTTCGTGTTTGAAACAGTAGACCTATCGCGAAACGTGACTTGAGACCACGTGCCTTTCAATATCGATTCTTCAGAAAACTCTTCAAGCTGTCCAACAGCAACACTACTAGTCAAGCACACCTTTATCGCGAGGCCACAACGGATATCATTGCAAGTTGACTCTGAGCTGTAATGAATCTCAGCCGAGTACGGATAGACTTCATGATTTCCCAGGGGTGAAGATCGCGTTTCGCGCTCCAAACTGAGAGTTGGACTACTGCCAGAGCGCCGTACCTGTGCTGTGTACACTAGACTGAGAAGAGTATTGGTCTTCTGAAAAACCAGACCCTTTCCCACAATTACTTTCCCGCTTGCATTCTTGTACGGGTGTATCTTTAGAGATGCAAGCAGAGATTTTGCGCATGTGCCGATATCGCCTCGTTGCACCATCTCCTGTGGTGGTTGCCTCACGTTGTGGATTCAGAACTCCGGCCTCAATACATGTCCTCAATG
>WNFI01624501.1_pt1 | contig 10605 bp, 14 predicted proteins | sample 5400471 | NCBI WGS metagenome assembly WNFI01 (sample SAMN13153348, study PRJNA577476) | soil metagenome | isolation source: 100 cm saprolite on Douglas fir-dominated hillslope | place: USA:California | collected 2013-09-17 | reverse complement strand
AAGCATAGATCAAAACCGGTCCATAGTAGACGGGGAACAGCGCCAACCAAAGCACCACGGCAAGCAGCCAGAGCAAAACGTGTTTTGCCCTTATCTCTTCGGGCCGCATTGAAGGATTGTCGGGCAATTGCGTTTTACCTCATGGTTGATGGTCAACGCTACACTATAAAGCCAGAAGACGAGAAGCGTTCCGGCGATCGCGCGAAACAGCAACTTCGGTTTGGCATCGTAGACCGTCTGCCAGCCCAGCAAGTGAACGCCGAGCCCTAACGGCACCGTCAGCGCGAGCATTCTGAGCCATTCGGCTATCGGCATATGATGTTCTTACCTGCGCATTCGACGCCTGCAATGCCATGTCTCAAGAACCGGCGCGGCGAGCAGCGTCAAACCGTATAGCGCGAACGGCGTCACGCATATTACCCAAATCATGTAGTCGCCCCCATTAAGCGGCAGTGTTCCTGATGCGGCTCAGCGCGCGCCAGATGCGGCCCGAACGTTTCCGCGCCCTCTGATGCTTATATCGTTCGATGAGCCGCTGCATCGCCAAGCGCAAACGTTTGATCAAATCGGGTCGCCCGCGATCTTTGCGGCGAGTACCGTGAAGCCTGCGCATAACAGATGGAAAACGAACGCCGCCAAATAGAAGGGGCCGGCGAAGATGTCTCTGGCAGAGAACCTTCGGCGATCGTCCGGATGTCCCACGATCAAAGCGGGAGAACTGATATTGTCGGGCTTGCCATACTCGTTGACGTACCAGCGGCCCCTCAGAAAGAGGCTTTCGACCAAGAACGGAAAATCTTTCACAGGATAGCCCGGCGGCGGCTCGATAATGCGGGCGGCAATTCCGGGGAATTTCAGACGATAAATCTCGCCAACTTTAAACATCTGTCCAGCCTCAAAGTCCTCAGCCACGCCCTCTCTACCACTACAACCCCAAAGCGAGCAAGAGAGATGACCAGACCTCGCGGCCCCTATGAGCGCCCGTCTTTCTGGTCTTGCGACCAAAGCGGGACCACGTGGTCAGCGGCTTGTTTTTGGTTGGCGCCGGCCGACACCTTGGGCAACCCCGCAGCAAAATAACGCATGGGCGCCGCTATGGCGCGGCGACGCGGGGCATCATAAAGCCGGCGGCACTCACTGATCTCGCTTCAGCTTGTGCTTTCCCCAATGCGTGTCCTTGCGCGATGAATCAAACTTCCGTTCGACGTTCCGGTTCAATGCCCGCATGACGCCGATCCGCGCCAACATCAGCCGGCCGCCACCGACCTCGGCGGCGTTGATCAGGTTTTCGACCGCAGTCTGCCAGTCCTCGAGTTGTTGTTCAGTCTCGGGTAGCTTCTGGATATATCTGGCCGCGTCTTTGAGCGTGACGAGACTCGAAGCTTCGCGTCATTGTTTTGGACAGTTAGATTTTATGAAATCACCAAGATTGTCGTAATCTTGAACGATTTTTCTGAGTCTTTCACTTTTCCCGTCGACATTCCTCTCAAAAAAAGTCTGAACCGGGAAATCGCACGCGTCTAATTTAAGTTCGCGAACCAACTGTTGCTTTGCATCAATAGGAAGATTTGGATTTCGCCATTCGAATAATGCGTTTTCGAGCGTATTCAGCGAAAATTCAAAACGCGTCATAATTCGATCTTCTAACAACGTGTCAATCATCGGGCTCTTGTTGAATTCGGAAACGCATTTATCGTAGTTCCTCAAATCATCGTCGGATTTGAGCAAGCTCTTATTCGCGATTTCCGGTGAGAACAATGCAACCGCGTCCTTGGGCGCGACCGTTTTGTCGAACTGGTCGCCTAACTGCTTGGCGAGCGCATCGACATGAGCGATGCAATAAAACCCATATCTGAATTGACTGCCCGTCGAATTGATATTGTCAAAATATTTCGTCAAGAGCTGCGAAGTTCGACCGAGCGCGCTATCATGCGCCTGTTGAATCTGAAGATCTTTTGCGGCTATTGCTACGAAGATTGACGCGGCGCCAAAAGTCAGAGCACCTATAGCGGACAAGATCTGCGCAACACTCCCGAAAACTTGCCACCACATAATGCGATCCATCGTTTGCCAAGAAGCAAGCGGCATCCTAAGGAATGCCCGCAAAAAGAATAGCTCAAAAGCGCCCCGGGAGCTTTGTGATATGGTGGCCGGCTTCCTCGAAGCGTGACGAGCTGGCGATCCCCGGGCAACGGGATCGGATCATCGAATTTCCGCGACCAATTGGGTGCCGCGGAAGAGTCCCTTTTTTCACCGAATATAGGCCGCCTGCGCCATTGCGGGCATGATATGCTGCCGGGATCGATTAGGATCGTCGCATGGCAATGCTCTTTTGGATCGTCGTCATATTGCTGCTTATCCTCACGGGCGCGATCCTTCCGATTCTGCACTTCGCCCTTTGGGCGCTCCTAGTGATTCTCATGCTCACACTATTAGTTTGGGCATTTCTGAGACTCTGTGGACTCGTTCTTCGACCGTTCGTGTTGCTCGGATCAGACGTGGTGGACGCTGTTCGCGGCCGTGATCATCCGAAGCCCGACGATCCGGACTACAAGCATTACATCGATTGGGCGAATCGAACCGGCGAATTCGCCCACTACAAGGAATGGATTCACGTCGAGAGTGTTCTAAATGAAAGACGAACATCAGACGCCAACCGCGAAGCTTTGTTCCGCAGAGTTGAACAGCGCGAAAAACGAGATGCGCTTGTACGGAAGCGTCTGAGCCGATAACAATCGCGCCGCCCGTGCACATGATCAAGCTAACGCAAGAGCGGGAGAATCACGCCCTGCGTTTGGGCCTGGTAGAGCGGCCTGCACGGCGCCCGTCTTAACGCCCCCCAGCCCATGGCGGGCGCCGTGCCCGCGACGTTGACACAACCTGATAGCGCGCCGCGTGTGTGCCGTCGCGCCGGGAGATGCACACGAAAACCCGCCCGTGAAGGGGATCAACGAGCGGGTCTTCTTTCCCCAAAGTCTGGCGCGGCGCGAGGCTGAAACCGCCGCGCCCGAATGATAGTAGCGCTGAGTCGAAATTTCGTCTGTCCGGTCCCCGACTAGATCACTGCTCGCTTTCTCCTGAATAGCTGGAATTGGCCGATAGCTCGAATGTACCGAGACGAAATTCCTCTCCCTCTTCCTCGTCCTTTTCGGTTTCGGTTTCGTCGCCGGGTTGTCTCGTCGTGCCTGTGCTGTACAGGGTGAACGCCGCAGTCGGGTATTGCGTCCAGATGGCGAGATCATCCGCGGTGATCGTCAGCCAGCCAAATTTGAACATGTATCGGCCCGGCTCGGTCACCAATCCGACTTGTGCCCAAGTGATCTTATTGATGGCAAAGCTCCCCTTGGCAGGTCATTCAGTCTTACGCCTGACTCCCGCACAGCGCGGGCTATGGTGCGCTCAAATTGGCATGTGGAAAGTCCCACGTCCAGCGTGCCGCCGCCCGGGCGATGCCTCGCGGCCCCTGCGATCTAGCCGCCCGATGGCGTCGGGGCGAGGCCGGAAAATTCCGATCCGGCATCGGTAGTGGGCCAGTTTGATCATGGCAGGATTGTTAACTGGAAAACGGACAGTCCTCGGGCCATATTCGCGAGATGGAAAAGACCATCGCCTTAGCCGTCGTCGCCGCCGTTGTTGTATTCGCAGCAGTCTACGCGCTGTCGGCTTGGAAGAGCCGCTGATGACCCAGCCCTAGGAGACCCCCAACCAGCCCCTTGCTAAACTAAAACTCTGGTTGATTTAATTTGAAGCTTCATTGCTCACAATGTCGAAAGACTTTTGCACCAGCGGTTTTACACAATCTTAGATGCTCGGCCATTAAGCGTGGTTTGTAAGGAACCCTTGGGAGCACAAGGGCTATAATCAGGAATGGCATCACATGAGGAAGCATTCACTTTTGAAGTTCTGGAACGATGAGTCTGGCGCGACCGCTATCGAATACGGCCTGATCGCCGCCGGTATCGCCATCGCGATCATCGTCGCCGTGCAGGGCGTCGGCAGTCAACTCAGCACCAATTTCACCGCGATCAGCACCTCGTTGAAATAAGCTCCCCTTCTCAGGGGGATTAAACACCAGTGTGTCGCCCGGCCAAGTTTCCTTGGCCGGGTTTTCACTATTCACCAAGTGTCAATTTTGGCTGGAATTCCCCCCTCGTTAGTCCGCTCCGGCGCCCTTAGCCTTGATGCCGATGCGCGCAAGCATCGTCGGGCCGCCGTGCGTCGCAACGAGGATCAAGGCTTCCATTTGCGGCCTGCCAGAAGCGCTGCTGCCATCCTTTGTCAGGCTTCAATGACGCCAGCCCTTTTTGTCGAATTCGGAATTTACGATCCTTAAACGTTGCTTCGATAGGGTAATTCAACCGATGATGGAAGGAACCTAACATGAGGGGCAATACACCTAGCCTGACCCGAACTATGGTCGCGACAATTGCTGCCTTGTTAGCGGGTGCCGACCGTGCCCCAGCCGCCGAACGCGTTGCTACAAGTGGTTCCGGTTATTGCTTGCAGAACCCTTGTCCGCCAGATCGCGGACCCGGTGAGTTTGGTCTTGGAAAATCGACTAGCGTAAGCAACGACAGCACCTCTCGCTTCGTGGGGCTCGTATTAAGTAAGTCAATAGCGTTGGACTTGCCAAGCGACGTCAGTGACGTGTTCGTCGGTGATCCAAAAATAGCCAACGCCGTTTTGCGATCAAAACGACGTGCCTATATCATTGGGACAGGACTTGGTCAGACCAATGTGTTTTTTTATGATGCGAGGGGTCAGCAAATAGAAGGCCTCAACGTCAACGTGGGACTTCACGTTATTTCTGAAATGATACCAACAAGAGAAGTCTTGGTTGTTCGCGGCGCCACTGACAACGAGAAACAGATACAACTCTATGAGTGTGCCCCAATCTGCGCTTTGGCAGAAAATGCTACTCCTGATAAGCCCCCTCCAACCATCCTTGTCCTCCCGAACGTAACTAGCCTCCCAAAACCTTGAGGTACTGATACGTAGCAGTCGGCTAGACCACAATACACGGTTGCAACTGCCTCATAAAAATTGCGCCCTTCCTCTGTCGCTTTCGACGCGAAAGTGTCATCAGTGGGGAACGGGTCTCTTGGCATAGCGGTCGCGGCGGGCGAGGGCGGGCATGGCCCTATCAAAGCGCAGGCCGGATCGGCTGGCAAATCGTCCTATGGATTGGGCTTGGAAAGCAGCAAGGCCACCGCCGCTCGCGGGTCCGCTGGATCGGCCCTAAACGTGGGGAATCGTCCAAGGCAATACCCGGTGCGCGCTAGGCGTCGGCTTAGTTCCGAGTTACCAATGACGACGAACGACGCCAGCCGCGCGGGTGAGATTTATGTTTGATTCCGATGATCAATGGCCACTGCCAGATTATACGACAGGACCGACAAGACACGTGCATGCCCTAGGAGTGATATCGCTCAATTTCAACATGTACGAAGCCGCACAACAGGTTTTTCTTGAATTCAATCTCGACAAGGGCACCGCAGAATTTTTGTTTGATAAGATGACAAACGAACAGCGGCAGGCTGCTATCCGCCACTTTGTGGCAAAAGGCGAAAAGGACTCTGCAATTCGTGATCTAGTCGAACACAGCTTAGCCCATTATGCGCGATGTTTCGAAAACCGAAACATTCTAATGCATTCCAAACAATATTTCGCAGTCAGCCTTGAGTCGGTTCTCTCGATAGAAAAAAGACCAAAGGGCAAAAGCGTCGCTTTAACCTTTCATCTTCAATTAGATGATCTTAGGCGAACCGCAGACGAGATGATGGACGGTGTATTTTTCATCACAGATATTTGGCGGGTAGTTGATTTCAGAGACCACGACCCAAAAGACCGAAAGACAGCGACCTTTCGGACGCCCGCATTACCCGCCAAACCCGAGTTACCGAAGAAATTAACTTCGAACGGAGGCTGACCCGGCAGTCGTTTTTAAGTCGTGCATCGTCTTGGCTCGGGAGGTCCGCCATTGAGACTCGACGACGGTGCTTGTCCCGCGTATGCAGCTCGGCCATCTCGCACCGGGATGGCCACAATGCTTGATGATGTCGCCGCTGTTGTTGAAACCGCCGGCCAGCCGCCGACGAGATCGCCGGACACAAAAGCCGCCATCGCGTATCTCATCGCATCCGGCGCGACCGCGATCACCATCGCCGAGATCGACGGCGTCTGCACGTTCCATGTCGGCAGCAAGATCGACCCGCGCGCCGTATCGGTGCAATGGATCGCCGAAGTGAACGCACGGACGGTCGTTCGGCAGGCCCGCAAGCTTGCAGGCGAGAGCCCGGACGCCGCCACAGCGGCCAGGGCACTGGCGCAAGCTGCCGCCGATCAGCGGGTGACGTTGACGGCGCACGATCTTGCGATGTCGCGCGCCGGACAAGCGGCAAGCCGGATAGAGCTATACATCGACTCAATGCGGGCCAAAGGAGTGATGCGCGAATTCACCCGCGCCTATACACGGCGGCGCACGGCGGCAGCGGCGAACGGGCAGGGCTTCATGAGCTACGCGGTCGCCGAGGCGCGGTTGCGCAAGGCGCTGATCCCGCTGCTCGTCGGCGGGCAAAATGTCGGCCCGTCGCAATCGCTGTTCGAGCAAATCTTTGATCGCTGATCGCTGGTTGCATGTGGATAACCACGGTGGCGGGCGATCAAAAACGAACAATCCGCGACAAATCTGAAAATCGTGAGACAATCCTCGCTGTGATTGGCGCAGTACGCGCCAAGGGTTCAATTTGCGAGTATGAACCGATGTCTGATGAAAAACGTAACCTGATCACCATGAAGGCAGCGCTGGCAAAGGGCGGCTTCAAGCGCACCAAAGCCTATGAGCTGATCAATGATGGCAAGATCATCGCGTATAAGATGGGCCACCAAACCATGGTCGATGCCGACAGCATCGACGCCTATCACGCGTCGCTGCCACGAATCGAACCGGGCACCGTCATACGTCGATAATCACGCCACTTTCCCGCGCTTGCGGCGGACCGGGGCCGTTTGGATCGACACCACGTTGTTGCCGACCATGGTGTCGATGCGGTCGGCCCAATGCTGCATCAGCTTGGTGCGCGGGCCGATCAACGATAGCGGCCCGGTTCGATTATAGATCGCTTTGACGCTGCTCTCGTCGAGATGGGCGAGCTGCAATTCGATCACGTCGCCATCCCACATCTTGTTTTCCTCGCGGTCGCACTCGCCATTGCACAGGGTCGAGAACGTGGTCCGGAAGCCATGCGCGCAATGCTCGGTCGAAGTGTCATAGCCCAGATCGCGCAGGCGCTTGCACAGCGTATTATCCGAGATCGGGTTGTCGCGGCTGCAGGAGAAAACGAAATGACCATTGCCCGTCCGCCTGCGAACCTCGGCGAGGATGGCGAGCGCTTGTCGCGACAGCGGGACAATATGCTCCTTGTCCATCTTCATCTTCTCGGCCGGGACGATCCAGCGCGCTTTGGCAAGATCGAAGTCGCTCCATTCGGCGCTCGCGATCTCGCCGGGACGCACCACGGTGAGCGAGATAAAGCGCAGTGCGTGCCCGACCATGTTATCGAATCGCGCGCGCTCGAACGGAGCGGCGATATCCTGCATCAACGTTTCCACTTCGTCGTCGCGGATCAGCCCCGGGCGCGGCGTCGACTTGTTCGGGATCAACTGCTCCTTGGCGAACTTGCGGAACGGGTTGTCGGTGCCGTTGACATCGGCATAGATGCAGATGTGCCCCCCGGCCGCGCGGACGCGGTCGCGGGTTTCCAGTTCGCCAGCCTCCTCATAACTGCGGAGATAGCGCAGGACGTCGCCGCGCGTGATCGCCGGGATCAAAGCGCAACCTGCGGTCGAGAGCAACATCTGGATCGATGAATGCCGCATAAGCGTCTGTATGCGGTTCGGTTCATCCGGTTTCAATCCCAGAGAAGCGCAGGCACGTACTTGGAGGCATATACTCCGCAGTCCTTTCCCACTACGCAGCGATCACCTTGGCTGACCAACTGGAACGGACGACCCTATGTCTGCATACCCCCGGACAATGAGAGCGGAGGGCGAACGGGTCGCGAACGGTCTGCTACCATTTTGCTACCCAACTCATGAATATGCAGCAGGACAGAGCGGTATCTGACGATCAAAGGCCGACGGCACCAGCCGAACAAAATCAGTCATATCACTATTAGGGATGATTGCTTAGGACGGCAGCCAGCGAACTGCAAAACCGGATCGGCTATTCTGGCAGTTTTTCAAGAACGCACTGCGGTGCAAGCACTTCTCGCATCTCAGCCGATCAATTTTCCCCCGCTGTTGGGACTTTTGTGGGGACCTCCGCACCACTGTGGGGACCGTGGGGCCTCATTAGCAAAAGCTCCCGGCAATGTGCGGCCGATCCGGCCGCACATCCATCCTGCCACATCCTGTACAAAAATCACGTGATCCCAGTGGTTGCGGTTGCGGTGTCTAGATCGCCCGATCGGCGGATGTACCCGATCGACGCTCCGAAAGGCCCCGGTGAGCTACGGCTCGCCGGGGCTTTCTTTTTGTGCTCACCCCGTCGATCGTCGGATCGTCAAGAGCGCGCCCCTGTTATCGGAACGAGTCCGGCACCCGCTCCATCGCAGGATGCCTCCGGTTCTTCAGCTTGATCCAGTGCTTGCACCTGCCGCCCTGATAGGGCCGGTCGCGATGCTTGAAGACCAAGCCCTCAAGACCCATCCGGCAGGCGGCGCGGAAGAGATCAGGACCAATCTCACCCCGCTCGAACGGACTGCTGAAGATGCCCTCCGGGCTCCGCGCCAGCGCGGTCTTGCGGAGATGCAGCGGTAGCTTCCGCAGGTCGTTGCCGTCCTCGACGAGGAAGGCGCAGAACTGGCGTCGTCATGCTGCGGGAGTGCAAGGCATTCAATGGTCGCGACGACGGCTTCGAGGTCGGCCGCTCGTGGTTGTCGGCGATGACGAAGTCCGGCGCCTTGGCTGACAATTGCGGCCGGTGGCCCCGAGCGCCCCGGATACAAACGGGTCAAGGCTCAGTTCTGAAAAAAATTGACCGTTGGCCAAATTTTCAACCGGTGACCACCGCCGTCAAGACCTTGAACGTCGGCATGCCGCCTTCTAAACCAGAACGGGTAATCCAAAAAAGGAGAACGAATGCCCGACCTGTACCCCATCATGAAAGGCAAGGCTTACCGGCTCGCCGAGACGATCATCGCCCCGAAGTATCAGGGCGAGGACCTGCTCGCGACCATCATGTCGGACAGCGACCACAACCGTCAGGCGTTGTTCCTTGTGATGCTGCCGCAGGCAATTCCCGCCGAGGCGCACCGCCAGATTTTGCTCGACGGCATGGCGCGCGAATATGCCGGCGTCGATGGCTGGATGGCCTATGTCGATTGCGGGACCTCGGAGTAAACGATATCGATTTAGCGCATCAAGGCGGGCACGGCCCGCCGACCGAGCGCGACAGGCGCGTTCTAACACAAGCTATAAACAACCGGCGGCGGATAACCCGCCTCCCTCAAATCCCGCGAGGAAGAAAAACGATGGCTCGAATTGTCGTCGACAATACATCACCCGAAGCACGGCAGCGCCAGCTAGAGGCGCAGGTACAGGTTGCTTTCGCCAAGGTAGCAAGTAGCGTGCTGATCTTTTTGGCCGGAGAGCGGGCCGAGCGCAGTCTGATCAAAGCAATGCAGGATTTTATCACTGTTCATGAGGCCGCCAAGACAGAGAGCATTGATCCAAAAGGCATTGCGATCCGCGTGCCAAAGCTCGACCATGCCGACAACGATGAGAACGAGCACATCAACGCCATCTTGCGCGGATCGCTGCACATGGTCGCCGCGATGCTAAAGATGAACGCGAAAATCCCGATCGCCAATCGAGATGGCAAGCACCCGACCAAGGCTGAAAAGCGGGACTATAACAAGGCGCTCAAGGAAATCGGCGATGGGATCGCCCTGATGCAGGAAAGGATCGAGGAGGCCCCCTCGTAGGCGGCGCAGTAGCTTGCCAGATAGTAATTTGGTATCGCGCGACTGAGAGAAAGCGGAAGAATGGCGAACGGCTATAGAGGCTTTGATGTCATGGATGCACGTTCGCGTCATCCGAACAATCCGCCGGGCGCCCGTTGGCGCGGATGCAAGCCCGATACAGCCACGGCGCCACGTAGCTGCCCGCCCATAGGCCCCGCCCGGCATGATCGGCATCGCGCTGGGCAGCATCGTATCGTCCCCGTGAATATTGCGGCCAATCCAGCGCCAGCCCGTTGCGCACAAGCCATTCGCCGAGATCGGCGCCGCCAACCGAACACGTCGCCACCGTTCGCCCGTATTGATCTAGCGAGATGGGCACGCAGTTCACGGGCCGTCGCGCAATGAAGGCATCGAGATCGTTCGCGGCCTTGGCGCCACAGCGATATTGCAAGCTATCCTCGCCCCGGCAGAGTTGACTGCTTTCCGGGGCGTCGATGCCCCATAAGCGAATGCGTGCTCCGTGAATTTCCAGCGTGTCGCCGTCGATGATGCTGGCTTGGCCGATCAGGTCCTCAGCAGAGGAAATGTCGCCCGGTGCGAAAAGCAGCAACGCGGCAATCAGCGAGCGAGCCGCCGCGTC
>WNFI01064906.1_pt1 | contig 10605 bp, 12 predicted proteins | sample 5400471 | NCBI WGS metagenome assembly WNFI01 (sample SAMN13153348, study PRJNA577476) | soil metagenome | isolation source: 100 cm saprolite on Douglas fir-dominated hillslope | place: USA:California | collected 2013-09-17 | reverse complement strand
CTATTACCGGCAGGACCACGCGCTGTTCTACAGCGACAACTTCACGAGGCAAATGACCTACATGTCGCGCAACCGCCAGCTCAGCACGTTCTGGGATGCCGGGCCGGGTCTGAAGGCCTCGTATTCGGCCGGGCGGATCGCGTCGCGTTTCGACATCAAGGTCACGACCGCCTACCAATGGATGCGTTTTCAGTACCGCGATTTCACCGACATCCGGACCGGTAAGCCGTACTCGTTCGACGCCAACGTGGCGGAGATTTTCGTCTCGGCCACGTACTGAGGAAGAAAGGTTCGCACAGGATGAACGCAGCGCTTCGAATGCTTGCGGCCCGCCGCAGCAGCGCGCCGGGCCGTTGGTCGCCGCCCGCCTGGTTCCGGGTCGCCGCGGTCTTCGTCAGCATCGCGGCGGCGCCGGCGGCGTTCGGCGCGGACGATGCGGCTGCGCCGCCGCCGAGCGAGTTCAGCAATCTTGACAGTCGGATCCAGGACACCAAGAGCGAAGTGATCGAGCTGAACCGGGACCTGATGGTGCTCGAGGAGGAATTACTGTTTCCGGCCAGCACGCAGGTTGAAGGCCGGCAGCCACGAGCTGGTGGCGTTTTTCACGGGCGGTGGCCCGCATCGACGCGACTACAAGCGCGGCACGACGGTGAAGTTCGACAAGGGGACAGACCCGAAATACATCGAATTGCGGATCAAGGATTCGACGGGCAAGCTGCAACCCGAGTTCGACGTCAAGATTTGGCCAGGCCCTTCACCCTGAGGGGATCAGGCCAGGTAGAGAAGATGATGTGGGACCTTCTTCCCCGATCCGTCTGCCTCGCGGCAGAGGGCGGGCTACGGCCTCTGTGCCGGCTGGCACTGGCGGCGGCCTTCGTGGTCTGCCTGCCAGCGACGGCCGCGCCGCCGCGCCATGTGGTCAAGGATCCGTACTACGGCGACAGCCTCTTTTACTTCTTCCAGCAGCGGTACTTTACGTCGATCACCGATCTGATGACCTCGCAGCACTTCGGCCGGCTGCCGCATCACGCGGAGGAGGCCGAGCTTCTGCGCGGAGGGCTGTATCTGTCGTATGGGATGCACCGCGAGGCCGGGGAGATCTTCGCGCGGCTGATCGAGAAAAGCGCGACGCCGCAGGTGCGCGATCGTGCCTGGTACTACCTGGCAAAGATCCGCTACCAGCGCGATCTGCCGGGCCAGGCCGAAGAGGCACTGGGACATGTGGGCGGCAACCTGCCGCCGGAGCTCGAGGAAGACCGGGCGCTGCTGCAGGCCAACTTGCTGATGGCGCGCGGCGCCTACGCGGAGGCCGCGAAAGCTCTGCAGGCCCTGGCGGGCAACCCCAGGGCCGCCACCTACGTGCGCTACAACCTGGGGGTCGCGTTGATCAAGAGCGGCGACGCCGAGAAGGGCACTGCGCTGCTGGATCAGATTGGCCAGGCGCCGGCCGAGGGCGAGGAGATGCTGAGCCTGCGCGACAAGGCGAACGTCGCGCTCGGGTTGACCGCGCTGCAGAACGATAGTCCGGAGCGCGCCAGGACGTACCTGGAGCGGGTGCGGCTTTCGGGCATGCTGGCGAACAAGGCGCTGCTCGGCTTCGGTTGGGCGGCGGCGGCCCTGAAGCAGCCGAAGGACGCGCTGGTGCCATGGACCGAGCTGGCCAAGCGAGGTACCTCGGATGCGGCGGTGCTCGAAGCCAAGCTCGCGGTGCCCTACGCGATGGGCGAGCTCGGGGCCTACGCGCAGTCGCTGGAGCTGTACAACGACGCGATTGGCGTGTTCGAGCGCGAACGGGCCAGTCTGGACGAATCGATCGGTGCGATCCGCTCCGGCAAGCTGCTCGACGGCCTGCTGGAGCGCAATCCGGGCGAGGAAGAGATGGGCTGGTTCCTGGACATCGACCGTCTGCCGCCTTTGCCTCACGCGGAACATCTGGCGCCGGTGCTGGCGCGGCACGACTTCCAGGAGGCGTTCAAGAACTACCGTGACCTGCTGTTGCTGTCGAAGAACCTGCAGCAGTGGGAGGAAAAGCTGGGCATCTACGGGGACATGCTGACCACTCGACGCCAGGCCTTTGCCGAGCGCGTGCCGCAAGTGCGCGGGCGGGCGAGCGCCGCCGGGCTGGACGCGCTCGAGCGACGCCGCGACGACCTGACGCGCGAGCTGACCTGGGCCGAAGCGCACTCGAACGTGTATGCGTTCACGGACCCCGAGGAGCAGAAGCTGGCGCAGCGCCTGGAGCGCGCCCACGCGCTGCTGGATCTTTTGGGCGATACCCCCCCGCTGCAGACCGAGCGCGAGCGTTACCGGCGCGCAGCGGGCGCGCTGACCTGGCGGTTGACGCAGGAGTATCCGGAGCGTCTGTGGGAGGCCAAGAAGCGGATCCGGGAGCTGGACGTCGAGTTGGGCGAGGCCCGCGAGCGCGATACGGCGCTGGCGCAGGCACAGCGCGAAGAGCCGGCCCATTTCGAGCAGTTCGCAGCCCGCATCGCCCAACTGGATTGGCGCATTCGCTCGCTGCGACCGCAGGTCGCCGAACTGATGCGCGACCAGCAGCATTACATCCAGGAGCTGGCGGTAGCCGAACTCGAGCACCAGAAGGAGCAGCTGGCGACCTTTGCCACGCAGGCGCGCTTTGCGGTCGCGCGGATCTACGATCGCGCCAACGTCGGCAAGGCCCCCGACGTTCAGCCAGGCGAACCAGCACACGGGCCATGAAGCTTCGCGCACATCTGCCGGCAACGGTGGGGAACATGCGGCAGGCGAGCCTGGCCTGGCTGTGCGCGGCTGCGCTGTGCGCCTGCGCGGGCCCGCAAAAGCCCGCCGAGCCGAGCCGCAAGGTCGACGTCGTTCCGGACCAGAAAGTCGCCGGCAGCGAGGAGCGCACGATCGCGGCGTACGAGGCATTCCTGAAGTCGTCGCCGAAGGATCCTCAGCGCCCCGAGGCGATGCGCCGCCTCGGCGACCTGGAGATGGATCTGGCCGATGTGCGGGCCGCCGGCCCTCAATCGAACACCGGTGCGCCCGACTATCACGCCGCCGTGAAGCTGTACCAGGAGTACCTGAAGAACTTTCCCAAGGATCCGGGCAATGACCGCGTGCTGTACCAGATGGCGCGCGCCTACGAGCAGGGCGGCGATCTGGAGACGGCGCTGAAGACGCTGGACCGGTTGGTCAAGGAGTACCCGAGGACCCGCTATCGCGACGAGGCGCAGTTCCGGCGCGGCGAGATGCTGTTTGCGATGCGCGACTATGCGGGGGCCGAGGTGGCCTACGAGACGGTGCTTCACGGCGACCGCAACTCGCCTTACTACGAACGCTCGCTGTACATGCAAGGCTGGTCGATCTACAAGCAGGGCCGGCTGGACGAGGCGCTGAACTCGTTTTTCGGCGTGCTCGACCTGACGCTGGCCGGTCGCGGCGACGAAGTGAACCTGGAGGCGATCGCGGGGCTGAGCCGCGGTGATCGCGAGCTGCTGGAAGACACCTTCCGAGTGACCAGCCTGAGCCTGGAGAATCTGCAGGGCGCCGACTCGATCGCCAGCTACATGTCGACGCCGGTACGCCACGAGTACGAGTTCCGCGTCTACCAGCAGCTCGGCGAGCTGTATATGAAGCAGCAGCGCTACAAGGACGCGGCGGACACGTTCAACGCGTTCGCGCATCGCTACCCGCTGCATCCGCAGGCGCCGCTCTTGCAGGCCCACGTGATCGAGATCTACCAAAAGACGGGCTTCGCCACGCTGGCCCTCGCGGCCAAGAAGGATTACATCGCGCAATACGGCGCCCGCAGCGCCTTCCGGAAGGCCAACCCGGCCGCATGGGAGCAGCGCGTGCAGCCCATCGTCAAGACGGGGCTGGCCGAGCTGGCGCAGCAGTATCACGCGAGCGCGCAGAAGAGCAAGAAGAGCGAGGACTACCAGGAAGCGGCGCGCTGGTACCGCGACTATCTGGATTCGTTCCCGTCCGACCCGCAGGCGGCGCAGACCGATTTCCTGCTGGCCGAGCTGCTCTTCGAAGACAAACACTTCGCCGAGGCCGCTCCCGAATACGAGAGGGCCGCTTACGAGTATCCGCGCCATGCAAAAAGCGCCGACGCTGGTTACGCTGCCCTGCTGGCGTACACGGAGCTGGAAAAACGCGCCGCAGCGGGCAGCGGGCTGAAGACCTTGCAGTTGGCAGGTATCGACAGCGCGTTGCGATTTGCGCGCACCTTCCCGGACGATCCGCGCACCGGCGCGGTGCTGGCCAACGCGGCCGACAAGCTGTACGCCCTGCACGATCTGGATCGGGCGCAGGCGGTGGCGCAGCAGGTGGTGGAACTGAAGCCGCCCGCGGGTGCGCCACAGCGGCGCGTCGCCTGGACCGTGATCGCGCACACCGCGTTCGAGCGGGGCGAGTTTGCGCAGGCCGAGCACGGTTACAGCGAAGTCCTGGCGCTGGCTGCGGACAATGACCCGGCGCGCAAGGAGCTCACTGAGCGCGTGGCGGCCTCGATCTACAAGCAAGCCGAGCAGGCGCGCGACAAAGGAGATCTGCGAGCGGCGGTCACGCATTTCGAGCGGGTGGCTACCGCTGCGCCGCAATCGACGGTGCGGGCCAGTGCCGAGTACGACGCGGCCGCCGCGCTGATCGGCCTGAAAGACTGGGATGGAAGGATCCGAAGCTGGCGCGCGAGGCACTCTGGCAGGCCGCGGAGCTGTACGAAAAGGCCGGGGCGCGCGAACCGGCCGCCGGCGCTTACGAGCGCTACGTGAAGCAGAACCCCGAGCCGCTCGAAGCGGCGGAGGAGGCGCGCTACCGGCTGTCCCGGATCGCGAAGCAGGACGGAAACGGTGCCCGGGAGCTTGCCTGGATGAAGGACATTCTGCGGGCCGACCAGGGCGGCGGGGCTGGCCGTACCGACCACACCCGCTATCTGGGCGCCGTGGCGGCGCTGGCGCTGGCGGCGCCGGTGTACGAGACGTATCGCCAGGTCGCGCTGGTGGAGCCGCTGAAGGCGCAGCTGAAGCTGAAGAAGGCGAAGATGGAAGAGGCGCTGAAGGCCTACGGGGTGGCAGCCGACTATGGAGTGGCCGACGTCGCGACCCAGTCGACGTATCGGATCGCCGAGCTGTATCACGATTTCGGCCGTGCCCTGCTTTCCTCGCAGCGTCCCAAAGGTCTTTCGAAGGACGAGCTCGAACAGTACGACGTTTTGCTGGAGGAACAGGCCTATCCGTTCGAGGAAAAGGCGATCGAACTGCATGAGCTGAACGCGCGCCGAAGCGCCGACGGCATCTACGACGACTGGGTCAGGAAGAGCTACGTGGCGCTGGGCGAACTGCGGCCGGTGCGCTACGCGAAAACGGAACGCAGCGAGGTCGCGATCGATGCGATACGCTGACCGGGTCCGGCGCTGCTGCGTGTTGGGGGCGCTCTCTGCGGTGCTTGCCGGTTGCGCGGGGGTGGCACCGCCGAGGCCCGCGCAAGCCCCGCAGCCGGCCGCACCGCCGCCCGCGCCGTCGTCTCCGGGTGCGGCCGCCAGAGCCAAGGAAACGCCCTCCGATATCAGCCCGGCCGTGCAGCGGGAATACGAGGGTGCGCTGGACGCGCTGAACGCAGGCCATACCGAGGAGGCCGCCCGGGTCTTCCGGGCGTTGACCCTGACCAACTCCGACCTGGGCGGCCCTCACGCGAACCTGGGCATGATCTACCGGCAGGCAGGAAAGCAGGCCGAGGCGGTGTCCGAGCTCGAACAGGCGGTGCGCTTGAATCCGCAGCAGCCGGTTTTTCTGAACCAGCTGGGCATCACCTATCGGCAGCAAGGGCAGTTCGAGAAGGCGCGCGAGGCCTACGAAAAGGCCATCGCGCTCGATCCCAGTTACCCGGCGCCCTATCTGAATTTAGGGATACTTTTCGACCTGTATTTCTGGAACAGCAAGCACGCGCTCGAGTTCTACGATCGGTACCTTGCGCTGACTCCGGGGGGCGATGATAAGGTGGTCAAATGGGTCGCTGACATCAAGAATCGCAGCCAGCAGGGCGGCAAGTTGAGCCGCCGGGAGCAGCCATGAACCAGCGAAAATCGTATGTGCTCGCGGCGATCGCCACGGCGGCGCTGCTGAATGCGGCGGCGAGCCGCGCCGACGACCGGGCCACGATCGATCCACGCTGACGAAGCCGGATACGGCAATCCAACCGGCGGGCGCCGCGGACGTGGTCAGCCCGGTGCCTAGCAAGTGAGTCGAAAGTCCTTTCCACGGTAAAGCCAGCAAGTCTTGCAATCGGAGATCAGGCAATGAATACGTTCGATACGATCGTCAAGTTTTTTCAGGACTGCGGCTGGTTCATATACCCCAGCCTGTTGATCATGGCCTCGGGCTTGTCGATCGCGATCGAACGATTCATCGTTCTGATGCGCGCCCGGGCCGAAAACCGCAAGGTGTGGGATCGCATCCTGCCGATGCTGCAGGGTGGCAAGTTCCAGCAGGTGCTCGGCTACACCACCAAGTCCGATACGGCGATCGGCAAGATCGTCAGCAACGGCCTGAACCGCCTGCAGACCGCGCGGCGCCGCGAGGACATCGACGCGGCGATGGAAGAAGGCATGATGGAAATCGTGCCGCGCCTGGAAAAGCGCACCCACTACATCGCGACCTTCGCCAACGTGATCACGCTGGTGGGCCTGCTGGGCACGATCTCCGGTCTGATCAACAACACCGCGTTCGCGCTGGCGGTGGCGATCCCGTTCCTGCTGATCCATTCGTTCCTGATGGCGCGCGCCGGTGAGATCGTCGACAGCCTGGAGGCGGCCAAGATCAGCTTCCTGAACATGGTCCAGAGCCACTCGCAAGAGGTCCGGGGAGCGCACTAGCCATGCGAGTCCGACGCCTGCACAAACGACCGGCGGCGCTCGAGGTCACCGCGTTCATCAACCTGATCGTGGTGCTGGTGCCGTTCCTGCTGTCGACCGCGGTGTTCTCGCGGCTGGCCGTGCTCGATCTGACACTGCCGGCCCAGTCCTCCGGCGTCGAAAAGCTGAAGGGCGAGGACCTGAAGCTGGAAGTCGTGATCCGGCCCGACGGGCTCAACGTCGGAGACCGGATCGGGGGCCAGATCATGTGGATCGCCAACACCACGTCCGGATACGACTACCACACGCTCTCGCAGCTGATGCTGGAGCTGAAGGCGCGCTTTCCTGACAAGACCGAGGCGTCGATCCTGGCCGAGCCCGGCACGCCGTACGACGTGCTGGTGGGGGTGATGGATGCGGTGCGCGAGGGCCACCTGGCGCAGGGGGCGAACGTCGTCAAGGGAGACCTTTTCCCGGACATCTCGATCGGCGACGCGCCGATCCGCACTGCGGAGGCTCGATCATGAATCTGACTCCGCTGCAGAAACGAGCCGAGCGGAAAACCCGCAATGTGTCGCAGTTGGACATGAACCTGGTTTCGTTGATCGACATCTTCACGATCCTGATCTTCTTTCTGCTGTCGAACTCGACCGATGTGGAAACGCTGCCGAGCAACAAGGCGGTGAAGCTGCCGGAATCGACTGCCGAAAAGAAGCCGCGCGATACCGTGGTGGTGGTCGTGACCCCGAACGACATCCTGGTGCAGGGGCGCAAGGTCGCCCAGGTGGCCGACGTGATGAGTCTTGAAGGCGACCTGATCGAGCCGCTGAAATCCGCGCTGGACCTGGCCAACCGGCAGGTAGTCCGCCGCGAGCACGAGACGCAGACTAAGGCGATCACGATCATGGGCGACAAGCAGATCCCGTACCGGCTGCTGCGCAAGGTGATGGTCACGTGTGCGCGCGCCAACTTCAGCGAAGTGTCGTTCGCTGTGCTCAGAAAGACCGAAACGTAATGACGGCCGCACTGATCGCACCCCGCGCCCCGGTTCTTCCGTGGACTGGTTCGTCCGCGGAGGAGAAGCGTTTTCGCCGGATCCTGGGGCAGGTGATGCTGCTGAGCCTGCTGCTGGGGGTGGCGATCCGCCTGATACCGGTGCCGAAGGTCGACCGCGAACAACCCGAGGAGCTGTCGCCCCGGCTGGCCAAGCTGCTGCTGGAGCACGAGCCGCTGCCTCCTCCGCCCGTCGTCAAGCCTCAGCCGCTGCCGGAGCCGCCGAACAAGTCGGTTTTGCCCAAGCGGGTCACTCCGAAGCCGGAGCGCGAGAAGATTCCGGTACCCGAAGCGCGTCAGCCGATACCTGAGAAGCCGCCCGGCGAAGTGCTCGAGGCGGCGCGCAAGAAGGCGGCTGGTGTCGGGCTGCTCGCGATGAAAGAGGAGCTGCAGGAATTGCATGGGGCGCCGCTGGCGGTGCAGCTCAAAAGCGGCATCAAGCAGGGCCCCGGCGTCGGCACCGGCGTCGGTCCGGGCGTCGGGTCGGGCAACGGGCCGGGCATCCCGACCCGCTCGCTGATCACGTCCAACGCCACCGGCGGCAGCGGAGGCATCAACACGGCCGGCTTCAGCCGCGACACGGGCGGCGGGGGACTCGCCGGCCGCGCGACGACGCTGGTCGCGGGTGTGGCCGGCGGCGGAGGAGGCGGCGGTCCGGGTGGAGGCGCCGGCGGCACCCTGCAGCGCGGGGGGGACGGCAAGGCCTCGCGCTCGATCGAAGAGATCAAGCTCGTCTTCGAGCGCAACAAGGGCGCCATCTACGCAATCTACAACCGCGCGCTGCGCGAGGAGCCGACCCTGCAGGGCAAGGTCGTGGTTGAGCTGAAGATAGCGCCATCCGGGCAGGTGCTGGACTGCAAGATCGTGTCCAGCGAGCTGAAAGATACCGATCTCGAGCGCAAGCTGCTGGCCCGGATCAAGCAGTTCGATTTCGGCGCCAAGGATGTGGCGCAGATGGTGGTAACCTGGCCGGTGGACTTTCTGCCGTCATGAAGCTGCGAACGATCTGCGGCGCAGGGCCGCTCGTGTTACTGCTGGCGCTGCTGGCGGGCGCGTCGTTCGCGCAGGAGTCCAAGCCTGCGGCGCCCGACCCGAAAGCGGCCGACAGCGTCGTACCCTACTGCATCGAACCGATGGAGTCGATGCCGCCGAAGATCCTGGCGCTGATCGAGCCGCAGTTTCTGTGCGCCGCCGGTACCCACCTGAAGCGCGACAGCCGTGTGGCCCGTGTCCTGCCGACGGGCGAGGAATCGTCCGGGCGCCCGTTCGTTCTTCGGTTCGGGCCGCCCGAGACTGCTAACGCCTGGTACGTGCGCGGATTCACGACCGAGCACTAGTTCAGCGTGATCGAACCGGGTCGATCGGCCGCTCGGTGCGAGGCGATATAACGGTCGGCGGCCTGGACCAGCGCCGCCTTCTCGTCGAGCTTGAATCGCGCGGTCTCCATCCCGCGTGCCACGTTGGGTGACATCTCCTCGGGCACGTGGGCCTTCATCCAGGCCTCGAGCTGGTCCAGCGGCACGGAATTCCAGAACGTCTCGGGGCAGTGCCGAGCCAGGATCATGGGTCCGAGGTTCGCATACGGAGCCATCACCGCATCGACGTTCCCGGTGAACGTTGCCCAGGCCAGTTGCGGCTGATCGCCGGCGAGCTCCAGCACCAGGCCCAGGCGTGCAGTGGCGGCCTGCCGCGGGATTTCGTCCGACAGCGCGATCCTGGCGGCCGCAGCGGCAAGTTGCGGATCGCGCACGCGCATCAGCGCCTCGTAGTAGCGCCGCAATTCGGTCTCGTTTCTGGCCGATTTGGCGACGCTGTGCAACTGCTCGAACGCGCCGGCGTCGGCGTAGCGGGCCACGATCGACAGCACGCTCTCCTGGTCATCGGCGCCGATTGCGGCGCGGTCCGCCACGAATGCGGTGAAGCGCTTGCGCGCCTCGGCGATGGTCTGCGCATCGCCCCAATCGCCGAGGTCTTTCAGCACGGCACGCCGCAGGTTCTGAATGCCCGGCGTTTCGCCGGGTTTCGACGTCCAGCCGAGCAGGTCGGCCACGGGCTTGACGATCGAGCGGGCATAGGCGGCGAATGCGTCGTGGCAAGGTACGTCGGAAGGTCCTGTGCACCCGCCTCGACCAGCGCCCATTGATCGTCCAGCAACGCAATCCGATCGCTCCTGGGAAGCGTGGCGAAATACTTCGTGTTCGTTTGCAGCGTGGCGTCGTCGTAGATGGCGCGATAAAAACCGATCGCCCCGGCATTGACGCTCAACGGCTCGTCGCACCTGCCCGCCGGAGCCGTTTGGCCGTCCTTCGTCAGCAGTACGGCCTGAGGCGCGGCTTCGGCGCCGGACCGGATCTGCAGCGGTACATTCCAGTGCGAGGGGTTCGGATCCGCTCCGCGCAACAGGAAGCGCTTCTGCGACAGCGTGATGGTGCGCCGGCCTGCGGCATCACAGCTTGCGGTGACCGACACGAGCGGGAAACCCGCCTGTGCCGCCCAGCTCGATGCGATGTCGGCTACCTTGCGGCCACTGGCCGCGCTCAGAGAAGCCCACAGGTCCGCGGTGGTCGCGTTCGAGTACGCGTGTGCCTTCATGTAACCGCGAGTGCCGTCGCGAAAGACCTCCGGACCCAGGTAGGCTTCCAGCATCCGCAGCACCGCCTGTCCCTTGTCGTAAGTGATCTGCGGATCGAACGAACTGTCCGCCTCCAGCTCGTTGG
>WNFI01024132.1_pt1 | contig 10606 bp, 9 predicted proteins | sample 5400471 | NCBI WGS metagenome assembly WNFI01 (sample SAMN13153348, study PRJNA577476) | soil metagenome | isolation source: 100 cm saprolite on Douglas fir-dominated hillslope | place: USA:California | collected 2013-09-17 | reverse complement strand
GCCACGTCGGTGGCGCTCCTGGCTGGATCGGCCCACCGGCCAGGACCCTGCGCGATGACCACATGGCGGCCGATGCTGGCCGATCGCAGGAGGCCGAGCTGGGCGCGGGAGAGCCCCGGCCTGCCCGCGGACACGACCACGTCGGGCTGGTGCGCCGCGACGAACCCGGGATCGGCGAGCAGGTACTGGTAGGCGCCCAGCGCGCACGGGCCGCGCCGGGCGTTCGAGGACGGCTCGGCGAGCACCGGCCAGCTCGCCTGCTCGGCCAGGCTCAGCAGCGGCGCCGGATCGTAGTCGCCGTCGCCGCAGACGACGAGACCGCGCTCGGCCGGCGGCAGTTCGGCGACCGCCGCGAACCTCGTCCACGGCGCGGTGCCAATCCGGGGGGACGACCCCCCGGAACCCCCCGCGATGCCAGCCCGGGCGGACGGCCCGTCCGGCGCCATCGCCCGGTCCGGCACCAGCGGCTCGCGCATCGCGAGGTTCAGGTGCACCGGTCCGGGGACGCCGCCGGCGGATCCCGATGCAAGGCCCCAGGCGCGGCAGGCCGCGCTGCGCCAGTACCCTTCCTGCCCGCTGCGGTCTTCCGCGACTCCGAGCTCGCAGAACCAGCGCACCGCGGGACCGTACAGCCGCAGCTGGTCGATCGTCTGGTTGGCGCCGGTACCGCGGAGCTCGGGCGGCCGGTCGGCGGTGAGCACGAGCAGCGGAACCGCCGACTCGTCTGCCTCGATGACCGCCGCGTGAAAGTGCGCGGCCGCCGTTCCCGAGGTGCAGAGCACGGCGGCCGGCGACCCGCTCGCCTTGGCCAGGCCCAGCGCGCAGAAGGCGGCGCTCCGCTCGTCGACCCGCACGCTCAGCCGCAAATCGCCCCCCTGCGCCCGGCGATGGAACTCGATCGCCAGCGGCGCGCTCCGCGACCCTGGCGCGAGCACGACCTCACTCAGCCCGCACCTGATCAGCTCGTCGACGAGCGTTGCGGCCAGCGCGGTTGACGGGTTCACGGCACGGCCTGACAGTGCTGGCCCGGGGGGACGACCCCCCGGAACCCCCCGCGGTGGCTGCCCGGGCGGCTCACCCCAGGAACTCCGCGGCGGCCAGCACCCGCCGGCGCCAGGGTGCCGGGTCAGATTCCCATCCGGCGATCGGTTCAGCCTCAATATCAGTAACCCGCAGCGGCAGCATCCCGCGCTCGGGCAGCAGTGGCCTGGCCGTGACGTCGCCGGTGAGCAGCTGCATCGTCCCGAGCCCGCAGTCATAGTCGAGCTCGGGCAGCGCGGCGGCCAGCGCGGCGCCAGCGGCCAGGCCGACCGACGATTCCACCGCGCTGGATACGACCACGGGCAGCCCGCACTCGGCGGCGACCCGCAGCGCCTGGCGCACCCCGCCGAGCGGCGCGACCTTCAGCACCACGATGTCGGCGGCGCCTGCCGCGCGCACGGCGAGCGGATCCGATGCCTTGCGGATCGACTCGTCAGCGGCGAGCGGCACGTCCACCAGCCGGCGCAGCCTGGCCAGCTCACCCAGGGTGGCGCACGGCTGCTCGGCGTACTCCAGACCGTACCGGCCGAGCCGGCGCAGCATGCTGGCCGCCTGCTCGGTGTCCCAGCCCCCGTTGGCGTCCACCCTGATCCGGCCCGCGGGGCCGAGCGCGTCCCTCACGGCGGCGACCCGCTCGAGGTCGTCGCGCTCGCCCTGCCCGGGCTCGGCGACCTTCACCTTCGCGGTCCGGCAGCCCGACCGGGCGGCGATCTCGTGGGCGGCCTGAGGCCCGACCGCGGGAATTATGGCGTTCACCCCGATCGCTGTCCTGACCGGCGGCGGCCAGCCGATCGCGGCCGACTCGATCCCGCTGGCCAGCCAGCGGGAGCTCTCAGCCGGACCGTACTCCGCGAACGGCGAGAACTCGCCCCAGCCCGCCGGCCCGTGCAGCAGGGCACCCTCGCGCACGGTGATGCCGCGGAACCTGGTCCGCAGCGGGATCGCGAAGGCCCGCAGCGTGGGCAGCAGGCCGGCCAGAAGCTCCCGGTGCCCGCCGTCGACCTGACATCCTGCTCCGGTCACGGGCGGCGCGGGAACCTGGAGAAGTCGGGAGCACGCCGGTTGACGTAGGCATCCCGGCCCTCCTGCGCCTCCTCGCTCATGTAGTACAGCAGGGTCGCGTCGCCGGCGAACTGCTGCAGTCCAGCAGCGCCGTCGGTGTAGGCGTTCAGCGCGCCCTTGAGCATCCGCAGCGCCAGCGGCGACTTCGCCAGCAGCTCGCGGGCCCATCGGACGGTCTCGGCTTCCAGGTCAGCGAGCGGCACGACGGTGTTGACCAGCCCCATCGCCAGCGCCTCCTGGGCGCTGTACTGCCGGCACAGGTACCAGATCTCGCGCGCCTTCTTCAGCCCGACCGTAGCGGCGAGCAGCGACGAGCCGTATCCGCCGTCGAAGGAACCGACCTTGGGGCCGGTCTGGCCGAAGACCGCGTTGTCGGCCGCGATCGTCAGGTCGCAGCAGACGTGCAGCACATGGCCGCCGCCGATGGCGTACCCCGCCACCATCGCGATGACGGGCTTGGGCGTGCGGCGGATCTGCACCTGGAGATCGAGCACGTTCAGCCTGCCGATGCCATGGTCGTCGACGTAGCCGTCGTCGCCGCGGATCCGCTGGTCGCCGCCTGAGCAGAATGCCTTGTCGCCAGCCCCGGTCAGGATGATCACGCCGATGCCCGGGTCGTCCCTGGCCACCGTGAATGCCTGCTGCAGCTCGAACAGCGTACTCGGCCTGAACGCATTCCGGACTTCCGGGCGGTTGATCGTGATCTTCGCGATTCCCTCGGCCGTGTCGTAGCAGATATCGGTGTATTCCTGTCCTGGAGCCGGCCCGGACGACTGCCAGTCGATCACTTCTCCCCCTCGCTTCGGGTGCATGAATCCGCCGATTAACCTTACGTCCGTGACGTCCCGGCCCCTGCACGCGGTCCTGCTGCCGCCTGGCACCGACGGGGGGCGGCTGCTCGAGGCTCTCGCGGCAGCGCTGGACGGCAGCGGGCCCGCGATCCTGCCGCTCGACGCAGCCCTGCCCCGGGCCAGGCTCGATGAGCTGATCGCGGCCTTCGCCCCGGCCAAGGTCGAGACAGCCCAGGATGTTCAACGGGACGCACGGGCTGGCCGCCGCAGGCAGCCCGGCGCTGGCCGCGGCGCCGCCGGGGACGCCGCATCGCCGGGGGTTGCCGACGAGGTAGCCGTGGTCCTGCCTACCTCGGGCTCCACCGGCATACCTAAGGGCGCCGAGCTCACCGCGACCGCACTGACCGCTTCGGCACGGGCATCGCTGGACAGGCTCGGCGCCGCTCCGGGCGAGCGGTGGCTCTGCTGCCTGCCTGCGCACCATATCTCCGGTCTCGGCGTTTTCGTCCGCTCGCTGCTGGCCGGATCCACGCCCGTCGTACGGGACCGGGTCGACGCCGGAATACTCGCCAGCAATGCGGTCAAGGAGGGCGGCGGATGCAGCTATGTCTCCCTTGTCCCGACTCAGCTGCGCAGGCTGCTCGACGCGGGCGCGCCGCTGGATGGTTTCCGCCGCATCCTGCTCGGCGGTGCGGCGGTACCGCACGGGATGCTCGCCGAGGCCGCGGCCGCTGGCGCGCGGGTGGTCACGACCTACGGGATGACCGAGACATGCGGCGGCTGCATCTATGACGGCCTGCCGCTCGACGGCGTTAGGGTGGCCAGCGGCGCTGACGGCAGGATCAGGATCCGCGGGCCGATGCTGTTCTCCCGGTACCGGCTGGCTCCCGAGCTGACCAGGGCCGCGCTCGCCGGCGGCTGGTTCGTCACGTCGGATCTCGGCGAGTTCGCCGGAGACGGCCGCCTGGTGGTGCGCGGCCGGGCAGACGACGTGATCAATTCCGGCGGGGAGAAGGTGGTGGCCGGCGAGGTCGAGCAGATCCTGCGCGGTTGCCCGTTCCTGCGTGACGCGGTCGTCGTCGGGACCCCGCACAGCGAGTGGGGCGAGCGGGTCACGGCCATGATCATCGCGGCGGATCCGGCGCGACCGCCGAGCCTGGACGAGCTCAGGACGTACGTCGCCGAACGCCTGCCCCGCTATGCCGCTCCCAGGGCGGTGGTGGTCGTCGCCGAGCTGCCGATGCTGGCCTCTGGTAAGCCGGACCGGCAGCTGATCAGGGATATCGCAATCAAGCAGGGCGGCTGACGCGACCGCGACTGGGCGGTGAACGCAGGGGAATGTTCCGGCACGCTAGCGCCGCGCGGGAAACAAAAAGACCCGTCGCGCGTTATACGTAGCGCCCGCATTGCACAATACCAAGTGCTGAGGCTCTTGGGTACTGCAGATTGTGAGCGAGGAGTTTGCGTAAGCGCTACGCACACGAACGGAGGTGTCCTATGCCGAGGACTGCAAGCGCGCTGGATGAGCGTCGCGATGACGAGGCCGCCGCGACGCATGTCGACGATCTTGTCCGGCGCGGACGCCGCCAGGGATATCTGATGCTACCTGAACTGCGGAACGCATTGGAGCAGGCGAACGTTACCCCTGCAGAAGCTCGCGCGGTCCTGCGCGAGCTTGCCGATGAAGGAGTCCAGCTCGGCAACGAGGCGAGTGATCCTTCCACCGCAGCGCCGGCCGGCCCGGCCGGTCAGGGACTTTCTGAAGTGGAGCCCGCCGAAGTGACTCATGCCGTGCCCGACCTCGCCGAGATCGAGCTCGACGGCCAGGACGTCATCGTGGCCGAGCTCGACGATGCCGACGTGCTCGATGACATCGACGAGACCGAGCGCGAGCGAGACGAACGCAGCCCGTCCAGCCGGCCGCGCGGCCGCAAGGACCGCCGGACGACTACGGCGGCCGAGCTCACCGCGGTTACTGACGACGACGCCGAGGTGGACCTCGACGACCAGACCTCGGTCATGGGCGACTCGGTGCACACCTACCTCAAGTCGATCGGCCGCACCAGCCTGCTGACCGCTGAGCAGGAGGTCGACCTGGCGAAGCGGATCGAGGCCGGCCTGTACGCCGAGCACAAGCTGGAAACCGATACAGACCTGCCGGATCACCTCATCGCAGACCTTGAGGCAGTGGCGGCGGACGGCCGCAGGGCCAAGGCGCACATGCTCGAGGCCAACCTGCGGCTGGTTGTCTCGGTCGCGAAGAAGTACAGCGACCGCGGCCTGTCGCTGCTCGACGTGGTCCAGGAGGGCAACCTCGGCCTGATCAGGGCGGTCGAGAAGTTCGACTACTCCAAGGGCTACAAGTTCTCCACGTACGCCATGTGGTGGATCAGGCAGGCAATTCAGCGCGGCTTCGCCGATTCGGCCAGGACGATCAGGCTGCCAGTGCACGTGCTCGAGATGCTAAGCAAGCTGAGCAGGGTCGAGCGCGACATGCACCAGCGGCTCGGCCGTGAGCCGACCCCGGAGGAGCTGGCGGTGGAGCTGGACCGCACGCCAGACCAGATCGAGGAGCTGCTCCGCACCAGCAGGCAGCCGATCAGCCTGGACTCCACGATCGGCGAGGACGGCGAGACCAGCATCGGCGACCTGATCGAGGACGTCGACGCGCCGGAGGCGTCCGAGCTGGTGGACCGGCAGCTGATGGCGGACCAGTTGCGGCACGCGCTTGACGCGCTGACGCCCCGCGAGGCGACGATCATGGCCATGCGGTTCGGGCTGTATGACGGCAACCCGCACACGCTCGACGAGATCGGCAAGGCTCTGGGCCTGACCAGGGAACGGATCAGGCAGCTCGAGAAGCAGTCGCTGTCCAAGCTGCGGCACCCGAGCCGCGCGCAGCCGCTGCTCGAGTACGCCGTCTGATCAGGCGCTCAGCAGCGCCGCACCCGGGCTGAGCCGGGTCCGACCTCCCGCCGGGCCCGGCTCTTTGCATGCCAGCCGCCCCGGGACCTAACTGGCCGACCACACCGCCTTGACGACCTCTGCCACCGATGCTGCCTGCGCGAACCCGGCGCGTGCGGAGACTGGCCGGCGTGCTGGGTCGAGCACATTCCTGCCGATCGCTCGCAATGCCGCCTTGTCCGGCTTGACTACTGTCACCCGTGCGCCCAACTCGGCCAGCTTCGCGGCCTGCCTGACCGGGCTTGCCATGGCACCGAAACCAGAGACGAGGGGGGCGATCACGACCACGCTGCCGCAGCCTTCGGCGAGGTCGACATTGGCCGCCGACCGAATGCCGCCGTCGATGTAACGGCGCCCGTTGATAGTCACGGGCGGCCAGATGCCGGGCACGGCGCAGCTCGCGCCGACCGCGTCGAGCAACCGCACGCCGCTGGCCGCGTCGAAGACGGTGAGGTCGCCGGTCAGGGCGTCCAACGCGGTGATCTGCAGCCTCCCGGCTGGCCACTCGGATATTGGCAGCCTGGACTCGATCACCCGCCGCCGCTTGTCCTCGGACTCGGTCCTGGCGCGCAATGCCATGGCGCCGACGCGCACCCGCGCGACGTCCGGCTTCCTGCTGAAGACCATCGCCCTGACATACTTGGCCATCACGCCGAGGCCCATCTTGGCGTAGATGTCACCCGCTCCCGGCGGCCGCATCTGCACCGCGTGCAGCTCGGCCAGCCCGACACCGGACCGCACGTCGACACCGACAATGGAACCCGCCGAGGTGCCGATGACGAGATCGGCATCGGTCAGGTCGATGCCTATCTCGGCCAGCCCGGCCAGTATCCCGATCTCCCATGCGACGCCGGTTACCCCGCCGCCGCCCAGCACGAGCGCTCTTTCCACGACACGTCCCTTATATCGTTACTGTCCTGCCAACGCGCCTCCAGCGCCGATCTTGCACTATCCCGGTCATAGTCTCAACACATGACCGAACTCGCCCAGCCCGCCGATGCCAGGGGGCAATCCCCCGGGGCCAGCACCGCGCATTCGGCGCTGCCGCCGTCAGCGCCGGGCTGACCGTCTGGCAGGCCTGCGCGCTCAGCCTGCTCGCTTATACCGGAGCCTCCCAGTTCGCCCTGGCCGGCACGATCGCCGCGGGCGGCAGCCTGGTCGCTGGCGCGGCCGGCGCCATCCTCCTCGGCAGCAGGAACTCGCTGTACAGCCTGCGGCTCGCCGGGCTGCTTCGGGTCCGTGGTGCGGCGCGCCTGCTGGCAGCGCTCGGCGTCACGGACGAATCGACAGCGCTCGCCCTGGCGCAGCCGGGCCCCGATGCAGCGCGCACCGGGTTCTTCGCAACCTTCGCCAGTCTGTACCTGACTTGGAACGCCGCGACACTGGCCGGAGCCATCGGGGCAGGCAAGATCGGCTCGCCTCAGTCGTTCGGTCTCGACGTGATCGGGCCTGCCGCGTTTCTCGCGCTGATCTGGCCAAGGCTCGCGGCCGGCTGGACCGAGCGCGGGGTCGCCGCCGGCGGCGCCGCCATCGCCATCGCTGCCACCCCGCTCCTGCCGCCAGGGGCGCCCATCGTCCTGGCGGCCTTTGCCGCGCTGGCCGGAACGCTGGCCGGCCGGCCTGCTATGACGCCATGAGCGGCATGTGGATCGCGGTCCTGGTGACCGCGGCGGGCTGCTATGCGCTCAAGCTGGCCGGCCTGACGGTCCCTGAGCGGCTGCTCCGCAATCGGTGGCTGCGGCGGTTCGCGGAGCTCGTCCCGGTGGCGCTGCTGGCGGCACTGGTAGCTGTGCAAGCCGGGGCGAAGGGATCTGCGCTGGTGTTCGACCCGGCTAGGCTGGCCGGGCTGGCGGCGGCCGTGGTTGCGCTGCTGCTCAGGGCCCCGTTCCTGGTCGTGATCCTCGCTGCGGCCGGGACGGCGGCCGTGCTGCGGCTGGCCGGAATCGGGTAGCACGGCGGGTCGGACATCGTGATCCAGGCGGAGCAGGTAGATTGCGCCGGTGGACGTCGACATAGAGGTTGTGAACGAAGTCACAAGCGACGTGGTCGAGGCGTTCGGTCGGCTGATGCCCCAGCTCTCCAGCAGCGCGGCCCCGCTCGACGCTGATGCGCTGTCGGTCATCGTGTCCGCGCCAGCCAGCACGTTGCTGGTAGCCCGCGCGGGCGGCGAGATCGTCGGGACGCTGACGCTGGTCATCTTCCCGATCCCGACGGGGATCAGGGCGTGGGTCGAGGACGTGGTGGTGGACGAGGCGGCCCGCGGCCAGCGGGTCGGTGAAGCGCTCACGCTGGAGGCGCTGGGCATCGCCAGGGAAGCCGGCGCCAGGACGGTGGACCTGACCACCAGGCCGTCCAGGGAAGCGGCGGGCCGCCTCTACGAGCGGGTCGGCTTCGAGCGGCGCGACTCGCGCGTCTACCGGTACTCCCTCACCTGATCGCTGTCCCAACCTCGGGGGGTTCCGGGGGTCGTCTCCCGTACCAACTCAGCCAAGCTCCGCGACGGCCTCCAAGAGATGGTTCACGTCCGATTCGTCGTTGTAGTGCACCAGTCCGGCCCGCACGGCACTGCCCGTTTCCCTGATGCCGAGCACGCCGGTCAATTCCCAGGCGTAATTGTCGCCGTTCCACACGTTGACCTTGCGGCTGGCCAGATGGTCGGCCACCTGCTGCGGAGTCTTGCCCGCGACCGTAAAGAACGCGGTCGCCGTCCGCCGTGCCGCCTTGCCGTAGGTGGTGACGTGCCGCATGGCGTCCAGGCCGCCGATCAGTACGCCGAAGAGCCGCTGCTCATGGGCTTCGGCCGCCGTCATCGAGGCCACGACTCGCTGCCGCCGCTGGCCGGCGGCCGCGTCATCGAGGCCAGCGAGGTGATCGACGGCAGCCACCGCGCCAGCCAGGTCGGCGAACGGCGGCGTGCCGAGCTCGAACCGCTCGGGAACGCTGTCCGGCGCCGGAACGAGCTTGTCCGGCAAAAGCGTTTCCAGCATGGCTGGGCTGGCGACCACTGCGCCGATGTGCGGGCCTGACCACTTGTACGCGCTGGTCGCGTAGAAGTCGGCACCAAGCGAGCCCACGTCCACCGGACCGTGCGGGGTGGCGTGCACACCGTCCACGTAGCTCAGCGCTCCTGCTGCCCTCGCCATGCCGGTGATCGCCGCGACGTCCGGCCTGGTGCCGATGACGTTGCTCGCCGCGGTGACCGCCACCAGCCTGGTCCGGTCGCCGATCAGGGCCGCGTACTGGGCCGCCGGAAGCTCGCCCGTAGCCGGGTCCACCTCGGCCCAGCGCACCACGGCGCCTGCCCGCTCCGCGGCCTGAATCCAGGGCCTGACGTTCGCGTCGTGGTCGAGCCTGGAGACGATCACCTGATCGCCGGCACGCCAGGTCCGCGCGAGGGCGCCAGCCATCCGGTAGGTGAGCGTCGTCATATTCGGCCCGAGAACAACCCCGCCGGGATCCCCGCCGACAAGATCGGCCACCGCCTCGCGGCAGCTCTGCGTGATCGCGACGGCCCTCGCGCTGGCCGGGAACGCGCCACCCGAATTGCCGATCCCGGCCTGGTAGGCGGCGCTGATCGCGGCACGGACCCTGGTCACGTCGAACGCCAATGCCATCAGCCCCCTTTCGTTTCTGCCCGCCATCATTCCAGCGCCATGACGGGCAAGCGACGAGGGGCTAGCTAATCGAGCCGCCCCAGCGCTGCCAGGGCCTCGGAGCGGCCGGCTCGCGCCGCTCGGCCCTGCCTTCAGGAATGGTTGCCGAGGCTGATCCACTGCCGAGTGGCTGCCTGCCCGCGGCGGCGGCTGCTCAGGTCCGCCGCGGAAGGGCTGAGCAAGTGCGGTCTGTGATAACACCCGTTATTGCCGCCATCACTGGCCTGCTGGCGATTGGCCAGCCGGTGATCGCTGCGGCAGACGCGGTGACAACCCGCGGGAACTACGCGCAGATCAGCGGCTCCGGTTCGTCGTGGCGTCGGTGGCGCTCGACCAATGGTCGCAGGACCTCTTGCCCCGGGGCATCGTGATCGGCTACAACCCGGCGGATCGGCGGCGGGCCGCGAAGATTACATCGCGGGCATGGACGACTTCGCCGCCTCTGACGTGGCATTCCGTAATGGCAAGGACAAGCTGGGCGGGACTCGCCGCGAGGTGGTGCCGTACGGCTTCTCCTACCTCCCCGACGTCGCCGGCGGTACGGCGTTCCCTTACCACATCTTCGTGCGCGGCCACCTGATCAGGAACCTGCGGCTGTCCGCACGGACCCTCATGAAGATCTTCACCGGCCGGATCACCAATTGGGACAACCCGCAGATCACCCGCGACTACGGCACGCGACTTCCGAACCTGCCGATTACGCCGGTGCTGCACTCCGAGGGCTCCGGTGTAACCTACTTCCTCACCAACTGGATGGCACGCCAATTCTCCCGTCGGTGGAACGCGTTCTGCGAGCGCGTGCGCCCCGGACTCAAACCACCGTGCGGGCCGACCGAGTTCTACCCGATATTTGGGAGCGCCAAATCCGAAAACGGCTCGAACAACGTCATCGGCTACATCACGTCTCGCTACGGCAACGGCTCAATCGGATATGACGAATACGCGTATCCGCTCGGCGCCCGCGGCCCGTTGCCAGGGTGCGCAACCCTGCCGGGCGTTACGTGCTGCCCATCGCCTTCAGGAACCCGGCAAGTTACCCGCTATCCAGCTGCAGCTACCTGATCGTGCCGCGCAGCGGCAAGGGCAGGACACTGA
>WNFI01008908.1_pt1 | contig 10606 bp, 13 predicted proteins | sample 5400471 | NCBI WGS metagenome assembly WNFI01 (sample SAMN13153348, study PRJNA577476) | soil metagenome | isolation source: 100 cm saprolite on Douglas fir-dominated hillslope | place: USA:California | collected 2013-09-17 | reverse complement strand
AATAGGTACGGACTTTTCATACTACGAGTTTATTGTTCACATACACTCCTCTCTAGGGTCTATGTGCCAGCAATTTATGTGATAATAGTTCCATTTCTGGTGCAGATTTTGTCTGATGCCTGTCAAGGTTTTGAACAAGATTGATGCGATTTCCATCGAGGAACTCGACCTCATATACAAAATCCCGCACAGTGTTCCTATTTCCTCCAGCGAATGGCTCAATGTCGACGAGCTCATCGAAAAAATGTGGGAAGCCCTCGATTTGGTCCGCGTGTACACCAAACCAAGAGGTCAGGCGCCAGACTACTCGGCCCCTGTGGTGCTCAGGCGTGGCAAATGCACTGTGGATGACTTCTGCAGTGCCATTCACAAGGAGATCGCTAAACAGATGAAGTAGTGAGTTCTCCGAGAATTCCTCGGTCCTTCCCAGATGTGAACTCTGTCATCAGTGCCATGGTCTGGGGTTCGAGTGCAAAGCACGCTCGAGGACAGAAGGTTGGGTTGGAACACGTATTAGAAGATGAGGATGGTAAGCCTTGAGATTTCATGTGTTCTCACGAGGGTCTGACGCCTCCTAGTTGTGCATATTGCAAAAAATTGATTCTATGTGCGGGAGTAGGAGTAGTGAAGATTATTTCGAAGTGAGATACAAGAAAGATAGACGAGCGTAAGCCCAAATAAGCCCAAGAGCGCAGTATAAGCTAGTGAGCATGAGGGGAAGGAACTCCCACTGCACGGATCGGCCGACCGTCTTCGCTATCACAGGACAGAACGTGACCCCAATGACTCATATAGTCGCTGTTGCAAGGGCCCGAAGACGATGATCGCCCACAAAAGCGAATAAACGACTTCGATGATTCGTTCTTCACTGAAGTCAGCTTGACTAGACATACACTTAAGAGCACAAAGCATACCGGCAGGTGTAAAAAGTAGGGGGAAGAGAGATACAACACCAGCTGTGCTTGCAATCATGAAGGTACGAAAATGGGCGTAATTCTCAGCCGCGAGCAGACTGAAATCACATCAACGTCGAGCTATGGGCTCAAACGGGTGACCATGCCTACCTCAGTGGGACCAGGACAAGAAGAATGGCCTTCTCGTGAACATGCCACCCAAACAGGAACGAAGTATAGCCGCAAAGCGTTAGCGCGGTGACGAATGATCTGTATGTTGGAGTTCGCCATAGCTTGACAAGGAAAACACTCTGGAAGATGATAGTGATGAAGAATGTGTGCATCGGCTTGACATTTGGGAGAACGGCGAATGAGGGATCCCCGACTAATCCTCTCGACGAGGACAACACGCCAGAGGAATCGACGGAAAAGCCGGCCCCGAAACGTTTGGCATCTGGGAAAAGTCGAGATAGCAGTTGTGGGAGCTGTCCCATAAGAAGGAACGGGCCTAACGATGCGATGAAGACCAAAATGACGACATTCGCGAGTGCTAGAAATTTGCTGGGGAGTAGGCTGCCCTGCGGGGTCATGCAAAAGGCCCGAAGGAGATATACGAAATAGGCTGGCTAAAAACATGACTCAAAGTCAGAAAGTATAAACGGCTGCATGACGAGGGATGCGCGAACAGCGAGGTACATGTAGATGTGTTTGAAATTCAGAAGGACTGCGAAGAAGAAACCACTGGTCAAAAGGTTTCCCTAAGGGTTTTCTGAGTAAGACGTCGTTCATGAGTTAAATTAAAGCAATTACATGACGAGCTTGGAGGATGGAAAGAAGCAAAATGCCAAACAGGAAGCCGTTGTATTGAAAGTGAATGTGGTCCACGATCAAAAAGCCGGGATGCAAGAAGAGAGATGCGGATACGAGTCGCTGGATGCTAGGGTCTGGCGCTCCACGGACAAACCTGACAACGAGAGGTCAGCAAGTGATACGCTACGCGCAGAATCCCAACGTACTTCAGCAGAACTGCCGCCACAACTAGTTCCATCAGGATGACAGTTGTTCTTTGGTACGCAATAACACTCCAGGAAGAATAATTGAAGTTGTTTACATCCACGATTCGTGGATCAATAAAGGAGGCTGGGATGGACAACACTTTTTCGAAGTACGCAAAGAAGGGAGGATAATCCAATGCTGAATAGGTTCTTGTTGATGAGAAGAAACACCCAAGAACGAGGTCGAGGAACACATACTCCATTCCGAAGTGGTCTTTTTAGGTCAAATGACGATCGTGTAAGTGATGCCCATCCTTTATTAAATGCAACGCATCGCGTACATCATAGTACCATTGTGAAACCGGTAACGAATGCGTTATTGCAAGCCAATTGCGGTGCACTTCAAAATCTGTGGATCGACTGGACTAATTGGTGAGAGAATGTAAGTTTCTTCCAGAGAAGGTAGACTCACTATGTGGGGAACAGGAGCAGCTTGAAGGCAGTAGAAAGTGCGAGAATATCCCATTCCGACGATGTGACGTCTAGCAACACCCTACTCAGCCAGTACCCTCGAGGCTTCGTGGCTTCATCCTTTTTCTCGGAGGTAGCGGTCATGAGTAGAAGCCACTAGAATGATGGGTGAGATGCAAGCGGCGGCACGGCAAAGGGTATTTTTGAAATTACTGATATCAGCATTCACAATTTCGACTCTAGCTTGTTGCTACGTGGTTCTACGAGCAGTCTCTGCAAGCCTTCCTTCGTCCGATCCTTCATCTGAGAAGTCTTCCTACTCACGGCGTCTACAAACACATGCGTATAACCTCCAACAGCCGCAGGCTCCGTACCACCCTCCCGAAATACGCCCACTTCATAAGTGACGGAGCTCTTCCCTACATGGTTCACGCGAAGGCCAAGGTCCAACGCATTAGGGAACGAGAGAGGGAAAAAGAATTGACAATGGGATGAAATGACCAGACCGATGGTATCTGACGTTTGCGGCGAGAGGTCACAATGTGCGATGAGGTACGCGTTTACGACCGAGTCGAAGAGGTGGTAGTACACTGCGTTATTGATGTGCGAATACTGGTCATTGTCGCTCCTGAAATGTAATTTGTTCGCATCATCCGTGGCCCTTTATCACAGCTGGGACTGACCATCGTGTTCTATACGAAAGGAAGTACCTGTAGTCCGCTCGCGTACGTGCCTGGAGGTGTTTTGAGCACATGATCTAGGGCCCACCGCTGCATGACGCGCGCCAGGTTTGCTTGGCGGCATACGCCCCCACACCCCCGAGTTTGCCCTACGCCACCACTACCATCACCACCACATACTACCTAGTGAAGTATGAGTGCGCGAGGCATTTCTGCACAGGCGTGTACACAGACTGTTGAGCAAGGGTAAGAAGCCATCCCGCTCCTGCGATGTCTCCCACTCATGCGCGGTTCCATCCACTGTGACAGCACGGGGTTGCTATTCAAGCTCGTCATCTTCAGCCTCTCCCCTCTACTTTTGCCGCCATTACCGCAGTCGTAGCCGCGAATATCGTTCTGGTTACGTACATAATCTCCTCTTTGCGTGATGATCAGGCGGAACGCGAGGCTATGAAGCCTTCGGAGTCGCGGAAGGACCGTTGAGTAACCGCACGGTAGACTTGACCTGTCCTTTACCCTTCAGCTCAGTTGGAGGTAGTCACACTGATTGTGAACAACCTACGAGTCAAAGCAGGCTGACGATTTATGACCACGTTTATGCATCGCCGTCTTCAGGTAGCTACCTTCCAAGGTAGTATATCCCACTCTTGGGATTCCGTTGTGCAGTATTGTTCTAATCTAGTAGCATTGTATCCGTGACCTTCAAATCACCTACTCCATACCCGCTTTAGCATGGGGTTTTCGTAACGTTGCGAATACTCGGCAGTTATCAATCTACGATGTGATTTGTATCATCCCACTAAGCCTCAGGTAAGAGCCAGTAGGCTCCGTGATCAAAATACGAACTTGGTGATACATTAAATATTAGAGTGGGTCATGGCAGGTAATCAAGTACAGGTATACAAACGTGTCTAGCTCGGGTTAACGCGAGCATCAAATGGATAGGGTAACAGTACTAGTGTCAATGGAATGGGGAGCTTACAAAGCTGAAGTAAAAGCTCAGAAGTCTTCGTCAACAGTACTAACGGCAATACATCAATTCCAATCCGAAGGACAGCATAATAAAAACGCACAATAACTTCTCATTTGAAGACGCAGCGGTCGTTGAAGGGTTCGATGTCGTCTTGACACCAGCTTTTGAATAGTCGGACACACGCTTCTCAAAGAAGTTCGTCTTCCCTTGAAGCGAGATCATGTCCATGAAGTCGAAGGGGTTCGTAGAGTTATAGTGCTTTGGACACCCGAGCGCCACAAGTAAGCGGTCCGCAACGAACTCAATATACTGGCACATTAATTCAGCATTCATGCCGATAAGTGCGACGGGTAGGGCATCTGAAGATACGTTAGCGAGCTCGCTGACAGTATCCAGATGTCGACCCACCAGTTAGGAACTCCTGTTCGATGGCGACTGCTTGTGTGATGATCTTGTTAACTGTGTCAGGGTGAGGACGCTTCCTCATATGGGAAAAGAGCAAGCATGCAAAATCGGTGTGCATGCCCTCATCGCGGCTAATGAGCTCATTAGAGAAGGTGAGCCCCGGCATGAGTCCACGCTTCTTGAGCCAGAAAATTGATGCGAATGAACCGGAGAAAAAGATTCCCTCGACGGCCGCGAACGCAACGAGACGCTCCGCGAATGTTGACTGACGATCCGAGATCCACGTGAGAGCCCAGTCCGCTTTCTTTTTGACACAGGGAATCGTCTCAACGGCATCAAAGAGGTACTCTCGCTGTGTTGGGTCCTTGATATAGGTGTCAATAAGGAGGGAGTATGTCTCCGAATGGATGTTCTCCATCATGATTTGAAACCCGTAGAAGCAACGCGCTTCTGCCGCTTGGACTTCGTTCGAGAATCGCTCAACGAGGTTCTCGTTGACGATACCGTCTGATGCGGCGAAGAAAGCCAAGACGTGCGAGATGAAGTGACGTTCGTTGTCATTCAAGCGGTTATTCCAATCGTGGAGGTCCTTGGAAAGGTCCATCTCCTCTGCCGTCCAAAACGAAGCCTCAGCCTTCTTGTACATTTGCCAGATCTTTGACAGTGGTAAGCCTCAAGCTAAAAAGTGATCAAGTACGAAGCTAACCTCATGATATTGAATAGGGAACAGAACGAAGCGGCGTTTAGATTCCATAAGGAGTGGCTCCTGGCCTGCAAGAGACATGAGAACCAATCAATGGCTAGCACCATTGGCCGACATACTCTCTGGGAGATCGACATCGCCGACGAAACGTTTACGATGATCCGACTCTTGGTCTTCAGCCTTTTCGGTCTCGGACAACGGTGAAGGAGAACGACGCGTATCATCGATAACAGCGGCAGGCTTTTGGACAGGCTTGGTGGGTGACTCTAGTGATATCGCCTGAAGAGCAGCCGCGGCCTGAGAGGGAGGTTGAGAGCATGTAGACCTGCGTCGAATATCATTACTAACCTTCTTACTAGGCGTGACCTCGGGCACGACATGGTTGACAGGGGTAGTGGGGCGAATAATGGTTGCCATTGGTGTAATGGTAGAAAGAGAAGGTATCAAGGAAGTTCTATGTGAACAGAGTCAAGGGGAAAAATGTATTGAAAGCAGTCGACTTTTATATAGCTTGACGCGCGCCTGTTTCGTGAAATGAAAATCAACTACTAAACGGCACGCGTTGTTGATCCTTATTGATCTTTATTGACGTGTGTCTCGCGTGCGTGATTAGTTTGCGCCACCAGTGGAACTGCGGTATTGAACAATGATCTCGACTCAGGGTGATGGCGATAGACACAACACTCGCATGAATGAAGAAATGTGTCGCTTTATAGGAGAGGTGGACCTCCCGGAAAGTGAGTGAGATGGCCTGTCTTACCACTACAACCACACTCATCGCGTGTGTCAAGATCTGGAACCACTACTGGTTGAATCAACACGACGATTTGTGCTTTTTCCAATTCAATACCCAGATGTCAGTCAATGTGTTCCTACATCCTTTGTGGCCTTTTCACACAGTGCAGACAGATATGGCGAATGTACAAACAAGCCCAGGCGTCCTTCTGGAGTGTGGAAGAGATCAATCTGGCTCATGATATCCACGACTGGAACGAACGTCTTAATGATAACGAACGCTTCTTCATATCGCGCGTCCTGGCCTTCTTTGCCGCTTCGGATGGTATTGTGAACGAAAATTTAGTCGAGCGCTTTTCGACCGAGGTACAAGTGGCGGAGGCACGCTGTTTCTACGGTTTTCAAATCATGATGGAAAACATTCACTCTGAGACATATTCCCTCTTAATCGATACCTACGTTTCTGACCCAGATCAACGCACACATCTCTTCGACGCAATCGAAACAGTGCCTTGCATCAAGAAGAAGGCAACGTGGGCGTTACGGTGGATATCTGACAGGTCTTCAACTTTTGCTGAGAGGCTCGTGGCTTTCGCCGCCGTGGAGGGCATATTCTTTTCTGGCTCTTTCGCGGCAATATTCTGGATCAAGAAGCGCGGCCTCATGCCCGGTCTTACGTTCTCGAATGAACTTATTAGCCGGGATGAAGGGCTGCATACCGACTTCGCTTGCTTGCTCTTCAAGCACTTGAGGCGAAGACCACATCCCGACGTTATCCGAGACATCATCACGGAGTCTGTGAGCATCGAGCAGGAATTTCTCTCCGGTAACCTGGCTTTCCGAAATCCCGCACCGGTCCCCTGACCTACCGCAGATGCCCTTCCTGTCGGCCTCATTGGCATGAACGCTTCGCTCATGTGCCAATATATCGAGTTTGTTGCCGATCGCTTGCTTCTTGCACTCGGCAACCCCAAACATTACAACGTCACAAATCCTTTCGATTTCATGGACCTGATCTCTTTGCAAGGCAAGGCCAACTTTTTCGAGCGACGCGTCTCGGAATACTCGAAGGTGAGTATACAGCCACCGGAACAGCCGCCGAACATCGCGCGAGCCTTGTGCGTACCGTTATCCTCATCTGCCTACGATCCAATATAATGATGTGGTTGCAGCACGCTCGACGAAGAATTCTGACCTGACACGCAGCGCTGATGTCTGCGCTGAGGCGGTTTTATGTTATATTGTAATCACTTAATCCCATGTACTTCTTTGTCCAACCGGAATTCCATAGATGTTAATATAATGCCACTCCTTTTGACTGATCGGAGAGCAGCAAATAATAAATGCCCTTTCTAGACCCAGTACAACAGGTGCAGAATTCCCGGCCCGCCCTCGCGCTGACACAAATCTCTCAGACCCACCGCCTTGCGCATAATGGCAAGTAGGGCGATCAGTTGACTGTCATAACCTGCTGACTCCATTGGTAATAAGCTGCGAAGACAAGCTCGCGAGCGCCGTCAATATGTCTACGCAAAGTCCCTCGAGGCCCAGGAGCGACTGACTTATGAGAGCAAGCAGCAGCTCAAGGATGCTCTAGCGTCCGGAAAGTCGCTTCCCACAGAGCTCAGGAAACAGGCACGCGAGCTGGGGAAGGATTTGGCGTTTGACGAGGCCCAAGCAGGTTGAGTTTAACCTACGTCATTTCTGCGTGCGGGTTTTCTAACAAAACCTTCAATGTAGAACCAACAAGCCACATTGACAACGAATATTCTAGAGCGGGAATAGTAGACCCGAAGATCATTTTGACCACGTCGAGAGACCCGAGCTCGAAGTTGTTGCAGTTTGCCAAGGTAAAGAGGAAGTAACGGCTACTCCAACTTTTTTTTTGTTCACTGGCCTACTATCGTAGGAAATGCGCTTGGTCTTTCCCAATTCATACAGGGTTAACCGGGGGAACTATGTGGTTAAAGACCTTGCAGAAGCTTGCCGTACCAATGATGTCACGGACCTTGTAGTGCTCCATGAACATAGAGGGACACCTGGTGCGCCTTCTCCCACATTGCGTGCTTATCTTTAATCCACTTAGCTCTCACTACCCAGATGCCATGATCGTCTCTCACTTTCCACACGGACCCACTCTTTACTTCACGCTCCATAACGTCACTCTCCGCCACGACATTGAATCATATCAGTCGTCGACCGTTTCAGAACAGTATCCCCACTTGATCTTCGAAAACTTCAGCTCGAGGCTCGGAGAGAGGGTGATGGACTGCTTGAAGTATCTATTCCCCGTACCCAAGGAAGATAGCAAGCGGGTCATGACATTCTCGAATGAGAATGACTTTATTTCATTTCGGTGGGTGCTTTGTTTTGTTCGCAGAAAAAGGTGCGGATCGAGAATGGTTTAGACACCATGTCTTTGTGAAGACATCACCCAAGGAAGTACAACTCGCGGAAGTAGGGCCGCGATTCGAGCTCAAACGTGAGTTTCCCTTTGTCTTTGTGGCAATCAATTCAACTCATCACTCTCCCAGCCTACGAAATACGGCAGGGCACAATTGAACAGACTGAGGCGGAGCGGGAATGGGTGCTCTCGCACTATACGCGAACGACAAGAAAGCGCAGCATGCTGTCAAATCCCTCGGCCCCTCGTTCTGGCAGTGATCAACGAGATGATACCAGGCCTTCAAAAAAGCGATCTCGCTGACCGTGTTGTCGCCGCAAAAGTACTCATTAACGCCGTTGATTTCGTTGCTATATGGTCACAAAGTTAATCTACTGAAAGCTGGGCATTAAGCTCAGCAAATCCCTCGAAAAAGGAGGTGAAAAAATCGATCGCGTGCTGTACATCGTGTGACCCCGCGGTCTCTCGGATGGAGTGCATTGAGAGCATCGCGCAACCAACATCGACGGTGCGCACGCCGGTCTTGGAAAGCATGGGGCCAACGGTTGACCCACAGGCCCTTATTTTGTCCGGAAGTTCCATATCAAAGGCGAATGGGCAGAGAGATTGATTGACGTACATGTCATTACGAACTTCGAACTCCTGTACTTTCCCGCCTTTCTTCTCCAGTAGTTTTTTTACTACAAATGATCCAATCGCATCACTAGCGTATCGTTGCTTGGCATTGGTTTTGACCACAATCCCGCCATTTATTTGAGGCCTGTGGTTATCCTCATGCTTGCTCGTGAAATTAGGGTGCACAGCGTGACCCATATCCGCAGAAACGAGGAGCGATTTGGCTATAGACTGAGCCAACAACCCAGGTGTTGGGGAGAGTCTCTCCAATAGCGAAGGGATGAGAGAAGATTGCGCCCCCGTGGTGGAGACTGAGCCGATCTCCTCATGATTAAAAAGAGCAATACAATCGACATTCCCTTCGAAGGGAAAGTGGTTTGATGACGCGCTATCTGACAAGGCTTCGACGGCAGCAAATCTAAGACCTAAGGGGTGATTATAACCGGTGGCCAGGACGGAGAGGAATGCTTACGAGGAGAAGAGATTGTCCATCCGAGGGCTGAAAATGAATTCATTACTCAACCCACCGAGTACAGATGGCTGTGTGTCGTAAAGTTGCCTTGAAGCGCACTGTTCAGCGTGCTTGTGGACGGAAGAAGAGATGCAGATGCTTACAGCTCAAAATCGTGGATTTCCTCAGGCTTTACATTCATCTCTTCTGCTAGCAGAGCAAGGAGTGCCGGGTGGTGATTGTCTTGAATACTGGAAGCACCCTGCTCGTTCTTGTCACTTCTTTGCACCTTGTTCGCGGGCGCATTCAGGTTTGAAGCGAGCAATCCGAGAATTGGCGTAAACTCTGTCTCCGTATTAAACTTGAAATTATCGGAAGATGACTTGTCCACTATGACGACTCGGTAAGAGACCAATGAACATGTCTAGGGACTTACGATGGATGGCCAGTGTGGGAATACGGAGGAGAGGCCGGTCTATCTTGACCAGTCGCGAAATGTACCCGGAGCCTTTCTCGGCGATGACCACGCGTCCCGCAATGGAAAGGTCGCGATCGAACCATGAGTGCCATATGCCACCTCCGTATAACTCTATGCCTACTTGAAGATAGCCAGAGGCGGAGCGTTTCGAGATGGGTCTGATCTATGCGCGGAACTTTTGGTGTCAGCGAACTACGGCCAGACAAGAGAAGTTTATACTCGGAGGTTAGGGCTGTCGACGTGAGTGCCGACAATGGAGACACCAGCCCCAGGCCGCCAGTTTTTCGGGATAGTAAAGGCAACCAAGGAACTCTGGTTTCTAAGGGGAGGGGAGACATGGTGAAGCGGTTCTACCATGCTTGATAGTTTAACTAAGCCGTACCTCGTGAAGTAGTATTTGTCACCACCCTTAAGATTAGCCTCCCAGTCATCTTTCTCTCTAATCTACAGAGGCTGAGAAAGCGTTTAGGAATGCGCGATGAGAGGCATACTTTCGCAAAGCCAGCTTTCTCTAAGCGAAGGGCTGCATTATGTATTGCGTGAAAGGGGGTCGGAGAGGCATTCACGAATTGCAAGAGGCGAGTGGCTGCCTCGGAAGCTGCAGGCAAATTGGGGACAACTGGCATCGTCGTTGTTCCGGGATCGGGGCGGGACTGGAAGACTTTACTCGCTTCACTCTGACAGGCTATGGTCCAGAACTACTTGAGACATGGGCCAACACAGGTAAGTGCATCCGCAAAGTATGCTTCACTTCACATTCACACTCCTCTAGGCGTTTGGTGTTGTCTGTAGTCCATCCTCCA
>WNFI01008252.1_pt1 | contig 10606 bp, 11 predicted proteins | sample 5400471 | NCBI WGS metagenome assembly WNFI01 (sample SAMN13153348, study PRJNA577476) | soil metagenome | isolation source: 100 cm saprolite on Douglas fir-dominated hillslope | place: USA:California | collected 2013-09-17 | reverse complement strand
AGGTAGAGGGAGCCGATGATGGCATTCAGGACCCCACCCCCTTTTCCCATGAAAAAGCCGCCCTCGGGTGCCTGTGAGACCATGCTCCAGGTGAGTGCCGGTAATCCTTTCACGAGGATCGTCCACAAGATCGATCCGAGACTGCCGGCGACCACGATCAAAGATACGACCATCAAGCCTTTGACAAAGGATTCGATGATGTGTGTTCGTTTCCAGCGCCTTTTGATCATACCCACTTCCTCCCGAGGGCGCGCTGTAGAACCAGGGTGGAGAGAATGTTGAACACCAAAATCAGGACCAACAGAATCAGGGCGGCACATAACAAGGCAGCATCGAAGAGCGGTACCGACATCATGTCGCCGTAATTATTCGCGATCAGGGCTGGCAGCGGATACGCCGCATCAAATATCGAGTGGGGAACCTTGGCTACATTTCCGACCACCATCAAGACCGCCATGGTCTCACCCAGCGCGCGAGAAGCCGCCAGAACCACCGTGGCAGCGATGCCGGGGATGACACGCGGGATCACCACCTGGCGGATGGTTTGCCAGCGGGTGGCTCCCACTGCCAGCGAGGCGTGCCGAAGGTCATTGGGTACGGTCGTGATGATCTCCGATATGATGGATATCAGCAGAGGCGCGATCATGACCGCCAGTACGAGACCGCCGGAAAGGACGCTGAATCCGGTGGGCTGGTTGACCGCCAGTAGGGGGATGAAATTCAAGAACCGTTTGGATAATGGGGCGAGCACATTCCCTACAAATGGAACAATGGCGATGAGCCCCCAGACCCCATAAACGACCGGGGGAATCGCCGCCAGCAAATCCAGGATCGGCCTTGCAAGGGAACGGACTGTGGAGTGTGAATATTCTGACAAATACAGGGATACGAACACACAGGGAGGTACCGCCAGAATGACTCCGGAAACCGTCACCCAGAATGTTCCGGTGATGAACGGCCAGAAGCCGAACAGGCCCTGATCCGGCTTCCAAACGAGGCCAGAGAGCAGGGTCCGGAGCGGATAAATTCTCAGGAGAGGCCATGAGCGCAGCAAGAGTGTGATGGCAATGCCAAGGATGAGAAATAAAGGCAGCATCGAAACGGTCAAAAACTGGCGCCTTGCCCATTGATCCTGCCTGTTACGCGCAGTGAGAGAAGGCCGGTTGGGCCGGCCTTCTGTCTGGATATTTGATTTGAGTGCTATGGGCCGGGTTTCATCGTTCATTTGAGCTTGGCGAGCGATTGGGCTTGCTGATCGGGTGTGAGAGGCACGAATCCAGCTTGGTTCAGGAATTGTTGTCCATCCGTGAGGATCCAAATCAGGTAGGCCTGGACCAGTCCACTCGGTTTCCCCTTCGTGACCAGATTCTCAAAACGAGAAGGTGGAGAAGGATACTTGCCATCCGAAACCGCCTTGATTGCATCAGCCCTGGTTTTATAGTATTCGTCCGGATCGGCGATACCATTTGCATTGATATCAATCGGTGCAACTATTATACCCGCGACAAGGCTCCCGCTGCTCGGATCAAAAACGCTGTTCAAATTGCTGAATCCAATGCCCAACGGATCTTTGGAGACCGTATCCACCAATGCCGGTTCGCCGTTTATCCCGATTGCGCCGGTGATGATATCCGCCTGAGCCTTCCCTCCACAGAATTGCGCCCAAATATCCGCAGCACCGGCGGAGTCAGAGCGTGTATAGAGGTGGATGGCAGCCGTGAGGGCTGGATTACCGAATACCTGGCCCCAGGTCTTATATTCACCGGTAATAAAGATTTTTTTGAATGCGTCCGGGGTGATGCCTTTGGCCGTGATCATTGCTGCGGACGGATTCTGGGCACTGACGATCGGGAAAACCGCATCTCTCGCTACGGAAACCCAGAAGGCACCATTCGCTGTTTCCACCGGTCGAATCTCTCTTGAAACCATGCCAATATCGACCGCTCCGGCGAGAGCGTCCGTCATCCCTTTCCCGGCGCCGCCGGCCTGGATGTCGAACTGTGTGTCGGGATGAAGCTTTTGGAATTTATCCGCCCACACGGTCATCATCGGATAAAGCGCAAAAGCCGCGGAGATGCTGAGGGTGCCGCTAAGCGGCTGAGTTTGCGTGCCGGAGGTGCTTGCTGGAGGCTGACTCGAGGTGGAGGGGGGCTGGCTGGCCGTGGGCGCGGGCGTCGTACCTCCGCAAGCCGTGAGGGCGATTGTTGCAATGAGCAAGGGTCCAAACGGAGTGTAGAGATTTTTTTTCATTATTGGATTGATCCTGTACGGCTCCGATGAACGATCTTATGGTCTATTATACGAGGAGACCATCTTGATGGAACAATTTCAATTGGGGAGAGAAAAAGCTTGCGGCTATTGTCAGACTTTTTGGTTCTCGCGCAGCAACCCGACACGCTTCGTGACATCTTCCAGAGAGGTTCCATCCAGAATATCTGCTATGGAATTTCGAACGTCGCCCATGGCGAGTCTCAAACCGCAGGTATCCTCATCCGGACATCCGCATGGCTCATATGCCATCCGGCTCACGCACTTTACGGGAGCCAGGGGACCGTCCAGAACCCTGATGATATGACCCAGGCTGATCTCACTCGCAGCTTTGGCAAGGTGATAGCCCCCGCCCACACCCATCTTGCTGTGCAGCATGCCCGCATTCTTAAGTGTCAGGAGGATCTGCTCAAGGAACTTGGCGGGGATCATCTCCTTCTCCGAGATCTCTCGAATCTGCAAAACAGGCGAATGCCCGTCGGGCCCCGGGGTCGCAAGCAAGATCATGGCCCTTAGGCCGTATTCACCACGTTTTGATAGCCTCATTTGAAAGTCTACTATTATTATAGACGTTATAGGAGAATATAGTTTGTCCCCCGTAAATTGTCAAGAGGTTTCTGTCAGCGATACGATCTCCGCGTTTTCCAGGCTGCGGAGCAAATCTGAGCTGCGCAAAATCAGGCCGGTGTTTCTCAGCCCTGATCCGGTGGATATTTCCTCCTCCCTCATAATGCCGGGATCGATCAAGACCTTCAGAGGCTTTGGCAGTCCGAAAGGCGAGACAGTACCTACCCGGTAACCGGTGACTGATAGAACTTCCTCCTCACTGGCCATACGGATCCTGGACTTGCCAACGTGGGCTCTCAACTTCTTCCATGAGATCTGGGCTGGCCCGCCCACGAGTCCCATCAAATACTCACCTTCTCCGATCCGGAAGACGATGCTTCGAACGACCTGTTCGGGCCTCTGCGCTCTTTCCGAGGCCGCTTGCTCCAGAGACGAAACCTGTCCGGTATGCCGAAATACGGTATGCGGTATGTTCATCTTTTCCAAAGCCAGGCTCGCGGGTGGCTTTTCACTCATGAGGTCCTCAGTCATTTCGGAGCTGTTCGTTTCGTTTTCGGCTGATAGTGGCATAACTTACGAACCGGGCAATCGGGGCAATCGGGTCTTCCTGCATGGCAGACCTCACGCCCCAGGCGGATCAAGTTCAAGTGGGCAGCGTAGTAGGTCTCCGGCGGGAACACTGATTCGAGATATGGATGTGCCTGCTCGACGGTCAGCTTATCCGGCCTCAGGCCGATACGTCCGGTGACTCGAAAAATATGCGTATCGACCGGAAACGCAGGCTTTCCAAGCGAGAAACACAGGACGATGGCTGCTGTTTTCGGCCCGACACCGTTGAATTTGGTCAGCCACTGGCGTGCTTCTTCCACGCTCATGTCCCTTAAAAATGAAAGATCGAGGTTGCCGCGTTCTTGCGTGATGGCGGTCAAGACCTTTTGGATGCGCGGCCCCTTTTGGTTCGCGAGCCCCGCGGTCCTTATCGCACTGATCACATCCTTCTTCTTTGCATCGCGGACCTCCTCCCAGGTTGGATATCTTAGACGCAGCGCCGTGTAGGCACGATCCCGGTTGATATCGTTCGTATTTTGGGAGAGGATGGTGGAAACCAATTCATCCATGGGTGGCAGCGGGTTGCGCCAGAACGGCTCACCATAGAATTCGAGCAGCCGCTCGTGCACCTTGATCGCCCGTTTAGAGCGGGTGCTCAGCATGGTATGTATCTCAGGTCTGATCAAGCGTAGATCAGGCAGCTTTCTCGAGCTTAAAGACCGGTCTGGACTCACCCGTCACGGTGCCGCGATGGTTCTTCAAAGGCAAGCGCGGTCCAAACGCCGCCAGTTGCTTCATTTGGGCATCGCTCAGGGCGCCGATCTGTCGCAGGATTTCCAGGGCGACCGCCGGGCGAACGCGATTGAGCGGTTCGATATCGATTGTGCGGAACACCAGATCACCGTCCGAGACTTTGAACGTAATACCAATCCCCGGCGCACCTGCGGCAAGAACCCCGGGCATTAGACCAACCGCTTGAAATCCTTCCGCGCCGCGCTTGCAGACGATGCTACCTTTTCCGACTTGCATTAATCGGCAGTCAAATTCGCCCACTCCGCTCACCATATCCGGATGCCCTGTCATGGCGGAGGTGATCTCCCTGCACGCCCGGGCGTGCGCCTCGGTTTGTTCCCCAGGCTCGCACAGTCTTGCAAAGGCCAGGGCCGAGTTGAAGAGTGGCACCGCGAAGTTCGGCGCTGAACATCCATCGATCCCGATCTCAACTTGATCTTTGGGGACGTTGCACATCTGCGCAAAGCCGCTCAGAATATCCTGTTGAATGGGATGTTGGATATCCAGATAGGTATCGAGCGGGAGGCCGCGCATCTTGGCATGGGCCAACATACCGCTGTGTTTTCCTGAACAATTGTTGCGATTGGGCGTCGGTTTTTCACTGCGGGAGATCAGCATTTTATATGCTTGGGCATCGCCGGGCATATGGACCCCGCACTGCAAATCCGTTTCCTCGATGCCGGCCTTTGCCTGTATTCCCGCAGCGACTTTGACATGCTCGTCTGAACCCTCATGGGAGGCGCAGATCAGCGCCAGCTCTTTTTGGGTGAGATCGAAGGCGGCGGTTCCGCCGCGCTCCACGAAGGGTAGAGCCTGGAAGGGTTTGGCCGAGGAGCGTAAAAAGGCGACCGTCTGCGGGTCGCCATAAGAGTATAGAAGGGTTCCGTGCGAGTCCACCACGGCGATCGTGCCATAATGGATCGATTCGACCACCTTCCCGCGCGTGAGTTCGAGAACGGGCCGGAGAGGTTCGATCATTCATTCCTCAGCAGAGCTGCCGAGATGGTAATGTCGGGCATAGTAATGCCTGAGACCATAGCGCATGCGCTGCACATATTGCTTGTGGCGCGCCGCCGATGATTTGAAATTCGCCAGGAATGGCTCGATCAGTTTTTCCGTGGAGTCAGGCGATTGGCTTCTTCCGGCCATTTTCTCGAGCCGCTCGTGAATGCGTTTGATCAATTCAGCCTGGGCCTTGATGGCGGCGGTCGAGATGGTGCCGCCGCGCCCGCTGATATAGGTAAAGCCGCGATATTTGGGAGTCAAAAGCTGCGCTAGCGACTCCATCCAGGCGGGGAGATCGGCGTGTGCAAGGAAAGGAGGTTGATTCTTGGGGACCAGATCGCCGAGGAAGACTACTTTCTCGGCGGGCATGATCACCCACATGGCTCCGGGAGAAGGGCCGGGATGATGTTCGAACACCACAGGTGTTTCACCCCAGTGCAGATACATTTGATCGGTGAATGAGATCTCGGGCGGTGCCCAACGGACGGTACCCAGTCCGGGTATCGTTTCCCAATCGGCGCCAGTTTCGGTGCCTTGCGCCTTGAAAGTGGTCGGCCGCGATCGGAATACAGCTGCGGTCTTTTCCTGCGCGATCCCAGATAATGGTCCTCGATGAAAACATTGTCAGCGACAGATTGCATTCATTCTCCGAAAACTCACGACAGCTCCCCCCATCTTTTTTGGGGCAACCGAAGGGCAGGCGTCATGCCAAAATCATCAGATACCGGGATTATTCTACCTTGATTATGCTACCCGTTTGAATCCATCGCGGGCAGGGTAAAAATGAACTTCGCCCCCTGGCCTTCCTCACTTTCCACCCAGATAGTCCCGCCGTGGGTCTGGACCGCAATTCTACAGAATGCCAGCCCGATCCCGAGACCACCCGGCCGACCCTTGCCCTTGGCGCGCACAAATTTCTCAAAGATGCGTTTATGCTCAGACGGCGCGATGCCCGGTCCATGATCTTGAACCCAGAATTTTACGCTCCGTCCATCCAGCTCGGCCCCGATCTCAATTTTTGCGCCGACCTCCGAGAACTTGACCGCGTTCTCCAGCAGATTGATCAATACGCGCCGCATCATGTCCATATCCACCCACACTTTGGGCAGATCGAGGCTGACCGAGGTTTCGATGGTTTGTTGACGCCCCTTCGCAGAAGGCAAGACGTCGTCTACCGCCTTCTGTATGAGCGCGTGCGGGCGAACCGACACCTGGGTGGAAACCGTCTGGCCGGATTCGAGACGATTAATATCAAGGAGGGAATTCACCAGGCGCTGGATCCTGTCGGTCGAATTCACCGCGATATTCAAAGCCGAACGCGAAGCTTCGTCCTCCCCGAGCATGCCCCCCAAAAGATCCAGGCTGGAGACAATGTTCCCGAGCGGCGAGCGCAGATCATGGTAGATCATGGCAGTTAAGTCTTCGCGCAGGGCATCCAACTCCTTGCGTTCGGTAATATCACGCAATGTCCATTGGATGGAATCTGCATCCTCGAACTCCACCCGGTGTACGTGGACTTCGATCGGGACCATGCCTGAATCCGCCTTATGCAGCAGCGAGTCATATGTTTTCCCATCTTCCTCGCGCAGGTTCTCGAAATCCAGCCCGACTTTGCTCCAGTTTACCTGGTGCAGCTGGTCGATGCTCATGCGGTGCAGCTCTTTTGTGCTGAAGCCGCTCAAGTTGATGGCCTGCCGGTTGGCCTCGCTGATCTTGCCGAACCAGTCCGTGATGAAGATTGGATCAATACTTTCCTCGAATAGTTCCCGGTAGCGCTGGTGGGCATTCTGCAACTGTTCAAATAGTTGCGCGTTCCGGATAGTGGTGCCGGCCAGACCGCCGATCCCCATGAGCACTGTGAGGGCATCGGGATCGAAGGTGTTTGAAATTGGATTAATGACCTCCAGCACGCCAATCGTCTTCCCCTGCGACTGGATTGGCACGATTGCGATGGTTCGGGCTTCGATCCCGCTAAAGCGATCGATCTCGGTGTAGCGCTCGTCCGCCAGAACATCCGAGATGACGATGCCATGCCCGTCGCGCACGACCCGGCCGACCAGTCCCTGTCCGCCTTCGACGTGCCGTTCGATGATGTTGCCTGCATTTTGACCGGCCGCAGCCCGGAACACGAGTCTTTGTTCAGGACCTTCAATAAACCCCAGAGCAGCGGTTTCCACTTGCATGGCCTGGATGGTCTGGTTGAGCACACGCTGCCATACGTCGCGGACCTCGAGCGTAGCGCTGAAGGCAGCGGCGCCGTCTGCCAGCGCAGTCATGACGCGCGCCTGCCTCGAACTTTCCGTATAGAGCCTCGCGTTCAATACGGCGATGCTCGCTTGATCCGCAATGGCTTGCATGAGCTCGAGGTGTTCGGGCCCAAACGCATTTGGCAGCGAGTGGACGAGGGTCAAGACTCCGACCAGGCGTTCACGAGCCAGGAGCGGCACACACAGTGCAGACTTTGCCCCGCTCTGGTCATTGGCGTCATCGTGGCGGTGCAGCCAGCGCTCATCCAGGCTCGTATCCGGGATCAAGGCAGCTTTTCGATGCCGGACCACCCAGCCCGCCAGGCCTCGATCGACCGTCTCGCCCAGCTGCTGCGTGGTATGTTCATGAAAGGTCTTACCATACACGATCGTCGCGTCGATCGCCTTGCCTGTGTCGTCCATCACGACGATGCTGCCGCGCTCTCCGCCGACGTTTTGCATGGCCGCAAAGAGCAGCCGCTGCAAGACCGTGCGTAGATCGAGGGCCGCCGCGACCTCGCGGTTAATTTGAATTAAGAGTTCCAGCAATGCCCGGGTCCGGTCTTCGGCCATTTCTTTATCTGCCGGTTCGAGGACCCGACTCTGGAACGAGCCGCGGCTCAACCACGCAACAAATGCCCTTCTCCATCATCCCGAACCATGCGCAACATTGAGGAAAGTATCGCATGGCCGTAATCGCAATTTCGTCACGAAACCATATCACCCGCGTGTGAAATAGATGATGGAAACGATCACGCCGATCACCACAACGACCCACCGCAGTATTACTGGTTTTACTCTGCCTGCCAACCTTCCGCCCAGCGACCCTCCGATCAGAGCTCCGACCGCCATGACCCCGGCGACGGGCCAGACCACCTGACCGGAAAACACGAAGAAGATCGCTGCTGCGGTGTTGATACAAAAGCCGAGGACCTGTTTGATCGCATTCAACCGTGTCAGCGAATCGTCCATGACCAGTCCAAGCACAGCCAGAACAATCACGCTCAGCCCGGCTCCGAAATATCCACCATATATCGCAGCCAGACCGATGGGAAGTGCAGCCCAGCCTTCCGCGACGGGAGCGGTTTTGGTTTGTTCGCTCCGGCGAGTTAACCAGCCGCGGATGGGCTCCTGCACTGCCAGGAGCAGCGAGGCGATCAAAATGAGGAATGGGATCAACGTCCGAAAAACCTTCTCTCCCGAGTGAAGCAAGAGAAAACCGCCAACCAGGCCCCCCGCGATCCCTGCCGGAAGGATGATCCACAGGCGTTTCGATTGACCCTTAAGGTCTTGTGCCTGGGCCAGGGTGCCACCCACAAAGCCGGGGCAAAGGGCGACCGTATTCGTGACATTTGCCGCGACCGCGGGAATCCCCAGTGCTACCAGAGTTGGAAAGGTAACCAGCGTACCCCCTCCGGCCAGTGCATTGATCGTGCCGGCTGCGAGAGCAGCCAGACCCGCCAAAAGATAATGAAGGACCGACATTTGCCCCTTAGCGGGCGAGGGTGACGAGTATCAATCCAACGAGGGCCGGCAGGGCCTGGATGTAGAGAATGGACCGCTTGGCTGTCAGACCGCCATAGATCCCGGCGACCAGGACGCAGGCAAGAAAGAATACCTTCACGGGAGTCTCCCCGGTCCATAAGCCCCAAGCAAGTCCTGCAGCGAGGAAGCCGTTATACAGTCCTTGATTTGCAGCAAGCGATGCGGATGACTTCGAAACCTCCTCTGTCATCTGGAAAGTTTTTCTACCGAAGGGATGGTCCCAGAAAAACATTTCAAGCACCAGAAACCCGACATGCAGCAGGGCCACGATCCCGATCACAATATTTGCAAGGATGAGCATCATCATCTCCTTCTGAAGATTTCTAGATTACACGCGGTGCAAGAATCCATAGGACCGCCAGGATCAGCCCGCCCAGGAAGAAGGGGACAGGTGCGCCCAGCCATTGAAATAATGAACCGTAGAAGAGGGGCGCGATGGCATTGGCGGCGCTGTAAAACGAACTTGAGATTCCGAGCATTCCACCCACCTCACTCTTTTCGGACGCCTTTGTGATCAGGCTGTTGATCGCCGGATGCAGGACACCACCGCCGAGGGCGGCCGGGAAGCTGACGACCAACAGCCAGCCGATTCCCAACCAGCCCCGATCCGCTTCATTGGGTAATCCCACCTCAATGTTCTGGGTGGAGATGGCGATCGAACTTTGACCTGATAGGCTTTTCAGGACATTGGCCTGGTTGTACCAGGGGACAGGAATGCGCGGTGTGAGGGAGGTGCCGATCAGACCGATTGCCAGGGTGGAAACACCCAGGATCACCAGCCAGCGGTCGCCTTTTTGTTTGGACCAACGGCCGATGAGGAAACCCTGCACAATCACGATAAAAATGCCGGCCAATGAAAACAAGCCGGCTGTGTCGGTGGCATCCATCCCGAGCCGGGTGAGGGTAAATAGGGAGAAGAGCTGTTCATAGCCGCCGAATGCGATTTGATAGAAGAACATCACCAGCAGCAAAAAGCCGATCTGGCGGGTTCCGAGCGACTGCCAGATCTTTTCGAATGTGGAGCGGGGTCTGAGGGGGGTAACGGACGGCGAATTGGCAGGATGGGTTTCCCGAAACCAGAAGGCCGTGAGAAGGATGGAAAGGAACGAGAAGAAGGCAGCGGTCAGTGCGACGGCCTGATAATTTCCGTCGGAGAGTGCCAGCACAATATAGGCAATGATCGGTCCGAGGATGAACCCGACTCCAAATGCTGCCCCGATCAGCCCGAGGCCCTGGGTGCGGTTTTTTTCATTCGTGCTGTCCGCGATCGCGGCCTGCGCAGTGGACATATTCCCGCCGGATAAGCCGTCTATGATGCGGGATAGGAAAAGCAGCGCCAGGGTATTGGCAAACCCCAGCAACAGAAAGCCCGCCAATGTTCCGAGTTGGCTGACGAGAAAGATCGGTTTGCGGCCGAAGCGGTCCGAGAAACGACCGAGGATCGGTGCGCCAATGAACTGCATCATCGGATAGGTGGCTTGCAGGATTCCGATCAGCAGCGGCGTGGCGCTAAAGCGTGCTGCGAAGAGCGGCAGCAGCGGGATAATGATGGAAAGACCCATCAAATCCACAAGCATGATGACGACGATGGGGAGAACCCGCTGGAAATCCAGTTTTTCGCTTGCGTCGAGAGG
>WNFI01024802.1_pt1 | contig 10607 bp, 14 predicted proteins | sample 5400471 | NCBI WGS metagenome assembly WNFI01 (sample SAMN13153348, study PRJNA577476) | soil metagenome | isolation source: 100 cm saprolite on Douglas fir-dominated hillslope | place: USA:California | collected 2013-09-17 | reverse complement strand
CGACTTCAATAACTTGCGTACATTGTTGTAGAAAATAAATTTTCAATCGCCTTAGGAATTTCAAGCCCCACATCCAAGTGTTTCAACCCCCGGTCAATTGCAGGCGACGCACTTTACGTGTCTAATTGAATACATGATACTATCCAGCAAGTGTTACGTGAACCGGTACACGGTACACGGGAACAGTCATTCGCGGTCATACACACGTTTCAATCAAGGGTCAGATGGGCGCGACTTCCACCTGGGTTAATCGTACGGGGCTGCGCTGCCGGACCGGAGCCAGGACTAGGAGAGCCACCAAACAATGAGGACATGACATCGCCGAATGGGTTGACATTCGCTGTACGTGGAGGAGGGATCTCGAAGTATAGCGTTGCCAATTCATTCAATACCTGGGAAACCGCGTCTAGTCCCTTATGTGGATCAACGAGTTTATCACATACCAAGCAGATTTCGGGGTGAGCGAGGACACCACCGTGAGATTGGTATGTCCCACAGAGACGTATCCAGGCCTCGCGCGTGATTCTATTCTGCGCACCTGCGGCACGTTGTACGGATCGCACCGCAAGTTGTGCAAAGTTCAGCAAAGAGTCCTCAGTGAGTAAGATCTCGTCACCAGTGGTGCCGAGAGGAAGGGGCTGTCCAGATGGGGAGATGTGGGAGATAAAGCCTGCAAGGAAAGCACGTGAAGCGAGAACGTTGCCATTGAGCAAATATCTATACATATACATGGTGAGGCTCCACAGTACACATGAAAGCGGCGTGCATACGGAAGGACGCCACGTAGCGCAAAGACACCCGCATGGGATTCCAAGGAATTGGTAGCTTTTGCCCAGTCGAAGTACACTTGGGCAAGAAGGCGCGCGCTGTCACGCGTGCCCGAAGCTAGAAGGTGAGGTTCGGCGCCAACGAAGTTCCCCTCTAACACGTGTTTGTTAGCATGAAGTCACCGTACGAGTGCACTGTTCTACCTTTATACAAAAGATCACCAACGTAATGCTGCAGTACGGGATCGCCCGCAGGATATGAATCATGCTTTGCGGACCATCTGTAAGGGCTCAGAACATTCCATGGAGGGAAATAGAACGGGCTGGAGAACCAACAGGATAGCCCTTTCAATGATGCTTCTGCGCCACGCGCCAGAGGGACCCGCCAGTGCGATAAGCTGCGTCACTCGACCTGAAGTAGGTCAGGCGATGGCTACTGCGTGACCTGAGTGAACATACCTCGGCTCACATCATTGACAGACTCGCTTGCGTTGTCGTACGAATCAAGAAGCAGTATTGCAAGGTCTGTCCCAGAGCCAGCGTGGCCCGCCTTTAAAAGCTCACGAGCAGATTGGAAGAGGACATCGATTGCAATAGCATGTGCCCCAGACTTTGTGTACCGCGTGGCGAAAGTGCGCGCCTTCTGGTGTGCTTCGTAAGGCTGGCCGGCGGAGATAAGAGGAAGGATGGCCTCGAGAGCTCTAGATGAGGACGTTGGCCCTGTGCGGGACATGATATTCGTGAAGGGGCCTGTAAGGGGGACGGGTGACAATGGCGGGGAGCCGGGCCGAGGTATTAAGTAATTGCAACGCAATACGAGTCAAGTGGCCTTCCTTCAGTGCCAACATGTGTTCAGGACGTGCGGTGGGCCCACCTCGCCCCAAGGGCACGTTCCTTACCCGATTTCTGACCATTAACTTGTCAGCTCTTTCGGATCCTCCCCGAGCATTGGGCGCGAAAGGGACCCATCCGCCATGGACACCGTTATTGCAGTTTACGACGACTTAATGTTCCGCGGACGTATCCTCCGACGAGAGTGGAAACGCAGTACACCTGTGAGTCATCCCCTATATTATCCTACGCCATTTGTTGCCCCTTGTTCATCACACAATGATCGCGTAGCATCTAGCGAAATCCACTTCCTTGCCAGAGCTAGAGCTGGTTCCTGCCCATCGCCCGCTGTTCACTTGTCAAAACTGTGGCTTCTCGAACGTATATATTCCTTTGTGTCTCTGGTGCAAATGGACATCTCCTGAAGCTGCAGTTGCTTTCGAGGCCGCAACTTCTCGCCGCCGCGGTCGGAGTATCAGCGGACCTAGCAGAGTCTTTTTAAAAGCTGGCCTCCCTCACATTGCACGTGAGAGTCAAAGGCCTCCACTGCTACAGACGAGTTTCCCAAGCTCAGGGTCTTTGGGTGGTCTTAAGCCACCAGTTGCCAACCCACTCCTGGATTCGGCGGCAGCCGTACTACCTCATTCCCATTCCGACCGGGGTTCGATCATTAGAGCAACTGCCAGTGCCACCAGTAGTCTGGACACCGATCTCCCCCCGAAGCTCCCCTCACTGCACATTCGCCGTACATTATCCGCTACAAATGTCGTGGTGCCACCAGTGCCATCACGACACCCATCTACAACACCTGCAGCCACCGTCCCTTCACCCTCGCTCAACATCTCACCCACGCCAATGTCAGGACATCTCAAGCACACCCCAACCCACCCGGTTTCCCTCCCACCAATCGTCTCTCCAGCCCGTACATTACGTCGGAAACATCACATGACATTTCCAAGGCAGAAATCTACCCGGTCGCTACGTTCATGGACGCCTGCTGTCTCACCTCCACAGCATGCTCCTGTGACGTCCGTAGCACGACTTGGTCACCCAAGTCGCCCCTACTACACGGCCATCCGGCCCCATCTCAACGATTGGGGGATTTCACCACGTTCAAATACACCAACAACTGCGGTCTCCGCCCCTCCCACGTTACCCGATAAGGAGCAATCGTTGCCGTCGCCTCCTCCCGGGCGGCCCAGTTTCGAGTTCACACGGCCACGAAGTTCGACGACATCAGGATGGTCGTTGAGTGGGGAAATCGAACTTCAAATTGAACTTTCACAAAGGAGGGAGGAGGAAGAGGACGAAGGAACGGTGGGGAGGCGAGGGAGCATAGTTCGGGGGGTACGGAGACTAGGCATGGGCCTGCGCGATCTTGTGCTGCGACGGGGTTAGGATTGATAGCGGAGCGCACGCTGATGACGACAATTTCATGATAATGTCCAGATTTGTTTTATGATGTACTTAGAATCTATTTTCCTCACTGATCGCAAGTCATGAGCGACGCATGCGCTCAGATGTGGCTGTATACGGTGCCTCAGGGATACGATTTAGCTTCGATTACATAATGACGTCCAATCAAAGCCTGGCAGTTGGAGTTCAGCGGGATCTCTGGCTCTTTCCTCTCGCCACGTTCATAATTCTCGTTGCCGTTGCTTGAAGCACGCACACGCCACTCCTTTCCGTGTTGCCCCCGCATTGAAGGCACAGCAGTTCTCATTTCCCGTCTCCGCTTGACCAAAGGGTCTCAGCATAGCCTCCTTTCTCTCATTCTAAACTCATCATTTTTCTGCCTTGATAATACCCTTTCCACGTAATGAATGTCCGGAAGATAATCAAATCTTATGAGCAAGAGAAACCTTCCCCGGCCACGCGACCTTCACCCCGCTCCGGCGCCAATCGTCCGCGCCCACGTCCGCGCCCGCGTATACAGGGAACAGAACCCTCCCCCGTACCCGTTAGCCAACGGTTTCTACGAACCCAGCGACCGCCCAACCTCAAGATAGTCAAAGAGGAAAGGCCTGTGGCTATCGTGTTGAAAGTGAGTTGACATTCTCTGTTAGGTGGTCGCTGTTGACTTGACTGCGGTATATAGGAGTGTATGAATGAACTTCAGGTTGAACAGAGGTTGAATCCCTCTCGCGTTTCAGTTCCCCTGTGCGTCCCTGTCCATACATTCTCGTCATGGATTAATGAACGAATAGAACATCGGATGCCAGTCACAACTGCGGACATCCCGCAATAGCTTCTGCTGAACTTCTATGCACACTCGCTCCACCTCCTTTTGACTCTCCGGTCTTTCCCCCTTCTCATTCCATATCTCCCTCCAGCGTTTCTACGAAACCTGCTTTGCAAAAACGTGCGAACCTTCGCGCCCGTCGACAGCAACGCTATTCACGTGACGAGTCTGCCTTGGCAGCTGCTTTAAGACGGACGGCCGAGTATGAACGAATTTTCCCACCAAGGCCTTCGATTCAATATGCCACAAAGCAGTTGGAGTTACACGTCGGCAATGCCAAGACTCGTCTTGCTGAACTACGCGGGCTTCTTCGGGATGACACCACTGACCAAGCAACATACGAAGCGGCCCTCCCCGCACGGTGGATGCTTGAGCGCTGGATTACTTCGGCAGAGAACGAGCTCCGAGTAACTACTTCGACGACTTGCCCAGTTCCGCAAGATGCCGTTGGCCCATCCACGCGAAACACTCGTCGGGATGCAAACTTGGCCCATTTCTTTGCTCGTTCCCCCACGTGGACAACTGCGTCGCCAAAGACAAAACATAGGTATTCGGGTTCCATTGAGCCGCCCCGAAGGATCTCCAAACAGAACGTGGAGCCCCCACAACTACGAACGTGGCCATTGACATCAACGCTTCGCGCGCCTATGAGATTAAAAGCATTTCCCCCTACGTCGTTTGTCGCCGATTCCGAGCGTTCCATTGTGCCACTTCCTCCATATAGTCCTTCTTCATCACCCGAACCGCAACACCCCCACGATGTGGATTTAATATCCCCACTCGCTGAACCTCCCCTCCGTCAACAAGGCATATCTACGTCCGCCTTACCTGTTGTTCCGGATACTCCCCTCGAAGACACACGGACCCGTACATGGCACGGATTTGCGGTCATATACGTACCGTCACAACCATCTGACGAGGAACTTCTTGCGGTGCTGGGTGGTGATATGGAAGCGGAACCCATGCCAGAATATGTTTCATACCTACTCAATCAGCTGGAACCAATAGGCGAAGACGTGGTTCTACCAGGGCTATCACGAAAGGAATCTACGACCTCATCTGGGTTCGAACTCATCTCGAGGCCATCCATTGAGGCCTATGATTACCCCGTTCTCCCTCGTTCGCGTCTGCTCGTCCGTAGGAGTATGCGCATCTCCCCAGCAGCTCGTGCTGGTGCTCGCACTCGATTGGGAGTTTTGTCTGGCTTGCGTGCCGTTTGCGAGTACCACAGTCCCCCAGTATCACCATCTAGGATGGCGGAGCAAGAAATACCGTCACCTCGATCCGGTGTATTCTCCAAGGTGAGGCGGAGCATGGCTGCGCGTGGCCACCAGTGAGTACCGCTAGTGACCACGGACTGCTAGTATCTATCATTACGACCTCCTACTGTCTTGTTCCTACTCTATTTCTACAGATCATTTTATATCTTTTTGCAATCTTGTTACCGTAGGTTTTGGGTTTGCGCATGTCTTCGCCCTTGGGCTCTTGGGCACTTTTACACAGATCACATAATTGAGATATCGGCTGTCCGGGCCGTCTTCGCTGCCCGCTTTCGTCACCTTGGAGGCGATTGCTCTCAAGAGCAACTACAGTAAACGCATTTCCTGAGCGTGCTTTGGTGGTAAAATGTCTATCTCTGTTCACTCTGCGGCACAGAATAGTAGGATCCCTTTGGAGCTCACCTAATTGAACCATTAATTCACGATGTCCTAACTCTCAGATCAACTATCTCTATTGCGTTCTCTGATCTCGGAGAATCCGCGTTCTGTCAACGCTGTTGATGCTGTGGGTGTTTGATTCTAGCGACCCGATGATGCATGACAACGTTGGCGCACGCAGGATACCCGTACCCCACTACACTGGGCTGCATCAACCGGCCATCTAGACATCGTCACATACTTGCTGGAGAACGGGGCCGAAGTCAACAAAACGGATGATGGGGGATGGACTGCTCTACACAATGCAGGTATGCGCAGCTGGCATCACTCTATATTTCTGATCAATATCCTGCTTCTAGTCAGCGCTGGCCAGGACGAGGTTGTGAGCGAGCTAGTTGGCGCGGGAGCAGACGTGAATAGGAAGAATGACAAGGGAATCACTCCGCTGTTTGTGTCTCAAACTCCTGCTATCGCAGTATTTTCACTCATTTCATGGTCCTGCAGACATTATGCAGCGTCAAAGTCACGTATTGAAGTATGGATTACTTTAGCAGGCCGTTTTTGGATGACCCATACTCACTTTTCTTTAGATTGGTCGCTTTTTAATCTCTCGCGGAGCCGACGTGCGTGCTGCATATAACGATAGTATTCCCATCTTTCATACTCTCATGAATAGATCAATTCTCGCGACAAAGCAAACCAGCACCCTCTGTCTGGTGACCCTTACTATCTTGGAAGAGCTGGCAATTACCTCGACTCTCGCAACAGTCATCGTGCCGCCACAACTGGATCCACGGGATTTGTAACCCTACTGCTTCACCCACCGGAGGGCAGTCCCAAGACACGTCTCAATACTGGCGACCGCATGGGTAGGTTTGCTCTTCTCGCATATTTTTCGCAGAGCTGAGGGTGGATACTTCGAAGGCAATACGCCCTTGCACCTCGCTATGGAGTCTGCGCATGGCGAGACGGCCGCTTTGCTCATCGAAGCCGGCGCGGACAGGTCACGCGTGAGCCGTTATTTTTATGAGAGAAGTGTTCTGTTACAGCTAATGTATGCACATGTTGCACTTAGTTGAATCTGGATGAGCAGACGGCAGAGCAGCTCGAGGGCGTCGGCGGGGCGGAACAACGACGAGCACGTGCCTACGTCACCGACCGTTGTGGGCCGCCGACATAAGTATGTTGGGTTGGTAAAGTGTGTGTAGGTCACGAGTGTATACAATGAAGGGGGGTACAGGAATGAGTCAAATCTATATTTCTATTGTAAGCACTCTCTCTCTTTCTGGCGTGCTAACGTCGTAGGGCGGATGCTCGCATCGGGGACATACGTCTGACTTGTCATTATTTTTGCTGCTTGTATACGTGGTGGATAGAACCCTGTCTTTCCGAAACCACACCTCCTGTCATCTCGATCGAATCCAAAAAAAATATTCATTCACCGCTGTTTGAGATCCTGAGCTCCAACCATGGCTGATGACGATTTTGACCTCTATGGCGAAGACGATGGATTCGGAAACCCGCCCTCCCAAGTTCAGGTGGGCTACTGCTTTTTCGTGCTCTCAGTCTCGCATTGATTAGTCAAGAAGGAAGGAGAGGTAGAGTTAGAAGGGATACAGGTAGTGCAAGACTCCTTCGAGCCAAGAGTAGGTGACAAACGGCTGCGCGAAGAGGACGAGTCGGAAGCGCTGGCACCTATACCTGTGCAAACCTACCAGGTCAAACAAGATATTCCCACAGGTCCACGGATGTCTTCTGGCCCAGCAGCTAGTGGCGGCATACCGAATGGGGCTATGCAATCCAACAGTGCAATAAGCCAGGGGCAAGTGAGTGAGGATGGGTTCGACTCTCTGTATATTGGGGATTTGCAATGGGTATGGTGCTACCTTTTCTTCTGGGTAGTGAATGACTTACTGTCTCCTGTCTCCTTACGTGCATTCTAGTGGACGACGGACGAGGATTTGCGCAAGGTCGCTATGGGAGTCGGCGTGTCTATCGACCATAAGGACATCACGTTTTCGGAGCACAAAGTCAACGGCAAAAGTAAAGGGTACGTTTTACGAAACTATTTCTTCCTCAGAATGACCTTGTATGCGTATACTTTAGTATCGCATATGTTGAGTGTGGTTCCCCTGCCAATGCCGCTGCTATCAAGCTATGGTTTGACGATAAGTGAATTATCATTTTTCACGTCCTTTACAATGTTCTAACATATTGTAGTGACTTCCAAAATCGACGAGCAACTGCAAATCTGACTAGCTCTTCTCAGGGGAACCCATTCCGAACGCTACCAAAAGGCTAGTCGTCACCAGCCACGTCACGGGTCCTTATTGACGTCCCATAGAGCCTCCTCCACGTCAGCAGCAAGGCTCAGCACAAGGGCAGCAACAGAGTGGCGTGTCTCGCGGAGGTGCAATGCCATTCCGCGGTGGCCGCGTCGCACCCACCAACAATATGGTTGGCCGTGGAGGCATGGCCGGTGGTGGCATGGGTGCCTTGCAAAACAACATGGTTGCCGGTGGTGGTGGCGGTGGGTACCACAACGGATTCACTGGGCGTGGGGGCATGGTTCCACAGGGTCCTCGCGGGTTCATGCGCGGAGGGATGATGGGGGGTGGCATGGGTACGGGGTTCTAGCTTCTTTGTCCTCATTCTGTTCCGATCCTTCCACGGTTTTCTGTTCTCTCTTTATTCTGTGTTTCTAGATGGGGTGTGTATGCTTACGTATAAGTTGTTTCCTATGCAGGGATGGGCATGATGCCGGGTATGGGACGTGGTGCATTCAACAACATGACCGGAATGGGCAGTGGATTCGGTATGCAAGGTCATTTCAACCCTGCGTTTATGCAAGGCGGCGGTGTTCCTGCTGTAGGCGGTCAGGGAGGGCCATTCCCACCAGATGGGCCTCGTAAGCGTTTCCGCGTTGACGAAAGTAGATAGTAACCGTAGATCGAGGAAATCTTAGTTCGCATTATACGCTCCTCTTATATTTAGCCTTCATCGCTTTTCCGTGTTTTGTGATGATCAGTGAGGTTTCAACTGGTATTCGATGCAAGTCTATCCGAGGTACAGTACAGATGAGGGTTGCGGTATGTTATGTATGTCAAATAAGACGAAGACGTGAGCAAGAGACCATAAGAGATACAGAAAGGATGGGTAAACATAGGGCCCAACATCGCAAAAAAGACCCGAGCAACAGGTGTGTGAAATGAAAGTTGTTCAAATAGTTATGTCGCAGGGGGAAACTCAACCACTGCGTTCTCACTCCTTATGACGACGACGGCGTTTCTCTTCTTCGCGGCGACGCTCTTCCTCTTCCGCCTCAAGATCCTCCTTCCGGGCAATCCGGGCGCTAAGTGCCACATCAGATGATGACAAGTCCCTGAATATACATGGGACGAACCTGGTGCGTTCTTCCCGCTCTAGAGCTGTCATGTCCGCCTCCATGTCTTCGTCATCGCTCATTACGTTTTGTGACATGTATTTAGAACGATCACGTCCAAAGATCTTCCAGATTTCATCCTGTATGCCGTTGGAAGCACCCGCAGCCCGTTTTGGGATGCGTCTGTCGTACGCGGAGTCGGATTCTGACCCATCGTAACTTGATGAGGGTGAGCGCGCACGTTTGATCGGCGTATGTGCGCTCGAGCCAGTCGTAATCTTATTGGACAGTGGTGCAGGCCGAGAGAATTTGGTCCCATGTGAGGAGACCTTCGAAGCGATCTTGGGAGTGGATCGCAAAGAGGAATATGAGGATGTCCTGGACATAGTAGGGCGAGGGGACGATGACCTCTTAGTAGCGGATGGTGTAATGTCCGGTCGCTGGGGGAGTAATGATGGTGTGCTGGCGCCCGAGGCGGCCGGAGATGGGGGAAAGTTGGTCATCGTCGAGGTGGTAGCTTTAGATTTCGTCCCGAACCAATCGTGAAATTCGCGAGCTTCTTCTCCCTCTAGAGTCTTGTTTTCGCGAGCTTTGGCTCGATCGCGCAAGATTTCGTCTATAGTTCGCGTGTCTCGTTTGACTGTATTGAGTTTCGTCAGGGTATTGGGCATTGCTGTCAGGCGCTCTCGAACTGAACGGCCACCGTTCGCTGAGCTGTCTCCTGTTGGTGGATGCTGAGCAGTTGCGTTGAGAGCGCCACCAGGTAAACGCCTTCCGGTCCTAGAGGTTCCAGCAGAGGATCCGGAGCGGCGAGTAGCATTCTGTGAAAATTGTAGATTTAGACGACGTTCACGCTTCTCTTCGCGGGTCAGGGCAAGGCCAGCATCACCCTCACTGTCGTCGTCAAATGCTCGTCTGCTAGCAGCAGAGGATGTCGGATAGCGAGAAGTTCGCTCACGGCCCTTTTTGGGGCCGTAGAGCATAGCCTGATGTAGCTCCTCTTCCCGTCGCTCCATCTCCTTTAGTTTTGCCTCTCGTTCTCGTTCTTGTTTTAACTGCCGTTCCTTTTCACGTTTCTGTTCCTCGAGGTGATGTCGTAGCATCTTGGCTTTCTGCTCACGCTCTTTACGGTCTTCTTCTTCTTGCTGGCGTCGACGGGCTTCCTCTTTCCGTCGTCGTTCTGCATTGATAGAATCAGCTGCCCGTGTGGACTCTTGCGTCTGAGCTTGGCTGAGTGCCATGAGGGCAGCGAAGCCACTACTTGTCATAATTGGGGACTCGGAAACTCAGAAGGGTGAGTAACGACGAGGATGAATGAGAACAAGGACTGCACTTGGTAGTGCCACATAATTCCGCCGCTTCCGCGCGTCTCCTGTTAGGCGGTCACGTGTTACGCCCCTCTAACTTACTAAGGCAGGTGTCTGGAACCAGCACGGTTTATGTAAGCTGATTCTCTCATCCTTCTGTGTCTCAAAAAATACCATATCTGCTACAGTAGATCTGTTGATATGATGCTTCTCTACAATATCTCTGAACAGAATTTAAAATATTTAGTATTGACAGAGGAGAAGCAGAATATATATTATTACACCAAAAGTGTTTTTTTAACTATAGCCTATAGGACTCAAATAAAGAAGTTTCCAAGGGGGTGGTGGAATGCAGATCCTGAACCCAGGGTGGGGGAGGGGGGAGGGTCCTTGGTCCCGAAATCCGATATTTTGACCCCT
>WNFI01029179.1_pt1 | contig 10608 bp, 9 predicted proteins | sample 5400471 | NCBI WGS metagenome assembly WNFI01 (sample SAMN13153348, study PRJNA577476) | soil metagenome | isolation source: 100 cm saprolite on Douglas fir-dominated hillslope | place: USA:California | collected 2013-09-17 | reverse complement strand
GTCTGCTCTCCAAGCGTTTTCTCCTCGCTTGTCGCAGTCCTGGCGTCGGCGAAACAATAGCAGGCCGGTCGTCCGGTAGTCCATGAACCTTTGATGACGCCTGTGCGTCCGCGATGTGGAGCAAATCAAGGCAGGCCATGCTAAGAAGCCCTTGCGTTCCAAATGGGGATCGCTGCCTTCAGCATCTTGATTACGTTTTGATTTCCGACGGCCTCTTGCAAAGGCGGGGACTCGAAGTAACTCAGCAACTCAAGCCCGAACGGTTTCAAATCCTCGACAGCTTCAAATCGTACGTTTGACGGACTCGCCGCCGCATCGTAGAAAGTTTCTATACCCTCACGACGCAACCACCAGCCGCTGGCTTTCTTTTTGCCCCACAGAACGATGGAGCGCGATGTGGTAAAAATCCGCGCCCGCATGGGCAATCGCTCCAGCGTGAGTTTCACTTTATCGCCCGCGACATAGACAGACAGGTAGGCGGAAACGCGATGCACGTCAACGAATCGGATGTCTACAACTTCCCCGCCGCCGATGGATTCCCACGCGTCGGAAAGCCAGTCTTGCCGGATATAGCGCCCGAGGAGTACATGCAAATGCGCCATGCCGTTCTTTTGAAATTCCAGCACCCCAACGAACGACAGCGACCCTTTGAACTCCCGCGCCAGCGAGACGCGCATCATTCGCCAGCGCTCACGGATGTAGCGATCAGTTCTCTCTCGATTCGGTACGCGCTTAGGATCGAGGGTTAGAGTCGCCAGACGTGTTAGCTTGTGCTCTTGAGCTATCTGCGCGATCCGCGCCCGCACTTTTTTGAGTTTGGGATTGCGGCAGCGAGTCAAGTGAAGTAAAGACTTTAAGAAAAAGCACTTACCGTACTGCCGTATCGAAAACCGCTTGGCCCCACTCCCCCCGCCCTCTCCCCGCGCGAAAAACACGCGCGGAGAGAGGGAGCGCGTTTATGCTCTGAGCCTGCAAGGGCGCGCGCCGCCCAAATCCGACTCCTTGCCCCGATTCAACTCCTCGGCGGAAGACCAGGCTCGTCGCTCCGGGTTGCACGCCTGCATCGCCCGAATTTGCGCCAGTCTTCCGCCGAAGCTCTTAAAAAAACCCTGTGTTCGCTTGCCACCGGATAAAGGCAAGGGGTTCGAATGCGGCAACACAGGAGAAACCACGCCTTGAAACATGCCCACAATCGGTACGGATGGCGCGCAAACTTATGTGCCTTCCGTAGGCATCACGATTCCGGGAAAACGGCCTCAGAGTCATCTGGACATTTCGCATGAGGCACAAACGATTGCGCACGATAAAGCCCTACCTGACTTCCAGGTGAGTTCTTGCTTCCAAGTTTTCAGGAACCAGTTTTCGCCGCCTGCCAACCGGGAAGAACTTCCCGCACTGACCACATTGGCAAACGTGGTCTTTCAGCGGCCTTCGTCTACGTGTTGCATGGATTTTCGCAATCAGGCGGCAACCAACTGAGCAAAATCGAATCTTGGCTGGTGCCCCACACACGGCACACGCATAAGGCGGTGGGCTTTGGGCCTTGAGCGTTGTTTCGCGGTTTGGCTCTTCACTCTCAGTACGCATACGCAGCCTCCGGCAGGGTCACGAACCCATTAGACCGAAGGCGCGAGAATACGAACAGAACGCGAAATTAGATTTTTTGGAGGAATTCGTTACGTGAGGTGGACCATTTCGTTGCGCATGTCGTTACTCATTTCGAGCAAGAAGTCAGGAATCCACGAAAGATGCGTTTCCAGGCGGTTGTAATTGCGATATCGCCACATGCGCTGCGCAACTTCGTTGTGATCGGGGGAATCGACAATTGCCCCTGTGAGGCCGGATACATTTCTGTCGCAGAAGGTGCCGGTCGCTCGTCTGACGTAACCCACCAAAAGGTATCTTGTGAACTCTGCAAGCGAATAAACTTGCAACTCATCAGCAAGCTTTAAGTCGATTTTTATCATTGTGGCCCAAAAGCGGATCTCAGACACCAACCGAGACGGTGGAACACGGCCAATCGCGGCATAATCAGCTTTTTGATTTTCACCTTCGGCGGCGATGACATCCCGAAATGAGTCTCCGAGCATGGCAGCCGCTTTTTCTAGTACCGCTGCCATTTTCTTGCGTTCCTTGGGGTGAAGGAGCATCACTTTCCAAAATGGCTTTAGACGTGGAGCAAGACGAATCAGTCCAATGATGGAAGCCAGTATTAAGGGGAAGCAGCCGGCCTCACACAGTTCTTCGAAATCTCTGCGAGCCGCAGAAGACGAAACCCATTGCATCTGCTCCACAATCAACTTCCACCAAGCCGCGCTGAGATCGAATCCGTCCCTTTCCATCATTTGCCGGAAGGTATTCCAGAGGTCTTGCGGAGACTTGACTGGTTCGGGTTTCGGTTTCTCGACGTCGCCCATATCGCGGCCTGATCCGAGATCAATCATGGGCCTTCACGGGGGAATTGGATGAACGGTTCGATCACGATTTTCGTTACAAGCACTATTTGGCTATAGGAAATCTACCTGCCTCAATCTCCTTGCACTGCGAGCTCCTACTGTGGATTTCCCAGCCTCTGGGGAGAAATCGCCCAGGGGCGAGTGTTGGCTTAATCCGCTGTAACGAGTCGGGCCGCATGCGCCCGTGTCGCGGTTCCCCCTGGGGAGTGAAAACCACACCCTGTTTCCCATGTGCACGTGCGCGATCAGCGAAAAGTATGCGAAAAAGTGTCCAGCTCGGAATTGCGCACGCGCGCGCGCGTGTGCGCTCCTCGGGTACACGTTCCCTGGGGATGCCCCTCGGGGGATTGCCGCACGTGCGTCCGTGAGGTGGACGAAAATGGGGAAACTGGAAGATTGCCCATGCGCGCGCACGCGTAGGTGGTCCTTAGGACAATCCCAGTGGTCCTTGCCATTCGTGCCAGCCCCCTTAGGTGTGCGGCACCGACTATAAGAATGGAGGCTTTTCCGAAATTTTCTCAAGCCCACGCAGCGTGTGGGCCCCGTATTGTATGAACTGTTCCGCAAATCAGACGGCAACAATGCGAGGTCCTATTCGCCTCACGAGCAAGCTGTTTACGCTCGGCAGGAGTCGGAGCAGTCGCAGGGCATACTTGAGGATTGGCTCGGAGCGCGGCGCTTAATCGAAGGAAATGCCGAATGTGTTTGCGACACGCTCTAATTCCGTTTCGGGGAATCGCTCATTCCAAGCTTTTCGCGTTGCCAGTTGATCAGTCTCAAGCCGCTCGTAGATCATGAGCGCCTCAGGCTGATAGAGAAATGCGCTGGCCCCAATTCCCTCGGCCGGCCATCTTCTCGATATTGTCGCGCGTCGTGTAGCTGCCGTCGGCCACCATCTGCTGTGGCTTTTTCTCCAGCCGATCTGCGATGCGCTCTACCGCCGGCAATAACTGCGCGCTGTCGTTGGCCTCCTGCGTCACTGCGGCTTCGATGATCAGCCCGTTCGCCGCGTCGGTAGAAATCTGCGCGTTGTAGCTGAGCGCTAATCCCCCGTCGGACTGCTTCATGACCCTGGCTTGCGGATCGCTGGTGCTTACCCGCGCCTCGCTCTTGGCTTTTTCTCCGGACTTGCGCGCCTGCAACTTTTGCAACTCTTCCAGCGCACTCTCCAACCGTTCTTGTTGCTGGCGCCGCGCGCGGGCCTGGGCTTGCTTAGCTTTCGGGCTGGTCTCTTCGTTCCGTGGATCGCCCATCTCCGCCACGCACCGTCGCGCACGCACCAGATGCCCCTGAATCGTTCCTTCGCGCTGAAAGCTTCTGGTGCTCGCCTGTGCCTTGATCTTCGTGCCGTCCTGCATCACCTGTTCCAGCGTGATCAGCCCTTCCTTGCTGAGGGCTGCCAATACCTGCGTAAACAGTTCATCCAGCTCTCTCTGTTTCTCCACGCGAAAATCCGCCAGTGTGTGGTAGTTCACTTCGTCCAGTCCCGTGAGCCACTGGAACGCAGGATCGTACTCGCAGCGCCGCGCAACTTCCCGCGCCGAGCCAACCCCTTGGCTGTAGGCGTACACCCACAGACTAATCAGCAGGTGCGGATCAAACGCCTGGCCGCCCGCCTTCTTCCGCGCTGCTCTCGATGCCTCGATAAAATGGGCTCAAATCCAAGCGCTCCACCAACGTCCAGATCGCCCGCGCTGAATGGTCTTCACCGATCAACCGCTCCACATCAATGGCCCGCCAGCTCATCTGCTGTCGGTTCACGTAGCGGATCAACGGCTGCTTGCTTGAGATATTTTCTTCGTTCATGCCGCGAGCTTACGGCACGCTACCTTTTTTGCAAGACGGAAATGCGGAGGGTTTCTTCACAGCTTCGAACACAAGGATGCGCCACCCGGCCAGCTGGCGTAACCGTGCCACCTACGGCTTTGCCTGCGACGGTTTGCACCTCCAAAAGGGTAGTCATTTTGGGAAGGTTCGCCAAGAATCATTAGGAACTAAACTGGACGCTTTCTGCCACTCTTTCCCTTCGAGCATCTCTCGGGACATTAACTTCCCACCGCCCAGAAGCAGTTCGAAGGGTTCATCAAGAGTCACGACTGCTCCTTTATTTGCATCACATCTGATCAGATAGACCTCGACATTGTCCGAAAGTGGTTCCCATTCTTGGTAACTCTGTAGCTTCGTCCACTCACGATCTATCAGGGTCTGAAAGAATTCCACCGCTTTCGGGTCTGGTCGCGGCTGCTGTAACTTTTTTGTCGCGATCAGTGCGAAAGTGTGACCGATCAAATTTTTTGAGCACACTGGACAAGCAGAGTCTAGTAAGCGGACGATTTCTTCTGCCTTTGCATTGGCAGTTGGATTAGGCAGCTTCGATTGGTCGTGTCTCTTGAACGATTGCATAATTTCCTCTAGCGGCTAGCGGGCCTAACGCATGACTTGTTTCTAGTGCGCAAAATAATTATAGATATCGGTTCCAGCCCTGGAACCCGCAATAGCGCCGAGCCCCCCTCCAATGAGTGCACCTCCTGCAGCACCCACTAGCGTACCCACAGGCCCAAAAAAAGAACCTCCGATGGCTCCAAGTTTTGCTCCGGCGATGCCTCCAGCCGTAGCGCCAAGTAGAGCCCCTCCCTCTCGTGCTGCTACCGCGCCTCGTTTTCCTGCGGGTGCCGTAGCAACATTATAAGTACTCATGGCAACAGCGGCTACCACGAGTACTGTCCCGGCGGCTTTTGCAGCTCCTCCGGCAGCATTCACTCCGGCATTGGTAGTGGCCGCACTTGCCTCTAGCTGCGCGGCAGTCTTCCCCGCTAGTTGTCCTGTGCGTGATGCTTTAAGGATGTCTGTGGTAGCCTGGCCGACGGGACTTAGCTGATTGTATGCTTGGCCCTGTAGTGCTGATCGAGCTGCAGACGCGTCCGGCCCACTTAATGCTGCGGCATCCTGTGCGTAGTTGGCCCTCACAGTGGCGTCGTTGATGAGTGTTTCACCTGCTGCAACTGCTGCACCTTGTGCCGCCTGCACTTGCGGCTGAGCGTTTTGGTCTGTTGTACCTGGTTGCTTTGTGTTCATGTCCGATGGGTCGGTGCATCCCGTCGAGCAAGCTGGAGGAGAAGACAGTGCGTCGGCTGCTCCATGGCCGTCGAGGTCGGCGAAGGATTCGGGGTCGTCGGCAACCATGGCGTAGAGGTTGAGGGTTTGCGGGTTGGTGAGATTGGCATAGGGGACGGGAACGGGGACAGCCGACCAGTCGGCGCTCAGCCAACGGCCGAAGCGGTTGGAGTAGTATCGGGCGCCGAAGTCGTCGTTTCCGGTTTCAGCGTCGCGTTCCTTGCCTTCAAACTTATAGTTTTGCGGGCAGGTGTTGGTATAGGAGCGCTCGCCACCATATGGGTAGAAATCAGCGTCATAACACACCACACCGTTGTTCTGCGTGATCACGCGCGAAGTGCCAAGGAGATCCTCGACATAATAGATGGGATTGCCGCCGACGGGGAGCATGGCCACTCGCTTGCCGCCGAAGAAAATGTATTCGGCCGTGGCGTTGCCGGAGGCGTCCGTTTCGGCGAGGATGTCGCCACCCGCGCCATACCAGTAGAGCTTGCTGGCGACCTTGGCCACCCGGCGGCCATCGGCATCGTACAGATAATTGATTCCGCCCGCGGATTTGAGCTGGCTTTCCGCATCCCAATTGTATGTAAAACTTCCATCGTTCTGCGTATTCCCGGATGAGTCGTAAGAAAAGCCGGAAAGATGATTGTTACCATCTGCTGGCCGACTGAAGCCACTTTCCTGCGAGCAGCCGGTGTACCGTGAATCTGTGGTGGCGCTGATGGACTGCAGATTGGCCCAAGCGTCTAAACCGTAAGTTTCTCCCCAACAATGCCCCGGACTTGTGGCGAAAGTGGACGTGGTCTGCGCCGCCGTGATGCGATTCAGTTGATCGTAGCTGAAGGTTTGCGAGCGAGTTCCGTCCAGGTTGTTGGTGATGGAGAAAACGTGGCCTGCGTTCTTGTTGGTCGACGGATCGACAAAGCTGTAGGTGATGTCGATGGCGTTGCCAGCGGAAGAAGAGGCTTTGAATTCAAGCGGCTGGAGTCGGTTGTTATAGCTATGCGTCAGATTCAGGCCTGTGAATGAAGTGGATTGGCCGATAGAGTGGGCATAGAAGGTGCCCTGTGGCGTATAGCAGACGGCATTTGCCAAACAGCCTGAAGGTACACTCTGAAAATCCGTGGCATAAGCGATGCCGTTGGTACCGTCAACGGCGGTGATCGGGCGATTTGCGGCGTTATATGTGTAATTGACGATGCGCCCCGTGGGATAAATAGCTTGGGTTACATTACCCGCGAGGTCGAGATAATAGGTGGAAGTTTTTGTGACGTTGCTGGGAGAGCTAGTGGTGGTGCGCTGGTCGACGTGGATGCTGCGATGATTTGTGGCGTCGATTTGGTAGCTCCAGGCTTCCGAGCCTGCGGCATCATTTAGGCTGGTGCGATGGCCAATGTTTTGGCACGTGGACAAACCGAGGCAGTTCGATTGGTCGTATGTGGTAGTGAGTGTGGGATCGCCATTGGAATAGTTCAGAACGGTCTCGCGATTGAGGGCGTCATACTGCGCGCAGGTGCGAATACCGCGCGCGTCGACTTTGGAGACTAGAAGGCCAGCAAAGGAGTTTAATCCTGAGCAGTTGATGTCTGAATCGTAATTGTAGGTGGTGGCGCCGGATTCCGGATTGCTCACGCTCGTGAGGCGAGAAAGGAAATCATAACTGAAGTTGCGCTGATGAGAGGCATTTTGGACGACTTGCTTAAGGTTACCGAGCGTGTCGACGGTATAGCTGGTGACCCAGATAGGTTCGCCGGTGCCTGGGCAACCGTTCGAGTTCACGGCTGCGCCGACAGCGTTGGGCTCGTCTACTTCGACAAGGCGGCCGAGGCTGTCGACGCGGCTGCGGCGCCACTTCCCTGTGGGGTCTGTAACTAACGTGGAAGGCCCGCAGTAAGCCGTCGTCAAGGCAGAACCATCTGGATCCGTTTCTTTGATTTTGCGGCCCAGAGCGTCATAGGTATAGGTTGTCGTGCCACTGCTAGTTGTTGGGTCTGTGCCCGTCCGGTACGGGTTCGAGACGGTATACGTGTGCCCGAGGCCGTCAAAGGCCGCATCTGTGTGGATCGTTCCCTGCGGGTCGGAAGTCACAAGACTTGTAACGATTTGACCGAGGCCGTCCGTGGCCGATACAGTCACCAGGTTCGTCGAGGTGTTGATCTTTTTGGCGGTTGTCACGCTGGGCGAGGGTGTGGAGGGATTATACGGGGAGTCATTATAGGCGATGGTAGTCACGCCACCGTCGGGGAAGTCGGTTTCCGTCAGGCGGGCGAGACTGTCGTTGTACATATATGTGGTTGTGAGATTGTTTTGGTCGATGGAGCTGGTTAGCTTTCCAGAAGAGTAAGCGTACCCATACTTTTCAATGTGCGCTGTTCCGGTGTTGGGATAGGTGATTTGCGTAAGATAAGCATTCGTAGGCGCTGGAGGGGTGCCGCTTGAAAAGTTGTCCGCGTAGGAGTACGCGGTTTGGTTTCCGCGCGGGTCGGTGGACGACGTAAGCTGTCCAGTTTCGTCGTATGCGGATGCGGTAGTGAGTTTTGAGCCCGACCCATTGATCCAAACGGATTTTGTGGTGAGGTTCGCGCGCGACGGCGTTGCGTTTGTTCCGTAGTGAGTCTCGTCGTGGCCCGTGTAATTGCCCGGACCAGGCAAGGCTTGTGTCGTCGCGGCGGAGCATGGAGTGCTGCTCGTGGTGCCGTCATAGAAGTAGTCGGTCTCGGCGACTCGATTGGTACCGCTGCCGTCGTAGGTAGTCACTTGACAGGGGCGGTCGAAAATCGTTGCTGCGCTCGGGTAAATTGGAGTGGCATTGAACGCCTGATAGTTTGTGACGGTCTTCCGCGAAAGTGCGCCTGGCGCTCCGCTGCCAAAATCATAGTCGTCTTGCTCGGTGATCTGCGCGCCCGAACCGTACGTGTATGTTGTTTGGGAGGTCTGACCGTTGTCCAAAGTGGTTTGCTGGCTTTTTAGCTCGTATTCGTCATACCAGGTCTTGGTAAGGGTACGGAGGGTTGTGCCGGAGGAATTCTTGGTCACGACTGTCTGCTCGACTGCAATCTGCGGTTGGTATGGCGAATAGTCGTTCGGCTGTCTCGGAGCCGTGTACGCGGAGTAGGTATAGACGGTTGTGTAGGTCAGCCCAGTTATGTTGTCAGTGGTCGTGACCGTCGTGGTCTTCGTGGTCCAGGACTTCGGGTTGGAACTCCAGGTTGTGGAGTAGCTGAACGTTTGCTGCAGAGCGATATGCACGCCATCGAAACTTACCGACCTTTGCGCAACAGCCGGGGTGTCGTATTGCCATAAACATCCGGTGTTGCCCCCTCCTAATGCATCTGGAAGTGCCTGGAACTCCGAGAGGGGGTTCAGTGTCCATGAATAGCTGACGAATCCACCGCCCGGGTAGGTGATTTTGCTTAAAAGGCCATAACTCGAATCATAGGAAAACGCATACGAAGTGTTGTTGGGAAGAGTGATTTGTTTAACGACGCTTGGCGGTCCCGCCAAATTCGGGATGCCGTTACACCCGTTCGCGTCACTTTGCAGAAGGACAGAATTGACAGCATGATTTGCGCTATTCGATCCCCAGGCCACCGTGTAGGGGTTGGATAAGCCAGAAACCGTAATCGTGTCGCCGCTGGCGCCAAAGCTGGAGCTTGATAATAGCGTGCGGCCTAGCGCGTCCTTTACGTTAAAGGCCCCGCTGCCGTTGCTGAGGCCCAAGTCCGTCACGGTCAAAGCGTTTCCGTTTCTGTCTTCAATGGAAGATACGAGCGCTGTGGAAACATTGTCCACGCCGCCAGGGTGGCTCGTAAGACCAAACGAAAAAACGGTTCCACTCGCGCTGGCGACAAGGACTGGGGAAGGACCAGATGCGGCAGTCAGTGTCGCCTGGTAATAGTCGTCTCCTCCAGAAAACCTCTGGACAGGAACTATGGGCGTCGCCTGAGCACAAGGCGCGCTGGCCGCGTCAATGGACAAATAAAGCGGGTGACGCCCTCCGGTTTCATCCTGAAAGACGTAATTACTGTAATAGGTACATCTGCCTCGGCCCGCCGGTTCCGTAACCTGCAAATTCGATATCATCGGAACAGAATAGGACCATCCGCCTTTAGCGAGATACTCGGTGTTATCAACCCAAAAGTTCAGCCCGGTCCCGTCCGGCTGAAGGTGTTGAGCGCCACCGGAATCATAGGCGAAAGAGAATGGCAAGGAGATCTTGCGTCCGGGAGGAGTGGGCACTTGAATCCGCAGACTGACGGAGCCGTTCGCAGGATTCACCGTTTCATTCAGCGCCTGGATATAGTCATGGCCTGCGCCTGGAATTGGAGTTGAAGTGGTATTCGTGACATTGGTGATTTGGGCCCTCGCGGCCGGTGTGCAAAAGAAGAGAAGCAGCGCAAAATACAGGCGACGCCGAGAGACGAGCAAGGGGCCTCCGAGTGGTGGGTCCACGAACCGTTTGGGAGAAGGCGGCGGGACGCAATTACGATTAATTTATCTAAACGCCCGCCGGTGGATTGGCAGGATGGGGGATTTGTATCTGATTCATAGTTATATGTCAAGTGATTTGTCAATAAAGGAGATAGAAGAGAGGATAAGTATAGAGTGAGTTCACGACGGGGAAGGCAAAGCAGGTTCCTCCGCGTCGCTCGGAATGACGGCACTCCGGTAGCGGTAGGTCCAAGAGGCTCCAATTCTCTTGCGAGACTTAGGATTCGGTTTCGATGCACACCGCCTTTCAATAGGTTGCCCCAACTGAGGGTCGGGATTTAAGGTGCTCCCGGTTGGTAAGCGACACCGCATAAGGCATTTAGAGTTTTGCAGCCCCGGCTGTTAACCGAAGGCCCCTACGGCTGGAAACTTGTCCAAACTTGTCCATCTGAGAGCGGCCCAAAAAACCGCAAGTGACGCCAGGACAGCGACTTAGGTTACTTGCTTACCTGGTTCGGGACCAGGAGGTCGAAGGTTCAAATCCTTTCGCCCCGACCATTCCCTCTTAAGCATTTGCTTTTTATCTTCATCTTTCTACCAGCTTCGT
>WNFI01009143.1_pt1 | contig 10608 bp, 9 predicted proteins | sample 5400471 | NCBI WGS metagenome assembly WNFI01 (sample SAMN13153348, study PRJNA577476) | soil metagenome | isolation source: 100 cm saprolite on Douglas fir-dominated hillslope | place: USA:California | collected 2013-09-17 | reverse complement strand
GTCGGGTACCTCGATGTCGGCGTACGGCCACGGCGCGGCACCGGCGCGATGGGCGACGAGGAAGTCGATCCCGGCCCGGATGCGCTCGGCGCCGGGGCCATGCCACACGTCGACGCCCGCGTCACGGCCGAGGTCTCCGAGCAGCGCGAAGGCGAGCATGTTGAACGTGCTGTAGTGGAACGAGCGCGTGCGAGCGGCCTCCTTTGGCTGGCGGCCGTCCGGCTCGAGCTGCGGCACGATCCGGCGCGCCGCTGCGGCGGTGAGCGTGTCGGTCGCGAGCTTCGTGCGACCGGCGAAGAGCGCGGCGCCCACGAGCTGCGCGTCGTACCAGGTGCCGTGGTTGTTCGTCGCACGGCCCTCCATCTGGCCCTGCGCGCTTCCGGTGAGCCAGTCGGCGAACTGCCCGAACCACGCGCGGAGCGCGCTGCCGTCGGCGGCGGACCACGACGGTGTGCCGTCGAGCAGTCGCGCCGCGTCGACGACGCGCAGGAGCTGACGGCTCTCGATGATGCCGGTCCCTCGCTCCTCGGTCCGCCCCGGGATGATCTGCGCGAATCGCATCGACGGATTCATCCGCGTCCGCTCGTCGATGAACCACGCGCGGATCCCGCGCGCAGCGGCGTCGGAATACGCGCGCTCGCCGGTGAGGTAGCCCGCGAGCGCGAGCGTCTCGACCCCGCCGACCAGCTTCACGATGCGCGCGCCGTCGTACTTGGTGAGATCGGACGCCTCCGGGTTCACCTGCCCGTCGCGCTGCAGATACGGAGTGCCGCCGGGCTTCGCGGCGTCCGGCCACCAGTAGATCGAGAGGCTCACATAGTCGTGCGGATCGCCCGACGGCGGCAGGAGGGTCTTGTCCGTCACGGTCACGGGTGCCGAGCCGAGCGCGGCATCCGCGGCGGCGCGCAGCTCGGCGATCGCCGGCGCGATGGCGGCGCTGCCGGCAACGACGTCGGCCCGCGCGGCGGCGAGGGTCGCCCCGTCCATCACCAGCACGCGCGGGGCCGGCACGTCAGCGCGCGCCGGGGCGGTCGTCGAGCAGGCGACCAGCGCGAGCAGCGCAACGACCGGTACGACGACCCGTCGACTCACCGACCGGCACTGGTCTCCAGCTCGACGCTTGCCATGAGGAACGGACCGAGTCCGCGGTGATCGTCGGTCAGCGTCGGGACGCCGGCGTAGTACTCGAACGACCCGTCGCGGTACGGCGGCTCGCTCCCGCGGGCCAGACCGAGGCCGACGTGGTCGCACGTATCGCGCAGCGTGACCTGGCCGGCGGTCGTCGTGACGAAGCGATCGATGATGCCGGCCCCACCGTGACGAGCGGCCGCGAGATACCGCGGCTCGAGGTGGCCTTGGCGGGCACCCTTCGCGAGCGCGTAGACGAACATGCAGGAGGCCGAAGACTCGAGGTAGTTCCCCGCGCGTTCGCCCTGGTCGAGCACCTGCCACCACACCCCGGTCGCGGGATCCTGTGTCCGCACGATGCCGGCGGCGACCTCCTCCAGGATCGCGGCGATGGCCCGGCGATGCGGCGAGCCGGCCGGCACGTGATCGAGCACGTCGACAAGCGCCATCGCGAACCAGCCCATCCCCCGGCCCCACGCGGTCGCGGATCGTCCACTCCGCGGATCGGCCCACCGCTCGCCGCGATCCTCGTTCCACGCGTGGACGAAGAGCCCGGTGCGCGGGTCCCGCGTGCCATCCGCGATCAGCGTGATCTGGCGGGCGACATCGTCGAGCCCCGATGGATCGTCGAACAACGTGGCGTACTCCGCGTAGAACGGGCACGCCATATAGATGCCGTCGAGCCACATCTGGCCGGCGTAGAACCGCTTGTGCCAGAAGCCGCCGCTCGCGTTCCGGGAATGGGTCCGCAGCTGGCCGCGGAGGAGATCGGCCGCTCGGCGGTAGCGCGGATCGCCGGTCTCGCGATACAGCGTGAGCAGGAGTGGGCCCGGCGCGATGTTGTCGATGTTGTGGTCTACGGCCGAATAGGTCGCGATGCCCCCGTCCGTGAGCAGCCCATCGACGTTGACCCGGACGTGCTCCAGGTATCGCGGATCGCCCGACCGGCGCCACACCTGGACGAAGCCCTTGAGCAGCGTCGCCCACTCGTACCGCCAGCGGTCCGCGACCCTCGGCTCGCGCGACATCGCGGCGTCGGCTGCGCGGCTGGACCAGTCCGTGCCGACCCCCGCGAGGCTCACTCCTTGATCGCGCCGATCAGCACGCCCTTCACGAAGTGACGCTGCAGGTACGGGTAGACGAACAGGATCGGGACCGTCGCGACGATGATCGTCGCGAACTTGATCGTCTCGCCCAGCGCGAACTTGTCGCCGCTGGCGACGTCGGTGGTCATGCCCTCGATGTTGTTGCTGATGAGGATCTCCCGGAGCACGAGCTGGAGCGGGTACAGCTCGCGATCGCGCAGGTACACGAGGGCCGAGAAGAACGCGTTCCAGTGCGCGACCCCGTAGAACAGCACCATGACCGCGATGACCGGCAGCGACAGGGGCACGTAGATCCGCAGCAGGATCGTCCAGTCGTTCGCGCCGTCGAGCTTCGCGGCCTCCTCGAGCGAGGCCGGCACCGCCGCGAAGGCGGTGCGCATGATGATGAGGTTGATCGTCTGGATCGCGCCGGGAACGATGAGGGCCCACGGGGTGTCCTGCATGTGGAGGGTCTGACCGACGAGGAGGAACGTCGGGATGAGCCCGCCACTGAAGAACATCGTGAAGACGATGAAGAACATGATCGGGTTCTTCAGCCGCAGCTCGCGCCGTGAGAGCGCATAGGCGCCGAGCGTCGTCATCACCAGGTTGAGCGCCGTCCCCGCGACGACGTAGAAGAGGGTGTTCCGGTAGCCGGTGAGGATCATCGGGTTCTGGAAGACCCGGTGGTACGCCTCGAAGGTGAGGTCGAGCGGGGCCATCAGCAGACCGCGGTGTTGTGACAGGAGCGCGGGATCGCTGAGCGACGCGAACAGCACGAAGAGCAGCGGATACAGCGTCACCGCGATGAGCGCGACCATCAGGGCCACGTTGCCGATCGTGAAGAGCCGCTCGCCGGGACTCTCTCGGCGCCACGCTCGCTGGAGCGCTACCACAGGCCGGTCCCGGTGAAACGGCGGCTGAGGCGGTTCGCGCCGACGAGCAGCCCGAAGTTGATGACCGAGTTGAACAGCCCGACCGCGGCGCTGAACGAGAAGTCGGCCTGCAGGATCCCGCGGCGGTAGACGTAGGTCGAGACCACGTCCGCGGTCTCATAGGTGAGCGGGTTGTACATGAGGATGATCTTCTCGTAGCCCACGGTCATCATCATCCCGAGCCGCAGGACGAGCAGGACCATGATCACGGTCATGATCCCCGGCAGGGTCACGTGTCGCATCAGCTGGAAGCGACTGGCGCCATCGACCTTCGCGGCGTCGTACAGCTGCGGGTCGACGTTCGCCATCGCCGCGAGGAACACGATCGAGCCCCAGCCGAGCTGCTGCCAGATCCCCGACGCGACGAACAGCTGCCGGAACCAGTCGGGCGACTGCATGAACGAGATGGGGTCGGAGCTCGCCACGAGCTGGTTCACGAGACCGTCGCGCGAGAAGAAGTCGAACAGCATGCCGACGACCACGACGATCGAGATGAAGTGGGGCAGGTACGTGACCGTCTGGACGAGCCGCCGGAAGGGACCCCAGAGGATCTCGTTCAACAGCAGCGCCAGCAGGATCGGCGCGGGGAAGCCGAAGAGGAGATCGAGGACATTGATGGCGAGCGTGTTGATGAGCAGTCGAGCGAAGTAGATGCTCGAGAAGAAGTCCGTGAAGTTCTGCAGGCCGACCCACGGGCTGCCGAGGATCCCTCTGACCGGGTTGAAATCCTGGAACGCGATGAGCGCGCCCCACATCGGACCGTAGTGGAAGATCAGGTAGTAGAGGACGACCGGCAGCAGCATGAGATAGACGTGCTTGTTGCGCCGCAGATCGCGCGCGAGGACCGCCCACCGACCCAGGCTTGGCCGCGACCGCAGCGGCGCGGTCAGCGGCAAGCCGTCGGTGGCGATGACCCTCACGCTAGCCAGGCCGTTTGGCGTAGCGATCCAGTGCGGACTGTTGGATCTTGAGGGCCTCGCTGATGCCCATCCCGCTCAGACCCTTGACGAATCCGTCCCACTCGTCGATCCCGGCCTTGCCGGACCAGACGCGGTTGAACACCTCGTCGTACCGGGTGTTGATGTCGGCCATCAGCGACGCGAAGCGCTTGCTCTCGTCCTGCGTCACCGTGATCGGCGGCAGGAGCTTCTCGTTCGTCGGCTGCGTCCATGCCGTCAGCGCGTCCTTCTGCTCGGGGAGCTCGTAGTACTGCTGGACATAGCGCACATCCTGCACGAACGGCCCGTTGAAGTTCCCGCGCGCGTAACGGGAGATCGCCTGCGCCGAGGGCAGCTTGGGATCGCGCATCACCAGCTCGGTGTACGTCGGCTGGCCGTTGACCATCGTGTAGCTCTGACCCTCGATGCCGAAGTTGTAGAGCAGCGCGCCCTCGGGGCTGTATCCGTAGTCGAGCATCTTGACGGTCTCGATGACGTTCTTGTTCGCACTCGTGATCGCGGCGGCCCCCTGGCCCGGGTAGGCGTTGTCGCGGGCGCCGAGCAACGGCTTCTCACCCGCCTTCAGCGTCGGGTTCGGTGCCGCGACGAGCTTGAAGCTGCCCTTGCCTGCCATGAGACCGGCGTACTTCCCGATGCCGTTCCCGCCGAGCATGCTTGCCGCGCCGATCTGGTTGTTCGTCATCTTCGCGTCGAAGGTGGCCTGGGTCGTGGCGAACACATCGGGGTCGATGAGCCCCTCCTTGTACCACTGGGTCATCTTCACCAGGAACTCGCGGAACGCCGGCTGGAGCGGCCCGTACTGCATCGCGCCCTTGTCCTGGAACCAGTCCATGCCGATGCCGTACGCGCCGATGAAGCTGTAGCGGCTGAACGCGCCCCGGGCGCCGGTGCCCGAGCCGGCGACGGCCGCCCACGTGCTGAGCGGGAGCTCGTCGGCCTTGCTGTTCCCATTCGGGTGCTTGTCCTTGAACGTCCGAAGCACGGTCTGCCAGTCATCGAGCGTGCTCGGCGTGCTGAGGGAGAGCTTGTCCAGCCAGTCCCGTCGCAGCGCCATGCCCGCCGAGACCGCGAGCCGGATGTCGCCCCGAATGAACGGGAAGGCGTAGATGTCGCCCTCGTCGGTGACGATCTGCTTGCGCCAGTCGGGGTGATCGGCCAGGACCTTCTTGAGGTTGGGCGCGTACTGGTCGATGAGCTGATTCAGCCGGATGACCACGCCGTCCTTGACGTACCGCGCCGGACCGCCGGGCGCGCTCTGCAGCCAGTTGTACTCGATGATGTCGGGGTACTTCCCGGAGGCGATGACCAGGTTGAATTGTTCGAGCTCGGCGTTGAGCGGCGGGTGTTGGAAGTTGATGTGGATCCCGGTGCGCTTCTCGAGCTCCTTGTAGCAGCCGATCTCGGCGAAGGACTTCATGCTCGCGATCACATTCGAGCTCATCGGCGCCCAGTAGCTCAGCGAGAGCGGCGCGTTGACGATCGGCAGCGTCAGCGGCTGGGCCGAGCCCGCCGCGCTGGCTGACGCCGCGGCCGGACCCCCACCCTGCGGGGCACACGCCGCGAGGACCGCCGCGCCGGCACCCACGCCGACGAGCCGCAGGAACTCCCGCCGATCGATCTGCTTGTCCATGCCATCCTCCACCGCGCCGCGCGCTCTCCCGCAAGGTATATTGCGCGCACTAGTCAAGAGTGCAAGTCTCCTAGCGCACCGCGACGTGCATCCAGACGCGACGCTCGGGTATCCGGATGGTCAAGCCGGGGTGCCGCGCCGCGGCGTCGGCAACGAGCTTGCGGGGATCCTCGGAGTTCCTCCCGATGAGATCGAAGTGCATCGGGATCAGGACCGGAATGCCTGCGTCGGCCGCGAGGTCGGCCGCCTCGGCGTATCCGAGGTTCCCGACCAGCCCGAGCGCCTCCCGCTCCGGCGTGCGGCCGTTGATCGGGAGCAGCGCGACGTCGATCGCCAGCGTCCGCAGGCGCTCGGCCATGCCGCCATAGCGGATGGTGTCGCCGCCGTGATACACGCGCACACCGCCGAGCTCGATGACGTAGCCGAGATACCGGTGGAGGCCGCCGGAGAGCTCGGTGCCGAACGTGTAGGCGTCCGCGAGGTGGCGGCCGTGCCGCGCGGGGACCGGGACGATCCGCGCCGCGCCGATCCGGATCTCGCGGTCGACGAAGGCACCGTCGACGCGGTCACGGTCCACGACCTCGGCCGCGGCATCGACCAGTGGCGCCGGGACGATGAAGCGCGCGCCGGGCGAGCTCGCGGCGAGGCGCGGCCAGGACGGCCGGTCGAAATGGTCGCCGTGCTCGTGCGTCGTGAGGATCGCGTCGAGCGGGGCGAGAGACTCAGGCGCGACGCCCGCGAAAAGCCGATCCGCTCGGTCGGAGAGGAAGAGATCGATCCCGAGCGCGGTCCCCTGCCCGCGAATGACGAATCCGGCCTGGCCATGGTGGCAGAGCTCGATCCCCGCTGCGCTAGAACTTGCGAGCACTCGTATAGTGTGCAAGTTCCATTGCTACGTTGCGAGTGACGGAGGCGGGCCCGATGACCGGCACCCTGGCGACCCTGACGCCGCAGGCCCTCATGCCGCTGCTGCGCGGGGTGCTGGCCTTCCCGATCACCCCCTACGCCGGCGACGGCTCGGTCGATCTGGCGGCCGTGCGCTCGAACGCGACGTGGCTCGCCCGGAGCGGGATGCAGGCGCTCGTCGCGCCGAGCGGGACCGGAGAGCTCTTCAGCCTCACGCCGGACGAATGCGCGGCCGTCGTCGAGGCGACCGTCGACGCGAGCGCAGGGGCGACGCCGGTGATCGCCGGAGTCGGGTTCGGCCCACGCGTCGGCGCCGATCTCGCGCGCCGGGCGGAGCGCGCCGGGGCCTCGGGGATCCTCATCCTGCCGCCCTACTACCCCCACCCCGAGCCCGAGGCCCTCGAGGCGTACTACCGGGACGTCGCGTCCGCGACGACGCTCGGGGTCGCGATCTATGCGCGCGACAACGTCACGATCGCGCCGGCGCAGCTCGAGCGGCTCGCGCGCGACATCCCGAATCTCATCGCGTTCAAGGACGGCCGCGCCGACGTGCGCCTGTTCCAGCGCATCCGCGAGCACGTGCGCGAGCGCCTCGGGCCGGACCGGATGGTCTGGCTCGCCGGCGCGGGCGACGATCTGGTCGCGCCGTACTTCGCCGCGGGTGCCGAGGGCTATACGAGCTCGCTGGCGTGCTTCTGGCCGGAGGCGTCGCTCGAGCTCTGCCGGCTCGCGCAGTCCGGCGACTTCGCCGCGCTCGAGATGTTCCATCATCGCGTCGTGCGACCGTTCTACGACCTCCGCCAGCGGCGCCGCGGCTTCGAGGTCGCGGTCATGAAGGCCGCGATGGAGATCCTCGGCTATCGCGCCGGACCGGCGCGCCCGCCCCTCGCGAACCTCGGACCCGACGATCGCGCGGAGCTCGGCGCGATCCTCCGGCGGCTCGAGGTGCCGACCGCGGCGTCACGCAATGGGGGCCGCGCTGCGGCTTAGCGATAAGGTCGCCATCGTCACCGGCTCGAGCCGCGGGATCGGCAAGGCGACGGCGATCCGGCTCGCGGCGGAGGGCGCGCGCGTCGTGGTGCACGGCCACGAGAACGCCGGCGCGCTCGCGGCGATCGTGACGGAGATCGAGGGGAAGGGTGGCGTGGCGATCGCCGTCGCCGCGGATATCGGTCTGCGCGCCGATGTTGAGCGGCTCTTTGCGGACACCGTGCGCGCGTTCGGCCGCGTCGACGTCCTCGTGAACAACGCGGCCTGGTCCGATCCGACCGCTCATCTGCTCGAGCTCGACGAAGCGCAGTGGGACGCCGTGCTTCGCACGAACCTGAAGGGCCCGTACCTCGCGACGCATCGCGCGGCGAACCTCATGGTCGATCAGGGTGGCGGCGGAAGCATCGTGAACATCACGTCGTTCGGCGTCGCGGAGAGGTCGCGCCGCTCGGGCGCGTCGGGGAAGCCGACGAGGTCGCACGGGTCATCGCGTTCCTCGCGTCGGACGAGGCGAGCTATGTCACCGGGCAGGTCATCTACGTCGATGGCGGCGTGCTCGCGCAGCTGCGGTCACCGCAGGCCGATGTGGGGCTACCGCCGTCGGTCGCCGCGCGACGGGCGAAGAAGCGCGGCTAGCGCGCGTCCTTCGCGTGCACGCGGAATCGATCCCAGAGCTGCTCGGCATCCTTCAGCGAACGACCCGCCTGCGGACCGCGCTTCGTCGCGACCGCTTCGACGATCGCGCTCGCGAGGCTCGCCGCGGGCGCGTATGTCGCCATGCTCCGTGGAGCCGTCGACCGGGTCAGCAGCGCGGTGTCGGCGAGCCGCGCGACGGGTGACGCCGGGCTGTCGGTGATCGCCACTGTCCGCGCCTTCGCGTCGTGCGCGTAGCGCAGGATCTCGAGGGTCTGCCCGGAGTAGCGAAGGACGCTGATCACGATCACGACATCGCCCTTCCGGAGCGAAAGGAGCTCCTCGGAGACATCGCCCACGTTCGATGCGATGACCCGCGTCTCCGGCAGGAGCACCCGCAGGCCCATCCCGAGGATCAACGCGATCCCGGCGGACCCGCGCGATCCCACCACGTACGTGCGTCGCGCGCCCGCGATCGCGTCGACCACCGAGTCGAATGTCGCCTGCGGGATCTGCGCGAGGGTCCGCATGATCGTGTCGGCGTCCTCCGCGAGCACGCGCTCGAGGACAGTCCCGCCCTCGCCGATCGATCCGGCCGAGCTCGCGGCGAGCCGGTCGAGGCTGGTCGCGGTCGTGAGGAACCCTTCGCGGAGCAGCTCGCGTAGCTCGGGGTAGCCCTCGAAGCCGAGGGCCTGCGCGAACCGCACGACGGTCGCTTCGCTCATCCCAAGGCTCTTCGCCACGTCGGCTGCGGGCACGAGCGCGGCGCGCCGCCCGTCAGCGAGCACGTGATCGGCCACCCGCCGGTGCGCGGGGCTGAGCTCGCCGTACCGCTCGCGTACGAGCGTCTCGAAGTCGGGCCGTTTCGCGCCTGCCCGGGCGCGCCGCGCGCTCACCAATCACCCACGTGGCGCGTCCACGTCGGATCGATCTTCCGCATCTCCGCGCCGTCGTCCCGGACCACGAGGCCGGCCTTGCGGTACTGCTCGTTCAATCGCGCGAGCGCGTCGCGATCGAGCGCGACGCCAAGGCCCGGTCCGGCGGGGATCGCGACCGAGCCGTCCTCGATCCGCAGCTTGCCGCCGGCGATCACCTCGTCAGTCTGCCACGGGTAATGCGTGTCGCACGCGTACGTCAGCTCCGGTACCGCCGCGGCCACGTGGACCATCGCCGCGAGCGAGATGCCCAGGTGCGAGTTCGAGTGCATCGACACCCCGAGCCCGAACACTCCGCAGAGCCGCCCGAGCTCGACGGTCGCGCGCAATCCGCCCCACATGTGGTGGTCGCTCAGGACGACCGCGACCGCGTGCTTCGCGATGGCTTCGGGGAGATGCGCGAAGGCCGTGACGCACATGTTCGTCGCGAGGGGCATGGGCGCGACCTTGGCGATCGCGGCCATCCGGTCGATGCCTGGCACCGGATCCTCGAGGTACTGCAGGGCGCCGTCCAACCGGCGTGCGACCTCTTCGGCCGTTGCGTCGCTCCACGCCGCGTTCGGATCGAGACGGAGCGGAACGTCCGGCCCGAACGCATCGCGGAGCCCGAGGATGGCATCGACCTCGAGCGCGGGCTCGATGACGCCGCCCTTCAGCTTGACCGATCGGAAGCCGAATCGGTCGACCATCGTCCTCGCTTCGGCGATGACCGCCTCGGGCGTCATGACCTCTCCCCACGCGTCGTCCCCCGCGTGCTTGAAGAAGAGATACGCGGCGAATGGGACGCGCTCGCGTACGGCGCCGCCGAGGAGATCGCAGACGCGCTTCCCGGTCGCCTTCCCGATCGCGTCGAGGCAGGCGACCTCGATCGCGGCGAACAGACCCGCGCCGCCGAGCCCGCGCCCCTCCCACGCCCACCCTTCGGGGCGGCCGCCGTCGCGCTCGAGCTCCGACCGCAGCGACGTGAGAGCCCACACGTCGCGTCCGACGAGGCGTGGAGCCGCGGCTTCGAGCTCGCGGCGTGGTCCTTCGCCACCGTAGGTCTCGCCGAGCCCGGTCACGCCCGCGTCGGTGTCGACCTCGACGATCGTGCGGAGCGCGAAGGGCGCGTGCAGCCCCGACGCGGCGCGGAGCGGCGGATCGCCGATCGCGATCGGCGTGACCCGGAGCGCGGTGATCCGCATGTCGGGGAGTCTACGCAAGACATCCTTCGACCGGTGAGTCCTACTGCGCGAAAGGTTGCAGGTCGCGGTCGGCGAGGACGACGGATGAGGCGATCTGCCGCTCGGGGACGGTCCAGTATCGACGCAGGAGCGCCGGCGTTCGGGCGTCGGAGACGAGGTGGAAGCCGCGGCCCTCGTAGAAGTGGTGGGCCAGGAGCGTCGCGCCGATGCCCTCGCCCTGCCG
>WNFI01367980.1_pt1 | contig 10609 bp, 7 predicted proteins | sample 5400471 | NCBI WGS metagenome assembly WNFI01 (sample SAMN13153348, study PRJNA577476) | soil metagenome | isolation source: 100 cm saprolite on Douglas fir-dominated hillslope | place: USA:California | collected 2013-09-17 | reverse complement strand
GGACGCCGCACTGCAAGGCGAAGCCGCCACGCGCAAACAGGTCATGGCGAAGCTGAACGACTTGCTGAATCGCCGCTCGTACATTCGGAATCTGGTAGTCAACGTTCAGAAGGAACTTTTGTAGCGGAGGGGCTTTAGCCTCTCCGGGTCTTATCATGGGCAAAATCGTAGGAATCGATCTCGGCACTACTAATAGCCTCGTCGCGTATCGCGATTCGCAGACGGGTCAGCCGAAGTGTATCCCGGGCCCATATGGCAGCACGCTTTGCCCTTCGGTAGTTAGCCTGGATGCGGATGGAACCGTTGTCGTGGGAGAGGCGGCTCGAAGAAGGCTTCTCACCCAACCGGAGCGAACCATCTATTCCGTTAAGCGACTGATGGGCCGCGGTCCTGCCGACATTCAAACTGAGCTCAAGCTCTTCCCGTTTCGCATCGATCCGGCGAGCAAGAACGTCATCCGCGTGGTGCTCGGCGACAAAGTTTTCACTCCGCCGGAGATTTCCGCGTTCATTCTTCGGGAGCTGAAAAACTGGGCCGAAGCCCATTTCGGCGAACCGGTCGACCGCGCCGTCATCACCGTCCCAGCCTATTTCAACGATGCCCAGCGCCAAGCCACTAAGGACGCCGGCAAGATCGCAGGCCTCGAAGTTTTGCGGCTCGTCAACGAGCCCACCGCCGCCGCGCTCGCCTACGGCCTTCACGAAAAACAGCGCGGCAAAGTTGCCGTCTACGATCTCGGCGGCGGTACCTTCGACATTTCCGTTCTCAAGCTCATTTCCACCACCGACGGCGATATCTTTCAGGTTCTTTCCACCAATGGCGACACGCACCTAGGCGGCGACGACATCGACAATCTGCTCCAGGCTTTTGTCCACGAATTGATTCTTCAGCACGACGAAATTGATTTTTCACCGCACGGCGAACTCGCGCAAGAACTGCGCAAGGCCCTCATCGACGTGAAACACCGCCTTTCCGAAGCCGAATCGGCAATGCTCCGCTTTCCGTTGCCAAATGGCGACGTGTTCACGCACGAATTCACGCGCGGCGCGCTCGATGCTCTTATTCGTCCCGTAGTCGACCGCACCATGGGCCCCGTCAAGCAAGCGCTTGCCGACGCCCAGCTCAAGCCCGCGGACATGGACGAAGTCGTTCTCGTCGGCGGCACCACGCGCACGCCGCTGATCCGCCGCACCGTGCAGGAATTTTTCGATCGCAAGCCGCATATCGAGCTGAATCCCGACGAAATCGTGGCGCTGGGGGCCGCCGTGCAGGCCAACATTCTCGACCAGGGCGTAAAAAACATGCTGTTGCTTGACGTCACGCCGCTTTCCCTCGGCATCGAGACCTACGGCGGCGCGGTTGCAAAAATTATTCCGCGCAATTCCACGATCCCCGCGAGCGCCCAGGAGCTTTACACCACCGGCGTCGACAACCAGACCGGCATCGACATCCACGTCCTCCAGGGCGAACGCGAACTGGCCAAAGATTGCCGCTCGCTTGCGCGCTTCACGCTGCGCGTTCCGCCCGCACCCGCCGGATTGCCTCGCATCGAGGTGAAATTCCTGATCGACGCCAACGGCATCCTCCAGGTTGGTGCCAAGGATCTCCGCACCGGCGAGCAGCATTCCATCGAAGTCCAGCCGAGCTACGGCATCGACGATTCCGAAATCGAACGCATGCTCGAGGAATCCATCGAATACGCCGAACAGGATTTCGCCGAGCGCCAGGTCATCGAAGCGCGCACGGAATCCGAATCGATTCTGACGGCCACCGCCAAAGCGCTGGCCAATCCGCAAGTCGCGGGCTTGTCTGCCGAGGAGCGCGCTAGAATTGACGAGAGCGTCGCTGCATTGCAGGAATCCCTCGCAGGCACCGACTACAAATTAATTCGCAAGCGCATCGACGACCTGAATCACGCCACCGAGCACCTCGCGGAAGTGCTGATGAATTCCGCGGTCTCCACGGCGCTCGAAGGCCGCAAGTTAGCCGAGGTCTGAAATTTCTTTGTAGGGGCGCAGCATGCTGCGCCCTTGCTTGGCAAGATTTGAACTAGTTGCAATGAGGATGGGAGACCACCATGGGCGGCAGCAACCCGTACATCGAAGAAGTCAAATACAAACCCGCCACGAAGAAATTCAAAGTCACATTTCTTCCCAGCGGCAAGACCATCGAGGTTGACCCGGAGAAAATTCCGTACGGACACAATGGCCTCCCGGGCAGCATCCTCGACATTTCCGAAGGCATCAAGGCCGGCCTCGACCACGCTTGTGGCGGCGTCTGCGCTTGCTCGACCTGCCACGTCATCGTGAGGGAAGGCCTCGAATCTTGCAACGAAGCGACCGACGCCGAGTTCGACGAGTTGGACGAAGCGCCCGGCATCACGCCGAAATCCCGTCTCGGCTGCCAGACCGTGCCCGACGGCACTACCGACATCGTCGTCGAAATTCCCGAGTGGAACAAAAACTACGCCAAGGAACTGGATCACTGAGAGTCTTCCGGCCTCCTTGCTCAGTCCTCAGTTCTAGGTACTAAGTTCTTAGTTCAAAGTTTTTAGTTCTAGAATCGGGCTCAAGACCCGATTCACGGCTTCTAGAATCAGAAGCCTAGAGAAGTCAATACGAGGTTTTGAAATAGCTTGAAGGCACTAAGCGCTAGGATGTCGGTCAGACATGCCGCCGACATTCGGTTGGGACAATCTCGAAGACATCGCCATCGGCCTAGCCGACAAATTCCCGGACACCGATCCGCTCACCGTCCGCTTCACGGACATGCATAAATGGATCACCGAACTTACCGGCTTCTCCGGCGACCCCGCCGCCTCCAACGAATCCAAACTCGAAGCCATCCAAATGGCCTGGCACGAAGAATTCCAAGACCGCCAGGCCTAGCCAATTCCTCCATCGGCACCTTGCCGTGGGCCCGAAAAATTTGGCATAATCGCCTTGTACTGGGGAGGCTGCATGATGAAAGGCATCCCTTTTCTGTTGCTCGCAGGATTTCTGGTCCTGCTAAATTCTCTCTCTCTCGCTCAAGCGCCGCAGGAACCTCAACGCCTCCCGGACGGCGGCACCCGTGAGGTCCTGATCAGCATTCTTATCCCGTCCTTGCCGAACGCGCCGTTCACCGCCACGGTGAATACCGAATGGATTCGGCAATTGCCGGACGGCAGCACCATCACCCTCAAGAATCACCGTGCCATCGCCCGCGATGCCGCCGGACGTATCTTCCAGGAGCGCCGCGCGCTCGTTCCGGACGACGGCAAGACCCAGTCGGGCGTCACGCAAATCGAGATCAGCGACCCCGTCGCGCACGAACTTTACATTTGCATGCCCCATGGGCGCACCTGCCAGGTGGAAGTGTTTTCCCCGCCGGAGTCTTCGCCGTACCCGCCGCCTGCCAAGGCTCACATGGCGCAGGGTTCATCGTCGGAATCAGTAGACCTTGGCAAGCAGGCCGTCGGGGGGCTCGAAACGGTTGGCACGCGAGAGCGTAAACCTCATCAGCAAGCGGCAGGATCCGTTATCCGGCACGCAAAACTTCGAAGTTTCGGACATCGCCTTGGGTGATCCCGACGCCAAACTCTTTGAAGTGCCCAGCGGCTTCAGGATTTTGGACCTCCGCAAACCGCCGGAACTCACTTCATCTCAGGCCGCCTCATCGAATTGACCGCGCCCTCTCCCTTTTCGCGGCCAAGCGCTACATCAGGGGACAACTCTCGAGCAGTTGTGCTTGGCAACACAATGTAGGGGCGAGGCTTGCTCCGTCCGTGCTTCGCGCGAAGCCTGCTTGCTTACTTATCCCAAATCACTTGACAACTCTCTATCGTTCTGGTAACTTATGTGGTAGGTAAAACTGTGAAAGTACCTGGAGCGCGGCAGGTTTCTGCCGCTTTTCTTTTTTCCGCGCTCTCTAGTAGGTCTTCGGTCTTGAAAACAACCCAAAACAACCAAAATCGCGTCCTTTAGAATCAGTCATTTACGAAATGCAAATCTTGTAACCCCTTTCTTTTGACATTCATACAAAATGATGCGGGGATAGGGGGGGTGCTCCGCAAAATTGGCGCGCTAACAAGCGCGCCACCTCTGTAGGCATCCATCGAGAAAATAAGCTCTCGGCCTGCCCGGAAACAGGCCACGCAGCGCGCAATCGCTTGTGCATTCCGCTGATTTTTCTTATTCTAGTAAGGTCATCCGCACATCGGTGGCGCTATGGTGCAACGGTTAGCACGTAGCCCTTTCAAGGCTAAAATACGGGTTCGATTCCCGTTAGCGCTACCAACTCTAGTTTCTCTACCTCGATTGTTTGCAAGAGACTGAATAACAAGCAGGTTGAGGCGGTTCGATAGCTACCATCTGCGAATTGCAGTCCGTCAGGGAACAAAATCTGTTGTAGCCGCTGTTTCTGGTCAATAGAGCAGCCCAACCAGAAACTGGCGGGGTCGAGTAGCACGGACTCGGCAAAGGTGAGTAGTCCTTCTAAGTCTTCTTCTTTCAGGCGGCTATCGTCAGCCCTGCTCCCCGTTAGTATTAGTTCTTGCTCTATCGCAGCCTTCCGCTCCCCGAATTCGTCAATCCCGACAGCGCCACCATAAAAGAGTTCAAAGAGTTTGTTCTTACGTTCTTTCAATTCTTTCATTTGACGTTCAAAAACTGCATACTCTGCAATCGCTTCAATTCGTTTCTCTTCCCACACACCGGACACGATTTTCTTGAAAAGTCGAATAAGTTCTGACTTTGGCTGAAGACTCTGGAGTAGAGCAAGGAATTGGCTTTCGACGGATTGCTTAGACTCATTTACAGGAGAAACACACTTCCGATTCTGGCAGTGATAATAGCCGTATTTTCGACTCCGGCCCTTCGACCAACTTGCGGTCAACGCTCGTCCGCAGCTTCCGCATTTCAGAAAATGGCGCAAGGGGAAATCAGGGTTGTGCTGTATTCGCTGAACGTAGCCCCGTTTCCTGCCAGCCAAAATCGCTTGCACCTCGTCAAATGTTTCCTCGCATACCAGAGGCTCGAAATTTCCCTTACTTTCGATATTCCAACATTTTACTGACACTAACCCCTTGTAGACGGGGTTGCTCAGAAGACGCTTGAAATCTTGGAGGGTCAGTCTTCTGCCACTCTTTGTACGAAGACCTAGTTCCGTGACCTTCTTGAGAGCGTCTGTCTTGCTGTGTAGACCCGTCGCAAATAGTTCAAATGCTTTCTGCACAAGAGGTGCGCGTTCAGGGTCAGGAATCATCGTTTTCTGTCCCAATCCATCTTGTGTATTCAAGTACCCAATAGGTGCCTTCCACACCCGCTGTCCTTGCGACAGTCTTGTCTTCATACCCGCGACAGTCTTTTGTGCCCTGAGGGCATTATCAAATTCCGCTGCGCCTGCGAGAATCGTCTCGGTGAACTTTTCGGCGGGGTCTTCCCCAAGTGCCTGTGTCACAGAGCGCAGTTTAGTTCCGACACGGCTTAGACGCGCCCTTATACCCAAGTGGTCTTCAGCGTTGCGAGCCAAGCGGTCTACCGCATACACGACAAAAAAATCAGGACTGGGTTTCATCTGGTGACAAAAATCAATGGCGGCTAGGAGCTGGGGGCGGTCTGCCGTCTTGGCTGACTCACCTTCTTCGCGGAATAGCCTCAACGGCTCCCACCCATTTTGGGCACAGAATGCTCGACACGCCTTCTCTTGTGTTTCAAGACTCGCATTACCAACCTGCTTGTCAGTGGAAACTCGCGTATAGATAACTGCGGTTAGGTTATGAGCAATTGTTTGCATGATGTTTTGTTCCGACCTCTTCGTAGGAATGCAGGGCTGCCGCGCTCTTGAAGTTGCGAGACAGCCCCACTGGCCTTGCCGGGTTCAGACGAACAGAACGCTTACCTAAGCGGCCTTTTTTTCGTTGTTTTGAGCCGGGTGCTGAGTTTCGCGGCTGTTCCGTCCTTTTGCGAACTCCGTTACAAGAATGCCAGCCAGAGCGGAGAGTTGAACGCAGACGGTTTTGAGTTGTTCATCCGTGAGCGTGCAATCTGCACCCAGTACTTTGCGACATTCCTGCACAGAGAGGCGCTTGCCCTCTGCGGTCTTCGGCTTTTCCGCGAATCGCGCCGCAGTTGTACTAATTCGCGGTACTGCCGTTGACTGCCCGCTTCGCCTTTGCACGAAACTAGCGGCAGTCTTAGTGCAACTTCACAACATCAAGGATACCAAAATGTAGTACAATAGCAATAGAAATCATGGCACAAATAAAACTAGATTACTTCCGTGTTCTAGAAATTCCATCACAGGCCGTGTTGCGGGTCGCCCCTGCCAGTTGGGTCATGGCTTCCGAGCACACTTTCCGATTGCACAGTGTGCAGTCTGCGGTTGGCAGAGAAGAGCCGCAGGAGTTTGACGCTTGGGCAATTCGGGAAGCCTTTCTAGGCTTGAGGACCGAGAAGGAATGTCTGTTGTTCCTGAATCAGACAGGACGGTTCTCTAGTGACATGAATCAGACAGAAGAGGTGACTGTTCAACACATCAACCAACTGCAAGCGACGCTCAATGAGTATTTAGTTCGTCCTTCTGTCCCAATTGCTGATGATATGGAACTGACAGCATTCCCCCAAGTCAGGAGTGTAAATTCAAATCCGCCCATTTGTTCACCGGTTGAATTCCGTTTGAAAGAGAGTCAACGAGCTGTGCGATTTGTTGCCGGGAATACGACTTACGCAATGCTTCTCAGCATTCTTCTCGACCGTCTCAAAGGAGCAAGGTTCTTGCTTTGTGCGCGGCCCGACTGCCGAAGGCTATTCCAGGTTACTTCCGCCCATCGTCGAAAGTTCTGTTCTCAGTATTGCGGACATTTCGAGTCGCTTAGAAGGCTGAGAGAGCGGAACTCCGAACTGAAGCGTCCGTGATTCATTGTCATCGCGGATAGTACATTCTGCCCCAGCATCAGGGCAGGGAGGAACGGTCAGAATTTCCTACCGGACGAAACAAGATAACTTATTCTGCCCAAAAGAGTTGTGGTTCTACAGACCAGCAAGCAGCGACAGTTCATTGCGCCGAGAAAAATCACACTATGTCTTTTGAATTCAGTTATGTACGAACGAATTCGGGGCTGAGGTAGACCTACAGAGAGCTAATTCTTGGTCGAAAAGGGATGCATATCGTCCAATACGGCATCGTGTGCATACGTATTCAAAGCAATGCCTCATTAACGCCGTAACCATCCATGCGGATTTCAAGTTTCCGATTAGCCGAACTTACCGGGACCTTGCGTGGGTTTTCAGGGTTGTTGCCGCGCAGATTCGTTCAGTTTCGCAACTCTCTCTATCGACCTATCGAGTTCCTCTCGGACACCCGCGATTTCGTACACACCGCCTCTCAAGTCTCTGTACATCGGACCTTCCACGTTCGCGGCGAGGCTCTTAGCCACCCGATATTCCCGAAGAGAATCTGCCCAGTGTTTTTCCTCCTCAAGGATGTAGGCAAATTCAAAACGACCTACGGGGTTATTCGGGTCTATTTCGAGAGCATCGAGCAGCACCTTGCGTTGTTCCGAATGCATTGATTTTCTCTTGTAGAGCGCGTAGAGCGAGTAATAAGAGCCTGGGTCTGAAGGGTCCAGCGTACATGCCAGTTTGAGTTCCTTCACAGCAGTCTCAAACTCGCCTAAGGCGTCATAAGCTATACCAGCTTGGTTGTGCCAGAACGCCGACTTCGGATTCTTTTCGATACCAGCCTTGGCCTTCGCCAATTCAGCTTTCCAATCCACGGTCACGGTCTTATGCTCTGCCGGAGTCAACTGCGAACCGCCGCAGTTCATCTCTACCGCGTCAATCACATAGTTCACTGAAAGCTCGCGCCAGTAGTTCTTGCGGTATTTATGCCACCCCACAGGGGAGAGGTTGCCGTTTAGCCTGGCTCGCCACGTACCGTGGAGTAAGCGGTCTATATGTTCAACGTCAGTGCTAGTCGCAACAACTTCGCGGAAACGCTCGTTGGGCAACAACACGTATGGTGTCCCGCGATGATTGCAGTCTTTCGCGTTCGGGTAGAACTCGTAAGTCGAGACATCCTGCACGATTACACCGTCGAAAGTCTGATTCTTTCTTCCCGTCAGCCCGTGGACTAAGGCTGCAAGCGCGAGTAAGCCAAGTAGGAGAATTGGAACGATTCGGCTGGCGGACATAAGGGCCATAATACATCAGGTCATCACAGGTCCTGGTAAACGCGGAAACCGGACAAGTACGTAACAGTACGGGGGCTCCGGCTATTTATGGCCCCTCTTGCGTTGTAGGACCATTTTGCAGAGGTACCCCACGATGTACGGGCGTGCCTCTCGTTCCACCAAATCCTGATTTTCAACGAGGTCTGAGATTCCCTTATCAATCCGCTTCCAGTAGGGATGCGACTCATATTTCTTGTACGGATGCTCTGGTGCGTTCTCGTAGACGATTGGTTTGTCCTTGGCTCGCTTAGTTCTCACGGAATCCCCGCGTTTCCCACGCAGTATAAGGCAACTCGCGGTCGAGTCCCGACGCGCTTACCGGACAAGTGCTTTTCAAGGTCCGGTAGTGCTTTGCTTTGCCGACGGAGACGGTAGACCAGGCCAACTCGTACTAGTCCGTCTGCACATTGTGCAAATCACAGCTTTGCGACCTCAAGAGAACGGCAAAATTGACTTCAAGACCTTGAGTAATATACCCGGTAACATGCGCTGAGATTCGTTGTGACCAGATTTGAGAACCGAAGCTGAGTCAAACCATCATGAGAGCCGTACACGCGCTCTGGGAGCATCTAAAAGAGAATTTCCCGGTCGCACCGAACATTCATTTATGGCGGACTCTTTCAAGACACTCCCAGACTCGACTTTTGACGACGAAAAAACTTTCACGGCACTCACGCAGGCAACCAAGTCGATTACACACCCTACCATCAAAGTGGCAGAAGTATCTGTACTCGCGGTATCCATAGGTGGTTAGGACTGCACATGTGTGCAACTATGAGAGAGTTGTCGGACTAAGTTCTATTCCATGTTGGTAGTATCCGTGATTGACAAGACGCTTCTATTTGCCTCGAAAATCAACAGCTTAGAGGGTATGATTCAGCAGTTGAGATTGTTCTTTTCAGGAAAGTGAGCTGATTTAATAGAATTACAAGGTGGTTCCAACTGGAAGTCACTTGGGCTACCAACTGAGTTTGAGATTTTTTCTGTATTACACGAATGGCAGTTGACCAGCCGTAACTTCGGGCCATCATCCGCCGCAGCTTCCCCAATGGCAAGTTTCTTGCCGCCCTTTTTCAAGGAGCCCATTTGAGCTACGCCGAAAAGCATCTCATCGCGGGTGAAATCGTCCAGTATGAGACTCGGCTTCACTGGATCGTGATGTGGGGGCATGCGCTGATCGCCGCGGTCCTCGCACTCATTGCAATAACGTTTCTGATTGGTGCGCGTTCGAGTTGGCAAGGAGCCGAAGTTGCACCCCCGCGCAGCCTCATGTATTGGGTAGCTTTTATATGTCTCACGCTCGGAGCGATGTTTTTTTGCGTTGGTCTTGTGCGGCGCAACGCTACGGAGATGGCCGTTACCAATAAAAGGGTCATCGTAAAGTCGGGGCTCGCAAATCGCCGTACTATCGAGCTTCTTTTGCCAAGAATCGAAAGCATCGCCGTCGAGGAGCCCGCGCTGGGAAGGCTCCTGGGCTATGGAACAGTCATCGTGAGGGGCACGGGTGGCACGCCCGAAGTTTTTCCGCAGATTGCCCGGCCCTTGGAATTCAGACAGCAAGTCCAACGCCAGATCGCCGGGGAACCAAAGCCCACCTGAGCGATTTCGTCCTGCCTTGGGCACGATGGAAATGGCCGGCACCAGGGAGTAGAATTTAGGTGTGCAACATTTGGAGAGATTAGAGTCTCGTCGTTAGGGAGAATTTCGCGAATGGCAAATCTAATGCGCACTTCCAACCCGGCGCTCAATGAGAAGGCCTTCAAAGGCCAGGTCGCTTTCGGCGAAGCAATGACGTTGCAGGGCACCGTCAACAAGACGGGCTTTCTCCTGCTCTGCGTCGTGGCCACGGCCGCATGGACCTGGGGTTTGTCCCACTCTCCAGTCCCAGGCGCTGCCGTTCCTTGGATGATGGGCGGTGTTTTCGGCGGCTTCATCGTCGCGCTGGTGACGATCTTCAAGCCGAATTGGGCGCCGTTCACCGCGCCCATCTACGCGCTCCTCGAAGGCTTGGCCCTGGGCGGCATCTCCGCCATGTTCGAGCGCACCTACCCTGGCGTGGCCATTCAAGCCGTCGGCCTTACCTTCGGCACTCTTTTCGTGATGCTGCTCGCTTACAAAACCGGCATGATTCGCGCCACGCAGGGCTTTAAGCTCGGCGTGATCGCCGCCACCGGCGGCATCGCTCTTCTCTATTTGGTGGAAATGGTTCTTGGCGGTTTCTTCCACATTCAGGTCCCGGCGATCAACGGCAGCGGTGCCGTGGGAATCGGCTTCAGCCTCTTTGTGGTCGTCATCGCGGCACTGAATCTGGTTCTCGATTTTGACATGATCGAGACTGGTGTCCAGAACGGAGCGCCGAAGTACATGGAATGGTATGGCGCGTTCGGCCTGATGGTC
>WNFI01361819.1_pt1 | contig 10609 bp, 8 predicted proteins | sample 5400471 | NCBI WGS metagenome assembly WNFI01 (sample SAMN13153348, study PRJNA577476) | soil metagenome | isolation source: 100 cm saprolite on Douglas fir-dominated hillslope | place: USA:California | collected 2013-09-17 | reverse complement strand
CACCTTCCTGATCAGCAACAAGAGCCCGCCGATGGATCATACGGCGGTCTCGGGTGTGGCCTGCGCCACCTGCCACGGCCCGGGGATGAGCTGGGTGGGTACCCCCGCGACCGTCATTGAGCCCGGCAATCATATTCCCGTCGGCACCACCGCCTGCACCAACTGCCATTCGGCGAGCACGTTTACGAGCTTTGTGATCGCCAACGCCGTGCCGCCGATGAACCACACCGGCTTCACGAGCGGCTGCATCACTTGCCACGGCCCCGGGATGAGCTGGATCGGCACCCCGGCGGTCAAGACGCTGCCGGCGACACATATCCCGACCGGCGCGATCGCCTGCGAGGGCTGTCACTCGAACTCGAGTTTCAGCTCCTTCATGTTTGCGAACGCCACCGGCACCGCACCGCCCTTCATGGTGCACAGCCTCGTGACTGCCATCGCCTGCTCGACCTGTCATGAGAAGGGCATGAGCTGGATCGGCTCTCCTGCGACCCTGGTGCGTCCGGCGCTCAAGGCCGATGGCACGGTGCACGTGGCGGCCGGTGAGTGCTCGACCTGTCACTTCAACACCACGAGCTTCAAGGGTGCAACTGACCTGCCCGCGAATCATATTCCGCTGCCGACGGCGGACAGCAACAACTGCGCGTTGTGCCACACGACCGCCGGCAACTACAGCCTGGCGGTCATGAACCATGCCAACATTGCGAGCAACTGCACGCAATGCCACGGCGCGGGCAAGAGCTTTGCGAATATGGCGCCGCCCACTCTTACACTCCCGCCCTCCAACCATATTCCCTTTGGCACAGGGGCCTGCGAGAGCTGCCACAGCGCCACCACATTTACGACCTTCGTGATCACCAACAAGAGTCCGCCGATGAATCATGCGGTGGTCGCAAGCAGCAGCTGCGAAACCTGTCACGCGCTGGGCAAGACCTGGGTGGGGACGCCGGTCACCGTGGTTGAGCCGGGTAATCACATTTCGATCGGCACCACGGCCTGCATCAACTGTCATGCGGCCACCAACTTCACCACCTTCGTGATCGCCAATGCCGTGCCGCCGATGAACCACACGGGCTTTACGAGCGGCTGCATCAATTGCCACGGTGCGGGCAAGACGGACGTGGGTACTGCACCCAAGATCACCGTGACGCTGCCGCCCAAGCACGTCCCGACGGGCACGCTGGCCTGCGAAGGCTGCCATTCCTCATCCAACTTCAGCAGCTTCTCGTTCACCAACGCCAGCGGCACGGCGCCGCCTTCCATGGTGCACAGCCTGGTCACCATCACGGCCTGTTCGTCCTGCCACGAGAAGGGCATGAGCTGGATCGGGTCTCCGGCTACCGTGGTGCGGCCGCTGCTCAAGGCGGACGGCACGGCGCATGTCACCGCCGGCGAATGTTCCACCTGCCATTTCAATACCACGAGCTTCAAGGGCGCGACGGACCTGCCGAGCAATCACATCCCGCTGCCGGTGGCCGACAACAGCTGCGCGCTCTGCCACACGACGGTGGGCAACTACAGCCTGGCGGTCATGAGTCACGTGAACATCACGACTAATTGCGCCCAGTGCCATGCTTATGGATTGACTTTTGCCGGTACGCTGAAGCCCCTGCAGCCCCCGCCAGGTGCCACCGGACACATCCCGTCCAACCCGCCCAACGGCACGGTGGCGATCGCCTGCGAGCTGTGCCACACGGCGACGGTGTTCACGACCTTTGCTGGCACGATCATGAAGCACGCCGCCGTGCGGTCCATGACCTGCATGAGCTGCCACGAGTACGGCATGAAGTGGAAGACCAATACAGGGGTGGGCCTGTGGGTCCGCGCCTCCGCCGGCCACTACGCCGGAAAGGACTGCGGCGGCTCGGGGTGCCATACCGCGCGTGACAAGTTTGGCGCGCGACGGGGCACCATGGCGATGACCGGCCAGAAAACGGGCGCGCCGAGGGCGGTGCCGACACTTGGCGGGGCCAATGCGCTGGGCCGCGCCGCAGGTTTCGATCACCGGCGCGCGGCAGGGACAGCCTGCGAGAGCTGCCACGCCGCGGGCAGCGGCCTGGGCAAGACTGCGAACCACATCGCCAGCAGCTCGCGTTGCGAGGCCTGCCACACGACGCTGGCCTGGCTGCCCGTCCTGCGCGTCGATCACCTGCAGGTCAGCGGCAGTTGCGTGAGTTGCCACAACTCGATCCTGGCACCCGGCAAGGGGAGCCATCACCTGGCCGCCGGTGACGCCTGCGAAGCCTGTCATACCACCAATGCCTGGACTCCGGCGCGCTTCGATCACCTCGCTGTCGCTGCGCACAGCTGCCGCAGCTGCCACGACAGCGTGCACGCCACGGGCCTGCCGGTCAGTCACGTACCGACCGCGGCCTCATGCGACACCTGTCACGGCACGCTGGGCTGGAAGCCCGCCCTGCTCGATCACACGACGCTCACGGCCCGCTGTGCAAGCTGCCACGACAACAATATTGCGCTGGGCGTGACGCCCACTCATATGGTCATGCAGCGCGATTGCGCCACCTGCCACAGCTATCCGGACTGGAGCGCGCTGCACTTCGTGCACGCGGCCGCAGCTTACCCGGGGCCACACAGGGCGGCGCTGGCCTGCGCGGCCTGCCATACCGGCAACTCGGACCAGATCCCGTGGGCCTCGCCCGCCGATGCCGGAACCTGCGCAGGCTGTCACGCCAGGGACTTCAAGCCCGACGTGCACCCCAAGACCACCGGCGGGCTCAGGTACACCGCCAGCGAGCTGCGTGACTGCACGGGCGCCTGTCACGTGTACAGCGACGCCACCTCAGGAACCATCGCCCGCTCGCAGCCTGGGCCGCATCACCGTGTGTCGGACGCCGCCTTCAAGCGCTAGGGGCAACGGGGCGCCTATTTGATCACTTCCCAGAAAATGCCCGCGACCGCGACGTATCCGAGTGTGAAGACCAGCGTCCTGATGTACGGGATCCCGAACAGATAGACGAAGGCGTGAGTCGCCCGCAGCCAGAAAAACGCCTGCGCGAAGTAAGCGGTCATGGCGTTGGCCTTGCCGGTCAGCTGCGCGACAATGACCAGCGCCGCGAACGGTGCGAAGGCCTCAACGGCATTCATATAAGTACGGTCGGCACGCTTGCCCCAAAGCGGCACCGGCCGGGGAGTGGGGTCGCGGTAATTGCCCGGCGCCAGGAATCCATTGGTCTGAACCTGCGCAGCGATGTAGGGGATCCAAAGCGTCGCGGTGAGCAGCGCCGTCAGCGCGAGATATTTCAGGTCGGTCGTCATGACGCACTCCTTAAGGGGTGTAAAAGAGGTTATCTTATGGTGGTTCTATCGAGCGCCTTCACGCTCATAGTAGAGCGGGAGCGGCACTGGACGTCAAACCCTCAGGTGCGGCCATTGGGAAAATCGAGCGGCGGGTTGTGAGTTTGAAGCGGGCAAGTCTGGCTGTTCTGGCGGGCGCGCTGCTGTGGGGATGCGCGGCAACGGCCGATCGCGCGCAGTCCCTGCCGCAGCAGGCGGCGCTGTCGAAGGCACCCACATGCCTCGCGGCGGAGCAATGCGCGGCCATGTGGGCCGCGGCCAGATGGTGGGCTCTGCACAGCTGTGGGTATGCGCTCGAAAAGGACACCCCGGACCTTATTGAGACCTACAACACGGTGAATAACACGGTGCCGCGTGCGGTGAGCCGGGCGCTGGCCTGCCGTATTACCCGCGCACCCCGTCCGGAAGGCGGGTCTGCCTTCGCAGCGACCGCTTCGTGCAGCGCCGTTTCCCCGCCCGCCAATCCCTGCGATCCGCCGGTCAGTGAGGCCGTGGATGAGTTCAATCGTTCGCTGAACCGGGTCGCGGCGCGATTCGATCACTGAGTGTCACCGTTCCACGAGACGCAGGGTTTAGGCATGAACGAGACGCCTGGCGAAGAGACTCTCGATCCCGAGGACTGGCCGCAGCTGCGTGCACTCGCGCACCGCGCGGTCGACGATGCGCTGGACTATCTGCAGCATGCGCGCGAGCGCCCAGTCTGGCGCCCGACACCGCCGGATATCGCCGCGCGCTTCCACGCGCCGCTGCCACGCGCGCCGCAGGGCGCCGCGGCGGCCTACCAGGAGTTTCGTGACTGGGTGATGCCCTGGCAGATGGGCAACACCCATCCGCGCTTCTGGGGCTGGTACATGGGCAATGGCACGGCCTTCGGCGCGCTGGGGGATTTTCTTGCCGCCACGCTCAATCCCAACATGGGCGGCGGCAATCACGTCGCCAATGAGGTGGAGACCCAGGTGGTCGACTGGTGCCGGCAGATGGTCGGGATGCCGCCCGAGACGGGTGGCCTGCTGGTGAGCGGCGCTTCCATGGCCAACTTCGTTGCCCTGGCCGTGGCACGCAACCACGGGGCCCCGGTTGACGTGCGCGCGTCCGGGGTGGCGTCGCTCCCCAAGCCGCTCGTTTTCTACGCCTCCACCGAGGTGCACAGCTGTCTGCAGAAGGCGATCGAGCTGCTCGGCCACGGTTCCCGCGCGTTCCGCAGAGTGGCCGTGGACGACAATTATCGCATCGATCCCGAGGTGCTTGCGCGCGCGATCGCCGCCGATCGCGAGGCCGGGGCGCAGCCCTGCGCCGTGATCGGCACCGCGGGCACCATCAATACGGGCGCCGTCGACGACCTGGCGAAGCTCGCCGCCATCTGTCATCGCGAGAAGCTGTGGTTTCACGTCGACGGTGCGATCGGCGCCGTCGTGGCGCTCTCGCCGAACCACCGGCAGCTCGTCCAGGGCATCGAACTGGCGGATTCCGTCGCGCTCGACCTGCACAAGTGGCTGCATATCCCCTTCGAGGCCGGCTGCGTGCTGGTGCGCGATCGCAAGGCGCATCGCGCGGCATTTTCATTGACGCCTGATTACCTCAAGCACGCGCAGCGCGGACTCGCCAGCGGCGCGGACTGGTTCAGCGATTACGGCCTGCAGCTGACGCGCGGCTTCCGCGCGCTCAAGGTGTGGCTGTCCTTCAAGGAGCACGGCCTCGACAAGTACGGCCGCCTCATCGATCAGAACATCTCCCAGGCCAGGCGGCTGGCCGAACTCGTGCGCGCCGAGCCGGAGCTCGAACTGCTGGCGCCGGTCAGCCTGAATATCGTCTGCTTCCGCTATCGCGGTTCGGGCGGCACGCAGGCGCAGCTCAATGCCCTGAATGAGGAACTGCTGATCCGTTTGCACGAAAGCGGCGTGGCGGTGCCGTCCTACACGACCCTGGGCGGCAACTACTGCCTGCGGGCCGCGATCGCCAATCACCGTACGCGCGCCGCAGACCTGCCGTTGCTGGTCAACGCCGTGCTGCGTGGCGGACGGGGGCTGGCAAGCCAGGTATAGAGGTCGCGCACCGAGCGGACGGCGCCCTCAGTGAGAATGCGGTCGCAACTCCGGCGGAAATCCGTCGCGATCCAGGCCGCCATCGTCGAGCCAGCGGCGCGTGGTCTCGCGGGCTGCGGCGATGAGCGCGGCACCGCGTGAATAATCGTACGATGACTGACCGAGTGGACACAGCGGGGGTACCAGTCGCAGGCAAACGCGTTCGGCATAGTGTTCAAAATCCTGCCGCAACTGGCGCGCGCCCAGCAGGTTGATCGCGTGCATGGCGCGCCCGACGGCGTGTCGGGGCACGGCCTGCTCGACGCAGGTGAATCCGCAGGGCAGCACGATCAGCCGCGTCGCGCCCAGCCGCACGGCGGTGGCGATCGGCGTGCCGGAGGCGACCACGCCATCGACCAGCCGGCGGCCGGCGATCACGACCGGAGCGAATACGCCCGGAATGGCCGTGCTGGCCAGCACGGCCTCCGCCACGCTGCCATTGTTCAGCAGTACTTCGGCACCGGTGGCTTCATCGGCGGCGACAATGTGGAGCTGCACCTGCGAGGCGCTGAATTCACGATAGGGGAGTTCGCGATCGAGGAGCCGGCGGAGCCCGCGCGCGTCGGCGATGTGCCCGCGTAGACCAACGACTCCGAGGAGTGATTGCCACGACAGACCCAGGGCCTCGCGCGTCGAGATCTGCCGCCACAGCTCGGCGATGCGTTCGACCGTGGAGGGTGAGGGATCGAAAGCGAGAAACGCGCCGTTCAGCGCGCCTGCGGATACGCCGACGATCAGGTCCGGGCGCACATCCGCGGCGATGAGCTCCACGAGCATGCCCGCCTGCACGGCACCGAGACTGCCGCCGCCGGCGAGCACGAACGCCGCATGCTTCAAGGGCCGGCCGGATTGCGGGCGGTGATGATCCACGCGCTCGAGGGCCCCCAGACACCATCGGAGCGCTGGAATTTCCCCAGCGAGTCGCGCAGCGCCGTGACCACCCGCGGCCTGAGCCGCTCACCTTCCGCACCGGCGAGCCGCAGGATCTCGCCGGCCGGTCCCAGCGCCATGGCGAACTCGACCGCCTCGTCCACGTCGCGCCCGATGCAGATGTCCGTGTCGAAGCGTTCAAAGGTGACGCCGCGGTAGCCTGTGCCCTGCATCATGGCGCTGACCATATCCGGCCCCGCCATCGAGAAGGGCCCGGGACCGCAGTGCACGGCGTCGGTGTCCTCGTGCGATACGACCGGGACGATCTCGCGTACGCGCAGCTCCGCGTCGTGCACCCAGGGGTTGTCTTCGCGCCGGCGCCAGACGATCTGCGTGAACGTCCCGCCGGGCTTGAGCGCGCGGCGGATGTTCAGCAGCGCCGCGCCCGGATTCATGAAGAACATCGTGCCGAAGCGCGCAAAAATATAATCATAGGGGCCGCGCAGGCTGTCCTGCTGGACGTCGGCGGCAAAGAAACTGACATTGCCGATGCCCGCCGCGCGGGCATCGGCCAGGGCGGCCTGGATGAAGCGCTCGGCGCAATCGACGCCAACCGCCTGGCCGGAAGGAGCCACGGCACTGGCCAGGCGCTGCGCGCTGTCTCCGAAGCCGCAGCCGACGTCCAGAACGCGCGCGCCGGCCGGGTATAGCCCCCGCGAGAAGACCTCGTCGCTATAGCCGGCGAGCCCGGCGATCAGCAGGTGCTTGAAGCGCGTGAATTTCTCGAACAGTACCGTGTTCCACGCTTCGACCACGACCTCGTTTTCGCTCACAGCGATCCCTCGCGGTGCGGAATCGCGCAGCCTAACAAATGCGGGGTCTGCGGGTCACCCGCCGGGGTTGCCGGTCCTCAGGAATGCAGGCGCACTACAATCGCCAGGGCCCCGACAAGGATGACCGAGCCGATGACGGCGATGCGCAGGAAGCGGTCCTTGTTTTCCATCGGTGTGCCCCGGCTGTCTTGGTGTGGGACCATTCCAGCGCCCAGGGGCGATCAGGACAAGCTGTCGCTGAACGGGCACAGGCGAATCGGGGGAATCTCAGAGCAGGGCCGTGCCCCGCGGAGTCCGCACCACGACGGTGCCTGCGATCTTGTCGTGCCAGGACTGGCGCTCCGGGTCGAATACCACCCAGATGAACCCGAGGCCCGCTACGGCCGCGGACAGGAAGCAGCCCAGTGCACGCACGATGGCTGTCGGCCAGTCGATCTGGCGGCCATCCAGCCGCACGACGCGCAGATTGCAGACGATGCCACCGATCGTCGTGCCCCGGAGCTTCCACATGACGGCGCCGTAGGTCGCGAGCAGCAGCAGCACGGCGTGCGTATGGAGACCCACGATACTGCACATAATCCCGACCAGTATGAGGTCGAGCAGCAGCGCCACCGCACGATGCCAGAAGCCCGCCCGGTCGGCCAGGGCTATGGAAATCGGTGGCGCAGGCGGTGGCGCCGGAGGCGCTGCGGGGGCCTGTGTCTGCTCCGGGGCGGCGCTCGCGCTCGCTGTGGCTACTCCTGGGCTGGCCTCCGCGGCGGCCGGCTCAGGCGCACCAGGTGAGCCTGCGGGCGTTGCAGGCGCCGCAGGAGCCGCAGAGCCGGCGGCCGCGGCCGTTCCGGGCGTGCCGTCCCCCGAACGCGAGGCGCGAAACCCGAGCAGCAGCGTGTAGACCACGATACCGAGGCCCAGGATGCCAAGCATCTTGTAGACGATGAAGCCGAACACCGGCACGGTGTACAGCAGCAATACCACGATTCCGCCGACCAGCACCGCCAGCAACGGCAGCGGCGGGTGCTCGGCATCGCGGTACGGAATGATGCGGCGGCCAATCCACGCGAGCGCCACGGCCTTGCCGAACAGGCCGGCGATGAACAGGGCAAAGCAGAGGAAGGGCAGCAGGATCGCGCCGATCACGGTGACCAGGATCAGCAGGAATACGATGGGCTTGAGCAGGAAAGTGAGCAAGGCGGCCAGCACCGAGCGGCCCGGCTGGGCCTCCATCGTGCGCACGCAGCGATTCACGCCGGCCGGGAACAGCAGCGCGATCAACAGGTAGATCGCCAGAAAGCTGAATGCCAGGGACCACGCCCAGCCCAGGCCCGGCGCGAAGGCCAGCGGGCGGCCGAACAGCAGGCATTCCTTGATCCAGCTACGCATCCACTCCATATGAGCCAGGCTCCCGAAGAGCCTGACGTTCTGCACGCTGCCGTGAATGACGGCGCCTGGATCGCGCCGGAGTTCACCGCCGACGGCGACGACGTCGCCGCCCACTTCGGCGTTGGGGCCCAATTCCACATCACCGAATACGGCGACCACGCTGTTGCCGACGTGGCTATCGACATAGGTATCGCCCAGGACGGCCACGGCCGCGTTGCCCACGGGTCCCGTGACGCGGGTGCTGCCCAGCACCGAGACCACGGCGTCATCGACCTGCCCGGCGCTGGTCGAGGAGCCCAGTACCGAGACCACGGCCGTGGCGTGCTCGCCTGCGGCCAGCGTCGAATCGTGACCAATGGATACCAGCGCGTTGTCCCTGTGCTCATCGCCCTTATCCCCCGGGTCCTTCGGCTGGGGGGCGGGAGGTGAGTCGGCAGTCGCGGCCGGAACCGCGCTGGCGGCTGCGGGCTCCCGAGGCTTGGCGAGCGCCGCGTGCTGGACGGCCAGAAGATTCGCCAAGGCGATGGCGACCAGGAGGAACAGACGTGTCTTTTTCATAAATCAGTACTGTGCGTGTTGTGGAGTCTGGACCAGTGTGCGAAATGCCGCGGCGCTGAGGCCAAAAAGCGCCGCGTAGAGCAGCGCGGCCAGGCCGACGCTGCCGTAAATCCATACCGCGGGAATCTCGCGCATGACCAGGCCGCCCACGACCTGCGCCGCATGACCGAGGCTCCCCAGCGCGCTCGCCGCCGACTGCGCCGCGTCTAGTGGGGCTGAATAGCGCGCGGACTGCAGCAACGCCGTCAGGGAGCCGGCGGCGCGGAACAGGAGCGGCACGAAGCAGACCGCGAGCGGCAGAAACAGCAGCTGTGCGGCTTTCGGCCAGCGATTGAAGCCCTGCAGCCACCAGGGGCGGGCAGCCTGCTGCGCGAGCCGCTGCAGCACGCGGGCCTCGAAACCGGCTGGCGCGCGCCGGAGCGGCTGCTTGCGCAGTATTCCGTCGATGAATTGTTCCAGTGTTGTCATGGTTGTTCAGGATTCCAGCTGTGCGGCGGTGATGCCCCGGCGTGCCAGGATTCCGGCCAGCGCCTGGCGGGCCCGGTGGATATCGGTTTTCACCTTGGGCAGCGAGACACGCAAGCGGCTGGCGATTTCCTCGTAGGGCATTTCCTCGAAGTGAAACAGCACGAGCGGCACGCGCTGATGTTCAGGCAGTGCGCGCAGGGCCGCTTCGATGAATTCATGGCGCTCCTCATCCTGCACCTCATCGGTCACGGAATCGGCGGCCGCGAATTCATGTTCCGGAGCGTCGCCGTCCTCGTCCTGCGGCTGCAGCTGGGAGAAGAAAACCCAGCGCTTGCGATAGCGGGTGAGATGCGTAAAGGTGAGGTTGGTCGCCACGGTCTTCAGCCATCCGGCGGCGCGCGGGTTATCCCGCAGCTCCTCGAAACGCCGATGCGCCCGCAGGAACACTTCCTGCGAAATGTCCTCCGCCTGCGCGTCGCTGCCACTCAGGCGCGCGGCGGTGGAGTAGACCATGTCCTGGTATTTGCGCATGAATTTCGTGAACTCGGCGTTCCGGTCGCCTGCCGCTGGGGGGGATTGCACTGTCTCGTCATCGCTTAAGTGCATAACCCGCGCCGAGGCTCAATGTTTCACAAAAAACATCAACGCAAACAGTATTTTGGAGAGCCTGGGGCGCAGCCGGGCGGGCTGCCGGGCAGCAGGCACGCGCAGGCAAGCGCAGGCAGTGGCAGGAATCGGACCCATCTCACCCCCGCCAGGAATGGCAGGGTGGAGATATTAGCGGCTCGAGGCGACTCTTTCCTTAGTGCCGAACTGGAAGCGGCCGCGCATCAGCGAGGTGTGGCCGGGGTAGGAGCAAAAGAAGGAATAATCCCCACCGGGTTCCATCCCGGCCGTGCTGAAGCTGATCGTGGCCACCTGGCCGCCCCCGACAATCTTGGTCGCCGCGATGACGCGATGGTCGCCCGCGGGCAGGTAGCCGTGATCAAAACCGGCAGCCATGCCGGCATTGGCCAGGGCAGAGACGTCCGAACTGCGCGCCAGCACCCAATCGTGGCCGAGCACGTGCGCTTCCTGCTTGCCGACATGCTTGAGCGTGAGTTC
>WNFI01262900.1_pt1 | contig 10609 bp, 9 predicted proteins | sample 5400471 | NCBI WGS metagenome assembly WNFI01 (sample SAMN13153348, study PRJNA577476) | soil metagenome | isolation source: 100 cm saprolite on Douglas fir-dominated hillslope | place: USA:California | collected 2013-09-17 | reverse complement strand
AGAAGGCGCTGGAGCGGATCGATCAGTGGACTAAGCAGAACATCGAGCTTTCCGCCGCGCACTAAGGGGTGATTTCGTACACAGTCCCTTCTTTGAACGCGCCACCTTGAAACGTTGTGCCGAAGAGATTCCCTGCGGAGTCAAAGATCACGCCACCTGTTGGCTGGGCTCCGTCTGGGTTTGGGCTGAAGGAGTGGAGAATATTTTCGGTCCAGCTTCCGTCTGACCCGGGAATCAGTTCGAAGACCACCCCGACTTGATTAGCTCCTCCGGCCGAGCATGTGCCATAGAGATGCCCGCTGGAGTCGAGCGTGACCCCTGCATAAGGGTATTGGCCGTCCGTGAGGTTTCTAACGAAGCTGTGCAGTATCTTCTCCGTCCACTGTGTGGAGGTTGGAGTGGGTGGGATCAGTTCAAATACAGTGCCGAAGCCGTTAGCGCCTCCCTGGTCGGTGGTTCCATAGAGGTTGCCCGCTGCGTCAAGGCTTAAGCCAGCCTGCGGAAGGGCGGCGTCGTTGCCCCTCTTGAATGTATGCAGGATTTTCTCGCTCCACACTCCGCCCTGCCTCCTCGTCAGCTCGAATGCAATACCGTTGGCGTACACACCGCCACTGGCGGTGGTGCCGTATAAGTTGCCGGCATTATCCAAAATCAGGCCTGCAACGGGATTTGCGCCGTCGCTACCGGCGGCGAAGTTGTGCGGAATCCTTTCCGCCCAACTTCCGCCTGCAGTTCGCGTTAACTCATAAACGATCCCTGCTCTGTAAACGCCGCCCTGATTCGTCGTACCGTATAGATTTCCCCCGGCGTCGAAGACCACCCCGGCGCTGGGCGCCATTCCGTCCTTATTATCGTTCTTGAAATTATGCAAAGTGTCGAGTGTCCAACTTCCATCAGAGCCGTGCCTCAGCTCAAAAACGGTACCCTCGAGATACAGGCCGGCCAGGTGTGTTGTACCGTAGATGTTGCCGGAAACGTCCAAGGCCAAGCTGTTGGGCTCGGCACCATCAGCATTCCCGGTGAAACTATACAGCACGCTCTCGGTCCAGCCACCGGCCGATGGAGTCAGTTCGAATACCGCACCATAACCGAAAGCGCCGCCTGCATTGGTTGTGCCATAAAGATTGCCAAGAGAATCCCAGACCATTCCGACATAAGGGCTATGAGCATCGGCTGCGCCTCCGCCTCCGAAGCTATAGAGCACTACCTCAGTCTGGGCGAGGGCAGGCCATGTTGGCACGAGCGTCAACAGCAGGAGTATTACCGGAGTCTTGATGGAGAATTCCTCAATTTCCATGAAGTCTTTACCGGCGCTGGGCCGGTCAGAGCCTCGATAGTACAACCATTTGTTTATGCTCGATAGAGACTTATTCCTCTGCTATCCCATCAAAGCGCGGCCAACTGTCGGTTCAGGCTGTCAATGAAACGGTTTGCTTTTTCCATGCGCTCGCCTAAACTTGTTGCTGATTTCCGGAACTATCGGTCAAATGAAAGCGGCAGATAAAAGATCGGCTTTAGCCCACAGTCCCCCTGCTAGCCGTCCGCACGCACCCGGCTACGGCGTACCCACGGGCAACAAAGGCCTGCTCCCATGGAGTTGGGCCGAGCAGCGCCTCAAGAAGTCGCACAACTACTGGATTACCACCGTGAAGCCCGATGCCTCTCCTCACACCATGGTGGTCTGGGGCCTGTGGCAGGATGGCCGATTTCTGTTTAGCACCGGCAGCAAGTCTCGCAAGGCGCGCAACCTGGCGCAGAATGCCAACTGCGTCGTATGTACCGAGCATGCGAACGATGCGGTGATTGTCGAGGGTATCGCGGAAATCGCCGATGTGGCCGCGCGCCGCAAGCTCCTGCCCAAGTACGAGCGCAAGTACAAGTTCGATATGGGAACGATGAAGGACGACATCCTCTCGATGAAGGAACCGGTCTTCGCGGTGCGTCCCCGCGTGGTGTTCGGATTGTGGGAGAAGGATTTCATCGGAAAGTCCACACGCTGGAAATTCGAATAGCGCCACACGATTCACGAAAGAGGATTATGGCCAAGAGATTCCGCGTTTTTGCCACTTGCGATATCGGAGAAGCCATCGATCTGCTGCGCAGCCGCGGTTATGAAGTCGAGGTTTACCCGCAGCCGGAAGCGCCGCCGAAGAGTTTGATTATCGACAAAGTGAAGTCCGGCATTGACGGCCTCATCACCACCCTGCGCGATCCCGTCGATGCCGAAGTATTCGAGGCTGGCAAGAACACGCTGAAGGCCGTGGCGCAGATTGCCGTCGGCTTCGACAACATTAACCGCGCCGACGCCAACCGCTACAAAATTCCCTTCACGCACACGGCCGATGTCCTCACCGAGGCGACTGCGGAATTCGCCTTCTTCATGATGGGGATGCTGGCGCGCAAAATGTGGCCGGCCGAACACCTGACTCGCGAAAACAAATGGGGATACTGGCACCCGTACCTGCCGTTTCTGGGCGACGAAGTCACAGGAAAGACCATCGCGATCATCGGCACCGGACGCATTGGGCTGGCCATGATCAAGAAGTGCGCCGGTTTCGACATGAATATGCTGTGCTACGACCCGGCCTACGAGAATCACGAGTACATCAAAGCCATTCAAGAGAACATGGACCTGCGCCAGGCACGCGGCATCTCCCGCGAGAAGAACTGGATCAAGTACGTGACCTTTGAAGAGGCACTGCGCCACGCCGATTTCGTCAGCGTGCATGTGCCGCTGCTGCGTCCGGGCGAAAGCGCGACGCCCACATATCATCTCTTCAACGAAGAGACGTTGAAACTGATGAAGCCGACCGCCTATCTCATAAACGACTCACGCGGACCAGTGGTCGATGAAGCCGCCCTGGTGAAGGCGTTGCGCGAGAACTGGATCGCCGGCGCGGCGCTCGATGTTTACGAGAAAGAACCGCTGCCCGCCGATTCGCCGCTGCGTGACCCCGCCCTTGCCGACCGCCTCCGCTTGATGCCGCACTTTGCCAGCGCGGCGCGCATCACGCGGCTCTCCACCGATCCCAGCAAAGGCATGGCCGGCCGCTGCGTCCAGGGATTGATCGATGTGCTGGAGCATAACTATGGAGGCGATATCACGAAGATGCCGTACGTCGTAAACAAAGAAGCATTCGGAAAGTCCTAACCCGCGTTAGTTTTTCGGGCCAACATTCCAGGCCCCAGTTATAACGTCGCGTAGTAATGCTCCCATTGCAGCTTCTGCGTAGCCATGAATGAGACAAACCGCTGATCCTTCTTCAGGTTGGCAAGATTCGCGTCACCCGCGAAAAGCGGATAGCAAGGGAATCCCTCCTCAGCAGTGACGTGCAACCACTTGAGTGCCGGCTCCGGCTGGTTCATCAGCGCGTATGCAGACGCAATGTTATAAGACGTGTGATGAAAGTGGCCGTAGCCGCGGCCAATCTCAAGAGCGTGCGCGATTGCTTCTTCCGCTTCTCGCCGCTTGCCAGCCTTCGCCAGCATCATGGCTTTCACGCTGGTCACCGCTCCACCCTCGTCCTTCGGATATTTCTTGAAGAATTGCTCAATCAACGCCGCGGCTTCCTCGTTTCGCCCCAGTCGGAACAAAGCGTTGGAGGTGTAAAACGCCAACAGCGATGGGTTCATTTCGAGTGGAGTGCTGTTGAAGATCTGAAAGGCCTCCTGGTATTTGGCCCGGCACATATTGATGACGCCCAGCCGGTATCTCGCCAGAGTATTGCCCGGATTGATAGCCAACGCCTTTTCAATCTCTCGCTGAGCCTTGTCGAGCAGGCCGATGTGAAGATAAACGAATCCCAGCTGATGATGCGCTTCATCGAGGTTCGGATTTAGCTCCAGGGCGCGTTTGTACGATTGGATCGCCTGTTCGTGAGGGAATCGCTTGTATGGCGTCCACAAGATCAGGCCACGGGCAAAGTGCCCCTCCGCCAGGTTAGGATCGAGCGCGAGCGCCTTTTCCACATCCACCTCGGCGTCCTCATTCAATTTTGCCTTCTCTGACACGGGCGCGAAATAACGAGCTTTGATGCTGTAGGCGCGGGCCAATTCAGCATAGGCAGCGGCGAAATTTGGGTCGGCGGCAATGGCCTGCTGGAACAGCTTGATGGCAGCTTCATTGTTGGTCGGATTCTCGCTGCTCACGTTCACCTTGCCGCGCATGTAGGCATCGTAAGCGGCGGAGTTGTCTGTCTTGACGCCCGGCGTCAGCGCCGGCTTCCGAGTCCGCGACGATGCAACATAGATGGCCGCCGCAACCGCCAGAGTAACGACCGTCAGGATCAGTTCGATTCTTGAACGGCGAAGTCGGCTCTGCTTCGGGACCGTGACTGCCGGAGTCAGCATTGATGAACTTGCGACCGCGGGCGGCCTAACCTGACCGCTTTCATAGTCGCGGCGGATTTGCTCCAGATCAACAATCAGATCGCTCATCGCCTGGTAGCGTTGAGCTACATCCTTCTCCAGGCATTTCCGTAGAAGCTGCTCCTCGCCGTAATCGCCATGGCCGAGGCTGGAGATAGGCGAAGGTTCCCGGGTCAGGATCGCCGAGATGACCTCGGCCGAACTCCTCGCTTCAAAGGGTCGGCGCCCGCTCAGCATTTCATAGAGCACGGTGCCGAAGCTGAAAATATCGCTGCGGCCATCCAGTTCCTCGCCGCGCACCTGCTCCGGCGACATGTAAGGTACCGTGCCTATCACCATTCCCGGAATGCTCAACATGCTCCCGGTTTCTGACTCGGCTTCGGGAATTACCGGATCACGCAGCACCTTGGCCAGGCCGAAGTCGAGTACCTTCACCTGTCTCCGGGTTGTGAGCATGATGTTTTCCGGTTTGATGTCGCGGTGAATGATGCCGCGCGAGTGCGCCTCATTCAACGCATCAGCCACCTGCGCGGCAATCGCGAGCGCTTCGCTGACGGCGGGCAGCCCGCGCTTGAGCCGCGCCGCCAAAGTCTCGCCTTCGATGTACTGGAGGACGATGAAGTTGTACCCGCCCTCCTCGGCGACTTCGTAGATCGCGCAGATATTTGGGTGATCCAGCGTGGCCGCGGTCCTGGCCTCTCGCAGCAGGCGTTGTTTGGCCCGCTCATCGGTGGCGACTTCCAATGGAAGGAACTTGATCGCCACCTTCCGGCCCAGCCGCTTATCCTCCGCCAGGTAGACCTCGCCCATGCCGCCCGCACCCAGCGCGGAGAGTATTTCATAGTGTTTGATAAGCGTGCCCGCGGCAATGTTCATGGACAGCATACTGTTCGACATTTCCGGCCACGGCAGTCAATCGTCATGGCGTTTCCCGCCGCCAAGTCTCAAGAATGGCACCGATCATACACCCAACCGTTGCCATTTCCCGTTAGAATGAAGTGCTGTTCACCGTCCCAAGGAGCCGAATGAAAAAGCGAGCCGCCTTTTTTTTTTCTTTTGTACTGATGCTTCTCGTCCCCCTGATGTTTGCCGAGTCTTCTGGCCCGGAGAATCAACTCAAGCTGATTCCTGAGCCCAAAGAGGTCAGCGTTCAGCAAGGAGGCTTTCACGTCAGGCCAACCACGCGAATCCTCGTGGAGTTTGGCCATCAGGCCGAAGACCGTATTGCGGCGGAAACCCTGGCGGAAGAGATCCACGATCAATCTGGATTGAAGTTGGACATCACCGGCGCAAAGGCGGAATCGAAACAGGAATCCAAAGAAGACAGTGCGATCGTTCTGGCGCGCTTGCAGGACAAGAACGTGCGCGAGTTCCTGGAATCGAAAGGCCTGAAGGCGGATTCCATCGGCGATCAGGGGTATCTGCTGTTCTCCGACGCCTCACACCTCATCGTCGCTGCCAACACTGGCCAAGGCCTGTTCTACGGTGTGCAGACGCTGCGGCAGTTGCTGCATCCTGAGGGCAAGACGTTAGTCTGCCCGGCAGTTTCGATCCGCGACTGGCCGAGCATGGAGTGGCGCGGCGTGCAGGATGACATCAGCCGCGGCCCCATTCCCACCGAAGACTACATGAAACAGCAGATTCGCATCCTGGCTGCGTACAAAGTAAATCTGTTCGGCCTCTACTTGGAGCACGTTTTTGATTTCGCCAGCCAGCCTTTGGTGGCTCCGAAGGAAGCCGCGCTTACTCCGCAGGAAATCAACGCGCTGGTCGACTACGGCAAGAAGCTCTACGTCACGATTCTGCCGGAGCAGCAAACCTTCGGGCACCTGCACCACATGCTGAAATACGAAATCTACTCCGACGTTGCCGAGCGGCCGCACGGCCATGTGCTTACGCCGACGAAGGAGGTTTCTTACGACATCGTCAAGAGCATGTATGCAGACCTGGTGCCGCTTTTCCCCGGACCTTTTCTGCATGTCGGGGGCGACGAGACTTTTGAGCTGGGACACGGACAAACTGCCGCACGCGTCGCAGAAGTCGGTCTGGGCCGCGTTTATCTTGAGCACATGCAGAAGGTGTTCGGCATTCTCCAGCCCTATCACAAGCAACTCATGTTCTGGGGCGATATCGCGGTGAAATATCCGCAACTGCTGGGCATCCTGCCCAAGGACATGATCGCCGTCGCCTGGGAATACGACGCCAAACCGAACTTTGACAGCATCATCAAACCGTATCGCGACGCCGGCCTCCGCGTCATGGTGGCTCCGGGCGCGCAGACGTGGAACCAGATGTGGCCGAACCTGGATACCAGCTACGTGAATATCCGCAATTTTGTGCGCGACGGTCAAAAGCTGGGCGCGATGGGCATGCTCAACACCACGTGGAATGACGACGGCGAGGCAATCTACGGAATGGCCTGGCCCGCGCTGGTCTTCGGCGCGGCTGCGGGATGGCAAGCGGGCGAATCGAACATCGACCAGTTTAAGAATGCTTACGATTGGGCCTTCTATCGCAATAGCGATTCTACTTTTCGCGACGTGCTGGAAAATCTGGACCACGGCCATCAGGCGCTCGCCAAGATCAACTTTGGCGGCGAAACCGACGATATGTTCTGGGTAGATCCTTTCACGCCCGAGGGCGCCCAGATCATGCAGAAGATTGCCGCCGCAGCTCCTGAAATGCGGCTGGGCGCGGAGCACGCCCTGGTATCGCTCTTCCGCAGCGGTGCCAGTGCCCACGCGAATCGCGACACCCTGGCCGACATGACGCTGGCTGCCTGGCGCTGGGACGCGCTCGGCATGAAGGCGCAATTCACCCAGGAGATCAACAAATTCTACTGGGACGCCTTTCAGAATCAAACCGATGGCGACCGTGTAAACAATGACCTGGAAGAAATCACGGCTATCAATGCGCGCCTCGAAGATTTGCGCGATGCGACCACACGCCTAAGCCAGATGTACCGAGCAGCGTATCTGCGGGAGTACAGCCCCTACTGGCTCGAGAATGTTTTAGTGCGCTATGACAATCTGGCCCGCGAGTTCCAGACGAAGATCGTCGCCGTACGGCAGGCGCGATGGCGGTATTGGACGACAAGAACTCTAACTCCGCCGCCGGAGTTGGGGTTCTACTTGCAGCCTTAGAAGCAGTGGCCAGTGGTCAGTGGCCGGTAAAATTCCAGTACGATTAAGGACGGCGCTCCGCTGCTTTTGTTGACCACTAGCCACTGACCACTGACCGCTGAACCGGAGGTCTCCCATGATCAACGGCGCGCATGTTGTTATCTACACCAAGAATCCGGAAGCCGACCGTGCATTCTTTGGCGAGGTGCTCAGGTTTCCCTCCGTGGATGCCGGCCATGGCTGGCTGATTTTCGCCATGCCGCCCTCCGAAGCCGCATTTCACGATTCCGATAAGAACGACCTGCATGAGCTTTACCTGATGTGCGATGACATCTCTGCGACCTTGAAGGACCTCAAATCGAAAAAGGTGAAGGTCTCGGACGTGACTGAACAGCGTTGGGGAAAGCTGGCTACGTTCACTCTTCCTGGCGGCGGCAATATGGGCATTTATGAGCCAAAACATTCGAGTCCACTCAAGCCCGAGAGCAAGTGACGAATGAGTCGCTGATAAACTGCTCGTGGGCTCAATCCTACGCGAGCTGGCCTGCGCTATGACGAGCCGCGGATATTGCAATCACTGGCCTCCCCGCGAGCAATGGATTACGACCCTCAACCGAAAGGCTTGACCGGCGCGCGCGCGGCCGTTGCTGAGTACTACAAGACAGCCCATGAAATTCGGGATCTCGACCCCGACCGCCTGATTCTAACCACCAGCACCAGCGAAGGTTATTCGTTCGTGTTTCGCTTGCTCTGCAACCCCGGCGACGAACTGCTGGTGCCGAAGCCGAGCTATCCCTTGTTTGAGTTTCTCGCTGACCTGGAGGATGTCAAGCTCGTGCCTTACCCGTTGATCTACGATCACGGCTGGCAGATGGATTTTCCATCGTTGGAGAAGGTGGTGACCAGGCGCACGCGCGGCGTGGTCGTAGTCCATCCCAACAATCCTACGGGTTCATACGTGCATCCGCAGGAACAGGAATCACTCAACCGTTTTTGCGGGGGACACGGGCTGGCTTTGATTGCGGACGAAGTATTTCTCGACTACGCCCACAATCGGGCGCGACAAAGGAGTTTCGCCGCGAATTACGATGTCCTGACCTTTACGCTCAGCGGAGTTTCAAAGATCTCTGCGCTGCCGCAAATGAAAGTGGCGTGGATTGCCACCAGCGGTCCCGCGCCGGAGGTCGAAGCCGCACAGGCGCGGCTGGAAGTAATTGCCGACACCTATCTGTCCATGAACGCGCCCATCCAGTGGGCTCTCCCGGCGCTGCTCGAGCAACGGCAAAGCATTCAACAGCAACTGATGGATCGTGTGCTCGCGAATCTAGCGGAACTCGATCGCCAACTCACCGCTCAAAAAACTTGCCAACGTTTGACCGTGGAAGGCGGATGGTACGCAGTGCTGCGCGTCCCGGTGACGCAGACTGACGAGGAGTTGGCGGTCGATCTGTTGCGCCGGAAGTCAGTCCTGGTCCATCCGGGGCATTTCTATGACTTTCCGAGAGATGGATATCTAGTGCTGAGCCTGATCACGCGAGCAGAATTCACGGAAGGGATTGGACGGTTGCTGGAATTGCTGATTGCTGATTGTTGATTTGGACCCAATCAATAATCAACAATCAGCAATCAACACTTGCTACCTCTTCACCAGGAACGGATTGCTCTCGCGCTCTTCCCCGATGGTAGTCGACGGACCGTGGCCGGGGACGACGAGGGTGTCGTCGGGCAGCGCTAGCACGGTGCCGTGCAGCGAGTGCATCATCTTCTGCATCGATCCGCCCGGCAGGTCGGTGCGGCCGATGGAGCCGGCAAACAAGGTATCGCCCGCGATCAGAGTCTTCTCGGCACGGAAGTAGAGGCAGATGCTCCCCTCAGTATGCCCCGGAGTATGCAGAATGCTGGCCGCGTGTTGTCCTGCCTTCACGGTGTCGCCCGCGCTGAGGTTCTGGTCGATCTTGACTTCTCCGGGCGCGGCCACGCCGACCCACGCGGCCTGCACGTCGAGCATCTGGAGCAGGGCATAATCGTTCTGGTTGAGCAGAATGGGTGCTCCTGTGGCGGCACGCAGCTTCATTGCGCTCGCCGATGATCGAGCAATTGCACTGGAGCTGCCCCACGGGAAGGATTTCGTGGATCATGGTTCTATTGTAGCGAGTAGCGAGTACCCCAGTACCTGGTAGAACCGGAACGAGTCAAAAGTCAGGTTCGGGACTTGTTTTGGAGCACTGCCTGGCGAGACAATACGCCTGCGTGCTCGGAGGCGCTTTGGCCAAATACCGTCAACACGGATATCAGGACCGCGACCGCGAGAAAGCTCCGCGCAAAGAATCCGTAGAAAAGCCAAAGCCAGCCTCGGTCCCCCTTGCGAGGCGCGACTACAGCATGGGGCCAAAGCCGGTGAATATGCCCGGTACTCGCGCCGTCTCGCGTTGCGCACAGTGCGGCACGGTGCTCCAGGATGTTCCGCCAACCGGCCTTTGTCCGAAGTGTGGCTTCGAGCTGCATTCCTGCAAGCAGTGCATGTATTTCGATCCCGGCAGCCGCTTCGAGTGCATGCAGCCGGTGAAGGAGCGGGTCGCCAAGAAAGACGCTCGCAACGATTGCACGTTCTACGAAATCCGCGTGACCCGGGAAAAAGAAACTTCCACACCTGCCAGCCTGAAACCGAATGACGCGCGGCAGGCGTTTGAGAATCTGTTCAAGAAATAAACTCTGGATTGTCCAAGGTAGGCCTCCGCGACCTCCGCGTAAATCCTCAGCGTACTCCGCGTTTCAGGCTTTGCCTGAGCGTCTTCAAAGACTAAAGCGCGGAGTTCGCGAAGAAAAGCCGCGGAGGTCACGGCTTCTGTGTCGGCCGCAGCAGAATCTCGCTCACAAACGACTGAGGACTCTGCGTCACCAGCATCGCCACTGTATGCGCAACGTCTTCCGGTTGCAGCATCTTTGAGTGGTCCTTACCGGCGTGCGGGCTCAAGTCCGTATTGGTCGACCCAGGGCAAATCACTGCCACGCGAATGTTATGCCCCCGCAACTCCTCCGCCATGGAGTAGCTCAGCCCATTCAGCCCCCACTTTGACGCGGCATAGGCAGCGCCGTTCGGCAGCGCATTCTTTCCGGCA
>WNFI01032050.1_pt1 | contig 10609 bp, 13 predicted proteins | sample 5400471 | NCBI WGS metagenome assembly WNFI01 (sample SAMN13153348, study PRJNA577476) | soil metagenome | isolation source: 100 cm saprolite on Douglas fir-dominated hillslope | place: USA:California | collected 2013-09-17 | reverse complement strand
GGCAAGTTCTTCCTGCACTTTGCTCAGTTCGTAGTAAGACTCGGCCTCGACCTCAGGATTTTCGAGGCTTTCTTCTTCCAGTAATTCTCCTGATTCCTTGCGGTCGGGCAGGGCCAGGTTCAGGTTTTGCTCTTTCTTGTCGCGCATCACGCCCACGCTCACGGAGCTTTTGTTGCGCGAGCGCACGGCGTGGGAAAAATCGCTTGTATCGTGCACCGGCTGGTCGTTGACTTTCACAATCACGTCGCCGGCGCGGAAGCCAGCCTTCTCGGCGCGGCTGCCTTTCTCGACGGAGCGGATCAGGACTCCATTGCCGTTTTTCACTCCGAAAAATTCGCCTAGCTGCGGAGTGATGTTCTCTACCATAAGTCCGCTCCGCCCGGTATTGGTCATGACCACCACGTTGATGGGTCCGATGTCGATATCCGGGATCGGACCGACCTTCGGCATTTCGAAGTGAAATTCATTGTTGTTGTTGTGCGACATGGAGAACTCTTTGTGGCGATCGCCCAGTTGCACTTTCACCGTCACCGGCTGCCCGTCGCGGCTCAAGTCGAAGCTGACGATGCGTCCGGCGGGAGTCTCATGAATCATGCGGCGCAACTGCGCTCCACTTTCGATGGCGGTGCCGTTCATGGCGAGAATTACGTCGTGCTCCTTGATGCCAGCCTTGCCGGCTGGAGCGTCCTGGTCGACCATGGTCACTTCGACGCCTTTTTCTTCCTTCAGCTTCAAGGCGCCCAGGCGATCAGTAGTGATGTCGGTGATATCCACGCCGAGATAGGAGCCGGTGCCGGTGTCTTCACTGGAAAAAACCCATGGCTGCGCGGGCGGATCGACCGACCAGTTTTGCGCGGCTTGCGAAAAGCCCAGGAGCAACGGAACCACTGTAATGCCGGCCAGAATGTAGTTACGCATGATCGTTTTCCTCGTAATGTTTCCTAAGTTTCGTTCAATGGGCACGCTTGAAGTTGATGTCGCCAGTCGACGTGCGCACCTTCAATATCGGACCGCCGCCGTTCAGTCTGCCTTCAGCGTTGAGCGTCTTCGGACCCCACTGCTCGCCTTCGCTGTGAATATGGATCTCGGGAAACTCAGAGATAATCCGGTGCCCACTGCCCATGTCGACGCTGGCGCGCACATTGACCGCCACATCCGCGGCGATGTACACGGTAATGTCCCCGGCAGCAGTTTCCAACTCTGAATCCCTGCGCTCGCCGCCGTTGTTGACAAGTTTCACGATGATGCCGCCCGCTCCAGTTTCCGCCTGAGCGGATGGTACGCCGTAGAGCTCGATGCCGCCTCCACCGGTTTCCGCGTGAACGTGGCCTTTGGCCGAAGTCAGGTGTATGCTGCCACCTCCGGTGTCAATCTCTGTTGGGCCGCCGATATCGGACAAATCCACACTGCCGCCCCCGGTGGAAGCCTTCACTTTCCCGTTACACTGTCGAACCGAAATATTGCCACCGCCGGTCTCGATGGTCGCGCCCTGCGCTCCAGACTGAATCCGCCAGTGTCTGCACTGGCGCCGCCACCGATGTCATCGAGATGCACACCGCCGCCGCCGCTCTCTGCCTCCACGCGGCCGGCAACTCCCGTAGCGTCGACGCTGCCGCCGTCGGTTTCGAGTTTCACCAGAGCCATTTCCCGAGGAACGTGGATGGAAACTTCTCCCGAGAAATGCCGGGGCTGCCTTCCTCCCTGCCAATCGCCCACGATCCAGGCCGTGTCTCCCTTCACGTAGGCAGTTACCTTGTATTGCTCGAACTGGCGGCGGGCATCCTGCTCAGAAGAGGTTTTGAAATTCGTATGAACGACATAATTGATGCCTTGCTGCTGCCCGCCCCGCACCACCACCGAGCCCATGTCGACTTTGACTCGCAAATTCTTGACCGCTGCCAGCGAGCCGGTGATCTCCTCACCCCAGGCCCCGCCCTCGCGGGTTACATGTGTTTCCTGCGCCCACACCAGCGACACAGGGAGGGCTAGCGCTACGGCAAGCCCAGCGGTTTGTAGCGAACGTTTCAATCCAGGTTCCTCAATTTCTCGCGATCGTCTTCGCGAACACCCCGACTTCGATTCTTCTTTCCTCGGTCGGTATCGAACTTTGTTCAGACTCTTACTTAGCCGATCTTTCCTTAGTCGATCTTTCTTAGTCAATCTCGGGCAACTGCGCCAGCATAGTCCGCGCCTGCGACCGGATGTACTGGCTCTTATCTTTTGCCGCCAGCGCCATCAACACCCCACGCACGCTGCCGTCAGCTTTCACTGCCTCCAGCATTCGCAAGGCCTCGGTACGCAGGCCAGGGTTCGAATCGTTTACCAGCGTTTGCAGCAGTGTGTCCCGGACGCGCGTGTCATCCTTTACATAGCGGCCCAGCGCATCCAAAGCCTTGAAGCGCACTCCCGGATTCGTGTCGTACTGCAGTGCGTAGAGCAGTGCTTCCCGTATCTGTGAATCGTCCGGCCTCTGCGTCAGCAGGCCGACCGAATCCATGCGCACGCCAGAGTTGAAGTTATTGCGCGCAGCATAGAGCAGCAACTGCTGGATGCGCTGGTCATTCATCGATCCCTGCGCTTCCTGCGTCGACACGGTGTTGAACTTGATATTGATCTGATTTGTGACCGGGTCCTGCGCAATGGAACTGATGCCGGTGATGGAGGCATCGCTGAGGGGGGCTTGAACCTGAGCATGCTCGGCTGCCTGCGTTGGCTGATGACCAAACATCTTGTACGTGGCACCTACTCCGCCCGCAAAGCCGAGAATAAGAATTGCCGACGCTAACGCTGGCGAGAACTTTACCTGCCGCAGCCAGATCGCGGGGTCGAACGGCAGACGCTGCCAGAAGCTGCCCTGCACCGCCGTCTCCAGCGATTCCTGCAAGCGCATGCGCGAAGCAGCCAGCAAGTTCGGTGTCGGATCGGCCGCGCGATCCTGCGCCAGCAGCGCGTGAAACTCCTGCTCTGCCTTCAGTTCAGCCGCGCAGTCGGCGCAGCGGGCGACGTGCTGTTCGAGTTCATGGCGGGCATCGTCGGCCAGCTCGCCATAAACCTGTAGCACGATATTTTCTTGAACCCATTCACATTTCATCGTTGCACCTTCAACTACCACATCTTGTGTGGGACCGGGTCTTTGACCCGGTCGTCGAGCGCAGCTCGGCCTGTCATCTCATATCAGCCAACGCCCCACGCAACTTCTGCGTGGCTCGAAACAGCGTATTCTTCGCCGTCTCTTCTGTCGTATGCAAAATCTCGCCCACGGTGCGCAGCTTCAATCCGTGGTAATGCTTCAACTCAAACACCATCCGCTCGCGCGGAGTCAGCTTCTCCAGCGCCCCGGAGATGCGTGCACCCAACTGCCGCCGCATCAAATCGCGCTCCGGATTCGCTCCCGCCCGCCCGTCGGGCACTTGATCGAGCAGGTCGAACTCGCCGCCGGACGCGTCTTTCACCACCGGCGCATCTTCTTTGCGCACCGTCTTCTTGCGCAAGTGATCGAGACACAGGTTGGTCACGATCCGGTAAATCCATGTGTAGAAGGAACACTCGAAGCGGAAGCTGCCGATGTTTTTGTACGCCTTGAGGAAGGCGTCCTGATAAACATCCTGAGCATCCTGTTCCGTGCCGGTGAGGTGAAGAGCGAGCCGCAACACGGCGTGGTCGTAGCTTCTCGCTTCTTCCCGAGTGGGCCCGCTCGCCAACAACCAATGTCACTGCCCAAGCTTCGGCCGGCATTTCTTGTTGTGTCCTCTACTCGCCCGGTATGTATGCCGTATCCGGGCTTGCATAGGAATAGACGGGTTGTCAGTGGAACCGTGAGCAGAAATTATAGGCCGAGTCGGAGATTTTTGGAGGGGCTAGGTGATTCTGGGGGAAGGGGTTAGGGGAAACAGAACAGGGCGGGGGAGTACGAGGCGGGGCTTTGGCAAGGGGAATGCCCCTATTGTGAAGCAGAAGCGGATGGCTCATCCTCGTCGTTTGCCAAGACCCAGATTCGTCTGAGAGGGAGTTCTGCCCTAACGTCGTCGTCAAGCTGCTCATAGTTTTGCAGTACCGCGTCAACGACGTCTCCTTGATCCCACAGCCGTACTTTAAAAAAGTCATTCCGAGCGTCCAGAATCATGGGTTTCTTGAAGCCGCTCCAAGACACCAAAAGACCGTGCTCACAACCAAACTTCGACATCACGCCCCGGATCTGGTCGAATGTCGTTCGGCCCTCAGTATCAGCTCCAGACTTGACCTGAACACAAAGACGCGGTTGATCAAACCCGAGTGGTCCCGAGCCCACCAAGATATCGACGCCACCATCCGGGCCCGGAGGCGACACCTTAGTTTTGTAGCCCTGTGCCCGCAGAACGGCCGCAACTAAGTGCGCCAGAGCATGCTTCTTGAAATTATCCTGAATAAACTTGAGGATTTCATCCCGTGCAGTTCCAGGGAGATCAACTGTCTCAGCTTCTGCGAGACTCTCAGCATCTGATTGTGTGCCCTCTAAAGCCTCCTCCAAACCCTTAGGAGACAGGGAGAGAATTTTATTCACACGGTTCTCGGCGTCGTTTCGATCGACCCTAAATACTGTGAGAGCCGAATTCATCGAGAAAAGAATGTCCTCAGGTAAAACAGAGCGCGGCGCACTCTTGATCCACTCGACGCGGCGAAAGTGCAGTACATTCGCAGAGATTCTTGCGTACTGATAGTCTCCCTTAACGCGACCGAACATGAACGCCGAGGCAGTCTTGAGGGGCAAGGCAACTAGGTCACCCTTTTGGATATCGTGGGCAAATCTCCAGACCTGACTCAAGCCGGAGATGACCTGCTTCGGAGTCCCGCCTGGGAAGGTCCGTACGTACAGGGGCCGCAGGTCATCTTTGGTGCGATAGGCGGAGTAGTCCGGAAGGTCGTTCCATGCGTGGCAAACAAGCTGCTCATTGACAGCTGTTTCCTCTTGATCGCCATACCTGCCCGCGCGAACAACCCACAGTGACATCTAGGAAGCCTCCGTTTCCGCTGCTTATCCTGGGACGCGAAATCTTACTCCGTGGCCGCATTGTTGTCGATGGCCCACCTCAAACGTGCTGTCGCTTGCGCATCTTAGCGGGATGGTAAACTCGCCCACGTTCTTCAGCTCAGCTAACCAGTGCTGCCCAGTTTGTCCGCAAGCTGTATATTGTCGTGGAGGTTTTTCGTGCGCCTATCGAACTTGTCGCGCTTTCTGCTCTTGCTGGCCGTCGTCTTCTTCTCCATCCTTCCCGTGAGCTTTGCCGTTGAAGCTCCCAAACTTGTCGAAAAAGATGGGCGGTGGGCGCTGTTCGTGGAGGGCCGTCCGTATTTGATTCTGGGCGGGCAGATTCATAATTCCAGCTCGTGGCCGTCTGAGTTGCCCCAGGTATGGACGTCGTTTGCTGCACTGCATGCGAACACGGTGGAAGCACCGGTTTATTGGGAGCAGATCGAAGCGCAACAGGGCCAGTTCAACTTTGACAACGTGGACTTGTTGGTGAAAGGCGCACGCGAGCATGGGCTGCACGTTGTGCTGTTGTGGTTCGGCACATGGAAAAACGGCAACATGCACTATGTGCCGAAGTGGGTGAAGACCGATCCCAAGCGCTTCTCGCGCGTGATCAACCCAGGTGGCGAACCGGTCGACGTGCTTTCGGCAAATTCGCGCGTAAATCTGGAGGCTGACAAGGCCGCCTTCGCCGCGCTGATGCGCCACCTCAAAGGGCTGGATGGCGACCAGCACACGGTACTGATGGTGCAGGTGGAGAACGAGTCCGGCAACATCGGCACAGTTCGCGATTTTTCTGCGGAGGCGAATGCGGCCTTCGCGGGCCAGGTTCCTGCCGACCTGCTGGCGATTGTTAAGAAGAAGCCCGGCACATGGAGCCAGGTCTTCGGCTCCGAAGCCGACGAAACCTTCCAAGCTTACCATCAGGCGCACTACGTTAACGAGATTGCGGCCGCGGGCAAGGCTGAGTTTGCGATTCCCCTGTGCATCAATGTGTGGCGGGGATTGGCGCCTTCCGTGGATATGATTGGCCCCGATATCTACAGCCCTGATTCGGGTTTTGCGCTGGAAGTGATGAGCGCTTATACCCGGCCGGACAATCCGCTGTGGATCCCGGAGACCGGGCGCAACGATGAGTTTGCGAAGCTTCTCTTCTATGCGCTGGGCCAGGGGGCGATCGGTTTCTCCCCGTTCGGCGTCGACAGCACCGGATGGAATTCCATGGGAGATGATCCCGTCAAGGCGCACGCCGAGAACTTTGCGCTATTGGGACCGATGAACCGTGAAATAGCGAAGCTGAACTTCGAAGGCAAACTGAAAACGTCAGTCGAGGAGCCGGGGCGGGCGCAGCAGGAGTTGGATTTCGGAACGTGGCAGGCGACCGTTTCTTTTGGATTTCCGCAATACGACGGACGGCGTCCGCCCGGAACCAAAGACGCACACGGCGTTGCATTAGTGGCGCAACTGGGGCCGGATGAATTTCTGGTGACGGGAATTGATGCCAGCGTAAGTTTCCACGTCCCCGGTCGTCTGCCGGGACTGCGGATGCAGATTCTCTCGGCAGAACAGGGCTCGTACGACAACGGCGTTTGGAAGCCGCTACGCCTGTGGAATGGCGACGAGACCGACCGAGGGTTGAGCTTTCATCACGAGCCCACGGCTGTGCGGGTTCAGCTCGGCACTTTTTAGAATTTTCTGCGAAAGAGTCGGACGCCGAACTTACTCGGCGACCGCTTCCTTCTCGATGACCACCTTCAAGTGCGCGGTCACGTCCTTGTGCAGCTTGACCGGAACGGTGAATTCGCCCACGGTCTTCAGCGGCTCGTGCAGCTGGATCTGACGGCGGTCGATGGTGAATCCCTTTTTGGCCAGCGCGTCGTTGATGTCGCCCGACGTGACCGATCCGAAGAGCTGATCGTGCTCGCCCGAGCGCCGCTCGAACGAAACCGACACGCCGTCAAACTGCTTGGCCAACTCCTCGGCCTGCGTTTTCTCCTTGACGGAGCGGCGTACCGAGGCGGCCTTCATCTGCACGATGACGGCCTTGTTGCCTTCGTTGGCCTGAATGGCCAGCTTGCGCGGCAGCAGATAATTCCGTCCGTATCCTTCAGCGACTTTCACCACATCGCCGCGCGACCCCAGCTTCGCAATGTCTTCTTTGAGAATGACTTCCATTGTATGACTCCGATTTTTCCGGCTATTAGCTGTTAGCTCTTAGCCTTTAGCCCAACCACTCAGCGCCCGGCGCGACAGAGCCAAGAGCTAACGGCTAAGAGCTAAAAGCTGCCCTTCTTCTACGATGCCCGCCCGGCAAACGGCAGCAGAGCAATATTGCGCGCCTGCTTGATGGCCGCAGCCACGCGGTGTTGATGCGGCGAGCAAACGCCGGTCAGCCGACGAGGCACGATCTTGCCGCTCTCGGCCACGAACTGGCCCAGCATGCGGTAGTCCTTGTAGTTAATGTTCTCGATTTTCTCGACGCAGAACTTGCAAACTTTCTTGCGCCGAAAAAACTTGCGTCCACCTTCGCGCGGAGGCCCACCCGGACCGCGTCCGCCGCCTCCCCCGCCAAATCGCGGACGATCTCCGCCGGAACGATCTCCGCCACCACTGGGACGCCGTTCTTCCGACGGCGATGCTGCTCTGGGTTCTTCAGCCATAATTCTCCTTCATCTGTCTTGCAAACTTTTCATTGCCGGAGTCTCCCCCGGCTGGTGCGAGTCACAACTCACTCGCGAAAATCCTACGCCGTTACAGCAGGAGCAGCAGGTGCAACTTCTGCCGCAGGCGCCGCCGCTGGTGCTTCCGCTGGTGCAGCGACAGCCACCGGCTGCGCGCTGACTTTCTTGCGCGCGTCGCGCAGCACTTTGATCTTGTCCAGACGCTTCTGCTCCACGTCGATGCGCACGGTCAGGAACTTGATGACCGGCTCGGTGACGCGCAGGCGGCGCTCCAGTTCGTGCATCACGGCGCCGTCGCCTTCCACTGTCATCAGCACGTAAATGCCGTCATGGAAGCGGCGCACGGTATAGGCCAGGCGGCGCTTGCCCATCTTCTCAACGCTCTTTACGGTTCCACCCGAAGTCGGAACCACCGCGCTCAGAGTCGCAATCAGTTTGTCCAGATCCTCGTCCGTCATGTCAGGCCGGACGATAAACATCAATTCATAAGTACGATTCATTCGTCATCTCCAAATCTTTTGCCACAAACCTGGCCACGGATTGCACGGATAAAACAGGGGATCCTCAAAGATCTTGATCCGTGAGAATCCATGCAGATCCGCGACTAACCTTGTTCGTTCTTTTCCGGCTCTTTTTCTTTGCGGTTGAAGCGATTCATCGCCGCCGCCGCTCCATCTTTCAGAATCATCTTCACCGCGTCTTCGGCGATGTCGAGAACTCCGTCGACAATTTCCAACTCTTTCTTTCGCAACGGAGCGAGCAAGTAACTCTGGCCGTCCGATACCTTGCGCTCCGGCGCTACGCCGATCCGTATGCGCAAAAAATCCTGCGTGCCCAGTGCGTCGATGATGGACTCTATCCCGTTGTGCCCCGCCGAACTTCGCCGCGTATGCAACCGCAATGTGCCCAGCGGAAAATCCAGCTCGTCCTGGATCACCACCAGATCCGACTCCGGCTTCGCCTCGTACTCTTGCACCAACTCCCGCACTGAAACTCCACTCAAGTTCATGAACGTCTCGGGCTTGGCCAGTAACACCGTCTCGCCGCCAATCACCGCCCGCGCCGTCAGCGCCCGGCACTGCCGGTTTCTGACTTCTACTCCCAGGTTTCCGGCGATGCGGTCAATCGCTAGAAAGCCTGCGTTATGCGGCGTGAACTGGTACTCGATGCCAGGATTGCCCAGACCGACGATCAGTTTCACGCAGGAGATCCTTCGCTTCGCTCAGGATGACAGCGGCGGGCTCAAACGCCTGCCAAGCGCTGTCACTTCCGCTTCGCCCGCCACAGCTTCGGGCGTAGCCACAACTTCTTCCTTCACCGCGGTCACGTGTGCCACCGGCTGATGCTCATCGGTCAGGAACTTGAGCTTCTCGTTGTGCGGTAAATCGGAGACGCGCAGCACCTTGCCAAAAACCAGTTCGCTGACATCAGCCTCGATGTGGCTCGGAATATCGCCGGGTAAACACTCGATTTCGACCTCGCGCAGAATCTGCTCCAGAATCCCGCCCTCTTGCCTCACGCCCGCCGACTCGCCCTTCAGCACGATCGGCACACTCACCGTCAGGGCCTTATCCATGGCGATGCGTTTCAGGTCAATATGCAGCAGCTTGCCCTTGATGGGCTCATACTGCCAGTCGACGATCATGGCTTTGGTGGCTTCGCTGCCGCTGAGAGCCAGATCGAAAATCGTATTGTGGCCGGTGTTGGAGTGCAGAATGCGTAGCACCTGCCGTGGGTCTACGCTGACTGGCATGGAATCTTTGCCGGCTCCATAAACTACCGCGGGAATCTTCCCGCCCACACGGACGCGGCGGGCCATGTTCTTGTTGCCCGACTCGCGCGGTTGCGCTTCGAGTGTGTTGGTTTCAAATGCAGTCGCCATAATTTCAATTCCTGTTCTATATGAATAGCTTGCTGACTGAAGTCTCTTCGTGATTGGCCTGAATCGCTCGGCCAATCAAGCCTGCAATCGAGAGGACGGTAATCTTGCCTCCCTTTTCTTTTCGCGCCGCGTCGGCCTCGGCAGTCAGTGGGATCGTATTGGTAACCACCACTTCCTGAATCACCGAGGTCATGATGTTCTCTACCGCCGGCCCCGAAAGCACCGCATGCGAGGCACAGGCATAAACCGACGTCGCACCGTTTTCTTTTAAAGCCGCCGCCGTCTTTACCAGCGTTCCGGCCGTGTCAATCAAGTCGTCGATGATTAAGCAAGTGCGCCCGTTCACATCGCCGATCACGTGCATCACTTCGGCCACGTTCATTTCCACGCGGCGTTTATTCCCTGCAACTGCGGCGTGTGCAAATCCACGATCAGCGCCCGGTGCGATCCCGCCGCAGTCAGCAAATCGGCCACCAGCTTCGACGAAATCGGGCTGCGCGGCTTGTCTTTCCGGTCCTGCCGCGCATAACCAAAATATGGCACTACCGCTGTGATGCGCCGCGCCGACGCGCGTTTCAGCGCATCGATCATCAGCAACAACTCCATCAAGTGTTCGTCCACGGGACGGCAGGTCGGCTGCAACACGAACACGTCGCAACCCCGCACGTTCTCCTGAATCTGGACGTAACACTCGCCGTCCCTGAACCGAATCACCTGTGCCTGCCCGCGTGGCATGCCGAGAAAGTTGCAGACTTCATCGGCTAAAGGCTCGTTCGCAGTGCCGCTGAAGATCTTAAATTTCTCGTCCACTCGCGGGCGCGGTTTGCGCTCCGTTTTGTCGTCGGTCACAGGCGGGCTTTTTTTCTCCACCTTTTCAATCTTTTCGGGCGGCGTCACTAAAGTAGCCATGGTTGTCTCTGGGCTCCTGGCCTTCAGTTCTTACCGTTGCGCTGCTGTTTTTGGCTGGGCCGCTAGGATTCGAACCTAGACAAAGTGCTCCAAAGGCACTTGACCTACCATTAGTCGACGGCCCAGTAG
>WNFI01460611.1_pt1 | contig 10610 bp, 8 predicted proteins | sample 5400471 | NCBI WGS metagenome assembly WNFI01 (sample SAMN13153348, study PRJNA577476) | soil metagenome | isolation source: 100 cm saprolite on Douglas fir-dominated hillslope | place: USA:California | collected 2013-09-17 | reverse complement strand
ACTTTACGCCCAAGCAAGGAGAGTATTTGGCTTTCATCTACGCTTACACGCACGTGCTCGGACGGCCTCCCGCCGAAGCTGACCTGCAGCGGCACTTCGCCGTCAGCCCGCCTTCGGTTCACCAAATGGTGCTCACTCTCGAACGAACGGGCCTGATTCGACGACAGCCTGGAGTCGCTCGCAGCATCGAAGTGTTGGTTGCTCCCGAGTTGCTTCCGGTCCTTCGTCGACCCCATCTCAAATGATCAAAACCCCGGTGCAGAGACACTAGACCGTCAACCGTGTAGTTCGTCAGCCGGATACGCTTAATCAGACGAAATAACGTCAAACTGTCCCGGCGACAAAAGCCGGGCCACCTCAGCGAATGCATCATTGACCAAAAACTCCGTCGCTTATGGAATGGGTTGCTCGATCCCGCGTTTTGTCGACCGTCTTTGTGTTCGCACTCGCCGTGTCTTTACCAGTCACCGCGTCGGCGCACGTGAAATGGTTTAGCAATTTCAGTTTCGCCGATCGGCCACGCACCTGGCAGGAGGCGCTGACCCCTACGACTTGGGCGCTCATGGCGCTTAGCATGTTAGCGCTTGGTGTGCTGGTGTTCTTGGAGCGGCGCATGGCAAAGAGCAGGTGGGGCAGCTTGATCGATAAACTGCTGGAGCCTTACAAGAAGCGAAGCCTGCTGGTGATGCGGATCGGCATTGCGGCGACGTTACTGCTCGCCTGGAATGAAGATGCGATGCTGATGCCGGAACTGCGCGTCCCGGCGGAATGGATCGGCTGGGTGCAATTTGTCGTCGTCCTGCTCTTACTGTTTCCCGCGACGGTCAGAATCGCCGGCGTCTGCCTCGGTTTTCTCTACCTACTCGGCATCGCGTTCTTCGGTCCACTGCACATGCTGGACTACGTATTCTACGTGGGAGCAGCCTGGTATTTTTTCTCTGCTTCGTTGCGTTCGGAGAAGTGGCGCGCCACCGGTCTACCAGCTCTTTACGCTACCACTGGCTTCGCGCTCTGCTGGGTCTCGCTTGAGAAGCTGATTTACCCCGATTGGGGCCTCTATGTCCTGCAGCAGGATCCGACGCTCGCAATGGGCTTCCCGCTGCAATTCGTCCTCAGCAGCGCCGCCTTCATTGAATTTACCCTCGGTTACATCCTTATCATCTGCCTGCTCCCGCGCCCTTTTGCGGTGCTGATCACACTGCTCTTTTTTTCCACAACGCTCGTATTCGGAAGAACCGAGATCATCGGGCACACACCGTTGCACGTGACTCTTGTGGTTTTCATCCTTGAAGGCCCAGGAAAGCTCTATCAGGCACCGATCAGTTTATACCGCGAACTCCCAAAGCGCATCGCCCTAGCCGTATTCGGTTTCGCGTTGTTTTTCGCCATCTTGTTCACCGCTTATGAGAATTTTGCGTGGAGTAAATATAGCGAATCAGCAAGGTCCGCCTCCTCCGTCGCGGAACGAACACACGGACTGAGGCGTTGGTAAATCGTCGCGGCGCGGAGGGTCAAGGGGGAAATGTAGTGCCAAGAGACTTTTGTCCTTGCGTAAGTCGTTCAACTGCAAGCTGGACCTGGCTCCAAACCGAGGTACGAAATTCTCACGGCGGTTTCCTGTTTGGCCGTGGCACCGACACATCAGGCAACATCGAAGGCTTACACAGTCAACCCGATTCGCTAAGCCGCTATCCTGGTTGACGAAGCTAAATCGATCCGAGACGAGGCCCTCGATGCGCTTGAGCGCTGTCACACGAGTTACCGGCTCCTCATGAGCTCGACCGGCGCAGCCTTCGGCGAGTTCTACCGAATCTGCACCGCCAAGTCGTATCTCTGGAAAGTGTTTACTATTCCCTCTTCCTTGTGTCCTCACGTCGATCGTGCCGCAATCGAAGTCAGTCGGGCGAGGAGTGCTAGTGCCAGCGGCACGCCCGGCGTGATGAGAGGGAAGAGCTGCGCGCGTCGGCGGCGTGGCAGACGGAGCCTAGACATGTCGTAATGAGCTCAGGAGTAAGGCAGTTATAGGCCCTTGATAGCCTCGTCGCGCGAACCGTAAATGGAAAGAATGGAAGAGAAGCCGGCTAGGTCAAACACCTGCCGAATGTGATCTTGCAGGCCACACAAGACAATCCTTCCGTCTGTGGCCTGTAGTCGCTTGGCGGCGAGAAGAAAGACGCGCAGGCCCGAGCTGCTGACGTACTCCAGCAGGGCAAGATCGACGACGAGCCGCTGCGCTCCTGAGTTGATCACTCCGAGAATTTTATCCTCAAACATTTTTGCTGTCGTGGCATCAAGTTTTCCCGACAACGCCAATACCACAGCGTCAGCTTTTCTATCTTCGCTAATGTCCATGGTCTAAGACTCCGGCTTTTTCTTTTGATGGTCAGGAGATTTCTATCACACTGCCGTTGGCCGAATTCTGCTAGACTCTGATTAAACGCTCGAAGGATTATTGAGCTTGATCGTCGAACTTCGGCCCTGTCCTGGGACAACGCTATTCACACCGACTCGAGCGCCGGCAGTCTTATGATGAATTCAGCGTTGCCATCCTGTTGGCGGCATTCGAAACCGCCGCCGAGCCACCCGAGGGTTCTGCTATAAAGATCGAACCGGCCCTCGCCAAAAGCAGCCGGATCAATCCGCTCACGGCTCGAGAGTCGGATGGCCACGCGGCCCGGCGATACCTCGGTTACAATTCTGATGTGCTTGACGCCAATACCTGCCATTCCTTCGATTAAGTCTGTCAGGATATCGTCGAGTCGTTCTGCTCCGACGTTCGCGTTGGTCGGCTGTGCGTCCGGCGCAAATTCAAACTCGATCTCGCGCAGAAGCGAATGCGCTGCCAGCCGGCGCGTGAGAGCGTCCAGAAAGGACTGCTCATCCTCCACCGCCTCCATCAGGTCAGTTGATTCCCGCACATGGGCAGATCTGGCGCGCACCAGAATTTGCGCAATCAATTCGTTCACGGCACTCGGTGTCTCCGCGTTGAGAAATTGCAGACCGCGCACCATGCCCAAGAAGTCCGCCAGTCGTCGCTGCGCCCGTCCAACAAGAGAGAGGTCGAAGATCTGCTTTACACGCTCTTCGGAGAGGAGTTGTTGCAGTGACCTGGCCACCTGGACGCCCTTGAGCACCACGGTCAGTTCGGGTACTGCGCTGGCATTAAACGCTTCCACAAATCGGCGAAACTCGGAGAGGATACGGTCGATTTGGTCGATATCCAAGGTCGCAAGAACCCGATTTGCCGCATTGTCCTCCTCGAGTAGGGACAAATAGTAGGACACCGTGTACAGGCGCCCGGATAAGATGGTAAACAGGGCCGCGGTTTCCTCCAGCAGTTCATCCACGTAGCTCTTGAGAGCGCCAATGCGTTCGGCATTCATTAGCTGTACGTCAGTCAGGTTGAGCGCTTCGTCCTCCATCAATCGAAGCTTCTCCCGCATGCTCTCAGCGGAAACACAGTACCCGTGTCCAGGACAACAGACTGTAATGCCGGGCTTTTCCAGGAGCCAATCTACTTTGCGCAGCGTTTGGAGAAGATCCGCATGATTCCAACCATCAAGGCCGCACAGCCCAGGATTGGCGGCAAAGGGCAAGTCACCAAGCATGAGCAACGATCCAACTCGTAACGATATACTGCAAGGGGAGTGGCCGGGAGTGTGATAGATCTCGAGACGCTCACCAGCACCGAGAGGCAGCCACTGCCGTTTCAGCACGGCGCCACTGGGCATTGAGATAGGCTCGCTATGTAGCTCGATTCGCCTGCATTGCGTGAGCTCGAATGTGACGACTTTGGGCTCTTCTTTGATTGAGGCAAATAGTCTGCAGTCGAAAGGTGCCCGGCACACCACCGGCCGCCATGGATAGAGATAAGCAACTGTAAGTTTTCGGTCACCGCGCTCCAGCGCCTCAGCGCCCGCTTCGTGTGCAAACCGCTTGATTTCTGTGCCGGCGGGCAACTCAAAAAGGCCTGCTTCCTGCGAGTGGTCTTGATGACAATGGGTGAGAAAAACGAGGACCGGCCGATCGGACGCTGCCAGGGCGGCGCTCACGGTCTCGCTAATGTGCTTCGTCTGCTGAGGGCTGGCGCCCGGGTCAATGATCAAGATTGCCTCGGGCGCGGCGAGAATATAGCAGTTTGAGGAGACGATGCTGGGCTTGGCAATGATTGGGAAGAATTCGATGAAGTTGGTGCCAGGAACCTTCTGCCAGACGTTGGCTTCGATCTTCACATTATCTTTACGCACAACACCCGACGCTCATCCGCCAGGCGTGCGCCCTCACTGCTTGATGTCAATGAATGAGGTAAAACCAGCAAGGTTCAAAACATTATAGATAGGAAGTGGGACGTTTATGAGTCGCAGGCGTTCACTGCGTTTTTGCAGTGCCTTCGCAGCCAGCAGCAAGATACGCAAGCCGGCGCTGCTCATGTACGGGACTTCCGCCAGATCGAGCTCTACGGCTCCAGTGGGGCCCTCAGCGGCCCGCAACAAAGGTTCCTGAAGCCGCGGAGCCGTAATGCTATCTACTGGCCCCACGGCATGCAGAACGAGCGTCGATTCCAAACGCTCCAGCGTGATTTCCAGTTCCTTCATTTCGTGACTCTTTGGTCTATGCCTCAATACCATATTGGCGCAGCCTGAACCATGGTTCAAGGCAACGATCTCGAGATCGCTCTAGCGCAAGTTCTTTTTCATGAGCAAACGATTTTTTCCTTCCTGTCTCTGGTACTCCAGGCCATCCATGAGTTTGCGCACGAGATGGATTCCGAGGCCGCCTATTGTCCTTTCCTCCAAGGATTGCGCTGTGTCAGCTTCCGGCGCCTCAAGCGGGTTGAAGGGTTGACCGTCGTCTTCCACTTCGGCCTTAACCTCTCCCGGTTGCAGGCTCAGATGCACTTTGATCTCGTGTTCGCGGTTGTCCGTGTAACCATAAGAAATGATGTTGGTAAGAATTTCTTCAAATGCGAGATTGAGATCGTGCACAACCCGGGGGGTTAGACCGTGCCGTCGGCCGAATTCAGTTAGACTTTGATTAAAGCTCTCGAGCTCGGAAAGTTTGTTACTGAGGTTGATCTGCAGTTCTTTCCTCATTTTTTCTGTCGCTCCAACATACAACAACGCCAGAGCGGTGATATCATCGGACTGCGGTGCTCCGTCAGCAAAACGTCTCACGTCGTTGACCAAGTCGGCGATGATTTGGCGCGGCGAGGAGTCGCGGTTGCTCGCTAGGAACTGCTCGAGCCGCTGATCGGAATAAAGCCTCTGCCTCGAATCCATGGCCTCGGTTACTCCGTCGGTGTAAAGCAGCAGAGCTTCGCCAGGGCTGAGAACCATCCGTCCGGACATGTAGGGACTCTGCTCCACAACCCCAAGGGCTCTCCCGCCGGGGTTTTCCAAGGGAGTCACTCCGCTGTGGTGAAGGTAATAGGGCAGATTGTGCCCGCCGTTACTATAATCGACCTGACCCGTGCGGATATTCAAGATGGCACAAAAAAAGGTCACGAACATACAGGACTCGTTATCGCGACAGATCTCGGCGTTCAAGCGCGCGAGGATTTCACCCGGGGCGCCGCCGTTGCCGGCGGTGGCTTTGAACAGGGTCTTGGTGACGGCCATGAAGAGTGACGCGGGGACTCCCTTGCCGGAGACATCGGCGACGGCAAAGCATAGTTGATCGTCATCGATGAAGAAAAAATCATAAAAATCCCCTCCGACCTCCTTAGCCGACACCAGGGTGGCGAAAATATCAAACTCGCTCCGGTCCGGAAAGGGCGGAAAGATCTTCGGCACCATGCTCATCTGGATTTCGTGAGCGATCTTAAGCTCGCTTTCGATGCGTTCCTTCGCCGCAGTGGTTTCCTTGAGATGCTCGATCGATTCGGCTAACCGCCGCGTCATCCCGTTGAACGAGGCGGCGAGGACGCCAATTTCATTCTTTGACCTGATATCGATTCTTTGCGTGAAGTCACCGCCGGCAATGCGGCGGGTCATCTCGATCAAATCGGCAATCGGCCTGGAAATGGTATTGGCGCCAAAAATCGCAATGACCGACCCGAGCAAAAGCACGATCCCGCTAACGGCCATTGCCAGCCGGGTCTGGTCGCGAAGATCAGCCTGCACACGGTCTGTGGGTAGAGTCACCAGGATCGCTCCGCCTTTTAGTTCGCCGCCTTCGTCGCCGATAGGAGCCACGACCTTCAGAAATGATCTTTCCAAAAAACTTTTCGCCCGTCCTGTTTTGGCGAGGCGGAGGATGTCTGCCAGCTCGCTCTCCGTAGGCTCGGGCAGCTTATCGTCGCGGACCCGTTCAGCATGGTCCACCGTGTTCATGCTCTTATCGAGGACGCGGATCGCAAGGACGATTCCTTCAGACACCAGCTGATTGACCAAACGGGTCAGCCCCATACGCCGCCGCAGTTGTTGGAGAAAGGTGGCGTGATAACCCACTTGGACGATGCGCGGCTTGTCCACCCCCGGCACCCCCACATATTTGAAAACTTGTGTGTCTATGTCGCGCTGGCGCGCTTCCTGAACGACGCTCTTGGTCTTTCCTGTAAGTAGTGGCCAAAAAACATGGGCTTGGGGCTGCTGCTTAGGGTCTGGACTAAATGTGAAGTCCACGTCGGCGATATTTCCCAGATAAGCATGACCCTTCTCGTCGGTAATCCAGATTTCGTCCAGCACCGTATCGTCCGCAATTTGCTTGAGTCGCCGGTTGATCTCGTTCGTGCTCAGTCCCGCCGCTTCCCCCATGGCCACGAGATGTGCTGCCATCCTTGCCTCCACGACCATCTGCTCGCCGAGGGCCGCTTCCACATCGTTCATAACACTGGCGCCGAAGGCCGCGCTGCGACTGAGTAATCGTGCGATAACCAAACCCTGCGCCTCGGTCTCGGCCAGCACCGCCTGCCGTGCGCTCCAGCCAAGAACGCCCGCGGTAGCGAGGACCGCGGCGACCAGCAAGACGGTTACTGTTAGGAGAGTTTGTGTCCTTATAGTCACGCTGCCCTCCTCGTCAAATCTTCACGCTTGCTTGATACCCAGAGCATGCGGCATCGACCGAGCTTTAAGATAAGCAAGTAAACCATCAATTCGAATCGCATAAAAGATGTTTTGTGACGGCAGAAAGCTCGTTGACCCATTCTAAAAGGATTCATTGATCGCTTCGAGCCCCGAGATCACCGGATCCGATACGCGTCACCAGATACGGGCGCCAGGATTTTCAGTGATCGAAATGAAACTGAATCCGACAACGACCATCCACACACTCCGAGTTGATTCGGTCGACGTAGTTCCTAATCAAAAATCCGGCGAGCTTAGTTACTTCCCTCTCGTCACTCAACAGATCCGCCTCGGTCGGAGGCTGTTGAGAAAATTCCATAAGAACACCATCATAACGGAGATCGACATCCAGGTTGAACTCATCGAAACTGACTTCAGCGCTGATCTTGTTCCTCGCTAGCTCCAGTGTCCCTACCGCCTCGATGAACTCGCTCATGGCATAGGTGACCCGGTCGATCACCTCTTTCCTCGCGCCCCAAGTCGCTCCCTGGACCTGCATAAAGGCAAAAATCTTCTCGGTAGAATCAGCTCGCGGGTCCAATTGCAAAGCCACTCGTGTCCGAATGCCAATACGGAACAAAAGGTTCAGCACGATTACGAGAACCGTTGCAAGCGACAAAGACGAGCTGAAAAGCGAGGACAGCGCGTCTGGCACGTCCGCGTAGAGTCCGGGTACCATTCTTACGCTCAGCCCGAAGATGAGAGAGATCCCGACGACGAATATCTTGCGGGCATCGAGCATGCGCGACGTCATGAGCTGGACGCCCGCCAGGATCATAAAGCACGCCACGTAGACTAAGATCGCGCCCATTACCGGCTGCGGCATCGCCGTATAGATAGCGGCTAACTTGGGGAAAAAAGCCAGTGCAACTAACATGATTCCACAGGGGAGAGCGATCTGCCGACTCGTAGCGCGAGTAGCAATGGACAACCCCACGTTGCTTGAAAAGGTCGATTGCCCCGCTCCACCGAGCAGACCAGCGCTGAAGGTGCAAATGGAGCTCGCCAGTATTCCACCGCTTACCGACTTCATGTCGGTTCGCTTCCACTCAGCGTCGTTGATCTTCTGACACAGAGTCAAGTCGCCGACAGTTTTGAGTGTTGAAGCCAAGCTGGCAATGAAAAAGGCCGGCAGCACAGCAAGGCTGAATGCCCATCCCGACTGAGCTCTTGTTGGGAGGCTGATCAGGGGGGCGGCTAGCACTACGTTGAGTTGCGGCCACGTAAGGAGGCCAACCGCGTACGCGCTCAGGTAGCCAGCCACAAGGCCCAATAGGACAGGGTAAAGTCGGAGCATTCCTTCGCTCCACACGGTGGGCCCTATCATTACTGCCAGTGTGAGGAGGGCGACTGCGATAGGAAGTAAGTGTCGACTGGAGCCTGGGCCGGTGAAGCCGAGAAAGCGCGGCGCAGCCAAAGCAATCAGCTCAATTCCCACCATCGAGACCACCAGGCCAGTCACTTCCGGAGGGAACAGAGCGCGCAGGCGCCGCATGACGCGGGACAATAGAGCCTCGAACAGGCCCGAAGCGATAAGCAATCCGAACACGAGCGGCAGCCCACCAACCTTGCCTGCGGAGATAGAAGCAGCAATGTACGCGGGCCCGCAGCTCAACGGGCATAGATAACCGGACCCGACCGGGCCCTTCGTCCGGGCTTGGAGGATCGTGGCGATTCCGGAGACGATCATCGAGATCTGGATCACGCTTTCCGCCTGCTTCGACGTTCCATCGATCCCGGTAACGATGACCATAACAAAGATCCAACCGACAGACATCACAGAGACATGCTGAAGTCCAAGAAGAATCGTCGCCGCCAAAGGAGGTTTGTCCTCAACGGCGTAGATTAGGTTAGTGGGCTTTTTGGCCATGGTATCCCCCACTATGGCCAGTGAACCACCGGAAAAAGATTGCGGGCGGTCCTCAAATCACTCTCTGAAAAGTCTGCGTTCCAGATTTCCGCTTCACGAAAATCCGCTCCTGAAAAGGTACAACGGCTTAGATCTGTACCCCGCAGGTCGCAGGTGCTGAAGTCCTCTCGGTCCCACGGGAAGTCGCTCAGGTCGAGGCCAACGGCCTGCTTACCGACAAACGGACGATCCCGTGTGGCCAGCGCCGACCGGTTAGAGCGGCGTTCCCTGATGCTTTGTACCTCCGCTTGGGATAGTTGGTCGGCGTGAAATTCGGCCGCCCGCCCTCTCTTCTTTAAGCACCAGTCAATGCTTTAGAGGCCAGCCTCCAACATCCCTTTACTAGTACACCTGGCCCTGCTTTCTCCCAAAACCTCTCCCGCGGTCTCTCTTCGATCATTACGGGGGCCATCTCTCTTATCGAGCTACTTCCTGAAAGAGAATCTCCTTTCTTCGCTTTTTCTATGAAAATTTTGAGAGTGCCCGATCCGTGCCGACCCAAGGGGGCCACGACCCGGGGACTGCACCCCTCCCGCCGATTCACCTGGTTTACGGACACAACTGAACTGCCGATGGGAATCTCGCATCGGGTCATAGAAGCTGTACAAGCGAGTGATCGCTTATCGGCCTTTGAATTTTGAAGCGCGTTGCGCAGCTAAACGGCCAAAACCGCCAGATTGGAAGCGGAGATGCCGGCGCTAAGGGGTCTTTCACAGCGAGCCTTTCCTCGAGCTCTTAGGAATGCCGTGGGACCAGTTTACTCGGCGCCTTGAGCGTCAGTTCAAACGCCGCGGCTGGGATTGGTCAGATTGCGGCTCGGAAATTTACGATTGACCATCGATTGCCGTGCTGTGCTTTTGATCTGCATAAAGCCGAGCAAAGGGCGATGTGTTCTCATTGGAGCAATTTGCAAGTGTTATCGCTGGACGAGAACCGCCGAAAGAACGGCAGCTACAGCAAAGTCGAATTGCGCTGCCTGCGGGGTGTTCCGCCAGGATCGTAGCCAGCCGTATCGCTTCGTCGCAGAGCTCCCGACGGATAGCCATCTCCGACTGGGAAGAGAGGTAGCCCTCGGTGAATACAAGGTAGAGAATCTTGTGTACGGCAGGCAGTCGCGAGGGATACTGCTCGCCGGTAAGCTCCCCGGGGTGAAGCGGAAGCTGCCGCAAACGGCTGCGGGCTCGACCGAGGCGTTTGTAGACGTTGGCTTCGCTGGCAAACAATCGAAGCGCGATCTCCCGAATTTCGAAGCCGCACAGGGTCTTCAGAGCCAACACCAGCTGTGATTCCATGGGGATTGCCTCGTCGCAGCAGACAAACAGCATCCGCAAAAGGTCGTCCCGCACCTCGCCCACCAGGAAGATCTCTGGACCGTTCTCCAGAGTGCCGATGCCTCCCTTTACGTTTTCCTCCAGGATGCGACGGCGGCCCGTTCGCTGGCGCAACTCTCCCATAAGGTTATTGTGTGCCACCCGAAAGAGCCAGGCCGGCGGATTGTCCGGCAAACCCGCAATCGTCCACGTCTCAAGTGCGGTCATCAAGGCGGACTGAACGGCGTCCTCAACATCCTCGATGTATTGCACTCCAACCCGGTGCGACAACGTGGCGACGAGCCGGCCGTATTCGTGCCGGAAGAA
>WNFI01361486.1_pt1 | contig 10610 bp, 13 predicted proteins | sample 5400471 | NCBI WGS metagenome assembly WNFI01 (sample SAMN13153348, study PRJNA577476) | soil metagenome | isolation source: 100 cm saprolite on Douglas fir-dominated hillslope | place: USA:California | collected 2013-09-17 | reverse complement strand
TGCCTTTGATTCTCGGCTATTTTGGTTTGGGATTGATCCTTCCGCGCCTGGGCAAACCGGATTTTGAATGGAAGAAGGCGCTGAAGATCGGCGCGGTGGCGATCCTGGGAGCGGCCGCGGTCGTCAAAGTCGGCACGCATCTCCTCTGGGAGCAGATCGGCTGGCTGGTTTTATTTGGATATGTTTATTACGTGATGGGCATCCTGGTTCCCCGGAAACATCTCGCGGGCGTCGATAAGGTCCGGTACGTGACGTCGATGGTGTTGGTCTTGATGACCCTCGGCGTGCTGATGAAGATGGGCGTGCGGCTTGGTTTTCACATCAAATACGTGCTGACGATTCCCGCCGTTAGCTTCAACATATAAGCTATGTATCGAAAACTCTTCTTGTGGGGGAACATCTTCCTCTTTGCCCTTCTGTTGGCGGCGATCGCCAAGGATCTTTTCCGCCCCTGGATGCCGTACCAGCGCAATTACCGGGAGATGCAGGCCGCCGCGGAAACGGCCCCCGAAGCCAAACAGCTGATCAAAAGCCGTCCCATCGAGATCAAGCAGACGATCCTGCCGGATTTGGGCCAGGTAGACCGTTGTATCACGTGCCATCAAGGGATGGATACCATCGCCACTCCCAACCTGACCAATGATTTTAAAGAGAACCCCTATAAGGCGCACCCCGGCAATTTCTTACAGACCCATTCCCCGGATAAGTTCGGTTGTGTGATCTGCCACGGCGGTCAGGGCCTCGCGACGACCTTTGTCGACGCCGGGCATACGCCGCGCGATGACGCCCAACGCGCGGAATGGCTCAAGAAATATGACTGGCATCCGGCGGAGCATTGGGAGCGCCCGATGCTGGCGAACCCCTACATCCAGGCTTCCTGCGTGAAGTGCCATGGAAATTTTGAAAGTCTGCCCGGCGAAGAAGCCGCGGCGCGCGGCAAGATGCTACTTCAGACCCACGGCTGCCTTGGGTGCCATCAGTGGCACGGCGAAGGTGGACCGATCAGCGTCGATCTCGCGGAAGAGACGGCAAACAAACCACTGACCCGGATCGATTTCTCGCACACTGGCTTGGACGCCGAGGACCGGACGCTCTTGAATTGGATCCGCCTACACTTTGTGAAGGACCCTTGGGAACTTAACCCGGGAGACCCGAAAGCGGAGTTTAACGCCGAGCCGATCGCCCCGTCGGGCATGCAGAACTACACGCTGCCCCCCGCGACCGATCCGAACGGCGGGCCGGAACTATCTCCGGCCGACGCCACCGCGCTCACGACCTACATCCTCTCCGCGCAAAGCGCCAATATCCCGCATGCCTATTATGTAGATGGGCCGAAAGAACCGACGTTTGAAAGTGTACGGTCTAAGGGCCGCATCGCGGCGGGCAAATGGGTGTATGACAAATACGGCTGCGCGGCCTGCCACGGTCTCGAGGCCCGGGGCGGCCGCCGAAACTATAACTATCAAGGCGGCGGCATGGAGCCGGTTTTGCGTAAAACAATCCCCAACTATACGCGCGATGAGCTCCGCAAGAAGATCCAGCAGGGTGTGGCCGTCGTGAGCAAAGAGGATCCCAAGGGCCCGACGCCTCCGTTGTATATGCCCGCGTGGAAAGATAAAATCAAAGGCGAAGAGTTGGAAGCGCTGATAGATTATTTGTTCAGCATTGGAGTAAAGCAGGAAGAGTTCTAGCCAAGGGGGGAGTTCGTCAAATGAAGCAGAGCACACGATGGTTCATCGGTTTGGGAATTTTAGCGGTGGTAGCCGGTCTCAGCGGCCAGACACAGCGGTCGCATTCCGCCGACTCGGCGCCTGCGGCCTCGTATGAAGCGGAAAAGGCGAAGGCCCTCGCCAATCCCTACCCGAACGATTCCGGCCCAGTCTCTATTGATGTATCGGGATATCCGGCCGATATGCAGGATACCTACAAGAACATCTTTTTAGTGAAGTGCCAACGCTGCCATCAAGCGTCGCGGCCTTTGAATTCCCAGTTTGTGGAACCTTCCGGCGCCAAGACCGAGCACGCCGCTAAAATTGCCGAATGGAAAAAGGCTCATCCCGAGATGTTCCAGGACAAGCTGGTTTGGCAGGTCGAAGGATGGACAGCCAGCCAGCCGGGCGTATGGGAACGCTACGTGAAGAAGATGATGAGCAAGCCGGGATGCAACATTAGCCAGCCCGAAGGCAAAAAGATTTGGCAGTTCCTGACCTACGATTCCGAAAAGCGTAAGACGGGCGCCAACGCCACGAAATGGGCGGAGCACCGGCGCAAGCTCCTGGCGGACTTCAAGGCCGCGCATCCAGCCCGCTATAAAGAGCTGTACGAAACGCAGTAGTTCCTTCCTAGGAGTTACCTCAAAACCTTCGTCGGGGGCTTTAGCTCCCTCTCCCGTGCGGAGCATGGGAGAGGGTGAGGGCAGGGTCGTAGGAGAGGTGCCCTCATCCCGGCCTTCTCCCATCCTTCGGACGGGAGAAGGGGTCTATGTTGGCATCGGGGAATTATTACATTGCAATTACGTTATAATAGCGGTAGGTTTTGACTATGGCTGACGATAAGTTCGATAGCATCGTTGTTGGAGCCGGCCCCGCCGGCGTCGCCGCCGCCATCACCATGGCGAAGGCGGGGTTGAACGTCGCCCTGTTGGAGCGCGGCGAATACCCGGGCGCCAAGAACGTCCAGGGCGCCGTACTGTATTCCAAGATGTTGTCGGATATCATCCCCGATTTTTGGAAAGAAGCGCCTCTGGAGCGTGCGATTGTCGAAGAGCGGCTCTGGGTTCTCACGGAAGATTCGGGCATCCAGCTGGGCTACAAATCCGCTAAATACGAGAGTGATCCGGCCAACTGCTACACCATTATCCGCGTCGCGTTCGATAAATGGTTCGCTAAAAAGGCGGAAGAGGCGGGGGTCACCTTAATCACGGGTGTCACCGTTTCCGACGTGATCAAAAAAGACGGCGACGTCGTCGGTGTGAAAACAACCGAAGGGGACGAACTCTACTGCGATGTCCTGATCGCTTGCGACGGCGCCAACTCCATTTTGTCTCAAAAGGCCGGGCTGCACCGGGAGTGGAAGCCGGAGGAAGTGGCGCTCGGGGTGAAAGAAGTCCTCGCTCTGCCGCGCGAGAAAATCGAAGACCGATTTTGTCTGGAGCGAAACCAGGGCAGCACGACGGAAATGCTGGGCGATATCACCAAGGGAATGCTCGGTTACGCCTTTCTCTATACGAATAAGGACACGCTGGCTCTCGGGGTGGGCTGCGCCGTCGACGATTTTCAGCGCACCAACATCAAACCGTACGACTTGCTCGAAGAGATCAAGCGCCACCCGATGGTCCGGCGGCTGATCGCCGGATCCAAATCGGTAGAGTACTCAGCGCATTTGATCCCGGAAGGCGGCTACAATTCCATGCCTCCGCTCTTTACCGACGGCATGCTCCTGGCCGGCGATGCCGCCCAGATGATCAATCCGACCCACCGCGAAGGGTCCAACCTCGCGATGGCGTCCGGCGTGATGGCGGGCGAAACGGTCATCGAGGCCAAGCGCCGCAAAAGCTTCTCCGCGCGCTCGCTGGGTCTTTATAAGAAAAAGTTGGAAGAGTCCTGGGTGCTGAAAGATATGGACGACCATAAGGACATCGAAGACAAAGTCCGCAAGAACCGCGAAATTTTGACCGTCTATCCCAAGCTGGCCTGCGAGTCCGCGCACGAGTATTTTCTCGTCGACGGCATGCCGAAGCGCGATCATCAACGCCGCATCATTCGCCGGATCCGCCGCCAGCGCGGTATCTTCCAGATGATCAAAGATGTGATGAGCCTGCGGCACGCGATCGGCTAATAATCTCACCTCTCCCTTCTCGGGAGAGGTCGCCCGAAGGGCGGGTGAGGGTTCCCGGTTTGACGAAACCCCTCACCCTAACCCTCTCCCGAGAAGGGAGAGGGAATCAAAGGAGCAAGGGACTCTATGGATGAACCAAAACCGATGACGCTGGAAGACAAGCTGGGCCTGTTGACGTATAAAAACGATCATCAGACCCATATCAAGGTTATGGACGCCAATGTCTGCTTGAAGTGCCCCAATAAACCCTGCGTTACCGGATGTCCGGCGGGCGTCTACGTCTGGGACGAGGTCCAAAAGAAGATCGTGGTCTCGTATGAGAATTGCATTGAGTGTGGCGCCGCCCGCATGCTCTGCCCCTACAACAATATCGAGTGGAACCCCCCGCGCGGCGGCTTTGGAGTGTCCTACAAGTATGGCTGAGCCAGCAAAAACACCAGAACCCCATCTGTTCACGCCCGATGAGATCGCCAAGCTCAAAGTGCGCGTGGAGGCCGTTTTGGATAAGATCCGCCCAGCCATCCAGATGGATGGCGGTGACGCGGACCTGGTGGATGTCACACCCGAAGGCGTAGCCGTCGTACAACTGACGGGTCACTGCGAGACGTGCTCGTTGTCGCCGATGACGATGAAGTTGGGTGTGGAGCGAATGATCGCGGAAGAAGTGCCGGAAATTACCGGCGTGGAATCTGTGTGATTATGGAACGCATGTCAAGCCGCCGCGTTTTGGGCAAGTTGGCTAAAATGATTGATAATCATGGCTCCTGCAGTAGGAGGTAGCAAACGCCGGGGTATGCAACAGTCGTTGAACCGTTTCGACTATTTCTGCTAGACTTCACGCGTGGCCATCCAGACAAAGTCTTTCGTTTATGCCATTGATTCGGACTGTCGGATTCGCCACTATCATCAGCAGCAGAAGAGTCAAATCCTTGGGTTTGTGGTGCAGCTCGAAGTCAGAGTCGCAGAAATATGGCATCCTGTGGTCCGGTACGATACCGCTCACGGCTTTGCTCACCGGGATCAATTGCATCATAGAGCGCCCACTGAGAAAAGCCCTTTAGCGATCGAGACGTTTAACCAAGCCTTGACGCTAGCCGAGCGGGATCTTCGGGAGAATTGGCAAGATTATCGGGCTGGATTTTTGGAAGAGGTGAAACGCTATGAATCGAAATGATAAAGAGCTAGCCGACAAAAACATGGAGCTGGGTTTTGAGTTCTCTCGCCTGGTCTTGGCGAAGCCGGAGTTGGCGCGAAAAATCCCGGAGAACGCTTTGATCGTTTTCGAGGTAGAGGAAGATCCAGCGTTGACCTCCTACAGCAAGCGACTTGCCAAAGAGACCCAAGAGCCGAACCAACCCATTGTGGTGGTTCATGTGGAAGGCTTGGCTCCATCTCGTTTGATCCATCCCGAACTGCGTCCCGCCGCTAATTTCTGAAACCTGTACACAGCAGCAAGTATCTGAGTGTGCTACTGATGAAAACAGCTTGGATCCATAAAGCGAAGTCGTTCCGCGAGGCGAAGGCGTTTGATTGGCGCTATTATTTAAGTATGACGCCGTCTCAGAGACTCGGGACCATGCAATTTCTCAGGAACCTGTATTGCAAAATGCGGGGAACCCCTTATGAAAGCGGCCGAAAAAGACTTCGTCGAGTTATTACGATTATTCGGTGATCTGTAGGCAAGAATCTACTTAGCGGACTGATAGCTTTTCAGTTCTTTCACGTACTGCCCACCGTCGTATTTGACCTGACCGACTCCCTGCGCATACCACGCTGATTCATCGATCACTTCGTCGCCGCGCTTTTCGTGGTAATGCAGTTTGATGCAGTGATACTTTCCTGCCGGGACTTGAATATCTTCGAAGCCGACCACTTCCCCGTCGAAAATGATGGGTTTGTCCACCCACGCGACCTTCAGACGGCCTTCCCAATGGACCTTGTTGCCGGGCTCCAACGGATAAATCACGCGGGGGACCGGCGGCGTAAAACGGGTGAAAACTTCCGGCGTATAGCCTTTGCTGAGTCCCAGCTTATAGATAAAGATCCCTTTTTCGTTCCGCAGTAAAAACTCGCGCATCTTCCCGCGTTTGTCTTTCTGGGTCAAGATCATCCCTGACTGGCTATTTTCATCCCAGGATCCTTCCACGCTTACCTTCATATCGAAATGCTCGTTCTTATCTTTTTTCAAGGTGTCGTACACCCACGAGAACCCCTTCTCGAGGGGGAAATAGGCGTCGCTGGGCACGCCGACTGCCTGTGCCAATCCCACCAAACCCATACCGACAAGTAGTACGGACAGATACCGGTTCATGAGACGATTATAACACATCTAGAATTAGATGCGTTTCTAGTTGTAAAAGTTTTTTTACGTCATTGAAACTCGGGGGGTCGAGGGATAGACTTGTCACGATGAACAAAGCAGCACGGTATTTCGGATGGATTTTGGTCTTTTCCCTCTGGATCGGGTGGGGGGCAGTTACGCACGTGCATTCAGCCGCCCCGGCTGCGGCGCCGGCGGTTGCTCCGGGCATGTCGGCGGACATGGTCCTCCTGGATCAGGAATCAAAGTTCGCGCGGGAGAAGACCCAGTACCTTCAGGAAAACATTTTGGACAAGATCCTCGGGCCGGGCAAGGCCGTCGTGATCGTAGATGTCGAGATGGGGCTGGAAAGCCGTAATGCCGAGATGGCCATGGGCAAAAGCAAAAGTGACAAAAAGAAGAACTCGGGCGAAGACGGCAACAACCCCCCTCCGGCCGCCAGAGTCCTGGTCCCTGGTGTTCCGATGCCGAAGTCCGTTCTCCAAATGGAAGAAGACCGCGGCGGCCAGAGCCAGGAAGCCGGCGGCACCATGCAGCAGAAAAAAGTCGACGTCCACACGACGATCAAGAAGCTGATGGTCACCGTTTTATACGACAAGCGCGTCAAAGCCGACAAACTCCTGGCGGTCAAGCAAGCGATCGTCGCCCTCTTAAAAGTCACCGAAGCGCAGATGGTGTTCACCCCGACGGTGTTCACGGAAACGGTGTGGGAGCAGGTGCTCACGCCCAAGTGGATCATCCCGCTGGCGCTGGCTCTCTGGGTCCTGTTTTTTCTGTTTGGCCCGCTCGCTAGCTTCTTCAAGCGGCTGACCAATGCCTTGGAAGACAAGACGCAGTTGATCACCCAGAAGATGGACATGAAGCAGGAGAGTGAAAGCCAGGAACAGGGGGAAGACGAAGGCGAGAACGGAGGCGGCGGCGGAGGTGGTGGCGTCGGCGAAGATGGCCTGCCTCTCGAAGCGGAAAAGAAAGAGGGTGAGGACGACATGAAGAAATTCGAGCCGTTCAAATACGTCACCGAGGAGAATCTCAAGCGTCTCGCGTATCTGATCCGAAAGGAAGAACCCTGGATCATCGCGCTGGTGCTCTCGTATCTCAAACCCGAATTTGCCAAGGAAGTGCTCGGCTCGATGCCCCCGGAACTGCAGGCGCGCGTGGCCATTGAAACGGCCACCATCCGCCAGACCTCGCTCGAACAGGTCATGTCCATCGACGAGTACATCAAGAAAAAGATCGACTTCGTTTTGGGCGGGCTCGAGAACCTGCTGAAGATCATGGACGAAGCCGACAAGACCACCCGGGAAACGATCTTGGAGTACCTGAAGAACGAGAAACCGCAGCTTTACGAACGCGTGCGTGAAGAGGTCGTCCTGTTCGAAGACTTGCTGAAGTTCCCGGACACCGCGATTCAGGTGATCGTGCGGGAGGTCGGCACGGAATCCCTGGCGCGCGCGCTGCGCGGGGCAGCCCCGGATTATATGAACAAGTTTTTCATCAACATGTCCGCCGGAGCGGCCGCGCTCTTGAAGGAGTCCATGGACTACGGCCGGCCGCTGACGCCGGAGCAGGTCGAAGACGAGCGCAAGAAGCTGATGGACATCATTTCAAAGGCGGAACGGGACGGCAAAATCAACATCCGGAAACGCCGGAAGATGAGCATGCTGGAAGGCGAGGAAGCGTCGGACGAGTCGATGGCGCTGCATCTCGGCCAAGCGAAGTCTGAGACGCCTTCCGCGCCGTCGGCGGCGGAGATCCAGCAGGCCGGCGAGTATCTTCAGGCGGGCATGGCCCAATACCAGCAGGGTCAATACCCCGAAGCGATCCAAAGTTTTCATTTCGCCTTACAGACCCAGCCGAACCAATGGCAGGTGTATCAGTACTTGGGCGCGGCGTATTACGCCCAGGGGATGATGACCGAAGCGATGGGAGCCTACGAGCGGATGCTGGAACTCAATCCCAACGACGCGTCCCTACGGGACTGGGTAAACCAGTTAAAAGCCGCCGTCCCCGGAGGCCCCCGATGACCCGTTCGACTACGCTCAGGGTCATGGTGAGAGGAGTCGAACCATGATCCGGTTGCACCGTTTGAACGGGCAGGAAGTCGTCGTGAACGCGGAGTTGATTGAGACCGTGGAGGGCCACACGGACACCGTCATCGGGCTGGCCACCGGCAATCGCTTTGTCGTCAAAGAAACTGTCTCAGAAGTGGTCCAGCGCGTTGTGGAGTACCGCAAAACCGTCTATGTCGGGGCCGCATACCTCCCCGAGTATCTTCGAGGAGAAACTAAAAGAAAGCCCGCCACGGAGTCTTTGGCGGGTCCGCCAAAGCTGTAATGGCGGAGAGGGAAGCGATCATGTCGCTAACCAACGTCGCGATGCTGGGAATCCTGCTCGGGTTCGTATTTCTCGTCGTAGGATTCCTGATGGAAGGGCCGCAAGACGAGAAGGAAATCGCTTGGAATAAAATCAAGCGGAATCACAAAAGGGTCAAGAAGCACGCGGTGCGCGTAAATCATCACATGCGCCACGCCGCGTAAAAAGGATTTACCTCTCCCGCTTGGGGAGAGGTCGAGCGGAGCGAGGGTGAGGGTCCTTGAGCCGCTAATTCCTTGAGAGCCGTGGGCGTCACCCCTCACCCGCACCCTCTCCCACTCCGCCACTACGACTAGGCGGACCCGCCAACGTCTCAGTGGCGGGAAGGGGAGAAGGGATTATGAAAGGTTGGAGGTTTAGATGGATATCGCAACACTTTTAGGAATCGTCGTCGGGCTCGGCCTGGTGGTCGTATCTATTCTGCTCGGGGAGGGAGTCGCCGGATTCAAGCCGTTCTTGAATTACGAGGCGTTCCTCATCGTGATGGGGGGCACTTTCTGCTCGCTACTGGTGAATTACCCCATCGGCCAGGTGTTCGGGTTGATGAAGGTCTTAAAGAAGGTCATGACGTCCGCCGGCGAGGACACCTCCGAGATCATCACGACGTTTGTGAATTTCGCCAAGAAAGGCCGCACTGAGGGTTTTCTCGCGCTGGAAGGCGACGTGAAGCTCGTCAAAAACGATTTCTTGAAGCGCGGGGTCCAGCTGGTGATCGACGGTTCCGACCAAGAGTTCATCCGCAACATGATGGACACCGAGCTCGGCTTCATCCGCGAACGGCATAAAGTGGGCCAGGAAATCTTTAACTCGCTCGGGACCTACAGCCCGGCCTTCGGGATCATCGGAACAGTGCTGGGCATGATCCTGATGTTGAACTCGATATCGAATGTGGAAGAAGTGCCTCGCCGGATGGCGCTGTGTCTGGCGGCGGCCTTTTTTGGCTTGGGGTCAGGATACATGTTCTTTCTGCCGATGGCCGGCAAGCTGCGCCGGCGGTCGGAGGAAGAGCTGCTGGTCAAGGAAATCATCATCCGCGGCGTACTGCTGCTCCAGAGCGGCGTGAGCCCGAGCATCATGGAAGCCAATTTGAAAGCCTATCTCGAACCGGCGAAGCGGGCGTTGATCCGCAGCGCTAACTAAGGACCCCCATGAAGCGCGAAATGATCGATGCCAGCGACCCGCGGGTGACCCTGATCGGTCATCCGGCGCCGGCGTGGCTGGTTAACTATGCCGATCTGATGACCGAATTGGTCTGTTTCTTTATCGTGCTCTATGCGCTCTCGGCGTCCCTGAACAAGGACGTGCAGAAGGCGAAAAAGGACGTTGAAGAGGCGATGAAGCAGGAACAAGTCCAAGGCCAGGTAAAAGTCGATAAAGATGGCATGAAGATCACCCTTGAAGAAAAAGGGGAAAACGTCTTTTTTGAGAGTGGTCGAGCCGAGCTCTCACCCCGAATGAAAGAGATCCTGGCAAAGATCTCCCCTGCACTCCGGACCCTGGCCAAGGAAGACCATGAAATTGTGGTCGAGGGCCACACCGACGACATCCCCATCAGTAACCCGCATTTCCCGTCCAACTGGGAACTTTCGACGGCCCGCGCCACCAGCGTCGTCCAGTACATGATCCACGGGCTGGAGTTTCCTCCCCAGAAAATGGGGGCTATCGGCTACGGCCAGTTTCATCCGATCGTGCCCAACGACACCGACGAACACCGCTCGATGAACCGACGCGTTGTTTTCTTCGTCAAGAACGCGCCGCCCAAATTTGTGCCCGGAAGTAAAACGGGCAAGAAAAAAACCGAAAGCGACAACACGCCAGCCTCAGCCGTCAGCTCAGAAGAACCCAGATCGGCAACCCCAGAGGCAGAAGCTGCACCCCCCGAAGACGCCAACGCGTCCAACCCCATTCCCGAACCAAACAGCCAACCGGCTACCGAATAGTATCTAAAAATAAATATAAATGTGATTGACGGTTTTATGGGGCCCAGTAAAACCCTAGGACCGTTAGACCCATCTTTTTAGCCCTCCGGTCCATTTACTCGCCGGTCGATAACCCTTAAACTTTACTCAGAAGAAGGTAG
>WNFI01006278.1_pt1 | contig 10610 bp, 6 predicted proteins | sample 5400471 | NCBI WGS metagenome assembly WNFI01 (sample SAMN13153348, study PRJNA577476) | soil metagenome | isolation source: 100 cm saprolite on Douglas fir-dominated hillslope | place: USA:California | collected 2013-09-17 | reverse complement strand
GGCGCGGTGGCGACGGTCACGCAGTGCGTGTGGAACACCCGAATGCGCCCTAATATCCCACAGGTACTGTTCAATGTCGCTGCGTTGACGATGGCCATCACGAGCGCGCACTTCATCTATCATCTGCCGCGAATCCAGCAAATGAACGGGAAGATGCCGGTGCTGCTTGCGCTGGCTGTGTGCTTCTTCTTCATGACGAACACCGTGCTGGTGGCGACCGTGCTCTCGCTGACCGAGGCCAAGCCCTTTACGCGAATATGGCAGCAATGCTACATCTGGTCGTTTCCTTATTACCTGGTTGGCGCCGGCATCGCCGGAATGGTGAACGTCTCGGGGCAGTACGTCGGTTGGAAAACCGCACTGCTGATTCTGCCGATCATGTATCTCGTCTACCTGCATTACCGCTTGTTTGTCGAGCGCCAGGCGATCAAAGCGAACGGATAGCCGACCGATCTCTGCACCTCAGCCAGCCTCGCGGTAAATCGTCTGTAAGAAGATGAATGGCCGGGCAGTGACAGTCTGTCACTGCAATTTGAACTAATCTTGTTCCCGACTAAGTGCCTTGGACCCTTTGATTTAAGCTTTACAAAAAACCCAGACATTTGGAAGGCTACTAACTTCGTGTAACGATCAAACGTTATGCACGCACCCGATTCGAGAGGAGGATCGTTCGCCCCGGTATTACTGGCAGCGCCAACTGTTTCGCTTGCGCGCCGCAGTTCTAAGATGGCCTCGACATCGAAGCGCCACGGACCCGAACAGGAGCGTGATGGTTCAGTGCCGCCGCGCTCCCAACACAGCCGATCATCAAAAGGTACAGCCGCATGGAGGGGTGCGACGGCGTCTTTCAACACTTATCTCCCGGCCGTGTGGGGCGACCCGGTTGTCTGGGATGACGCCATGTCGTTTTAGCGTGATCTGGGGGACTAGCCTTGGATGGGGCGATGCTTTTACAAATCCCCCCGAAAATGTTTCAAGCGTCAGCCTTGGTCTAACAGTGAACAATAGACTTCGCTGAAGCCGGCGGCATCCGCCAGGCGCAACCACTGTGTTATTCTCGACCCAGTTTTCGTAGTGACGCCACCTTACGTTTGGACTGGGTAATCGAAACATGCACAGACGAGAATTCTTTCAATCCACTGCACTCGGCGGGGCATTTGCCGGTTCGCAGGCGCAGGTGAACGCCGCTGCGGTTAAACCAGCGCTCATGAAGGCTGGCACGCAGCACGACTCCGGCGACGACGTGCTGCCGGTGCTGGCGGCGTTGGGCGTGGAGCACATCTGCAGCATACTGCCGTCCATCAAGCTGGATGAACACTGGTCCATGGACGGACTGAAACGTTTGCGGGAACGGGTCGAGTCACGGGGCATCAAACTGGAAATGGTGCCGCTCCCCATGAGCTCGAATTACATTTCGAAGTACGAAAACCCGGGCATCCTGCTGGGCAAGAGTCCCGAGCGGGACCGGGAAATTGATGACATCTGCCAAATGATTCGTAACGCGGCTCAGGCGGGAATTCCGGCCCTGAAATATAACCTGAATATCCTTGGCGTGGTTCGCACCGAACCGACGCGCGGCCGCGGCGGCTGCCGGTACAGCACTTTCGTTTACGATAAGGCGCGGCAGGATCCGCCACTCACGGAAGCCGGGCTGGTGAACGAGGACGCCTATTGGGAGCGCATCACGTACTTTCTGGAGCGCGTGATTCCTGTGGCCGAGGAGTACAAAGTGCGCGTGGCTTGCCATCCACACGATCCCGGGATGCCGCACGAGAAGGGCTTTCGCGGAGTTCACACAGTTCTGGGAAGCGTAGACGGATTGAAGCGCTTCATCGAAATCCATGCAAGTCCGTATCACGGGCTGAACTTTTGCCAGGGCACCGTTTCAGAAATGCTGCAAGATCCGGGCCGGGAAGTCTTCGATGTTATTCGCTACTTCGGCAGCCGCCGGAAAATTTTCAACGTCCATTTCCGCAATATCAGGGGACGGTTCCTGAACTTTCAGGAGACATTTCCTGACGACGGCGATGTGAACATGATTCAAGCGATGCGCGTTTACAAGGAAGTTGGATATGACGGCATGATCATGCCTGATCACGTACCGCACATTGACGGCGATCCGGGAGGGCGGCAGGCGTTTGCTTATGCTTTTGGCTATATCCAGGCAGTGATTCAGATGGTTGGGCAGGAAAGCTGAGGGCCAGCGTCAGGCGACCAGAACCGCCATCCTGGCCAGCTCATCAAGTTTCTCTTCCAATTGGGCGGCAGTGACTTGCTCGGCGACGTGTGATCGAATCTCGGTTAATAGCTGCTCACGGTCACGCGTTCCATCGAGCATGAGGAGCAGATATCGCGCGGCCTCATCATCCACCGATATGCAGGCGTGGCGCAAATTCGTGACGCTCAAGCCCGCGCGAACTTGCGCGAGCACCAGCGGACTGGCGGCGGGCCGCTCCGAAACGGTGGACACGAAGATAGGCGCGTGTACGCACAACTCCAGAAAATCCGCGGCGAACAATCGAAGCAGCATGTCGGAAAGCCAGTTCGAGTCCTCGGCAACGGGCGCCGCAGCACCTGAATCATCACGGGCTGACATCGAGCGCGCGGTCCGCAACAATTCAGGAAATGGCGCGGCCTCCGGCCAAATGCTCCCCAGATACAGGATTGCGGCTTTCGCCAGGGGATGATTCGTAGACATCTTTCCGTTATTTGGGAAATTGAATTCCGCGGCGGCAGTGGAGCGAACGTCGGGCTCCGGGGATGAAGGCCGCGCCTGGGAACTGGCCGCGAGAAGCGCGATGCGTTCAGGGTCGGGTCTACGGCTCAGCGCGATCTCAGAGTGGCACAGCAGAGTCTGGCGGAAGGTGCGGAGCTTCAAGAAATCCAGATACTGTTCGCGCAGGATGTCGTCGTCGGGGCTGAGCGCGTTGATCTTCGCGCAGGTTTCGGGCGGATATGCGCCCGACTGCATGCTCAACAGGCGCGTCTCGGACAAATACTGCAAACCGTGGCGGGCGGCATCGGCTACGAACTCGTGGAAATAGAAACGGTGATTATGCTCCTCCAGTTCGTCGTGATAGAAACTTTCCGGTTTTCGATCGAGAAGGGATTCGAGCTCCAGGCGCAGGAACGCGCTGTAGGCATCCTGCTCCGGATGGGCTTCTACCAGGAACTCGAGCAGCTCGCGAGCTCCCTTCACGCGCTCCCGCGCCCCGGTTACATTTCGGATGTGGTACAGCATCATCTCGCGGAGCGTTTGGCGGAGATGACCGCCCGGATATGCGTTATAGCTAATGAACACAACTCCGTTGGCGGCGAGACGTGATTTCGAGATTTCCAGGATGCGCTCGCGAACTTCCGGCGGAACCCACGAGTAGAGGCCGTGCGCGATGATGTAATCGAACTCGCCGAAATCCGCGCCGAGATCCATCACGTCGAGCTGCTGGAGGCGGATGTTGGCGAGGCGCAGCGCATCGATGATCTGCTGGCCGCGCACGATGGCCGAACCGGAGAGATCAACGCCGGTGAAGCAGCTCTTTGGAAGCCCAAACGCCATGGGAATGACATTGCCGCCATCGCCGCAGCCGAGTTCCAGAACGCGGCACTGCTCGGCTGGCGCGGGCGTCATGCCGAAGAGAATGGCCAGAGTGGCCAGATGGTCGGGATGTGTTTGCGCGAAAGCCGCACCAGGGTAGGGGAACTCATCGTAGATGGTCGGCATTGCGCTTGACTGCTCTTCTTGATTCAGGAGGACGCGGGGTGGATCGCTTTCCCTTGCCGCATGGCGAGATTGGCGAGGTGTGATGTGCGCGCCGCTTCAACACCTGCGCGGACGTGAGCGTTGGGCAGAGCGCGAGTGCGGATGCAATCCAACCAATTCTGGAGGTTCGCCCGCGTGCCGTCATCGGTACTCTTCATGACCATGTCGGGCTCCGGCAGCTCGCGATCGCTGCGGTGTTGATTGGCTTCGCGATAGAGCCAGAAGCCGGAGCGAGTCAGCTTCATGATGCCTTCGCTGCCGCGAAAGATGATGCCACCATCTTCGAGCGAGCTGACCATGGTGCCGTTATAAGTCGCGGTGTAGTTTTGCGGAAACAGGATGGACGCGTTGACTGTGTCCGGGCACTGCCACTCGCGCAATGCATGCGTGGAGCCGGAGGCTTCCACCGAAGTAGGAGACGGGCTGTTCATGAACCACTGCACGACATCGATCCAGTGCGTCATCAAATCGGTGAAGATACCGCCGCCGAAATCCCAAAAGAAACGCCAGCGCCGGTAGCGGATGGATTCGAACGGCTGGTCTGGAGCTGCGCCTAGAAACTCCTTCCAATCCAGCCGGGTGGGATCGATCTGCGCCTCCTGATCCTGCCAGGTAGTGCGCACGTAGTTCTGATACCAATACATTTCCGCCAGCGTGATCTGGCCCAGCCGCTTTCCCTGGATGAGCTCTTTGGCGAGGATGTAATGATCCCAGCTGCGCTGCTGGGTTCCGGTGGCCACCACGCGCTTGGATTTCTCGACGCCGGCGATGAGTTTATCGCCCTCGGCCAGCGTGTGGGTAATCGGCTTCTCGCAGTACACGTCCTTACCCGCGGCCACGGCATCTAGTGTTATGGGGACGTGCCAATGGTCGGGTGCGCCGATCACAACGGCATCGATATCGGTGCGGTCGAGGACTTCGCGATAGTCGCTGGCAGGCTTGGTCTGCGGCCCCATTTTCTCGACGGCTTCCAGGCGGCGGGGTTCGTAGACATCGCACGCGGCGACGATTTCGTTACCTGGGAGTCCCTTCAGCAACTCTGCGAGGTACATGCAGCGTCCGCCGGTACCGATCAGGCCGATGCGCACACGATCATTTGCGCCTAACGCGCGCCGGTTCGCCAACAAGGTGCCGGCGACGGCAGTGGTGACGAATTCTCTACGGTTCACAGGAGTAAAGTATCACAAAGAACCGACGCTGGCGCGAAAAGCTGGGCTCGGACGAGAGTCCCGGAAAAGAGAGAGACTGGTATGGAATGCAGTTTGTGATGGCGATGGCGCTACTGGCCTCTGCAGCGGCGGATGGCGTAGTTCTGAAGTCGGTGGCCAATATGTACTCACGGCCCAGCAACGACGCCGACGTTGTCTCGCAAGCCATCTACGCCAGCCACATCAGCGTCATCGAGGAACACGACGGCTGGGCGCATGTCGGTACGGCTGACGAATATACGGGATGGATGGCGGCCGCTGACTTCAAACGTCTGGGGCCTGACGAGCGGATCTACGCATCGTCAGGACGAGTGGCTCACGTGAACAGCCTTTTCGCCAACCTGTATCGCGAAGGGAGCGTTACCAAGCACCAGCCGGTGCTCACCGTTCCTTTTGAAACGACACTTGAAATAATCCAGGAAGTTGATGGAGCGGAGCGCTGGCTTGAAGTGCGGCTTCCCAACGATCGCCGTGTCTGGATACAACGCGGCGATAGCACGTTCGACCGAAAGCCGATGAGCATCGAAGGAGTCATCACGCTCAGCAAGCGATTTTTGGGCCTGCCTTATTCTTGGGGCGGCACTTCGAGTTTTGGATTTGACTGCTCTGGATTTACGCAGATGCTGTGCCGGCGGCGCGGGATCGTGATTCCGCGCGATACGAGCCTGCAGGTAAAATGGGCGGGCGCCGCGCCGGTGGAACGGAACGATCTGCAGGCTGGCGATCTGCTGTTTTTCGGCGAGTCAAAAGTAACGCATACCGGCATTTATATAGGCGACGGGAAATTTATCAGCGCCACCACGCACGATCGGCCAGTTGTACAAATCAGCGACCTCGCCGATCCGTTTTGGACGAAGCGTTTCATCGCTGCGAGGAGACCGAAGTGAGAAGGAGAGACGTGTTCAAGGCACTGGGCGCGGCGGCTGTTGTGCCGGTTCGATCGACTGCCGCGGCGAAAGGTGAAGCGACGGTCGAATCAAAGATTGTTCGTCTGAAGTTGCGGCATACCTGGACCACCGTGATGTCGTCGAGCGAGTACCGCGATACCGTGAAGGTACGCTATACGCGCGACGGCATTACGGGTGTGGGCGAAGGCGCGCCGATCGTGCGCTACCAAGAGAACGCGGCGGAGGCTCAGGGAGCCATCGAGTCTGTTCAGCGAATGCTCGTTGCAGCCGACCCCTATCAATTCGCGAAAGTGATGGCCGAGGTGGGCCGCCGCGTCGCTGGACAGCAGGCGGCTAAAGCGGCCATCGACATCGCGCTGATGGATTGGTTCGGCCAGAAGCTCGGCGTGCCGCTATACACTTATTTCGGGCTGGACGCCGGTGACGCGCCGGTGACGACATTTTCGATCGGTATCGACGATCCGAAAATGACACGGCAGAAGGTACAGGAGGCCGAGGATTATCCGGTGCTGAAAATCAAAGTCGGACTCGATACGGACGAGGCCACCATCGAAGCCGTGCGCAGTGTTACGAAAAAGCCGCTTCGCGTGGACGCGAACGAAGGCTGGAACGACAAGGAGGAAGCGGTCCGCAAAATCAACTGGCTGGAATCACAGGGTGTGGAGTTCGTCGAGCAGCCCATGCCGGCGGCGATGATCGACGAGACTCGCTGGGTGAGGAGCCGCGTGCACATTCCGATTATTGCCGATGAATCGTGCCTCCACCCGGTTGACATCCCGAAGATGGCGGGCGCCTTTGATGGTGTGAACGTGAAGCTGGACAAGGCGGGCGGCATGCTGGAGGCTTACCGCATGATTGAGATCGCCAAATCGCTGGGCATGAAAACGATGCTGGGGTGCATGATATCCAGTTCTGTCTCGGTCACTGCAGCGGCGCACCTGTCGCCGCTAGTGGACTACGCGGATCTCGACGGAAATTTGCTGATTGCGAACGATCCGTACACCGGGGTTCTGGTGAAAAATGGAAAGCTGGTTCTCCCGAACCGGCCAGGCCTCGGGCTCAAGCCGGCGTCGGCCTAGTTACACAGGCACCTGCGGCGCCTGCTTAACGAGGGCGAGCTTTTCTACCACGGCGAATGGCTGCATAGCCGAAGGGGTCGAGCGGCGTTCCACGTAGAGACTTCATCCGCGCCATCAGCCAAAGAGGTGCGCGAAACCATGGACCGAGTTTCAACTTTTTCTTTAAGCCAAGCGCGCGAAGTAGTGGAGGATGCAGATTGTAGCTGACGGATTCGGCGGACTGCCACATGCCGCGCACCTGCTGCTCGAAATCAGGTTGCGTTAAGAGGCGAGCCACTTCGTATTCGTCCTTGTACGCCATCAGCTTGAACAAATAGCGAGCTACGGGCTCAGCCAGGGCGGGCTCACGCGCGGCCACATTGTCAACGAACGCACGGTAGGGTCCGGCGTAGCGGCGGTCCTGATAGCGCTCGAGCTCGGCCATGCGACGGTCCACCAAACTGATCGGCTTCGCGTCCGGCTGTCGCGGTTCGATAATCTCTTCGACCGCGCGGGCGTCCTCGTAATACTTGCGTCCCCACGAGAACGCCTGAATATTTCGCTCCGCTTCTACGCGGTTCAGGCGGATAGCTTCTTCGATGGAGGCGGCGGAAAGCGGAATCAGACCGCCTTGATATGCGACGCCAAGTAGGAAGATATTCACCGCCAGATGGCTGGCGAACAGGGCTTCGGCGATGCGCGTGGCATCTACGTAAATGTTGCGGCCCTTGCGCGTGCAGGCGTCAATAATATCGACAATGCGCCCCGGGCCATACAACGCCGTGCGTCCGCGAACCGTATCGCCCGTTGGGATCTCCGCGGTATTCACCACGGCGACAGTACGCGATGGATGCGCGCGGCTGAGGTTTTCGGCGCTGCCAGCGCCGAGCAGATCGAAACCCAGGATCAAGTCGGCATTGCCATAGCCGATCTTGGCGGCGGACTCGATGGGGTGTTCACTGAGAATGATGCTCGAAACGACCGCTCCGCCTTTTTGCGCCAGGCCGGTCTGGTCGAGCGTGATCACCGAAAGATTTTCCAGCCATGCGGCTGTGGCCAATAGGGCGTTGATGGTCACGACGCCAGTGCCGCCGATGCCCGGGGCCAGAATTGCGTAGCCGTCGCCCGCTGAAACCCGGCCTCGGGGCTCGGGCGCCTGGGCGGATGGCAATTGGGGCACGCTCTTCTTGCGCAGTCCGGTACCGGCCTTGATCTTAACGGTGACGAATGACGGGCAGTCGCCTAACACGCAGGAATAATCCTTGTTGCACGAGGATTGGTGAATGCGCGTTTTCTGGCCAAACTCGGTCTGCACGGGGTGAAGGCTCATGCAGTTCGACTGGCGCACGCAATCGCCGCAGCCCTCGCAAACCGCTTCGTTGATCACCACACGGATAGTGGGCTCTTCCAGTTTCCCGCGCGAGCGCAGGCGGCGTTTCTCGGCCGCGCACTGCTGCTCGAAGACGATTACCGTAACGCCGGGGATTAGTTCGAGCTCGCGCAGAACTTCCGGCAGTTCATCGCGATCGCGCACATCGGCATTCGAAGCTAATGGAACATCGGCGGTATATTTCTCGAGATCGTCGGTCAATACCACGGTCTTGCGTACGCCCTCGGCCTCCAGCTTGCGCGTGAGCGCGGGAACAGGCAGCGCGCCGACCGCGTCCTGCCCGCCGGTCATCGCTACACCCCCGTTGTAGAGAATTTTGTAAGTGATGTTGACGCCGGCCGCCACGCAAGCTTCAACAGCTAGCGAGCCGGAATGAAAATACGTGCCGTCGCCGATGTTCTGAAAAATGTGCTTGCGTCCGACAAAGGGTGACATGCCGATCCACGGAGCGCCATCGCCACCCATGTGAGTGAGGAATGCGTAGCCGCGACTGAGATGCGCCAGGCCCGCCGCCATGCCGTGGCAGCCGATTCCACCACCGGCTACCTGCCCTTCGAGCAGGAGCGTGGAGCGATTGTGCGGGCAGCCGGAGCAGAAGTTAGGGGCGCGGCCGCCAATCTTCTCGCGATCGCGCGCCGCGATTTCGGTGATCCGGTTGAGGCGCGCAGCAATGGAATCCAGCTGCGGCAAGTAGCGCGACAGGACTTCCGCAAGCTGTTCGGCATCGAGTTCGGCCGTCGCCGGTACGAGTACACGATCGTCATCGTCTTTCTTACCCACAATCAACGGTCTGGGCGCGGCGTTATAAAGCGCCTCGCGCAGTTGCAGCTCGAGGAAACTACGTTTTTCTTCGATGACTAGAATCCTATCGAGCCCTGCCGCAAATTCAGCGGCGAAAATCGGTTCGATTGGAAACGTCATGCCGAACTTGGCAATGCGCACGCCCAGACCGGCCAGATCTTCACTGCGGATGCCAAGATCGCGCAGCGCCTGCATCAGGTCGTAGTAGGGCTTGCCGGCGGTGGCGATACCGAGGCGAGCGCCCTCGTACGCACCGAATATCTGGTTGACGCGATTCGCACAGGCGAAATCGCGCGCGGCATCCAGGCGGCGGTAGTTCACCTCATTTTCGAGCGCGAGAGTGTACGGGATGATCAGACGCGGATCGGAACGCTTCTCATAACCTGTCGGAATCGCAATCGCGGGCCGCCCGGGGTCAAGATCGACTGTAGAGCCGCCATCACAGACATTGGTCACCATCTTCATGGCGACCCAGGCGCCGGAGAACCGCGAGAGCGCGATCGCCAGCTGTCCGTAATCCAAAATCTCCTGCGTGTTGCCGGGATAAAAGACCGGCATGCCGAAGTTGTAAAAGCTGAGATCGCTCTGATGCGGGATGCTGGAGCTCTTCGAAATATGGTCATCGCCGCCCAGCACGAGCGCGGCACAATTGCGGCCGGTGCCGGACAGATTGGCATGGCGGAAAATATCGCCGGAACGATCCACGCCCGGGCCTTTGCCATACCAGATACCGACCACGCCATCGTACTTCGAGTCACCCAAAACATGAACGAGCTGGCTACCAAAGATTGAGGTGGCGGCCAGGTCTTCGTTGATGCCCGGCACGAAATGGATGTGGTGCTCGTCGAGCAGCGGCCGCACACGGGCCAGCGCCATGTCGTAGCCGCCGAGCGGCGAACCCTCATAGCCGGATATGAACGCGGCCGTGTTCAGCCCGGAACGCCGGTCGCGGCGCATCTGGTCCATGGGCAGGCGTACCAGCGCCTGGATGCCGGTCAGGTAAGCGCGGCCACGTTCGATCCGGAACTTGTCTTCGAGTTTCATTCGGAAGAGCTAGAAAAATTCTATCAACGTTTCCCGTGCGCGAGCAGTATATATCTATAGAAGGCATGCAGGAACTGGCATTGCTGATGGTGACCGAGTGCGCCGACGCGCAAGAGCCTGAGTTTGCGCGCCTCGTAAGACAGGCGAAAGCCGGCGACGCAGCTGCTTTCGAAGCCATTTTGTGCCAGTTTGAGCGGCGCGTGTTGCTGACGGCCATGCGGCTGCTGAACGGCAACCTGGAGGATGCCAAAGATGCCGCGCAGCAGGTTTTTCTGCGCCTGCACCGGTCCTTGCATCAGCTGGATGCAAACCGGCACTTTGCGAGCTGGCTGTATCGCATCACGGTCAACGTGTGCCGCGACATGCTGCGCGTGCGCGCCCGCCGGCCGGTGGTTTCGCTGGAAGAGGCTGGGCATTGCGCCATGACTGGCGGGGCCGAAG
>WNFI01457402.1_pt1 | contig 10611 bp, 9 predicted proteins | sample 5400471 | NCBI WGS metagenome assembly WNFI01 (sample SAMN13153348, study PRJNA577476) | soil metagenome | isolation source: 100 cm saprolite on Douglas fir-dominated hillslope | place: USA:California | collected 2013-09-17 | reverse complement strand
AGAGGGCAAGCCGATCGGCCTGCAGATCTCCGGCCGCCGCTTCGACGATCTCGGCGTCATGCGCCTGTCGCGCTGGTATGAGACGGCGCGCAGTCCGCAGAAGAAGTGGCCAGAGCCGCCGAAGTGAAGCCGCTCGGCATCCTGATGCTCGATACGCGCTTCCCGCGCATCGTGGGCGATATCGGCAATCCCGCTTCCTTCGACTTCCCGGTGATCCTGCGCACGATGGCGGGCATCGGCCCGGACGACGCCGTGGCGGCCCATCCCGATCGTCCGCGGGTGATGGCGGCGCTTGCCGACAATGCCCGCAAGCTCGCCGAGGCGGGCGCCGCCGGCATCTCGACGAGCTGCGGTTTCCTGGCGCTCTATCAGAACGAGCTGGCGAAGGTCTCGCCCGTGCCGGTCGCGACGTCGGCGCTGCTGCTGATCGCCCGGCTCAAGGGCCGCAAGGTCGGCGTCATCACTGCCTCGGCCAAAAACCTGACGCCCGCGCATTTGGAAGCTGTCGGCGCATCGGGCGACACGCCGGTCGAAGGCATGCCCGAAGGCGGATCATTCGCCGCGACCTTCATCGCCAACGGCACGACTCTCGACCGCGACGCGGTGGAGCTCTCCTCAAGGATTTTCATGCCCGCCTCGGCGCATGAGCTCGAGTGGGATGTCATCGTCGTCGGCTCCGGCGCGGCCGGGCTTGCGGCGGCGCTGGCCGCCGCGGTCGACGGTGCCAAGGTCATCGTGCTCGAGAAGGCGCCGGTGTTGGGCGGCACGACGGCGATGTCGTCCGCGGGCACCTGGGTGCCGGCCAACCATCACATGCTGGCAGCGGGGCTCAGCGATTCGGCCGAGGAGACGCTGACCTATCTCCGCGCCACGGCGCCGCCGGGTTGGGCCGAAACCGAAGACGAGCTATGGCAGGCCTTGGCTGAGAATTCCGCACCCATGCTGCGCTTCGTCGAGGACCATGCGCCGGTGCGCTTCGAGCTGGTCAACCATCCCGACTTCTACGTCGAGGCGCCGGGCGGCAAGCTGTTTGGCCGCATGGTGTCGCCCACCCTGATCAGCCGCTACCGGCTTGGCCGCTGGTGGCACAAGGTGCGGCCCTCGGTGAAGCCGCAGTTCTTCACCTACAAGGAGATGATCGGCGGCATCCTCAAGGATCCCTGGCGCAGCGTCTTGCGCATGGGGCCCGCACTTGCCTGGCGCTTCGTCGCCGGCAAGGTCGGGCTGGGCAATGGGTTGATCGTCGGCCTGACGCGCGGCTGCTTCGACCATGGCTGCCGCATCGTGGTGAAGGCTCATGTGAAGCGTCTGCTCACCGAGGCGGGCGCGGTGAGCGGCGTCGAGGCGGTGATCGACGGCAAGCCCGTCACCCTGCGGGCGCGCAAGGGCGTCGTGCTGGCGACCGGCGGCTTCGATTGGGCGCCCGACTACATGGCCAAGTATTTCCCCGACCTGCAGCTCGGTGGCGCGCCGCGCAGCAATACCGGCGACGGCCAGCGCATGGCGGCGGAAGCCGGCGCCGAACTCGCGCATATGGACCAGGCCAACATCGCACCCGCGACCTTCACGTGGTACGAGGGCCATCGCCACGCCCAGCCGCTCTACGAGACCTACACGCCACACTGCATCCTGGTGAACCGGCACGGCGAGCGTTTCGTCAGCGAAGGCAGCGCCGCGCTCGGCTCGGCGCTCGACGAACGCGGCCCGGACGGCAAGCCGAGGCATCTACCGGTCTGGCGCATCTACGATGCGCGCTACAAGCATGCGCTTGGCATGCACTTCGCCGCCAAGGACCCGAGCTTCGTGCGCAAGGCGGACACCGTCGCGGCACTGGCCAAGGCGATCGACATCGATCCACAGGCGCTCAGCGCCACCGTCGACCGCTTCAATGGCTGGTCGAAGGAGGGCGTCGACCGCGACTTCCATCGCGGCGAGACCGCCTGGGAGCGCCACTACACGGGTGACAGGGCGCTGGGCACGGTCGAGCAGCCGCCGTTCTTCGCCGCGCCGTTCCTCTATGTCAGCGTTGGCACCAAGGGCGGGCCGCGCACCAACCGGCACTGTCAGGTGCTGCGTCCTGACAAAAGCGTGATCGGCGGGCTCTATTGCGCCGGCATCGCCATGGCGAGCCCGATCGGCACCAAGGCCGTGGGCGCGGGCACAACCATCGGCCCGTGCCTCACTTTCGGCTACATCGCCGGTAAAGCGATCGTGCGGCGCAACGCGTAGTCGCCTGTGGGGGCGCGTGATAGCGTTCGGCATGTTCCTGCGCGCATTTTTGGCGACGATTGTTCTCGCGCTTCCTGCCTGGGCACAGCCGATTGCCGTTCCCGACTGCACGGTCGACGTGACGGTCGGCAAGGACCTCAAGCTCGACGTCGTCTATCGCTGTCGCTCGACGACGGCTCTGACCTTCGCTCCCGACGACCAGGAGATTGCCGCGCACGTGTCGGGCAACAGCGGTAAGGTCGAGCCGGTAAACGGCATCGTCGAGGCGCGCTACCGCTACGACCTTGCCGACTATGCCCGCGCCGTCAATTCGACGCGAGAAGGGGTCAAGCGCGGCGAGGCCGTGCTGGCGCCCATCCCGGCATGGTTGCTCGAACCGCGCGGCTTCGAGCGCCTGCCGGTGATCGATATCCGCGTGCAGTTGCCCGAAGGGTTCTCTTTCGCGACCGGCCTGCCGAAAGTGGGCGGTGCCTGGCGGCTCGCCGGCACGCGCGTGGGTTTTGCGGGTTACAGCGCGATCGGCAGGTTCACGCTGGAGGAGATCGCGGTGCCCGCGCCCGGTTCGTTGCGACCCGGCGCAACCAGGGAGGACGGCGTGCTGCGGCTTGCCATCCTCGACGGCTTCTCAAAGGGCAGTACGCCCGATCTGGTCGACTGGGTGCGCCGCACCGCGCAGGCCGAGTCCAACTATTGGCAGGGGTTCACGGCCAAGCAGATGCTGGTGGGGCTGGTGCCGGTCGCGCGTCCCGGAGTTGGTTATGGCCGCACGGTCTCGGGCGGCGGCGCGACGGTGATGGTCGAAGTCGGTGCGCAAGTCGACCAGCGCCACCTGTTCGATGCCTGGGTGCTGGTGCATGAGCTCATTCATACCGGCATGCCGTTCGTGCGCGGCCGCGGCACCTGGCTGATGGAGGGGGCGGCCACCTACATCGAGCCGATCATCCGCGCCCGCGCCGGGTGGAAGACGGAGGAAGAGGTCTGGAAAGAGTGGGTCGACAACATGCCGCGCGGCGTGGCGGCCTTGGTGCGAAAGGCCTGGAGGATTGTCTCGCCGGCGCGCTGTGGGGCGGCCTCGACGCGCCGCAGACTGTGCAGGTCGTGGACTACGCCGCCGCCTGCGATCGCGCGGTCGGCGGCAAGACCATGAGCGACCTGGTCGACCGCTACTATCGCAGCGCCCAGCCTGTCGATCTTGCAGCGCTCTGGAAGGAGCTCGGCGTCGCCCTGGTCGGCGGCCGCATCGTGCTCGACGACAGCGCGCCCCAGGCGAAATGGCGCAAGATGATCGTCATGGGCCCGCCCAGCCGACCGACACCGCACGTGAAACTTCCCTGGGAATCATGAAGGGCGCCTGGCTGGAGGATCTCAGCTGGCCCGAGGCCAAGGCAAGGTTCGATGCCGGTGCCGTCGTGGTCGTGCCGATCGGCGCCGCATCCAAGGCGCACGGCGCGCATCTGCCGCTCAAGACCGACGCACTGACGGCACGCGCGCTGGGGCAGGGGCTGATCGAGCGCCTCCCGGTGGTGGCGGCTCCCGTGCTGGGCTTCGGCTTCTACCCTGCCTTCACGTCGTTCGCCGGCAGCCAGCATCTCAGCGCCGACACTTTCAAGGCCGTCGTTCGCGAGCTGATCGGCAACTTCATGGCTCACGGCGTCAAGCGCATCGCCCTGATCAACACCGGCGTCTCGACCGAGAAGCCACTCGATGAGGTGGCGAAGGAGACAGGTGCTCTGGTGCTCCACATGCGTTTGCTGGGGCAGGCGGCCGAGGCGCTGATCGACCACAAGGACGGCGGCCACGCCGACGAGCGCGAGACCTCGGTGATGCTGGCGCTCGACCCGCGCAGCGTGCGCATGGACAAGCTCGCGCCCGCCGGGCCGTTCGAGGAGACCGCCGCCACCGGCGATCCCAGTCGCGCCACCGCCTTCAAGGGCGAACGCCTGCTGGCGGCGCGGGTCGACGATCTGATGGCAGCGCTCTGCCAGCGCTGGCCCGATCTGATCAGCCGAGCGAATTGACGCTGGCGATCTCGACCTGGTTGGTGTTGTAGGTCGTGGCGCCGCAGGGCGCGGAGCGATCGGCAGTGAGCACGTTGGTCGAGCCGCCGCGGTCGGCGCCGCCGGCATTGGGCGCAAACCACGCCCCTTCCTTCATCGTCACGACGCCCTGCAGGATGCGGTCGGTCACGCGCACCTTGAGGCGCGTCTCGCCGTGTGCGTTGAAGACGCGCACCAGATCGCCGTCGCCGATGCCGCGCTGGGCGGCGTCGGCCGGGTTCATCCAGATGTCGTCGCGGTCGACCCGCGCCAGGCGGGGCTGGTTGCCGTGGATCGAGTGGGTGCGCGCCCGCGACTTGGCGCTGCACAGCAACAGCGGATAGGGCGAGTTGGGCTCGACCGGAGGGATCCAGGTCGGGATCGGCGCGATGCGGCCGAGCCCATAGGGATCGGGGGTCTCCGCCAACTTCATCGAATAGATCTCGATCTTGCCCGAGGGCGTCGAGAACTTGTGATTGTCGGGATCGCGGATCTGGCGGGCGAAGGCCACCGCGTCCTCGGGCGGCGCGAAGCGCGCCACGCCCGCGGTCCGGAACGCCTCGAAGTCAGGGACAGCGTCCGCCGTCAGCTCGCGCAGCCATTCCGTCTCGGTCTTGTCGTTGTAGCCGGCGACGCCGACGCGACGGGCGAGATCGGCGAAAATGTCGATGTCGTTGCGGCACTCGTACATCGGCTGGATCGCCTGTTTCATGAAGATGGCGTAGTGCAGCGCGCCGGCCCACGGCGTGTGCACGTCGTTGCGCTCCCAGAAGGTGGTGGCGGGCAGGACGATGTCGGCATGGCGCATCGTGGGCGTCAGGAAATTGTCCTGACCGACGAAGAATTCGATCCCGTCGAGCGCCTCGATCATCTTGTTGGTGTTGGGGCACTGGTTGAACAGGTTGCCGCCCGCCGCGTAGATCAGCTTGATGTCGGCCGGGTAACCACCGCTCTTGCCGCGCGCCAAAAGATCGGCGAGCAGCGGCGAGGAGACGCGCGCGCCGGTCGGGTTGGTGCCGGTCGGCAGGCTCTTGATGCCGCTCGCGCCCGTGGCGCCGTTGCTGCCGCCCGAATTGCCGCCCGGGATGCCAACATTGCCGGTGAGGGCGGCGAGCGCATAAAGCGCCCGATGATACTGCTCGCCGAAGGCGGTCCGCCCGGGGGCGTAGCCACCCTGCAGGGCGGTGGGCTTGGTGGTCGCGATCTCGATCGCCAGCCGACGAATGGTCTCGGCCGGAATGCCGGTGATGGCCGCCGCCCATTCCGGAGTCTTGGGCACCCCGTCGTTGCGGCCCATCAGGTAGGACTCATAGGACGCGCCCGCAGGCGCGCCGGGCGGCAGATGGTCCTCGTCGAGACCCAGCACGAAGCGGTCGCAATAGGCCTTGTCGTGCAGACCTTCGCTCACGATCACCTGGGCCATGGCGATCAAGGCGGCCGCGTCGGTCGAGGGGCGGATGAAGATGTGCTCGTCGGCCAGCGCCACGCTCGACCGGGTGCGTCGCGGGTCGACGCAGATGATGCGCGTGCCGTTCTGCTTGGCGTGCTTCAGGAACTGCGGCGTCGCGGTGCCGAAGGTGCCGTCGAGCGGGCTCCAGCCCCACATCACGATCAGCTTGGAGTTCACGTAGTCGGTGGGCTCGCGCCCCGAGACCTTGCTCAGCGCCTGGGTGCCGTAGGTCATGCGCAGCGAGAAGATCTCGGCCTCGGCCGACAGGTTCGACCACAGATCGGTGCAGCCGCCGAACTTGTAGAGGAAGCGCTTGGCAGCGGCCCAGCCGTGCAGCATCGAGAGGCTACCCGAGCGACCAAGATCGAGGATGGCGGCGTTGCCGTATTTCTCGCGCACGCGCAGCAGCTGGCGTGCCACCTCGTCGAGCGCCTCGTCCCACGAGATGCGCTCGAACTGGCCCGAGCCGCGCGGTCCGGTGCGGCGCAGCGGATATTGCAGGCGGTCGGGATGGTAGGTCCGCTCGATCTGGCCGACGCCGCGCGCGCAGGCGGCGAGCGGAGGATGCTCCGGATTCCATGGCCGCGGATCGGTCGAGATATGCACGATCCGGTCGTCCTTCACGTGCGCGTTCACCACGCACCGGCCGCCGCAATTGTGGCCGCACGTGCTGATGACGATCGCCTCGCCGTCGCGCGGCTCGAGCTGCGGGCTCTCGTAGAGGACGGTTTTGGTCATGGCCCGCTACGGTAACTGAAGGCCGCGGCGGCAGCGAGTGCCATTCATTCGGCCGCGGCCGAACGGTGCGCCTGGAAGGCGCCGCGGAACTGCACGAGGTCCCCGCGCACCGCGGCGACCGGCCAGCCGGCGGTGATGCCGCCATCGACGATCAGATTGTGGCCCGTCACCAGCCGCGAGGCATCGCCCGCCAGGAACAGCGCCGCCTGGGCGATATCGTTGGGCCGGCCGACAGTGGGCAGCGCCTGCCAGCGCGGCAGGACGGCGGAGATCGCTGCCTCCGCCAATTGCGGGTTGGTGTCGGCCTCATCGGGCGGGAGTCCCAGTGCCTTGCCGAAGATGCCGGTGGCGATCGGGCCCGGCGAGACGCTGGCGATATTGATGATGCTGCCCGTTTTTGGCGGGGTCATGACGCGGGCAGCGTATTTCAATCCAGCCAGGACGCCGTGGACATGGACCGCCATTGCTGCGTCGAAGCGGGCGAGGTCCGCCTGGTCTATCGTGGCGGCCTGCGAACCGGTGCCGGCGTTGCTGACCAGGCAATCGAGCCGGCCGAACTTCTCCACCGCGCGCGCGACCATGGCCTCCACCTCGGCCTCGACCGTGACGTCGGTGCGCTGGAACAGGGCGCCATCGCCCAGGGTTCGCGCCAGCCGCTCGCCCGCTTCGCGGCGGCGGCCGGCAATGACCACGCGCGCGCCTTCGCGGACGAACAGCGCGGCGATGGCCGCGCCGATGCCGCTCGTGCCGCCGGTGACGATCGCAACCTTGCCGTCGAGCGCACCCATCGCCGTACCTCCTGCATCCTCCACGCAGTAGAGAAGTCGCGCTGCAGGGCGTCGATTACGTCGAAAGTAATGAATCCCTCCCCATGTCGCTCACGCTTCCTCTCCGCCGCGAAGCGGGGGAGAGGGCGCGGGTCCCTTCCTCTCCCCCCGCGTATGACGCGGGCGGAGAGGACCTCTCGATGAGGAAAGCGGATTTAGCGCCGCTCGAAGTCGATGCGCTCGTCGACCGGCAATCCCAGCAGATGCCGCCGCAGGCAGTCGAGGCCGAGTTCGGCGGCACCGACGCGCACCCAGTCGCGCCCGCCGACCAGCCGCGCCTGGCGAGCGACGCTGCCCTGCGCGTCGGCGATGCCGACGGAAATGTTGGCGCCGAAGTCGGGGCGATCGGGACCCTCGTCGAGCTGGACGCCGACACTCAGTGCCAGGCTGGCATTGCTTTCCTTGCGCAACGCCTCGGCCGGCACCGCGCCGTCGCGCGTGACCACGCCGCGCTTGAACACGGTCTCGGCGCCGATCAGCGGCGCGATGCGGGCGGCGATGTTGCCGCCGGTGAAGGTTTCGGCGACGGCCAGGGTATGGCCGGCGTCGCGCAACCTCGAGAGGATCACGCCTTCCATCGTCTGGTCGTCCTCGGCGATCACGAAGTTGCCGAGGCGCTTGCGCACCTCGGCCTCGATTGGCGCCAGGCGGCGGGCGAGGTCGGCCTCGTCGGCGCCGCGCCCCGCCAGCTTGGTCTCGAGCTGTGGATAGTGCGCCTGGAATCCCAGCTTGATGTCGCCGTCGATGGCGAGGCCGGGAATGCCGGCCAAGAGCTCGTCGGCGCGGCTTTCGCCGATGCCGAAGGAATGGAAGCGCTTCAGCTTCGTGACACCGGTGATGCCGCCGAGCTTGAGCAGCCGCGGGATCACCTGCTCGTCCAGCATGCGGCGCATCTCGCGCGGCACGCCGGGCGTGAACAGGAAGCGGGCGCGGCCGATGGTGACGGCGAAGCCGCAGGCCGTGCCGATCGGATTGTCGATGAACTCCGCGCCCTCGGGCAGCATCGCCTGCTTCTTGTTGTTGGCCGGCATCATCCGGCCGCGCCGCGCATAGGATTGCGTCATGCGCTCCATCCAGTAGTCGCTCAGCACCAGCCCGACGCCGCACGCTTCGGCCGCGACCTCCTGGGAAAGATCGTCGACGGTGGGGCCGAGCCCGCCATTGACGATCACCGCGTCGGCACGCTCGCCCGCCTGTCGGAATGCCGCCAGCAGGGTGGCGCGGTCGTCGCCGACCGTCGTGCCCCAATGGACGTCCATGCCGAAGTCGGCCAGCCGACGCGCAATGTGGCTGTAGTTGGTGTTGATGGTCTTGCCGGTCAGGATCTCATCGCCTGTGCACAGAATTTCGACGCGCATGGTTCTCCCTTTGATACCGAGTATCGCGACAAACCGCGCCGGCCTCCAGTGGGGTGCGAAGGTCTACAATGACGGCGATCACGTCGAGTTCTGGAGGACAGCATGGCGTCTGCGCTGCATCCCCGTATCGTCGAGAAGCCGTCCCTGCTGCTCGACAACTCCGAACTGGCGCGCGACTACGACCGCATCAGCGCCACGCGCCAGTTCCAGTCGGGCAAGCGGCTGGTCGCCGATCTCGCGATCAAGCCGGGCGAGCGCGTGCTCGATGTCGGCTGCGGCACCGGGCTCTTGGCCGAGCATATTGCCGACCTGGTCGGGCCCGAGGGCCGCGTGCTCGGCGTCGATCCGTTGCCGCTGCGCATCGGACTGGCGCTCGCCAAGGCGCGGCCCAACCTCACCTTCCAGGTGGGCGACGCCTATGACCTCGCCGACCTGCCGAGCTCGAGCTGCGATGTGGTGGTGCTGAACGCGGTGTTCCACTGGCTGCCGGAGAAGACGGTCCCGCTGCTCGCCTTTGCCCGCCTGCTGCGCCGCGGCGGGCGCATCGGCATCAGCACCGGACTGAAGGGCTATGTCGCGCCCGTGCACCGGATCATGCACGACGTGCTCAGCGAGCCGCCGTTCGACCAGCATCTGCGCCGGCGCGAGAGCATCATCTTCCCCGTCGATGCCGAGGAACTGCGCGCGTTGTTCGAGACCACCGGCTTCGTGCCGACCCTGATCGAGGTCCGGCCGACCGAGCAGGTCCATCCGTCGCCCGAGGCTGCGGTCCGCTTCTCCGAGGCGAGTTCGTTCGGCAACGCCTTCGGCCATTTGCCGGAGGAGTTGAAGCCGCTCGCCCGCGAGGCGGTGCGACAGAGGCTGGAAACCATCGCCACGCCCGAGGGGATCGTGCAGCATGGCAGCCGCTTGGTGGCGATCGCCGAGCGCTGGTAGGAGGCAGCCATGGAGCAGGTGGCGAGCGGCTACGGCCTGATCGAGGGGCCGGTCTGGGACAAACTGCACGGGCTCTATTTCAGCGACGTCATCAACGGCGGCGTTTGCTGTCTCGACCGCTCGGGCAAGATCCAGCCGGTGGTGCCCAAGCGCCGCGGCATCGGCGGCATGGCCCTGCACGTCTCGGGTGGCCTGGTGGTGGGCGGGCGCGACATCGCCTGCGTGTCGCTGAAGGACGGCACCAGCAAGACGCTGCTGGCGCTCGACGCCATTGCCGGCGCCACCGGCTTCAACGACCTCACGACCGATGCCGCCGGCCGCATCTATGTCGGCTCGCTCGCCTACAAGGTGTTCGGCGGCGATCCGCCCAAGCCCGGCCACCTGCATGTCATCGATCTCGACGGCAGCATGCGCACCATCTCCGATGGCGTGATGCTGACCAACGGGCTGGGCTTCTCGCCCGACGGCAAGCGGCTCTATCACTCCGACGCCCGCGCGCCGCTGGTGCGTGTCTATGACGCGAGGCCCGACGGCTCGGTCGGGCCGTGGAGGAAATTCGCCGCGCTGGGCGAGGACCGCGTGCCCGACGGCCTGAAAGTCGCCAGCGACGGCTCGGTCTGGGTGGCGGATGCCCATGGCGGCCGGGTCGCGGTGTTCAATGCCGATGGCAGCCACCGCCAGGACATTGCCGTGCCGCTGCCCATGGTGACCAGCCTTGTCTTCGGCGGCGACGACCTGCGCGATCTCTACATCGTCACCGGCGCGCGCGGCGGCCCGCACGAGAATTGCGGCAGCATCTTCGTGATGAAAGCCGATGTCGCGGGGCTGTCGCTGCCGCCGGCCCGCGTCGCGCTCTAACCGCTCACGCCGCCATCTTCACCAGGCTGCCGATCTCGGGCAGGCGGCGGTCGACCTGGTCGGGTTTCTGGCCGCCGAGATTGAGCACCAGCCGGTCGACGCCGAGATCGGCGTAGCCTTTCATCGCATCGGCCCCCAGCGCGATCGGCGGCGTGATGATGATCTGGAAACCCTTGCCG
>WNFI01111710.1_pt1 | contig 10611 bp, 13 predicted proteins | sample 5400471 | NCBI WGS metagenome assembly WNFI01 (sample SAMN13153348, study PRJNA577476) | soil metagenome | isolation source: 100 cm saprolite on Douglas fir-dominated hillslope | place: USA:California | collected 2013-09-17 | reverse complement strand
ACCGGGGCCGGCTGGTCAGGCTATAGCGATGAGCAGATGCGCCTGTACTGCCGCGAAGCGCTGGCCAACGGCTGGCGACACTTCAAACTGAAGGTCGGCTTGAGCCAGGAGGACGATCTGCGCCGCGCGTGCATTATGCGCGAAGAGATCGGGCCGGAGAGCACCTTGATGTTCGACGCAAACCAGGTATGGGAGGTGAACGAGGCCATCGCCGCAATGCAGCACCTGGCGGCTTTCAACCCTCTCTGGATTGAAGAGCCTACCAGCCCGGACGATATTCTCGGACACGTTTTTTGGGCTGAATGGCAATCTTGCCTTGATGCGAGCTTACCATAGCCTCGTGCATTCCCGCAAAATGAGCGTAGCTCAAGGCAAGATTGCCATTCAGCGTCGTGGGCCACTCATGCAGAAGAGATCAGTAATGCAGAAGTTGGCAGACGGTTCGACGCCTACTTGGAACGCCTCTCTCGCTTTGTTGAAGCGGCAGAGCGCACAGTAGACGAGCAAATGCGTTTAGGCCATCTCTTGAAGGTCTTAACGCATTTGAGGCCAGGACTGGTCCAATGTTACGATGTCCAGGGATTTCCTCGCACCAATAAGGAGATGGAACGTACCATTCGTGCCATTAAAATGCAGTAGCGTCGCATCAGTGGCCGCAAAAACTGGAACAATTATCTCTTATGCTATGGACGCTGTGTCGCCTATCAAGAATGGAGGCTGCAGCAACCTGATGGAGAGGCTCAACTCCCCGCTCGTTTACAGCAGGTGCTTTCTTCCTGGCGACAGGTTCGACACGAGACTCGTCAGTGCCATCAGGAGCAACTCAACCGTTTTCGCTTTCGTCATCGGCCTTTGGACTATCTTGCTTCATTAGAGAGGCGTTGGGAGCAAACTACCTGTACGGCTGTATTGCTCCCATAGTTTCAAAAGCCCTGAGTTATCAGGTAAGGTCTGTTTGATATATGCTATACTGATTATGGTGATGCTCCCTCGTATCATAATGAGCTGGTAACCATAGAGCGGAGACGAACTTATGAAGAGAAGTGAGAATTTCGTATGGTAGAATCACAGTTGCCAGTTCAACCAGGAAGCATGAAGGCCTATGGTGCCCTGCCCATCCCTCGCCTTACTCCCGACCTGCTACGCCTTATCCGAACAGGGATTGTCTACAGCCTAGCCGTGGTGCATTACGAGGGCATCCCTGTTCCTGAGCCAATGGTTCCCTACACGCTCTCGCCGCGGTTGCGTCATGGGGACCTGACAGATATTGCTCCTGCATCAGCTGCGGCAGAGGTGATTACGATGGCGGTGCATACTGGGACCCATCTTGATGCCCTCTGCCATATTGGGGAGCATCAAGATGCCGAGAGCAACCCCGACTTAGGTGGACCTGTACGCCTCTTTGCGAGTGCAGGACAGACAGTCGCAGCAGCAAATGCCGTGACTTATCGGGGACAAACGCATCTGAGTGTCGCTGAGATGCCGCCCATCCTGTTACGAGGAGTGGTACTTGATGTAGCTGACTACAAAGAGATGCCAGTGCTGCCTGATGCCTACATCATCACGCCCGAGGATATCCAGGGGACGCTCACGCGACAGGCAGTGCAGGTGAGTCCAGGGACAGCAGTATTGATACGGACAGGATTTTATCGCCACCTGCGCGATGGAAACCCGGCATACAAGGACGGCATCGCGGGGCTTGGGCTGGCGGCCGCCCAAATGCTCTTTGGTCAGGGAATGATTCTGGCAGGGGCCGACACCATGACGGTTGAGGCATTTCCACCAAGAGACCATGCGGTGCATCGCTTCTTGCTCGTCCATCATGGTGTCACGCACCTGGAGAATCTGTACCTGGAGGATCTCGCTGCGCAGCAGGTCTACGAGTTTCTGTTGATCGTGACGCCACTACGCTTGCTAGGAGCGACTGGCTCGTGGGTCCATCCGATAGCCATCGCTTAACATGTCCCTTTCTCGTGATTGCACCCTTTCATGCAATGGGATGCAGCGCGATGAGGTATCCCCTGATAGGAAGACCAATCCGATTGGCAACTGCAAGAATAAGCTGGTAAATGACCCGAGAAACCTGAGCAGCTTTTGCCTTGAAATGTGAGCACGTGACGCCAATCATGAGCACTGGCGTGAACGTGCCTGGGCAAACCGCTGACTTACCCAGCTTCCACGATAATTCACCACTGCTCCCCCATCGAAGGTGATGGTGGCCGCAGCGGAAGCCGGATCGACGAACTCGCTCCAAGGAGGATTCCAGGCCTGACAGCTGATCTGAGATGGCTCCTGACCGAGAACCAGGCGCATCAAGTCGAAATGGTGGATGGCCATATCCACGAGCAACGGCTGCCAGATCTGGTGATAGCGATGATCTGTAGCTTCAGAGCTATTCTTGTAGCGCCGGAAGTCGACAGTGACAGAGCCAATCGATCCCAGTTTCCCCTCGCGAATCAACGCGGTAACGGCTTGAACGGCCGGAAAGAACCGATAATTCTGGCTGATCATGAGCACGCGGTTTCGCTTTGCAGCCATTTCGACCACCTGTTGCGCCTCAGCGAGCGTTGGCGTAAACGGCTTTTCAAGTAACACATGTTTCCCCGCATGAAGAGCCTCCAATGCAACCGGGACATGTGCTGGCAGACTGCCAGTGATGAGCACCGCCTCGGCCTCAACAGATGCCAGGGCTGACTTCAGGGTCCGAAAACAACGCTCTGCTGGTATGCTGAGGAGCTGCTGCGTTTGTACAAGCAGCTCTGCATCCAGGTCTACACAAGCTACTAATGCGACATCTTCGCTCCGCTGTATGACATGGGCAGCCCAACTTCGTCCCCAGTTACCCATACCCACCTGCACAAGACGAATCGCCATCTTGATCTCCTTCTGGCATTACTCTACTCCTGATCAAGGGGGTCTGTGCCCTCTGCGTCGTCACTCCCTTGTCCGGGTCGGAAGTAGAAGATTCTTCCTCGCCCGCGGGTATAGCAGCAGCCGCTGCGAAATACCTCGCCGCCAGTAAACCAACTCAAAAAAACCAGGGTCTCTGGCTGCGGTATATCGAAAAATTCGCCATACATCTCTTCACGCTCGATATCGAAGTACTCGCCTATGCCTACGGTAATTGGATGTCCTGGGGCGGTTACCCACAAGCATTCACGATCATCCGCTTCGCGCCATTTCAGGCTGCAACTGCTGCCCATGAGACGTCTAAAGATCTTGGACTAGTGGCCTGAGTGCAGCACAATCAGCCCCATCCCGGCTAAAATACGCTGATGCACCCGTGTGCTGGCTACTTGGACCATCCGTTCTTGAAAAACGATACAAAACAAGAAAACAGCCAGGCGCTCTGAAAAAGAACCGTGTGCTGGCTACATAGGGCATCCGTTCGCAAAGTAGATAGGTTTGCTCTTGATTTCTTCAATTTTCTTGGAGCTATGGCTTAATAAATGAAGGGATATTAAGAGCATTTCTCGTGTCTCTCCATCCCCCATGCAGAAACATACACAGTTCATCCTCTCCTTCAGTGGGGGATGGCAAGGAGGAGGGTCCTTTCGAGCACGTTAAAAACATGGTGATGCTTGGGGTATCCTCTCTTCAGGGATTGCTATATAGGCGTAGAAGTTATCAGGCTACTCGTCGGTACTCATGGTGTAACCCACCCAGGATCGGAATCGAGATGATGCGATCACTCCACCGATCTGGTGGCACGGTGGTGACTTCCCCTTCCGGAACCTGCCGGTGGATGCCTTGATGTGGTCGTGCCCGATTGAAATACGCGACGTAGGCCTTCAGGACACGATGTAACTGCTTCTCGTGGAGGATCAGCATATGATCCAGGCACTCTCGTCGAACACTCCCCAGAAAGCGTTCACAGATGGCATTGGCGCGAGGGGCGTGATAGGGCGTTGTGAGCAACTTGATGTCACTCGTTGCTACCATTCGAGCGAAACAGGGGCCAAACTTGCTATCATGATCGCGAATGAGGTACTTCGGCGTGTGTCCATAGGGAGTGGCCTCCCGCAGTTGTTGTGCGGTCCAAGCGTCGGTGGGGGACTTGGTCACGCCGACGTGGATTACTTTCCGCGATCGCAGTTCGATGATGAAGAAGGCAAACACCGAGCGAAAGAACAGGTCAGTCACTTGGAGGAAGTCGCAGGCTCAGATCTCTCCTGCATGATTATGCAGAAACGTCTTCCAGCTTTGCCCCGTTGGGCGAGGCGTATGCACGCCCCGCATGTACTTCTGGATCGTCCGTTTGCAGACGTGAATATCCAGCTTCAGTAATTCGCCTCGAATGCGCTCAGCCCCCCAGAGCCGATTAGTGCTTGCCATCTCCTTAATCAATGCGATCGTCTCTGGGGAGAGCTTCGGCTGTCTCGAATCGGCCTTTGATTTGTACTTCCAGAAAAAGCGGTAAAGTTCCCGATGCCACCGAAGCACTGTCTCCGGCTGCACAATGAGGAGTGCCTGCTTCCAGGTCCGAATCAGCCTCGCCAGTAACAACAAGCGGAACCGATCTGTCTTCCTGCAGGCCGGTCGTTTGACCTGCCGACGCAGGATGATGAGTTGCTGTCGCAACAACGCGTTTTCGACCAGCAGTTCGGACTTCCCTTTGGCAAGGTCTGTGATTGCTCCAAGTAGAAGGGAGGTGGAGCGTGGTTTCATCCAACGAACAATGCCATCGTAGCGCACGTGAAAGCAAAGAGCTATGCGGTGCCTGAGAGAGATGAGAAAAGGGAACACAGGCTACTCCTTTGCGAAGAGAAAGAAAGGGACCAACGTATGAAAGACATGCATGCTCTCTGATTCTACCTCTGCCGCTTTTCTCCTGCAAGCAAAATGGGACCAGTAGATCGCTCTCAAAGTGCCTTATTTCTGAACGGATGTGCCAAGTAGCCAGCACAGGATGAAAATTCGCTATTTTCAGGCGAATCTCCCATGCCCCGTTGGGGCACCACCAAGCATGAAAATGGATTATACTGCAACAGGAACCGAGTCAGAACACACAGGTCGAAACTATTGCTAGCGCTCCCAGCCTGAAGGCGAAACTGACTGGGGATACCTGGAGCCACCACCAAGTGTCGCGCTCGCCTGAGCAGCACGCAGAAGAAATTCTTTGTTTGTGGTATCCCATCTGGCACGGTTTCGATGGAATGGTCTTGAGAAGTTATATTGCTGGAGGGACGTATGCAAGTAGTCTACCAACGCTGTTGCGGACTAGATATTCACAAAAAGCTGATCGTGGCGTGCCTGGTGCTCATGAGTTCCCAAAGGGTGCACAAAGAGATCCGCACGTTTAGTACGACGCTGGCCGATCTCTACCGCCTGCGCGACTGGCTTGTCGCCAGCGAGTGTCAGATGGTGGCCATGGAGTCGACGGGGGTGTATTGGCGACCGATTTGGAATGTGTTGGAAGAAGAGCTCGCGCTCATGCTGGTCAACGCGCAGCACATGAAAGCGGTACCGGGGCGCAAAACGGATCTGAAGGACGCGGAGTGGCTCGCGGAGCTGTTGCAGCATGGCTTGCTGCGCGCGAGTTTTGTGCCGCCGCGCCCACAACGGGAACTGCGGGAGGTGACGCGCTATCGCAGCAAGCTGGTGGAAGAGCGAGCGCGGCTGGTCAATCGCATCCAGAAGGTGCTGGAGGACAGCAATGTAAAACTGGCGTCGGTGGCCACCGACATCACCGGGGTCTCGGGGCGAGCCATCTTGCGGGCGCTGCTCGACGGCGAGGATGACCCAGTGGTGCTAGCCGAGCTGGCGCGGGGACGCCTGCGGAGCAAGCGCGACGAACTCACCCAGGCGGTGCAAGGCACCCTACGGGACCATCACCGCTTCTTGCTCACGAGCCAGCTGCGCCAGTTGGACTTTTACGACCTGCAAATCGCGGAGTTGGATCAGGAGATTGCTCGCCGGTTGGGCGTGCAGACCGGTCCGGACGACCCAGAGCCGCTAGGCAGCGGATCGCTCACCGGTAATCGTGCTTCGTCAGCTGACCAGGCGCCCGATGATGTCGCAGACCCCACGTCGCCCTCCCCCAAGCCGTCATCAGACACGGTTCGCAGCCAGGCTGAGGTGCTGCGCATCCTGGATGAGGTGACGGGGATCAACCAACGCATTGCCCAGATCGTCGTTGCGGAACTGGGTATCCGACTCGATCAGTTCCCCAGCGAAGGGCACCTGGTCAGCTGGGCAGGACTGTGCCCGGAGGCCAAGATCAGCGCTGGGAAACGGCTGAGCACCAAGACGGGCAAGGGCAACCGCTGGCTGAAGCAGGCGCTCATTGAGGCCGCCCACGGCGCGGCGCGCAGCAAGAATACGTACCTGGGGGCCTACTACCAACGACTCAAAAAGCGCATGGGCGGCAAGAAAGCCATCGTGGCCCTGGCACACCGGATCCTGGTCATCATTTATCACCTGTTCAAGGAGCAGCAATCCTATCGCGAACTGGGACCAGGTCATGCCGACGAACAAGCTCTTGAATCCTCCAAGCGCTGGGCCATCCGCCGGCTTGAGCAACTGGGCTTCGCTGTCACGCTGACCTCCAAAGATCATGAGGAAGAGGTGGCATAACCGAGAATGGATGGGCTTCTGATGCATTTTCAGAAGAAATGCTCTCGAGGAGGTGTCATAAAAGCGTGATGAGCCTCGTCATAATGAACAGAAAGTTGCCCGTCAGAAACGACGCGAAAACGTGACCCAGAGGGAGATAAGCCAGCATGTTGTTTTTTGCAAGAGAAAAGTGGCTTTTCCCCACATTAAGTGAGGTTGCTTGCTTCGACAGCCGTGTGATTCTCTGATAGACTGCCATCGATGAATTGTGGCGTTGCCACATGGCAAGGATGGTCTCATCGATGGGTAATTTGGACATCGCTTCCCTCTTGTTCTCTCTTCCTGATGGTATCTTCATCTCGTCAGTTCGCGCGACCACGACCAACTTGGTAGTTCGCATCGCCTGTCGGCGACCCTGTGCTGCTTGTAAATTTTGGAATTTAATGGCTCTTACGCAACTTCGCTGCTCCCAGTTGTGGTATAATGTCCTGCTGAACAATTTTTCCAAGTTTACTCTCTTTCGAGGTCCAATACTCCATCTTATGATACTTATTCCAGATATACCCAATGTACTCATCGAGCAGGTTGAAGTTGCCGATGAGATTACCCTTACCCTGCGTCCGGTCTCCCCAACAGCTTGTTGTCCCTCTTGTGGGACGATATCCTCACGGGTGCAAAGCCGCTATAGCCGGACGTTGCACGATCTTCCAGAAAGCCGGGCGTGCAGTCACTCTTCTCATCCACGTGCGTCGCTTCTTCTGCAAAAAGAGCACCTGTCCACGAAAGATTTTTGCGGAACAGCTTCCAGAGCTTTGTCGTCCTCACGCCCAACGGACGAAGCGGTTGCAAAGAGCTTTGTGCCAACTGGGACAAACCGTAGGAGGGCAAGCAGGAGCAAAGGTCGGCAGCGAGCAAGGCTTGAGTGGGAGTCGTGATACCATTTTGCGTCTCGTCCGAACCGCTGAGCTTCCTGCTGCGGTGCCCCCCAAAAGGTTGGCGTCGACGACTGGGCCTGGAAACGTGGACATCGTTATGGGACGCTCTTGTGTGATCTCGAACGGGCCATGGCCATTGACCTGCTGCCTGATCGGTCTGTAGAAACCGTTGCCGCTTGGTTCGCAGCGCATCCAAGCATCGAGTTGATCAGCCGAGACGGTTCTTCCGAATATGCGGCAGCTGCGCTCAAAGGAGCGCCTCAAGCCATCCAGGTCTCCGACACATGGCATCTCGTGAAAAACCTCGCCAAGGCTCTCCAGGTGCTGTTGACCTCCCACTTCACGGCCCAGCGGAAGAAGAAAACGCAAGAAGTCGGCAAGCAGAAGGAGTCTGCTTTCTCGCCAGACCGAGAGAGAAGGCTCTCCCCGCAGCAAACCCATATCCAGAACGTCCATCGTGAGGATCGTCTGGCTCGCTATGAGCAGGTGATCGCGCCTCTCCAAGCAAGGCATGTCGCAGGAGCTGATCGCGCGTCTGGTGGGCGTGGGCCACAGTACCGTCTCCCGATGGCTGCGGGCTCTTACTTTTCCAGAGCGCAAGCCACGCGAACAAGCCAGCCAGCTTGATCCCTATCGACGGTATGGAAAGACAACGGCAGTCGGAGGGGTACCGCAATCTCATGGGCATCTATCGCGAACTGCAATCCCTTGGCTACCATGGCTCGTATGCCACCCTACATGCTCAATTTGCCAAATCCTCATCGAAAACTCGAACGCAGCAGGCTCCCAGTTCACTGCTCACCCCTGCGCTCGGATCGCGCACGGCAAGCGACATGGTTATTTGTGCGCCGTCCTGAGGAGTTGACAACGCAGGAGAAGGAAATAGTGGAGAGGCTCCGACAACTGCATGCAGAGATTGATCTTGCCTATCTCCTTGTTCAGCAGTTTGTCCAGATGGTGCGCACGCGGACCGGAGAGCGACTTGATGCGTGGCTCGCGGCAGTGGCATCCAGTCCTCTGACCGACTTGCAGTCTTTTGCCGACAGGGTGTCTGAGGAGAAAGAAGCGGTCTTTGCCGGATTGACGAGGGATGAGAGCAATGGTCCCGACTCCGGGACACATTACGCGTCTCAAGCTCATTAAACGCAGCCTGTATGGCCGTGCGCATTTTGATCTCCTCCGGCTTCGAGTACTTTCTCCTTCTCAAAAGATCCAAGGTGCAAAGGGGAAAGGTGATCGCAAGCGACGGCGTGGACGTCCCAGGAGATTGAGCGGTGGGGAAAATCTCCCAAACCTTCAGCATAGCACGTTTCGCGTCAGCGAAGTTGCGTAAGAGCCTGTAAATCCGCATAACAGGAGAGGCGGTGGTTTGCCCCCCCTCTCCTGTGGTCCCCACCTCTGTCCACTTATCTTTGCGGAATTTGACACTGCGCGAGATGGAGATGACTCATCAAACCAGCAGTCCAACCAATAAGGAGACGATCACCAGCGAGAGCCAGTGCTGGCGACCTGGGGCTTTTCTCTTTCGAAGTCAGCTTGAGCAGTGGAGCACCATCTTTCAGTTCCCCACTCGTAGCGTAGAGGACATTGATCATATTCCACATTCCTACCCCAGTCCATGCCAGCAGTGGACGCCCCTGGTAAGTGATGAAAGCGGGGGATTCGTAGCTTTTCTCCTTGAGCTTGACGTTTGTCTCGCTGTTGAATGAATACCCGTCGTCGGTGGAACGCATAATATTGATATTCCCCCCAGTATTCACCCAGATCATCGAGAGTTGATCCTGATACATAGTCAGGGTAGGCCCAGGATTGTAGCTCGCGTTCTCCATGTTGAGGTGGAGGCAAACTTCTTTTGAAACACTTTTGGTCGTGGGATCGAAGCTCTGTCCCCCATCGGTCGAGAACATGAGACAGGGATGGTGGCTCGCATCGGCCCAGGCCACATAAAGGCGATCCCGATAGACGGCCAGGGATGGGCCATCATAGCGCGTCTTCTCATTTAGGAGGATGTTCGTCGCCAGCTTGCCCACGACTGAAAAGGTAGATTCCTCAGAGGTGCTTTTCGTCGAGGGGTCGAAGGTCCGTCCTCCGTCGGTTGAGCGCATAAGGCAAATGCAGCCAAAGTTATTCGTCCAAGCAACGTAGAGTTGATCATGGTAGACGGCCAGGGATGGCTTACTGTAGCTTAGTTCCTGAACGGTAGAGATGGATGAAGGGTCAAAAGACTGTCCTCTATCGTAGGAATGTGCCAGGTTAACATCGTGCGTGGTATCGACCCAGGCGATGCAGAGGCTATCGCGGTAGGGAGCCAAGGCGATGGCATGAGGAGTTGACACTTGAGAAGTACACTTTTGGGAGAGGAACTCATTAGGCATAGGTGCATTCCTTTCTTGAACGATGTGTGAACACTCATCAAACACATTTCTTTGAGCCGCTCACACTATAATACGCAGGTAGAAAGGGTTTTTGGAACCTGTATGCACACGACTATCGGGATGCTCAAAAACAAACGCGACACCAACCCACCCAAACGCACGGGAACATTCCCCTGTAAATCCGCATAGGTTATAGGGGCATGATTCATCACGCCCATAGGCATGAATGGTAATGTGCGTGAATGTTGAGCACTTTTGAGCGCTGGGGAAGTCGCATTTCGAGCTTTACCCGCACCAGTCCACATGAGACAATGGGCGAGATCGGTTCGCGTCATGCTCTGGACCTGCCATGCCGTTTGCTCGTATCTCGCCTCTTTTCAACGCAAAGATGTGAATATGAGGCGGATCATGTGGCCATGAATTTACAACTTTTGAGCGCCATGAACCGCTCCAGAGGCGGTTTCTCACACGGTCAATGGTTGAGCTGCTCAACATTCGCGCCAAAATCTCGCATTTCGCGCTGATTTTGGCTCATGATTGGCGCTATTTACCACTTACTCGTGCGGCTCCTACCGCGCCGGCGGCACCACCAACGACGATGATCACATCATCCTTTACCGCACACCCGCCTTTCTGTCCTCGGCTTCGGTCTGCTTCGTGTTCGCGGCAAAGATCTGCCCCACCAGGGTCGCGAAGGGCATATCAAGCGCGGCGTACAGGTCGTTGGCCAGAGGGCTGGCGTTGTC
>WNFI01109415.1_pt1 | contig 10611 bp, 8 predicted proteins | sample 5400471 | NCBI WGS metagenome assembly WNFI01 (sample SAMN13153348, study PRJNA577476) | soil metagenome | isolation source: 100 cm saprolite on Douglas fir-dominated hillslope | place: USA:California | collected 2013-09-17 | reverse complement strand
CACGTTCTGGCACCACACGTTGGCGAAGCCCAGGAAGAAACGCTGCTCGGGCGTGAAGCCGTCGATCCGTGTCCGCTCCTTGCCTTCCAGCGTCTTCTGCAGGGCTCGGTAGGCGACACGGAGACCACCGTTGTCGGCGGTGTTCTCGCCCAGGGTGAGCCGGCCGTTCAGGTGGATGTCGCCGTTTTCAGGGTCCTTCACGGACACGAAACCCTCGTACTCCTTGGCGATGCAGTCCGTCCGTTCCTGGAACGCCTTGAGGTCGGTCGGAGTCCACCAGTTCTCCAGGTTGCCTTCCGGGTCGAATTTGCTCCCCTGATCATCGAAGCCGTGGGTGTACTCGTGCCCGATCACGACCCCGATCCCGCCGAAGTTGACGGCATCGTCCCGCTCGCTGTCAAAGAAGGGGGGCTGCAGGATCCCGGCCGGGAAAACGATCTCGTTGTTCGCGGAATTGTAGTAGGCGTTCACCGTGGGCGGGGTCATGCCCCAGAGGGTGCGGTCCGTTGGCTTATCGATGCGGTCGTGGCTGCGCTTGATCTCGAACATCTCGGCGCGCCGCGAGTTACCGAAAAAGTCATCGCGTCGCACCTCCACCGCGCTGTAGTCCTTCCAGGCCTCCGGGTAGCCCACTTTCCGCGTGCTGAAGGCCTGGAGCTTGCCGAGCGCCCTTTTCCTGGTCTCGGGGGTCATCCAGGGCAGGCTCTCAATGTCCTCGCGCAACGCGGCCGTGATCGCTTCGATCATCTGGCGCATGCGTGTCTTGCTCTCGGGGCCGAAGGTCTTCTCCACGTAGAGCTGACCGAGCGCGTCGCCCAGGCCGCGGTCGGTGGCCTGGACGCAACGCTTCCAACGCGGCTCCATTTCCTTGGCCCCGTTCAAATACTCACGATTGAAGCGGAAGTCCTCCCTTACGAACCGCGAGCTCAGATAGGGAGCGGCGGTGCGCAGGACGTGCCATTTCAGATAGGCCTTCCAGTCGGAAAGGGGTGTGCGGTCCACGACGCCGTTCGCCTCCTGAAAGTACCTTCGGCTGGTCAGGTTGACGCGCTGGAAGAGACGCGCCCCGCTGGCGAGGAAGTAGTCGTCAAAGTCGAAAGCGGGCGCAAACGCCTTGAGCTCCTCGACCGTCATCGGGTTGTCGCGGTTCCGCGGATCGCGCATGGAAACGCGGTCTAGATGCGCCTTCCCCAATTCGGTCTCGATGCGTATGACGGTCTGGGCATCGGCGGCCGCTCTCTCCGCACTCTCGCCCAGCAGCCCCAGCATGCGGGTCACGTGCTCCAGGTACTTCTCACGCTTCTCCTTCGACTTCCCGTCATCTTTGAGGTAGTCGTCGCGGTCGGGCAGGCCTAGGCCCCCCTGCCCGAGGGTGGCGACGGTCTTCCTGGAGTCGTGGAGGTCGGGCGCGGATCCAAAGGGGAATAGGCTGGGCAGCGCGTGCGCCTCGTTGTCGCCGAGGAGCCGAAACAGATCAGATCTCGATCCTAAGGCCTCCACGCGGGCGAGGATGGGCTCGAGGGGCTTGGTCCCCTTTGCCTCGAGGCCGGCTTCGTCCATGCAAGCCGCGTAGTAGTCGCCCACCCTGGCCTCGATAGGCGAGCGTTTGCCTTGTACATTCTGGGACCGCTCGAGAATCTCGCGGAGGACGCTGCGATTGTGGTCGGCCAGCTCGTTAAAGCGGCCCCAACGCGCTTCATCCGACGGGATCGGATTCGCCTTGCGCCAGCCTCCGCAGGCGAACTGGTAGAAGTCAACGCAGGGGTCGACCGATCGGTCGAGAATGCTGACGTCGAAGCTTCCTGTCCGCGGACGCGCAGCCGGGGGTCGGTCCGCGGTGTGTCGCGAGGCTGCATTTGGCTCCCAATCCGCCGCGGCGACCGCGGTGGAGGCGACGAACAGCAGGAACGCGGGCTGCTTTCTCATCAAGGGGCCTCCCAAAGGTCACAATGGGCTGGTGCACTCCGCTCGCGATCGGGCCCGGCCGTGGAGGTCGGGGGCTGGTCCAAAAGAGGCCTTCTCGCGGCATCGAAAGGACGCATAATATCCGATCAAACTGCTCGCCGGGGCGTAGGGAGCGAGTGGGACTCCGCCCCGTCGGGGGGCAACGATAGCAGAGACTACGTTCTAGGTCGTCGGGGGTCTCGTGCCTCAAGAACCAGCGGCGCAAGACAAAGTCGTGGCCCGTTACCAGGATGGTCGCCTCCTGAAGGGCTTCACCACCGACTTCCTACCCGAAGCGGGAGTCTTTCATCTCTCTTTGGCGAGCACAATTTCGGGGGCTAACCCGGTCGAGGTCCGAGTTGCCGAGCTGAAGGCTCTTTTCTTCGTGAGGGAATTCCAGGGCCGGCCCGACTATAGCGACCGAAAGGAGTTCGATCCCGCGAGGCCTCCCGTGGGTCGGAAAGTCAGGGTCATCTTCAAGGACGGGGAGCTCATATTGGGGGCCACGCCGGGGTACGAGCCCGGCCACCTTGGCTTCTTTGTCGTGCCTGCGGACCCGAAGTCAAACATAGAGCGATGCTTCGTCGTTTCCGCGGCAACGAGGGACGTCACCCTGCTCTAGGTGATCGGTCGTCTGGCGAATCCAAACGGCCGTTCCCGCCCGTCTTGGTCCCAAGCACTCAGACCACACCGCGGCGAAAGGTAACCGCTTGGCCTCGGGCGATGGAAGAGCGGGAGCTATGGCCCTATGTGACGCAAGTTCCCTGTTTACAGTCGAGTAGCGTCCCCGAGCTGCGCCGGCCCACCCCTGGCACGTGGCTTGCTCCATTCATGTTCGGGAGGCCGTAGATGTCCGAATTTGAGAAACCCTTGGAAGAGCCGGAGTTCGAGGAGGACTTTGACGACGAAGAGCTTCAGGCCATGTTCGCGGCCACGCTCGCCAGCGTCACCGGTCGCTACGACAGTTCCGTGAGTGCCTACAAGGCCCACGCCAAAGACACCGAGCCACTCTGACTCTAGGGGGCATCGGCTCCTCCGCTGAGCCTGACCCGTTTATCATTCGCTTCCCGCCCAGAGCGTAGCGACCGCACTGCGGGCCCGAACTCCTTCTTACCCCGGCAACGCATCTCGGCATCTTGGCTGCCCCGAGCATGCGGGAAACCCTTGGGCACCTCAGCAACGTCCTGAGCCGGGGGCAGACGTTGGCCTCATTCAGCCTTCCGGCGGATGGTGCTTCGAGATGAGCAGATCGTACGCCAGCCCGCCGATCATGCCACCGAGGCACGGCCCGACGATCGGGATCCACCACCAGTGGTTGCCCGCCCGGAAGACCTCGCTCCCCCAGCCAGCGAGGGCCGTAAAGAGCCGGGGGCCAAAGTCGCGGGCGGGGTTGATGGCATAGCCTGCGTTGTAACCAAAGGTCATCCCGATGAGCACGACCGCGGCCCCGAAAAGGACGGGCGCCAAGCGGGGATCGGGCGCGAGGTTACGGCGGTCGGTCAGCGCAAAGACCAGGCCTACAAGCAGCGCCGTTCCCACGATCTGGTCCGCTAGGCCCCCGGGGACGTTGCTCAGGAAGCCTTGCGGATAGGTGGCCCAAATTCCGGCCGTTGCCTGCGGACCTGTGACTCTCCGGATGCCGCCGTCAAAGTGGGTCAGAGCCTCGTGGTAGACCGCGAAGGTCACCGCGGACGCGGTAAAGGCGCCCGCGGTCTGCGCCCCCCAGTAGGCCAGTACTCTTCTCCAGGGGAACCGCCCGCAGACGGCCAACGCCAGGGTCAGGGCGGGGTTCAGGTGCCCGCCGGAAACGTCCCCCGCCACATAAACGGCCATGGTCACGGCGAGGCCCCAACCGATATTGATGGAGAGGTATGTTCCATGGCTACCCCCGCTCAACACCACCTGGGCCACGACCGCGGTGCCGGAAAGGATAAGCACGAACGTGCCCAGGAACTCGGCCACCGCCGCCCGTCCGGTCTCTCTTAGCATCTTGCACTCCGGTCGCGCGCTGTCTCTTTTGGCTGCCGCTCCCATCCGAGCGAGCCAGCCCTTTCGTGGTCGATGGCATCCTAGAGTGTTTCGCGAGACGTGTCAGGCTCTGAGAGAGAAGCAAGGTCATGGGCCTCGGAGCGAGTGACGCTCAGGAGTGCTATACTGGCGCACTATGCGGACGTCATTCGGCACGCCGAACGCGGGTACCGTTCGTCATCTGACCGGGACGTACAGACCGTCATAGCGCGGCGGCGACGAAGGCGTTATCAAGTCTGGACAAGCAAAGCGCCTGTAGCTCAGTTGGATAGAGCGGCAGCCTTCTAAGCTGCGGGTCAGGGGTTCGAGTCCCTTCAGGCGCGCCAGCTGCTGTGGTGGATGTAGCTCAGCTTGGTTTAGAGCGCCAGGTTGTGGCCCTGGAGGTCGCGGGTTCGAATCCCGTCATCCACCCCAACTTACACGGATTCCAGCACCATTGTCCTTGGGGTTGCACTGGTGTTGCGGGACGCGGGTGATCGCGGAAGGCCCACCATCACTCACGGTGAGCGCGTATGGACGAGGATGAGTCCGACGACCTGCTCGAGATCAAGCGTCTGGCCAAAGAGGCGCTTCGTGGCGAGTCTCCGGAGGAGATGCGAGCCACGATACGCAAGCTCCGCCACTCCCAGCAGCTGCACGCAGTACGGTTCCTCGCGTTCGCGGACGTCCAGGTCACGCAATTGCGGGCTCTCAGCCGGCAGCTCGTGGTTTCTGCAGATATCCTGTACGCGTCGCAGCTTCCCTCTCACAAAAGTCAGGCTGCCATCGTTCGTACGACTGTCACGGCCGCAACACTCCAACGCCGAGACCAGCTTGAGAAAATCCTTGTTTCCCTGCCGCCTCGCGATAGCGAAGAAAAAACGATTCAGTGGGTGGCCCACGTCATATCTCTCGAAGCAAACCTGGAGACGTTCACGCAGGCCGTCCGGTTGTGCGTTGACCGTCTTGCGTTGCTGCACACCTGTGCACAGCAGGTGATCGTCCTTCTGAGCGACACGGAAGGCGAGGATGCGACCATTTGTTTGCGTGAACTCGTGCGACTAATTCCGATGAAGCAGGTTTAACGGGCCGGCTCCTCGCAGGCTAGCCGCCCGCGGGTGCGCCGCCTTCGGGAGCGCGGCTGCGCGCTCGAAGGCCTCCTCGAGGAAGCCCGCGCTGAGCGTGGCCAGGAGGGGGCCGAGGGTTCCGCTGTCGCGTCCGCCGGCGACGAGGACCTGGGTCGGTGCGGAGGCGCCTACCACGAGCCAGCGATCGACGGCTTGGGGATCACCCGCAGGGCGAGCGGAGCGGTCGTCCCCCTTCTCTAGCGCCGCTTTCTTCGGTACTCGTCGCTCTGGCGGAGGTCGTCCACGATCTGCTGCTCGCTCCAATGATCGCGTAGAACCCTGGTCGAACCCGTCCTCGACGATGTGCCTTCGAAACGTTTGCTGGCCCTCTGGGTCAGGCTCGCGGCCGAGGATGTCCTGGTAGGCCCGGCGGATGATCCGATCTGCGGAAGCGTAGCGGTGCTCACTCGAAGCGTGCTCTTCGCTTCGGCGAAGCGCTTCCCGGACCTCCCGCTCCGACCAACCCTCGTCGATCATCTTGCTGCGATAGGTGCGCACTCCCTCCGAGTCCGGGTCGCGGCCAAGGATGTCCTGATACGCCTTCCGGATGACGGCTTCGGGCTCAACGCCCCGCTCCTTGGAGAAGCGTCGGTAGTCGGGACGTTCACTCAGGTCGCGGCGCACGTCTACCTCTCCCCACTCGTTCTCCCGCATGAGCAAGCGGTACCGCCGCCGCTCCGTGGAAGAGGGCTCCCGGTCGAGGACGGCCCGGAACGCCCGCTCTATCGCCCGGTCCGCGCTCTCGTCATCCTGAGCCAGGGCGACGCCATTGAGGTCCAGAGCCAGGTGGACGTTGGTTCCTCCGGGCACGAACCCGCCGGCGGCGCTGCCAAAGGCGATCGCCACCAGCGTTGCGGTAGTCAGTCTCATGACCTCCTCCTGTCATCATGCCCGTCTTCCGTGCGGTTGCCAGTTGGTACCGCGCGCTGGCCTTCGCTTACGCCCCGGTCGTTACCCCCAGGCGCGCGGCAGGCGCGGGCAGCGCCGGGAGCGGGGTCCGGGTCCCCTGACGATGTCTCAAGTCCTTGCCCTCTTCCGAGCGAACCCCCGCCGAACCCGTTACGCGGGGAGCAACCTCCCTTGTGCCGCACGGATCCCATCGCCGCTTCGATTGTAACCGCGGTTCCGCCTGGAGAGTGGCTGGTCTGCGGAGGGACGCCCCGACACGCCGGCCGGTGCAATTCCCCTGGACCACAAGCCTGACCTAAAGCCCCGGCGGTTATGCCAAGAAGGACTACCCACTCGCTTAAACCTGAACCGTGTCCGGGCGAGGGTCCGCGACTCTGGCTTACTTCGAGGTCGGAAGCTTTGTCCTCAGCACCACCAATACCAGCTCAAAAAGCTTTCTCCCGATATTCTCGGACCTGGTCGCTCTCGAAATCCACCTTGTAGTGCTCCACCAGTCGAGTTACCTCGGAACGGGTTCGAAGGACTGTGGCTAGTAAAGCCGCCGGCCTGCCAACAAATGACCCCGGTGGCGCACCGGCATCGCTATGGGCTGTCACATTGGCCACGCATCTATGCGTGGCCACGCCCGGCCAACCTGCGGGCGCCCTTTCTGGCACGTAAAGCGCTTCTTCTCCACTTCTGGTGCACGAAAAGAGCTGGCGAGCTCCGCAACCAACTCGAATGGCACGGCTAACTCGCGATGACACCATCCCGTCGTTCATTCAGGCAGTCGCGCCGACTCGTTCCCTCGCAAACCTGCCGGCCGAAAGGTGGTTCGTCGCCAAGAAGAGCCGCCTGCTTGCATCGAGAGTGGGGAAGAACCGCTTTTGGTGCTGCGCGACTACGGACCTTGCCGATCACGGGCCTGGGCCAGCCTCTCGGCCCGCCTACGCCCCAGCGGAGCGGGGCTTGTCGGCAGTGACGACCACGTAGTCATCGAGCCCCATGAAATCACGCCACACGGAGACCCATTCCTCCCCGATGAAGTCTTCAGGCCGCAGATCATTGACGATCGAGCACCACTCCCCGCCCTCGAGCCTCAAGGCCCCCTGCCGTGTGAAGCCCGGAAAGACCCAGTCTCCAATCGATTCGATTTTCACCTCGGCGAATCCTTGTTCGCCCAGCTTGACCGCGTACTGGGCGCGGTTGTAAACGTTCGCCTCTGGAATACTAATCACTCTCCGGCTCAGCTGGAGCACCAGGTGCTTCATCCGCGTTTCGTTCCTCCCCGGGGAGGGCAACAGGTCGGTCGTGGCAAGTCGGCCGCCGGGGCGCAGCACTCGAAAGGCCTCGCCGAAGAACCGCTCGCGGGTCCGGAAGTGAAGGGCACACTCGAGTGCCATAACCTTGTCGAAGCTCTCATCTGGAAACGGCAGGTCGGTTGCCGAGCCCACGCGGATTTCGACTTGGTCGTTCAGGCCTGCGCGGGCGACCCGCGCCCGGGCGAGATCGACCCGACGCGGCGTGATATCGATACCCACTATCCTGTTGACGCCGAGCTCTCGACACCACAACACGTCCTGTTCGGCACAACCGCATCCCACGTCGAGCAACTCGTCTTCCGGCTGGATGCCAGCGGCCGTGGCCAGATAGCGCGCGAGCTCGGCACACGCCTCCGCGATGGTCCGGGCGTTCTTCCAGTATCCCAGGTTGTGCCACATGGGCTTCCGATCATCTCCGGGGTCGTCACGCTTGGACTCCTCCGTGTAGAACAATGCTGCCGTTGACTGGAAGAAGAGGCGTGGTTGCGTGAGGAACAGCAGCGCCATGCGTCCGGCCAGGCCACCCGCCCCGATGCGGGCGTACCTCTGATACGGCCTGCTCATCACCCTTCCGGCCATGGCCAACTCCTCCACGCTTCTGGACTGCGGCAGCCCGTTAGAGCAACGGCCTCCGATCGGATAACCCAATTGTCGCACAGGCATAAGGGAAATGGCGGTCGCGGTAGCGGCCCCGATGCGGAGGCTGCGACAGACGGCTGACCTCGCGAGGTCCGCGATGTATCCCTCTCCTTATCGTGCCGGCGGTCAGCTCCATGACCGAAGCTCCCCCCCCCACGAGGCGCGGCCTGCCGGCCGGGCCTCATCAATGCGCCCTCCCGAGAGACACCGAGATTCAATTGCTCGGGGCGGAAGGATGTACGCGCTCGACCTCGTGTCCCACGACGAAACGCCAGGTCCTGCTCCCCAGCTGGGTTGGCGAGCGTCTACGGCATTCTTTTGAAAGACGTAAATCGCAATGAATCACATCGGTTTCATGAACTGTGAGTCATCGACGGGAGCGTTCTCCTGAACCTGATGGAGTTGAATCGTGTATTGCGATCTGGACTGGATAAAGGTGCGGCGGAAGGGGACCTTCATTCCGCCCACCGCCCGATAGTCGGCGTAATTGGCTTGAACGGGATTGGGGCCGATAGGAGTCTGCGTGTAGCGGAGCACGCGCACCAACAAGCCGGACTGCTGATCAAAGTAAAAGGTGGTCGGGGGGTGACCCCGCTGAAGCCCCACGAGAAGGTCGACCGGGTGGCCGTCAATGACTGCCCGGGGCGGAACGCGGAAGCCTGCAAATCGCTGGTGGATATGGGTGGGCTCTTCGATGTCCACGAGTGACCTGAAGTAATCGCGAGCGTCGGCGCTCATATCATGAGCTCGGTCGTTGGAATTCTTTGTCCAGCCCGCACCATGGCCGTAGCCGGTAACCAAGTCTCCCCGGGGATAGTGGATGACCTCCAGCCGCAGGCCAGCGGCTTTGCCAAAGGCTTCGAAGGCAAATGACCCCGGGAAGATGCTGTTGGAATAGGTGCCTTTTTCTGCATAGCTCGAGATCGCGCCCACGGCTTCCGCGCCGCCGATCGCCTCGATGTACTTTTGGATGATCTGACTCACCGCGTCCGGGGTGGCAACGCTCTCCAAAGGTTTGCCATCGTCATCGCGTTGCTCTTGTTCTTCTACAGCCAGGAGCGGGAATCCGACGGGCGTGATCGATCCGTGGTGGCAGGTGTTGCAGGTGACAACCGGTTCGCCCTTGAAGTGAGCTTGATTGATGCCGAGCTGCATGGCGATCATCCTACGAGCCGCCTGCTTGTTTTTCTTGTCGTCTCTATCAAAGTCTGGGCCATCAACGTGACAGAAGCCGCAGCCCACGTTCAGGGAAGCGCCCATGAAACTCATGCTAGGGAACACACGATCAGCGGGCATCTCTTTGAGCACCTGGATGTTCTTGAAACGCTGCCCCGCGGTGGGAGTGTCCTGGCCCACGTGGAAGGGGCCTTGCGGGCGCGCGCCTCGTGTCGCTACGATCGACAGGAGCAATATCGAAGCAAGCTGCGCAGCGCGCTTTATGTATGCCCCTCGCAAGCCCTCTCCTCACGTGAGTTCGTCGGTATGAGCGATGCCTTCAGCCCTCGCGCAGTGCCGTCGTGATGGGTAATCGGGCAGCCCGGAGCGCAGGCAGGAAACCACCCATAATTCCCACCGTGAGGGTGAAGCCCAGGGCGGCGAACCAGTCACTCCGGCTGATGCGGAAGGCAAAGGCAATTTCGCTCATATTGGGTCCGAATGTGCTGACGCCGAAGCCATCGAGGCTGAAGGCGAGGAGGCCACCGAGCACACCACCCATCAGCGCCACCGCGATTGATTCCATCACGAAGGCAGTGAGAACGGCGAGGCGCGAGTAGCCCAGGGCGCGCAGGGTACCGATTTCGCGGGTGCGGGCGGCTACGATGGCGTACATGGTGTTCATGGCGCCGAAGAGGGCGCCGATCCCCATCACCAGCGACACGAAGATCGCAAGGCCGACAAGGAAGCTCGAGAAGGGACCGGCCTGATCCTCGTAATAGCGGCGCTCCTCTTTGGCCTCCAATTGGAACTGCGGATTGGCCCTGAGGTCCTGGTTGAAGGCAGCAAGAGCGCTGGGATCAGTCAGCCGCAGGGTCAGAGAGCTTTGCTCGCCGGCGCGGTTGAAGGCCGATCCCATTGCCCCGAGGTCCCCCCAGATTTCACTCTCGAAGGAACTACCGTCGGCGGTGAAGACGCCTACGACTTCAAAGGTCGGGCGCATGAGGCTGACTTGTGAACCGAGATCGAGCCCGCGCATGCGCTCTGCCGTGCGCTTGCCCACGATGATTTCGTAGAGTCCGGGGCGGAAGGCTCGGCCCTGGACTATGCTGACCCCATTGCGCACCGCAAACGCCCGAGGGGTTACGGCGCGCACGGTGACGTTGGCGAGCACGCCGTCGGCGCGCCTCGGCAGCGCGACAATCGTGACGAATTCGGGCGAGGCGAGCGGGCTGCCGTCCGCGGCCCGGGCCACGCGGGAATCAACGGCGATCAGGTTGACGTGATCAGTGGAGACGGAGGAAGCGAGTTCCGCGGTTGAGCCTTGCTGCACCACGATCGCGTTTCGCGGGCTGCCCGTGCTGCGCAGGGTCATCTGAAAGCCGCTCGCCACGGAAAGCAGGGCCATGAGCACCATCACGACCAGGCAAATGCCCACAACGGCGAGCAACGTCACCTTCCAGCGCACGATCAGATTGCGGAAGGTGTATGTGAGCGGCAGCGCCATATCAGACCTGCCTTAGTAGGTC